>OJNI01000071.1_pt1 | contig 67204 bp, 78 predicted proteins | sample 1597441 | NCBI WGS metagenome assembly OJNI01 (sample SAMEA2452131, study PRJEB22498) | human gut metagenome | reverse complement strand
ACTGCTTCTTGTTGCTTATCGTTTAATCCTTCTATTATTTCTTCTTTGTTCATACGCAATCCTTTCGTTTTATATTCGAAAGTTATTATATATTTTCAGCTAATAAAAGTCAATACTTTTTTAAAAACATTTGTTCTTGTTTATGTCGTAAAAAAATGAACCTTTTATTATTAAACTTTTGTCTAATAATTTTGGTTCATTTATTTTTTACTATTTAAAGTTTAAGTGTTTTCCTTTTTTGTAAGCTACTATTCCTGTTATTCCTAATGCTATAATTGCAGCTCCTGCAATGTATAATAGACTTCCTGTTTGTGGAATTTTTGTATCTGCCACTGTTGGATCTTTTTGGTTTCCTTTGTCATCTTTATTGTCTTGATTTCCTTGATTATCATTATTATTTTGGCCACCTTGTCCATCTTCGTTTGGTGTACCTGCTTTTTTTGTAACTGTTACTGTGCATGTAGCTTCTAAGTCACTTTCTACTGCTATTGCTCTAATTGTTGTTGTTCCTTCTGATACAGCTATTATTTTTCCATTTTTTACTTTTGCTACCTGGTCGTTGTCACTTGCCCATGCAGCTATTTTGTATGTTGCATTAGCAGGTTCGATTGTTGCTGTTAAAGTTTCTTCGCTTCCTGCTTCTAAGTTTAAAGATGTCTTGTTTAATGTTATAGATGTAGCATCAACTACTGGCAAATCTCCTTTCGCATAAAAAGAATCTTCGTAACCTGATGCATTATATGATACATTTCCTTCTGCGTCAACTAACTTTGCCCATATAGCAAATAATTTATAACCAGCATATGTCGTTGTATCTATCTGACAATCATAACTGCCATCTTCTGTTTTTATCCACTTATCTTCCACGAAATCTGGTATTAATTCTTCCATTTCTTGGTTTTCTTGTTCTATCTTTGCATAGAATTCTGTTTCTTTTGCGTTGAATTCTTCTTGCTTTTTCTCCAAATTTGATTTTGCTGTTTCATATGCTTCTTTTGCTGTTGCAATTTCTGCTTCTGTTGCACCATCCTCAATCTTCTTTTGCCATGTATCATATGCTTCATCTTGGATTGTTTTTAGATTATCACATTCCTCTTGTAATTTGTCTTTTTCTTCCCAAATTGTATCTAGTTCATAATCTCTTCCTATCTCTGTTGCAATAGCATTTTCTGGTAGTTCTACGCATTGGTAATATATATCACCTGTTTGCGATTCATCTACTGTTATATGCCCTTTTCCTGGATTTATGACATCACTCGAGATTTTTATATTTTTGTTATATTCCCCCGAATAAGCTCTAACATATTGGAATGGTACTGTGATAATGCATAATATTAAAAACAGTATTAATAGTGCTTTTGTTCTTTTCATAAAATATTTCCTCCTAATTTTATTTTTCGACTCATTTGTATAAATCTTTTATCTTATTCTATCACACTAGATAAAAAAGTAAACACTTTTTTGAGAAAAATTCTTAAATGTTTACTGCAATTAGTCCTAATATAAATCCTATTATGTTTCCTATTGTTGGGAATCTACCTTTATATAGTGAGTTTGATTCCGGTATTAGTTCTCCAGAAACTATATACAACATCGCTCCTGCTGCAAATGTTAGACAAATAGAAATTACATTCTCCGATATTCCACCTATTATTTTTCCCACAAAAGCTCCAATCCCCGTTGTTATTCCTGATAATATTACATAGAATAAAACCTTGCCAGAGCTCATTCCTCCATTTTTCATTGGCACTGCCATGGATATTCCTTCTGGTTGATATAAAAATAGACAGTTTTAATTTTTATTTTTGGCTAATCTAATATTTAATATTAAATTAGCCTTATATTTTTTCTTTTAAGTTATTTAATTGTTTAAAATTAAAATACAAATCTACCTGTTTATCTTGATGTATCTCTATTCTATTAATAATTACTTTCATAATTTCTAATGTTGGTTCATTTAGACTTAGAAAATCATGTACAACACTTTGTATTTTTTCAGTATCATCTTGTTTTGCTTCTTCTTTTTGCTGTTTAATTTCTATGTATTCGTTTTCTTTTTCTCCTATTTCGTTTCTAAATTTTTTCAATAATCTTTCATACATTTCTTCACTTATTTTATTGTTTAATTTGTCTATATACATTTGTTCAATATTGTTATTTATCAATTTTATCTCTTTCTCTAATTTTTGAAGTAATTTTCCATAATCATATTTTGTCATTCCCTTTTTTACTTCTAATTCTATTTTTTCACTATCTATTTTTTTGAAAAAATTTTTAATATAATTAATTACTGTATCTTCTAAATTAGAATAGCTAAAACCATGTGATGTGCAAAGTTTTAATTTTGAATTTCTGCGATAATTATTACATACCATATAATAATTACCATTCTTTTTTCCTCTTACCCCTATTTTATGTTTACATTCGTAACAAAAAAGTAAACCATCTAATAAAAACATATTTTTCTTTTCATTTCTATTGTAATTTTGAACTATTACCATTTTTTGCACTGTATCAAATACTTTTTTATCTATTATTGGTTCATGTGTATTTTCTACAGCTATCCATTTTTCTTCTGGGTTTTGTCTAATTTTTCTATTTTTATAACTTATTCTACTTCTTTTATTTTGCACAGTTGTGCCTATATATGCTTTATTTTTTAATATATTTTTTACTGTTTTATTCTCCCAAAAAGTTTCTTTATTATATCTTGATTTATTTGCAGTCGGAATATGGCTATTGTTTAAGTAATCTCTTATTGTTCCAACTTGATTCCCACTAGATGCCATATTAAAAATAGTCCTTACTATTTGAGCTTCTGGCTCATAAATTATTAATTTATTTTTATCTTTTAAATCTTTTATGTATCCAAGTGGAGTTTTTCCACCTACCCATTTTCCTTGTTTTTGCATTGTGTGTATTGCTGTTCTGATTTTTTTTGATAAGTCTTTAGAATACATATCGTTTAATATTGATTTAAATGGTGCAATATCATTGTTGCCATTTGATGTTTCAAAAGTATCTATTCCATCTGTTACTGAAACATATCTTACATTATTTTCTGGAAACCATTTCTCTATATATTCTCCTGTTTCTATATAATCACGACCTAAACGAGATAAATCTTTTGTTACAACCATATTAATTTTTCCGTTTTCTATATCTTTTATCATTCTTTGAAAATCTGGTCTATTAAAATTCGTTCCTGTAAATCCTTGGTCTATATATGTATCTATTAATTGGTACTTCCATCCTAATTTTTGCACATATTCTGTTAGTAATGTTCTTTGGTTTTTTATACTTTCACTTTCATCATATCCTCTATCCACATCTTCTTTTGATAGTCTTATATAAATTGCTACCTTGTATATTGTTTTTTCTATTTGTTCAAGCATTTTTCCTCCCTTCTATGCTTGGATAAATACAATTTGATTTTAAGTTTTATTATATCTTATTTTGAATAAAATTTTAATGCTCAAAAATATCTTTTTTTAAGATATTAATTATTATGTGTTTTATTAATCCTTCTAACTCTTCGCCCTTTTCGTCGAAGTATATATTGATTTTGAAAGTTTCACTCATATTTATTCACTCTCCCTATACTATATATACATCTGTTTTCTTATAAAAATTCTCCCTTACTCTAAATTTATTTTTTAAATTTTTTAAATATGTCCACATTTGCTCATAAATAGTTTAAGGGTAGCTATGCGATAGTTTTCACTATCCCACACCTACCCTAGTTAGTAAAATATGTCATCTGTTTTGTTCAAAAGCATTGGTATTGCTGGTTTGTCTGATTATAAAAAATGTCCAATTTAGAAGTTTATTTTACTCAAAAATTTGGACATTTTTAGCTTATACATAATTTCATAAAAAGTACTGAAATATTTTGTTTTTGTATAATATTTTTACAAAATTTTTTATTTTAAAATTTAGAGCAAATTACAAAACTCACATTTTAAAATTTAGTTTTAGCAACAATAATTGTAATTTGTATTTAACCTTGACCTCTTTGGGTATTTATAAAGTTTATAATTCCATTTTCCTCTAATTTTTTTCTTAATCTATTTACATTAACAGTCAAAGTATTATCATCTACAAATTCATCGGATTGCCATAATTCATCCATTATTTCATCTCGTGAAACAATTCTGCCTTTGTTATACATCATCAATTTCAAAATATGAAACTCATTTTTTGTTAATTCAATTTCTTTATCATTATATTTCAAATTTCCTTTTAATAAGTCTAAAGAAACACCTTTATACCTCTATACAGTCTAAATAATTTGCATTCTTAGTTCTCTTTAATACTGCCGAAATATGCCCTAGTAAAATCTGCATATTATATGGTTTTGTAATATAATCGTCTGTCCCTAAATTCATACTTACAATTTCATCCATATCATTATTTCTGCTAGTTACAATGATTATTGGAGTTTCCGTTTTCTTTCTTAATTCTCTACATATATAAAATCCGTCATAATATGGTAGATTAATATCAAGTATAATTAAGTCCGTTTTATTTTCTATAATATCTTCTATTATATTTTGATAATTATCACTTGTTTCTGTTTCATAACCATACTTATTTAATAGTTCCATTAATTCTCTTTTTAATGTTTTATCATCTTCTATTACAAATATTTTCATTAAATTACCTCTTTCTTTGTATATATGAAAAAATACTATATAGCTTTCAAGTTATTCTTTTGCTGTGCTTGATTACTTGGTAGATTATATCCATTTTAAGACAGATGGAGAAAATTTCCTTTCTATGCCTGACAAAAGCATTTACTCATAAATATTTTAAAGGTAGTTATGCGATAGTTTTCACTATCACACACCTACCCTAGTTAGCAAACTATGTCATCTACTTTGTATCAATTAACAATTCTTTTGGATTCTTTCTTAAACTACTTATAGATGATATCACTAAAGATATTATAAGTACAAAAGACATAAATAAAATTACGTATATCATTGATTTTGGTAATATATTAATATCTAAACTTGTTAAAGTTTTATTAAAGCCGTCTACTTCTGCTCCTCCACCAAGTCCACTAGATGCTGATTGCTTTGCTATTTGTTTAGCTATGTTTCCAGTGACTTTATTTAATATATTATTTCCTATTATATTCCCTGTATAAACTGCTAAGAAATATGACCCTATATATGCAGGAATTGATATAAACAATAACTCAATAACAAATTGTCCAAAAATTTTCAATTTTGATATTCCTAATGATAGAAAAATTGCTATTTCTTTTTTTCTAGCATTCATCCATAAAAGTAATAATAATGAAACTGTAATACCTGCAAATATTAATGAAGCAGCAAATAATTTGTTTGCTATTGAATATATACCAGATATTGATTGTTGTAGTGCTGGATAATTTGTTGAACTTTTAATTAAATTGTATTGTTTCCAATTTATATCAAGTTTTTTAATATTTTTAATGACTTGATCCAAATTTTTATCACCTTTTACAAAAAATGTTGCATCTTGATATACTGCAGTATCTTCTGTGTTTCCATAAACTTTTGCAGCTGTATCTAAATCTGTTATTAATGTATTTTCGTAAAGTTCTTGTGCAGAAGTTACACTACTTTCATTGTGGCCATCGAAAATTCCTTTTATTTCTACTTCTACTGTTTCATTTGCTCCTTTTTCATTATCTGCATCAAATAAATTGGACTTAATTTTTATTTTATCTCCAATTTTCAAATTGTTTTTTTTAGCTAAGTCTTTATGCATTAAAATCTTACTTTTGTCATTTTCTTCTAAATGTTCTCCTTCTATTAATTTGTAAGCTCCTGACACAAATTTGTTTTCTTTTGATGAATCATTAACTCCTGTTAGCATAACTGTTCTTTTAAAATTTTCTGCTCTTTCTGGTGATTGATTTGCAATTGTTTTTTTAGTTTCTATAATATCATTATCTACCAAATCAGCTACACTATTTATTCTCTTTACAAAAGAGGAAATATCTTCAGATTCAGCTATTTTTTTTATGTCTTTTCCTTTTATATTTCCTCCACCTCTAGGTGTTCCAAGATTAACTCTTCTATTTATTTCCATAGAAAAACTATTTGTTATATTTTTAAAAGTTTCTTCTGAAGCTCTATTAGTAGCATCTTTAATTGCCAAGCTAATCAGACTAAGTGTTGACATAGCCATAATAACTAATAATATTATTATTGATTTTAAACTTTTTCTTGTTACATATGCAAAAGCATTCTTTATCATCAATATACCTCCTAATTAATTTTACTTATCTCTCTTAATTTTTTGTCACTTAATTCTAAAATAATATCAGCAGAATTTGCAACTTCCTTACTATGTGTTACAACTATTACACATTTATTTCTCTCTTTAGCCAATTTTTTTAATATTTCTATTATTTCTCCTGCAGTGTCACTATCAAGATTTCCTGTAGGTTCGTCAGCTAAAATTATTGGTGCTTCTGATGCTAATGCTCTTGCTATGGCTACTCTTTGCTGTTGACCACCAGATAGTTTCATTACATTTCTATTTATCTGACTTTCATCAAGTCCCAATTTTAACAAAATATCTTCTGATGCCTTTTTATTTACTAATCTAACATTTTCTATTGGTGTTAAATAATCAATTAAATTATAATTTTGAAAAACCAATGTTATATTGTTTTTTCTGTGATTACTATACCCTTTGTTCTCTATATCCTCATTTTTGAATAGAATTTGACCTTTTTGTGGTCTGTCTAGTCCTGCTAATAATGAAAGTAATGTTGACTTTCCTGCCCCTGATTTTCCAATTATTGCATAAAATTGTCCAAGCTCAAATTTTTGGTTTACAGATGATAAAACTTTTTCTCTTGAATTCGAATAATTATATGTTACATTTTTTATTTCTAATATATCCATTGCAATCTCCTAACTTATCTTTGATAATATTTCTTTTGGTTTTTTTACTAATATCATTGCACTTGCAATAATAACTGATAAAACAATAATTACTATTAATATTCCATAACTTTGTAAAAATATTGTAATATTTGATATTAAATTATCATTTTTTAGTAGATTATTAATATTTATTGTCGAATTATCAGAATTGATAAATCCACCTATTATTTGATTTAATATCACATTTCCTAAAAATAAAGATAATACTATAGATGGTAGTGATATAAATATCAACTCAAATATAAATTGAGTTATAATTCTTGCTTTACTTATTCCTATTGATAATAGTATTCCTATTTCATAAATTCTTTCCCTTAGCCATAAAATTAATATTAATGATAAAACTATTATTCCTCCTGCCATAATTGAATATGTCATAATTTTTATTATATGTTTTATTCCATTTACAGATTCTAAGGTTTCTTCATATGCACCGTCATCTTTTTCGATATTGAATTGTGACCAATCAATTTTTATTTCTTTAATTTTATTTAACACTATATCTGTATCTTCTGAACTGTCTGAAAATATTTCAAGTTTGTTTACAACTTTATTGTTTTCTGCTTTGTTTAATGCTGTTTGGCTTGATTCATAATCGATAAATACCATATTTTCACTAAAGTCTGATGTCATTCCTGTGTATTTTTCTTGTCTTTTTCCAGAAAAAATACCAATAATCTCAAATTCATATTCTGTTTTTATTTCATTGTTGTTTAAATCAAATAGTTCAAGACGAATTTTATCATTTAATCCTAAATTATTTTTTTGTGCCAGTTCTTCATGTATAATAATTTTTTCTCTATCATCTTTTTCAATATGTCTACCTTTTGTAAGAGTAAAAATTCCACTATTAAATAAATTATTCTTTTCAGTATTATTTGTAGCTTCTACTGAAAGTATATTCTTGAATTCTTCTGGCAAATCATCTCTTTCGACCATTTGCATTCCTTCTACTACGTTAATATTAGTAGGTTTTGCTAATCCGTCATATTGGTTAATTGTTTCTTTTATCTCTTTTATATTTTCTATTTCTTTAAATTGATTTGTTTCAAAGTTTTCATTGTTGTTTTGTGTTATTGATAAAGATGTATTTGATAATTTATATAAATTATTTTCTAAGTTGCTTGTTGATTTCATTATGTTTAAACATGAGTATAAGCATGAAAGAACTATTGTTAAAATAATAAATATAATAATTGTTCTACTCCTCTTTCTCAAGATATATGCTATAGCATTTTTTAACATTTTTATCAATCTCCTTTCTATGTAACAAATCTCACACAAAAAGCTTTATCTATATTTATTCAACTTCTTTTGACCAAAGTCCATGTTTATTACAAAAAGAATAAATTTTACTTCCTTTAACATATGGAAATATTACACAGGCTTCTTCATCTGGCAATAAAAATTTCTTTATAATTTTATTATTTGCTAACATTGCAATCCATTCTATAAAATGTTCTTCTTCCATAACATGGTTAACCTTTACAATTATATGATTATCTATTACTTCATAGTTTGGTACATGTTTTTCAAAAGATGCGTCTACACTATTTGGAGCTAATTCTATCATTTCTTCACCGCAACATTTAATACTACAATTATCACTAGTACAATCTTTTATGACTTCAACTAATGCTTGACATTTAGAACATCTTTTTATTACTAATTCTTTTTTCATAAATTCCCTCCATATTAATTATATTTCTCATAAGAATAGTTTTTCTATATTTTAATAATTTTCAGCTTTAATTTCGAAATATGCTTTTGGATGGCTACATACAGGGCAAACCTCTGGAGCTTTTGTTCCAACAACAATATGTCCACAATTTCTACATTTCCATATTTTAACTTCTCCTGCTTCAAATACTTTTCCATCTTTTACATTTTCTAATAATTTTAAATATCTTTCTTCATGTTCTTTTTCAATTTTGCCAACTTCTTCAAATAAGTATGCAATATGGTCAAAACCTTCTTCTTTAGCTATTTTAGCAAATTCAGCATACATATCTGTCCATTCATAATTTTCTCCATCAGCAGCAGCATTTAAGTTTTCAACTGTTGTTCCAATTTCTCCACCATTTAATAATTTAAACCACATTTTTGCATGTTCTTTTTCATTATCAGCTGTTTCTTGGAAAATTGCAGCTATTTGTTCATATCCTTCTTTTTTTGCTTTACTGGCAAAATATGTATATTTATTTCTTGCCTGAGATTCTCCGGCAAAAGCCGTCATTAAATTTTGCTCTGTTTTTGATCCTTTTAATTCCATAATTATTACCTCCTAATACTTTTTACCTATGCAAAATATCACATTATTGAATTAAAGTCAATATTTTTTGATGTTAGAATAAAATTACAAGGTGACCAAAAAGTCATCTCTTATTTGCTATTTTAATGAGTAACTATTATTTATTATAAGCGTACTATACATAAATAGAATATCTTGATTATTAAACTCTACATAATTAGGCAACAATTTTGGTGAAATATATCTTGTATCTATTAAAGTAATTTTACTATATTTAGGTATAAATAATGGGACTAAACTGCTAGCATAAGAATCTCTAAATATTATAAGCTCATTACCTGTTTTATTCTCAGGATTTTCTATTTTCAGTACTGGTGTAGCACCAGATAAGTATATATCATATTTATCTAGCGAATTTATTTTTTCCATATTGTATACCTTATTTTCTTTTTTTGTTTCATAATTATATACTTTGCTTTTTTCTATCTCAGAATTTGTTAATATTTTTATTTTGTCTTTGGCAGTAGAAATTGGCAATTGTCCTGAATATGTGCCTTGAAAATCGCAAATCGTTTTTTCTTTATATTCGTTTTCTAAATTCACATTCATACTCTCAGCAATAGTTTTTGCTACTTTTAATAACCTTTCCTGTTTCCAATGCGTATCTGTTTTATAATAATCTTCTAGTTCTAACATATCAAATATTCGTATATATTTAGCAAATGATAAATTTCTGTTTAATAAATTTTCTAATTTATTGTAATCTAATTTTAAATTTTCATCATTTATAAAATAATTTTTATCTGGAACTATCGTAAAATATACATTGTTTTGATCAGTTAAATATTGCTCGTATATTTGATTTATTTTTTTTGAGATATTTAAAACTGATTTCTCATTTAATGGATATGTTTGGCTTATTATGTAATCTCCATATTGATAAAGATTATTGTAATCACTTTTTCTAAGCAAATTAAATTCTGCATTTATTTTAAGCTTTCTAAATTCTTCTCTTAGTACAAATTGGTCTGTGGTGTATTTATTAAATTTATTGAAGAAAGTACCATTAAAAACTGTTTTGGCAGAAATTTGAGGAAATTGTTCCAATTTTCTTCTTTCAGCAATAGAAATTGTGTCATCTTTTTTTATTATATTTGCTATGAAAAAAGTTACAATTATAAATACAAATGCTATTGTAACTACAACATTTTTTAATTTATCGTTCATATTGCCTCCTTAAAACCTAAAATATAGAAATGGATTATATGAATTATCTACCAAATATGCGGTAACTATAATCAATATTGAAGCCATTGCTATTGGCTCTAACAAATTTATTATTTTATTTGCATTAGTTTTTGTTTTTAGTTTTTCTATTATGTTTTTTAGTAATGGTGTGCTTCCAATTATCGCTATTACTAATACCACCAAATAACTTTTTAAATAATATACTGTACTTGCATTTATTAAGCTTTCTCCATTTGCTCCAAATAGTCCTATAATATTATTCCACGCCTCCCCTATACTATTTGCATTAAATATTATAAAACTTATCATTACTGTAAATAAAACATAAATCCTTTGTAAAATCGAAGGCATTTTCTCTAAATGTTTTGTCAAAAGTAATTTTTCTATTATAAGCATTATTCCATACATTAATCCCCATATTACGAAAGTCCAATTTGCACCATGCCAAATTCCTGTTAGAGCCCAAACTATAAAAATATTTCTTACTAAAATTATAGTTTCCTTCCTGTTTCCACCAAGTGGAATATATACATAGTCTCTAAACCACGAGCTTAAAGACATATGCCACCTTCTCCAAAATTCAGTTATGCTTTTTGAAATATATGGATAATTGAAATTTTCTAAAAAGTGAAATCCAAACATACGTCCTAAACCAATTGCCATATCTGAATACGCCGAAAAATCAAAGTATATTTGAAGCGAATAGCTTATTGCAAATATCCAATAAAATAGGACACTTTTTTCGTTTGTAGTAGAAAATACATCACATAATTCGCCTAACATATTTGCTATTAGCACTTTTTTTCCAAGTCCTATGACAAATCTTCTTACACCATATGCAAAATTTTCAAAATTGCTTGTCCTATTATCTAGTTCCTTCTCTATAGTTTCGTATCTAACAATAGGTCCTGCAATTAGTTGAGGGAATAATGATACATATGTTGCTAGTTTCAAAAAGCTTTTCTGAGCTTTTACTTTTCCTCTGTATACATCAACTACATAACTTATAATTTGAAAGGTGTAAAACGAAATTCCTATTGGTAGTGCTAATTTTAATAATGGAATTTTACTTCCAAAAATTTGATTTATATTGTTTATTGTAAAATCAGAATATTTAAACAGTCCCAATGCGCCTATATGTATAGCAAGCAAAGAAACAAGAATACTCTTTTTCCTATGTTTTTCTAAATACCTAGCCCCCACATAGGCTATAAAAATTTCACCAATCATCAAAAAGGTATATATTGGTTCTCCACAAAAGTAAAAAAATATTGAAGATACAAAAAGAATAAAGTTTTTAAATTTCTTTGGTACAATAAAATATAAAATTATAACAATTGGTAAGAAATAATACAAAAAGCTAATACTTGTAAATAGCATATTTACCTCCTATATGTAAAAAGCTTCTTTATAAGAAGCTTTTTACTGTAATTATTCTACTATTAACATTTCGTCTGGAAGTTCAATATCTTCTTCTGCTGTTTTTTCTAGCTCTTTTCCATTTTTATTGTTTACATATTTTTTAAAGCCATCATAAACAGGTTTTGCCCAATTCTCATCAGACATTACAGCAAATATTATGTTGTTATAACTAGTTATATATAATTTTTCTGCTGAAACACATATCCATTTGTTCATATTTAAGTTATCTAGCATTTCTTGTTTAATACCTTCAATATCTGCTCCTGCTTTTACTTTTAAAGCAATAGCTGAATATGCTTGCGAACTTATCATAGGTTCTGAAACTAGTAACTTTTCAACATTTTCTGTTGAAACAAGTCCAGTATATTCTGCAACTTGTTCACCATCTTTAACATTAATTTCTTGTGTTGTTAAGCTATCTGGTAATTGATCCTTTAAATCAGCATAAATAGTATTGAACATTTTTTTCATGTTAATTTCCGTTGCAGTAGTTCCTCCATTTTTTCTACTAATAGCAAGCACTCCAATCACGGCAATTACAACAACCACAACTGCCACCCACATTATCCATTGTTTCTTCATACTTTTCTCCTCCTTACTGCTACTATATCATAATCATTATACTAAGTAAATAGTAAAATTTGCTTTTTTTATTTAACATTTTTGATGTTAGAATAAAATAAAAAATTAAAAATACACCTTGTAATTTGTCTATTCATTTATAGATATAATCTCTCCCTTTTCATCATAGCATGTTGTCCTTTCAAGCTTATATTCATATCCATATTTATTTTCTATTGGATCAAATCCACCCTTGCCATAATATTCTTCTATTCTTTTCTGATTTCCAACTACAAATATATTTTTATAATCATAGTAATTCACATAAGTTCTCTTAAATCCACTCACATATACAACAAACTTTTTTCCATCCTTTTCGACAACATGTTCAGGTGTATAGCCAAATGCTCCAAAAAATAAATTATTGGAGTTGATAGTAAAAATAACATAATAAATATGCTTATTAGAATAATATTTACAATTTTTTCTTAATCTTTAAAAGTAATTGTATTATTCCAACAATAAAACCAAACATAATTATTATTGCAGATACTATATATATCCATTCTCTAAGCATTAATTTACAGAAAGATAACATTAAGTATAAAGTAACAATTATTAATGTGTAAATAATTGTATCTAATAATATAATTCTTGGAATATATTTTTTTATTTTCTCCATTACTTCATCTTCCCTACAACTTACTATTTGGCTTATCTATATTTTTTATTAATTGCTGTACTTTATCTTTAAACATTTCATTTTTTGTCAACTCTTAAAATCTTTCTATTTTCATCATCTTGAACTATTAAGCAATCTTAATAGTTCATTTTTCTTCTAATTCCTTAAATCTTTATTATCTACTTTTCCAATAATAATATAAGATATTCTTGTCAACGTCATAAACACCTATTTCCCAACCTGTTGCTTCTTCTTTTGCAAAATTATGTTTTTTGTCAATAGTTAAAAATAAATTTCAAAATTTTTTCAAACTTTGAAATTTAAGTATTTCTATTAAATTCAAATTGTTCTATCCCGCATACTGTCTACTTTGTAATCTACCTTCTGGTACATCATGTATGCAAATTGCTACTGCTAGTGAATATCCCAATGTTAAGGACGCTCCAAATCCCGATCCTATTGCTAATCCTTCTGGGAAATTATGCAGCGCCAATCCTATACTTGTGATTATTCCTGTTCTTAGTAATTCTCTTTTGGTATCTGTTTTAGAATTTTTGATTTTGAATTTTTTATCAACTGCTATGTTACAGATTATCATACATATGATTCCTAAGATGATTCCTATTACTGCATTTGGAATCGAGGATATTTTTAGTGCTTCTGGTATTAGGTCAAAGCTTAATATCGCAGTCATCAATCCTGATGCAAATGATAGTATAAAACTTAAAAATTTATTTGATGGATTTTTAAATTTTATTCCAATTATTCCACCAATGGTTGTTCCAAATGTTCCAAAGAACAATCCTATTAATGTTACTTTTAATAATTCACTCAATAAAATCACTTCCCGTCTTTAATTTATATTCAGAAAGTTGATTATTATGTACAAAAAAGACCTATACATCTACTTAACTGTAAATGTATAGGTGCAATGATAGTTAACTCCTGTACTATTTTAATTTTTTAATGTCTTCACCCATTATTTCTAAATAATCTTTTTCTGCTTGTGTTAAATGACTTTTCATATATTTATCATATTCTTTATGAGCTTTTTCTAATGCTTTTTCATGAGATATTGTTCCTGCTCCTTCTAATATATCCTTATGGGTCATAGTTAGAAATCCATCTAGTTCTTTTATCCATTCTTTCATTGTCATTGCATGCATATTTAACGCATTAATCTCTGCAACATCTAAATATGCTGACACCATTCTATTTAATAAATCCAATTCTTGTTCACTTAAATAATTTTTAGCAATTTCTGTCTCTGCTTTAGTAGGCATATTTCCCTTAAAATTTGTTAATCCAATATTTTCTTTTTCACTATCTACTCTATTAAATATTACTTCTGCTGCCGTATTACCATGAACAGCATAGTGCATTTTATTTTGAACCGTTTTAAAAAATTCTCTTGTTTGTTCATTTTTTGCATCGTAATCTACACTAGTTGCATAAATATCTAGTATTTTTCTCCAAAATACTTTTTCAGATGAACGAATATCTCTAATTTTTTCTAATACTTCTTCAAAATATGTTCCTCCACCATTATTTTTGAATCTTTTAACATTAAGGTTATATCCTTTTATTAGATATTCTTTTATCAGTTGATTTGCCCATATTCTAAACTGTGTACCTCTAACTGATCTTACTCTATATCCAACTGATATAATTAAATCTAAATTATAAAATTTTGTTTTATAGTTTTTTCCATCTTTAGCAGTTGTCAAGCATTCCTTGACAACTGAATTTTCTTCTAATTCTTTTTCTTCAAAAATATTTTTTATATGTAAACTTATATTTTGTTTCGTAGTATCAAATAATTCAGCCATTGAATTTTGAGTAAGCCATACATTTTCATCTTCTAATCTTACTTCAATATCAACTTGTCCATCATCTGTTGTATACATTATAAAATTATTTTGCTCATTCAATTCATTATCCATTATGCAAACTCCTTTCAAAACTTATTTTCTATTTGATTGCGTTTTGAATATCTTTTATAATTTTATATGAAACATTTGTTTTTGTCAATAGTAAAAAATTAAAAAGCCTATACATCTACTTAACTGTAAATGTATAGGTGCTTGGTTTATCTGCCTTGTTGTTTAGTATTTCGGCATTCATCTTTGTTCTTGCATAGTTTGACATAAAAAAAAATAACCGCTAGTCCTCTTGGTTCTAACGGTTTGTTTCTTTATTTTTTGAAAGAATTATTTTTCTTCCTCTTTTTTTGTTACTTCTTTGTTTCCTAATTTTTTGTTAATGTCAGTTGTGTTTCTGCAAATAACTAATGTTACTAGGAATAACTCATATACAACTCTTGCTGCTATATTTCCAAATACTAATGTCATTAAGAATGCTATGAAACTTGTTGATATTAGTGCAAATGATCCTAATGTTATAAATAATGCTGCAATTAAGTATAAGATTTTTAGTAAGTTTTCTATCATCATTTTTTTGAATGTTAAGAAATCATACATCCATCCTAAGAATCCTGTAAATTTCCCTTCATTTTTTTTGCTTAAAAATGTGAAGTATAATACTATTCCTCCTATAACTGCAAGTATAGCAGATATTACTACCCATATCATTCCTGATGCTGCTTTTGTAGCTGTTGTTGTAGAGATATCTGCGAAGTCTGTTCCGTATGTATAGTGCATTTTTAAGTCCCCCTTTCATTATTTTACATACATAATACTACATTTTTTTACATTTTTCAACATGTTTTATATAAAAAAATGAATACTAATAAATTGTATTCATTTTTGTCTTTTATATTCTATTATTCATCTGATCCTTTTAATCTTTCTGCTCTGTCTGCTGCTGTTAGATTATCTATCATTTCATCTAGGTTTCCGTTTAGGAAATCTTCCATTTGATAAATACTTAAACCGATTCTGTGGTCTGTTATACGTCCTTGTGGGTAGTTGTAAGTACGAATTTTTTCGCTTCTATCTCCACTTCCAATTTGACTCTTTCTTTCACTTGCAAGTTTTGAATCTCTTTCTTGTCTTTCTTTTTCGTATAATCTTGATTGCAATAACTTCATAGCATATTCTCTATTTTGAGTTTGAGAACGCTCAGTTTGACATTCTGCCACCATTCCTGTCGGAATGTGAATTAGTCTTACTGCTGATGACGTCTTGTTTACATGTTGTCCTCCAGCTCCTGATGCTCTAAATACTTCTAGCTTTATATCTGCTGGATTTATGTCTATTTGTACATCATCTACTACCGGTAGCACTGCGACTGTTGCTGTTGATGTATGGATTCTTCCACTTGCTTCTGTCTCTGGAACTCTTTGTACTCTATGAACTCCACTTTCATATTTTAGCCTACTATATGCACCTTTTCCAGAAATCATAAACGATATTTCTTTATATCCGCCTAATCCTGTCTCATTTTCATTTAATACTTCTAGTTTCCAGTGCTTTCTTTCTGCATACATTGAATACATTCTAAATAGGGTTCCTGCAAATAAAGCAGCTTCATCACCTCCGGCTCCACCTCTTATTTCGCAGATTATGTTTTTATCATCATCTGGGTCTTTTGGTATTAGTAATACTTTTAGCTCTTCTTCTAACTTTGGAAGTTGCTCTCTATCAGCTTTTGCTTCTTCCTCGGCAAGTTCTTTCATTTCTGGATCTTTCATTAATTCTTCTGCATCTGCTAAACTTTGTTTTACTTTTTTATATTCTTTATATTTTAAAACAACCTCTTCGATTTCAGCATGTTCTTTCATATATTGTGTCCACTCACTGGTTCTTGCAATTACATCTGGATCTGATATCTTTTTTGTAAGTTCTTCATATCTTTGCTCTACGGCCTCTAATTTTTGAAACATAAAATCTCTCCTTTATTTTTATAGCTTAATTATTATATAACAAAATAGCTCTAATTTCAATATTTTTACTCTAAAAAGTAACTGCAGGAGGGGAAATATTTCCCCTCCTGTTTCGGTTTAGATTTTGCTCATGATTTCTGCGAGTCTCTCCACTCTTTTTCTCTTTTCAACATCATCTTTGCAAACAATGTTAGAAATGATTCCATCTTGGTGCGTTACCAGAAGGATATCACCTTCTCGGATGTCTCCAAGCTTGGTCGCCATACTTTTGGGTACATCTACGAATACGGTTTGGTCATCGTCCAAAAAGTCGTATTCCGCTCTTTCTTGTGCTCTTACGAGCTCTACTTCAAGGACAATGAAATTGCCCTCGATGCGGTCAATGGAAGCGAAGCTTTCCATATCAGTCACCCTCCTTTTTTGGAACTTTCTGCTAACTGGGTTCCACTTTGGTAGTCCCCCGGAGTACAGTTGAATGTAATTTTCTTAGCGGTAATCGTTATTACCACATTTCCCTGTTCGTCAGTGCGGTACACTTCAATATTCCGCGCTTCTAGCTTAGCCATAGTTGCTGGCATCGGATGATCATACTTGTTTCCGACTTTTGCACTAATCAACGCATAATCAGGATCTATCTCATCCAAAAATGCATCACTCGTAGAAGTCTGCGAACCATGGTGTCCCACTTTAAGCATTTCTGCATCAAGATCTGCACCAGACTGAAGGATCTCTTTTTCAACCTGCTCCTCAGCATCACCAGTCATAATGACGTCCATGTCTCCAAAAGAGACTTTCATCACTATCGAATAATTGTTGAGGTTTTCGTCATCAGGCTCTGTAATAGGTCCAATGATTTTCATCTTTGCCTGGCCAAGAGTATACTCATGGCCAACTTCGGAGTACTGCACATCATATTTACCACTACTAAGTTCTCCCATGAGCTTGGTATACCAGTTCGTGGTAATCTCGCTTTTTGTTACCTTCGGAATAATAACTGTTCCGATATCAAAGCTAGTAAGAACTGCATACATGCCGCCCATGTGGTCCTCATGAGGATGAGTTCCAATAAGATAATCAATTCGCGTTATCCCTTTGCCTTTAAGATACGAAACTACATCCTTTCCCGTCGACCGCGTTCCACAATCGATAACTGCTACTTTCCCGTTCTGTTCAAACAGAAAGGAATCCGCTTGTCCTACATCAATCATTGTCATCAGGAGTTCCCCTAAGGGTTCTCCATTCTGGTTGATTGCCGGCTGGTTCACCTGTCCAGATCTAGGCGCCTTCGGCTCCTTCTCAATCATCACCACAGACGTGGCGACGAGCACAATCAGAATGAGAATCGTGATTATGCCCTTAAACCGTTTCTTGTTGTGCTTGGCATTCGCCATATGCACGTCCTCCTTTCAGAATTTTATGTAAATAATTATATCAAATTATGCCGAAAAAATCAACGTTTAAGCCATATTTCTGTAATTATAGTTTCGTGTTAGTCTTTGTTTATCATATGTACAGGAAATTTTCCTTGTTTTAATATTTCTTTTATTATTGCTGGTTTTATTGGATAGTCATCTAAATGGTCTATGTCTATCCACTCATATTGCAAATAGTCTTTACCCTCTTTATTCTTCAATGTATATTCAATTTTCTTATCTTCTTCATTTACAAATTCCGCTCTATGAATGAATAACATCTCATGATACTTTGCACCCTTCATTTCAAAAAAGTTCTCTATTACGCCTCCATGTTCTATTATCTCAGCTTCTTTTCCAAGTTCCTCTTCAATTTCTCTTTTTACGGTAGTTGCTGAATCTTCACCGATTTCAACTCTTCCTCCTATAAAAGTATAGTGATTCGAGTTAAGATTTCTGTGTGTTAAAACTTTATTGTTATGAATTATAATTCCAGCAGCTCTTACATTTAACTTGTAGTCCTCTACTTCAATCGTTAAATCCATTTTATTTAATTCCTTTCCCAGGCTTTTATTTATAAAACAAATTTGAAATTTATCGGCATACTTTTGGTATGTTAATAAATTTCAAATGTTTATATTTTTTGCCTTTTACTAATCAGTATTATACCATATTTTTAGATTAACGCAATGGTTATCTTTCAGAATCATCATATTCTATCATATCAGTATCGTATACAACTGGTTCTCCTGGTTTTAGTGTTTCTTCCTTTATGTTTTTATGATCTGTTATTCCTCCAACACCATCAAACAATCTTCTCTGGTTAGGCTTTTGAAGAATTCCAATATTTCCATATAGAATATCTTTGCATTTAATCTTAGATTCCTTAAGTTTATTTATCAACTCTTGCCTTTGCTCTTCTGTTACGTTTTTAGTATCAACCTTGTCTTGTACCTCAACAATTAAAATATCTTTGCCCTCTTTGTCTGAGATTCTCTCTCTCAACAAAGGTTGCAAAATATTAGGATGGTATGGTATTTCAAACTTATCTCTAGTTTCGCCCAACTTTATGACATACCCATTTGTCTCTATCGCATCACTATAAGTTCCCTCATCTCCGATTTTCTTTAACTCTTTTCCTTCCGAAACCTCTTTAATAATTTCTTCAACAAATATCGAAACATCGCCCTTAATAATTCCACCTAATGTTGATTCTCGAATTAGTCCCTGTCTATAAAGATTATATGAATATTCGTTTCTTTCAAATATTTCTTGCTTTTTCTCGTCACTAAGCAAATCAATAAAATCTACGATATCTTCTCCATCCAACCTTGCAATAACTTGTGCTGCATTATTGGTTAATGTATCTTGTCCCTCTGGCACATCCGAAATCATCTCTGCAATATCCAGAATCTCATCTTTTAACGCTCTTTGTAAAATGTGAGAAAATTGGCTTAATACCGTATTTTCATATCCACTACTTAACAACTTTTCTATGATTGGAACAAGCAATCCATATTTGTAAAACTCCTTGTCGTCTAGTAACTGGCTTAGTTTATCACTTAATACTTGTGCTCCACCCGGATTTTCTAATAATTCATTTAAATATTCTTCCTTTTTATCCATCAGTTTGCTCCTCTTTTATTTATCATATAAAATCATTCCTGCACCCAAATCATCATTTGGTCTTGGTACAAATGTTATCTAATAATCTCACTTTCAAAAAATTGTTCCTGAAAATTTGTAAACTGTCTAATCTCTTCATCTGTAAGGTTCTTGTCTTCTGGAACAATTATTAATTTGTCATCATCATCGTTTGTTCTATGAATCACAGCTATGCACTTTCCTGTAAACTCTTGCACAGGCTCATTTACTCCTAACACATAAGCATCCAGTTCTTCTCCGTCACCACTTACTGTATTTGGAACATAACCATAATTTGCTTCATATACAAATCCATGCTTTGGATGCTTGCTATTTAAAGGTCTATCTATTCTCACGCTTACATTCTTTCCTATGAATCCATACGACTTTCTTTGTTCAGTTCTTAGCGCCAATTCATATTCATCTCGTCCAAAATCAACAGTTGGTACGATCTCTTTATTATTAAACATCTCCATAAATTCATCTATACTTACCCACTTAAAATCTGTAGCCTCTCCATCTGGGAACGTAATCTCTTCATCCTTTATATCACGTTTAAACAACCACAAGTCTTTGAAATTTGCAGGGACCATTTCACGTTTTACCTCTTTTAGGAAAATAGCTTCTGGTTTCGAAAATTTAATTCCTAACTCCTCTTTTACTTCTCTTAGAATTCCCTCTAAGCTTGTTTCTCCCTTCAAAGCAGAACCACCGTTGCATTCCCACATTCCACCAAACTTCTTAAATGGAGCTCTCTTACTAATCAATATTTCATTTTTTGTGTTTAAAATAATGGCTTGTACCACCAAATGATATTCTCCATCTTTAAACTCATAAACTCCTCTTTCTGCCGTTCTTCCTGTCTTCTTTTTGTTTCCATCATATATATCCCAAAGCTCCGCCATAAAATCCTCCTTTTAGGTTTATTTTTCCACAATTATAGCACAAAATGTGGATTGTCCTTGTTATCTCTCATTATCCGCTTCTTTTTGAATGGGTAATGGTGCTGTTATATCTCTATCTTTATATAAATCTTTTTCTCCTAGAAGTTCAATTCCAAGGTACTCTTCTAATTTATATACTACTTTATCTTCTATCTGGTCACATGTCGCTACATCACTACTTAATGCTTGTTTATATTTTGTCACATCTTCGTTATTTATCATTTCAATGAAGCTTCCATAATTGCCTTTCGTCCTTTTATCAAAAACAGCACATTCTCCTTTCTTTGCCAAGAACATATTTGTAATTGCTCGAGCAGTTCTACCATTGCCATCTGGGAAAGGATGAATTCGTATGAATCTAAGATGCATCTTTGCAACTTGTTTTATGTACTCCCCCTTGCTCATATTGTCAGCATTCTCAACTAGTTTGCCACATTGCTGAGCATACAGTTTCATAGCTTGAGGAACATTTTGAAAGTCTACGAAACCAACGTCTTTTTTACCCAGTCCAACGTTCACTCTTCTATATCCGTCTTTACCGTAGTACTCTTGTCTTTGTCGATTTACATTTCTATTTATTTCTTTTATTTGTTCCTCAATCTTTTCTGGATCATTTTCAAGATCCGTTCCCAAAGCTTGAAGTTGCCCCATCACATTAGCATATATGCTTTGTATTTCTTCTAATCCTTTATTGGGATTTTCATATAATCCCAATATATCCATCAAATTATTTGACAGGTTAGAAATCATACCATTGTAGCCTCTCTGCTTCTTCTCTCCTATTACTTCTAAAGAATTTCCTTGTACTTCGTCTGTAACAAGCTGATCCATTAGTTGCTTATTTCCAAGGACATTATATATAAAATATCTCGACATATTATCAATTTTTTCGTCACTTAAATCAGTGTTATTTTTTAGATACTGCTTGTACCTTGACATTAAATCATTGTCTGACACTTCTTTTCTTCTTAGCAAACTAAACATTCTCGAGAGTGGGTGCTTTTTAGCTAGTTCCGGTGTTTGTTTTGAAAGTCTTGCCACATAGGGGTTTATTACATTTTTCACTAATTCTTCTCTGTTTGGTACACCAGTCAGAATGCTAGTAAAATCATCCGGGAAAGGTTTATCCATTGTCAAATATGGCAATCCTTGCTCAGAAACTTTTTTCTCTATCTTCATAGCTTTTGTTAGCCCCGGGATTCCTCTTTGAGTCGTCAACTTTGCTATTAGAGAATTTTTTATTTCTCCCTTATCAGAAAGTAATTGCTCTACAATTTCGCGTACTGTTTTTATGTCCAAATTGCTCTCATGTCGTTTTTGAACATTGTTTTTATCTCTGTACGAGGCCTTGCACTCATTAGTAATTACCTCTATTATTTTTCTAGTCTCATCGTCATAATAGTTGATACCAAAAAGACTCGCAGAACCTTTGCCCTGTTTAAGCTCTTCATATAATTCTTTTGCTTTCTCCTGTATCATTTTACATTTCTCCTATATGATGTTAAAGTTTTTCGTTAGTGATATTGTGATTCTTTATATAAATTTTACAATTAATACGCATATTAATCAAGCTTTCGTGGAAATTTTGTGGTTTTTATGTGAGTATTTGTTTTGGTTCGGAGTGATTGAATTCATTATAATCAAGTTTGTTAAAATCTTTATCACCCTCGGATATGTATAAGAATTGCTAATTGACATCATTTTTACTTTTTTAATAATGTGTATTATATATGCAATGCCAACAATAGTCATCGCAAAAATCATAATATATGCAATGTTTATTATACTTTCTTGTAACTCAGTTTTGCTTATTGCTGTATAAATATTAATTATATTAAAAGTAATCGGCACAGCATATACTCCAATCACTATTTGTGAAAAACTTGAGTCATCATATTTATCTTTTTTCTTGTTATTCTTTAAATAATCTCTTAACTCTCTCATACATTCTGGATTGTACATACCATTTTGAATTAGAATGCTTTTGACTAACTTTATATCACTGTTTAAAATTATCTTCCTGTTATATTGAATAACATCATAATACTTGTCTTTAGAAAACATTTTATAATGTTTTCCTCCTAGTTTCTTGCTCTTATCATACAAGATATTATTAAATTTCCAGAAAATATATCCAATAGTAGCACTGATAGCTGTAGCCATAAACAAAAAATTCGCCCATATCACTTTCTGAAGTATACACGTAATACAAAAATAAAAAATTCCTATCACTATCACTTTATCCACCACTTTTCTCATTTCTGTAGTTGCCAGCACATTTAAACTGTTTTCTTCAAATATTCTTACTACTTCATCTGTTGCTTGTGCACTTTTAATCTTATATTTGCTCATTTATAATCACCACTCTTCCATCTTTGCAAATTCGTACTTTATTCTGCTGTATCAATTGTTGTCCTATACTTTCAATAACTTGATAAAACCTATCCTTTTGCATATCCAACTTCTTTGTAATATCTTTTAGTCCATGTTCTCTGTTCTTCATAATTGCATTTATGTTTAATTGAATATTATCAATAATCAGCTTCTCAATTTTTCTCCATTTTATAGGATATATCCAACTGTCAATCTTGTCCACATATTCCATTTCATTATACATTCCAACAAAATCCATCAGAGCTGATATACTAGTTTCTTTAAACGATTTTATTACCGCTCCTAGCATTTGGTATCTAGCTTTAAAAAGCAATTTTCCTATTAATCTCTCTTTATCAAAAGCTAAATTTTTTTCTATTCTTCCTTGTTTTAGAATGTAATCCATTCCTACATCAATCATTTCCTCCTTGCTCACTCTAGAGCCATACAAAACCTGCATTTTGTTGGCAGTCTTTGTAATTTTTTTGTATAAATCTGTATAATTTTCATCTATAAAATCCTTAGATAATGCTGGACTTTCTCCTATCCAAATTCCTTCCTTATTCATCGATAAAATATATGAATTCTCATAATAACAAATCTTAAAATTGTATATATACGTTAGGAAATCATCTATCTCAATTCCGTACTTTTCACAAATATTATAAACTTCTTGTTTCTTGTACATCCTGCTGCCATACTGTTGCAAATACTTTAATTCAATTTTTATAAGATTTACTAATTCCCTCTTTGTATACTCCTGATTCATTCGTATAGTCGTCCAAGATTCTGGCGTTTTATATTTTGCATTTTTGTAACATCCTAGTATTAATATTAAATCTTTCAAGTCGATCTTTTCATTTTCAGAAATTTCAATAAGTCGTTTTATCGTTATCCTTTGTCCATTCTCTAGTTCATATTTCTTTTGAATCTTGTTTCTTAGTTCAAACCTTTCCATATTTTTTGCTCCTTTTATTGTAAAATATAAAAGCAGAATGCATTTATCTGCATCTGCTTTCTTTGGTTTTCTTGTTTTATATTCTAAAGTTTGGGTTATTATATCATATGGAATAGCTTTCTATGAGATTATATATTAAATTGTTATAAAGATGTTTGAGGTGATGGATTTGGAAGGGATTTTGGGTATTCGGTGATGTGAATGATTGGAGGTTGGTGGTGCCTTCGGGTTATGAGATGTGCTTGAAACGTTTATGTAATTTAGTGAAATCAAGGGTTTTAGCTGATATTTCAATAAAAATTGAGGAAATGGTTTTTAGAACATTTGTGCATTTTTTTGAACTTTTGGGAGGAGTTTTTCCCCAACTTTTCCCCAATTATTTTTGATAGATTTTAGATGTATTTTGTGATTTTTATTGCAAAATTAGTTTATATTTTTTATTGTGAATTTAGTTTGTGTTTATTATCGCAAATTTAGAATGGGAAACCTAAATTTTATTTTGGAGGTTTTGATATGAATAATAAGATTACTTATCATAGAGAAGGAGATTATTTTATTCCTGATTTGTGTTTGCCTAAACAGCCTGATGGGCATATTGGAAAGTATGGAAGATTAAGGTTAATTTATTTAAAGAATTTTGATATACCTTTTTATACTGAATTACTTATTAGTGGTACTTTGAAACAGTATTTGCTAGATATAGATAGTGATGCTAGTAATAAAGTTAATTTACTTATAAAGAGCTTTGCAGAAGATGAAAATGTTAATGAGTTGTTGAAGGAGCATCATCAAATGGAGTGGGTTCAGGCTATGAATAGTTTTAAAAATAGGGCTGAAGAAATTGTTTTGAATGAGATTATATATGTATAGGAGGATATAACGATGGTTAATTTTAGAGAAGTAAATGATGATATTTTAAAAGAGTGGTTTAATTTTAGAGAAGAAACTTATTTGTGTTATGCAGATAAACAGGATAGAGAAAATGAATTTAAATTTGATGTTTTTAGGGATAATATTTTGAAGAATATTCCTAAACAGAATAGAACTTATGTTGAGAAACAACTGGATCTTCTTTATGATGATTTTATGAGGTATTTGACTTATATTACTGAAAAGTATTATAGAAATGGATTTGTGGATGGTTCTCAATTAGTTATGGGATGTTTTGATGAATAATATAAAGAATACCAGAAGGATTAATTTTCTTCTGGTATTCCTTATAATCAAATAATTTCTTTTAAACTCGAATCATAATTTTTTTACACTTTAATTCCTTTTTCTTTAAATTTTCTACCTCCGTTTGATTCTTGAAGAAAAATTTCTATTTCATAACTACTCCTATCCCCTTTCATAAAAACATCTTTTACAATTTTCTCAGTATTTTTAGTATTAGTAGTTAGATATAAATTTATTTTTGCACCTGCTTTTTGTATCAATGCAACATTCTCACTTACTTCATTTATTAATTTTGGACTATAAACTCTTGTAGATATTGAAGAATTTTCTCTCTTTATCCAAATAGAATCTAAATTTCTTTTATTTTCAGGGATTTGCTCTTTATTAATTGGATATGTATCTGCAATTATTAAATTACATTCTCTCATATTGTTAGAATATTCAAAATTAGTTTTATCAATTTGTACATTAACATTTTCGTCTTTTTCTATATTGTCATCTACTATTTCAAACAAATCTCTTTTTAAAATTTTAAACTGAATATCATACGGCTTTCTTATTAAAGAAATTTTCTTATATCCCAAAAATTTTGCAATATAATAAAAACCAATTGGAATATCTCCATATATATCACCATTAAAAAATTCCTTTTGTGAATTAATTCTAAATATAAAAATATATACTGCAATTATCAAAATTGTCTTTACCACTATTTCTGTAATATCCTGATTTATTGTAGTTCCGTTCCATGACTCAAAAACCTTTTTTATTAATTCAATCCATGAATCTGGAAGTAATAAAGGTATAATTATTATTATAAGATAAATTGCCTCTTGTAAAAAAATTTTTTTACATTTCTTCCATAAAGTATTCATACAAACACTCTCCTTTACTATTAAATATTTTAAACCCTTTTTTAGTACATATAATATGTATATAATTTTTATTCCAAGTATTCCATTGTTTCAAATCTACGCTTGAAGGTCTTGCTTCTAATTGCATAGGATGTAAATGCCATGTACCTATGATTTTCTGTTTTTCAGGAAGTTGATATATAATCTTATCACCACTAGAAAAGCTTATATTAACACTTTTTCCTTTTTTAAATGATAGTGTATTTAATGTATATTTATTAAACTTTTTTCTCCCAAATATCATCCCCCCAACTTCAAAAGAATATATATTATAAATTTTTATTAAATCAATTACATCTTGTTTAATATTAATCTTAAAATTCAACCTTCTCTACCTTTCCAAAAGTTTCATTTTTACTTAAAACATTTTTTGCTAATTTATTTAATGCTTCTTCGTCATATACTGCCAATGATTTGCCACATCCATTTCCTATCATCATTCTTCTTCTACTTCCTTCATTAAAAAAAAGAAACTTCTTTGCATCTTCAATTATATTGTTTGTATTGGTTTTAATAAATTTACCAAATCCACCAAAAACATCAATCCCTACAAATGTTATTTTGGCTGTTTCTAATGCATTAATTTTTAAATAAACTAACACTTCTAACCAAGAGTAGAAATCATCTACAGATACAAATATTTGTGTACAATCACTCACATATTTTTTTGAGCTTTGAGAATCAATACTTATGTTATATCCTTCTACTTTTATTGTTTTTCTTAATATTTTAATAAACTCTTGTACACATTCAATCTTCGATTTATTTTTATATGGAAAAGCAAATCTAAAAGCATTATCTATCTTAAATGTATCTTTATCTATTAAAACAATTTCTTTAATATTTCTCGCTAAACATTGTTTTATTATATATGAATTTACTGAACCCACACCAATAAAGCATGTTTTTTCACTTATATCTTTAAGATCGTTTCCTAATATTCTTAGCCTTGATTTATTGTAAAGATCATAATTTAATACAAACTCATCTTTATTTTTCTTTATGTATATTTTATATTCAGGATATTGATTTGGGTAAATTTCATAAATTTTATTTAATTTAAGTGTTGCTATGGTTTCCCATAGCTCAATTGGCGTAGAAATTTTTATTGTTTTATAAACATGATCTACTTTTTTAAATTTTTTAATTTTTCTATTGTATATTTTCTTTAAATAGTATTCTATTTCATTTATAAATTCTATAACTTTTATTTCTGATGGCATATTTAATAACCATGGTATATATACTTTTAAAGTATTTCTAACCAAAACTTCTTCATTATTTTCATTTAGTTGAATACCTCTGTTACCATATAAACAGAGGCTTCCATCTGACATTACATGAGGAAATTTCGCAAATAAACTTTTATCTAAAAAAAATTGTTTAGTATCAGTATCATAACAAATGTTATTTTCATTATATTTAAATATATACTTATTGTTTTCCTTTTTGTACTTATTATCGAATTGTTTTATTAATAATTCTATATTGTTCATTCTATTCTCCTAAAGTTCCCATTGGTGCCATATTTATCTTTGTATTATTCTTTCTGGTGATTTTTTCAAATATTTCGTTTCCAACTAATTCTGAATATTGTTTATTTTTAAAGTTTATTTGTACCTTTCTTAACACTGACATAACTTCGTTTATATTTTTAACTTTGTAAAATGTATTTCCAACACATAAACTTTCTAAAGAAGGACCATTTGTCCCATTTTCCTCTACATATTTTATGAAGTCATCTATTATCAATACTATATTTTGATATAATGTCATTTCGTTATCATCATATTCTTTTATGTTTTTATCTACAACCATTAAATTAGTAGCAATGCTTGGAATCTTGTTATTTTCTTCAATCCCAATACTTTGTGATGATATTTTTATAAAATGTTTCATTAGTCTTACAATACTTCTTTTATTATTATCATCAGCATATTTTCCATTAAAAAATGAAATTAGCTCTTTTGGTTTGGCTCTTGTAACACTTTCATATCCACTAATTGAATTATGAAAGTAAATCTCATCATTTAATTTACTATATATGGCTACATCTATTTTAAATCCATCATTAAAATCTATCGTAATACATGGTTTTCTCAACTCGACATCATATTGTGGGAATGACTTTACTAATCTACTATATATTCTTTGTCGTGCATCTGTTCTAGCATTAATGTTGCTTAATATAAAGCCTATATCTGCATCAACATCATAACTAGGATGTTTAATAGCAGTATGTGTTCCATAGCTTCCTTGTAAAAATGTATCTCCTATTTCTCCATTATCTGTATTCATATCACCTATGTATATCTTTTCATTTTCATATAATGCACCATGCTCTTGTAAACTCTCCCTAACCATATTAACATATTCATTTAATTTTCTACTATCATCATCACCATTTCTAAAACCTACACTTATTTCTTCTAATATCTCTATTAATTTCATCTTTCATCTTCTCCTTTCTTTTCATTACCTTTCATTTTTTTATTTAGTAATTATTATAATACCTAGTTAACACTTCTTTTTTTATGTATTTTATAATATTATTAGTGCAAAACTTGTCGATTCTTGTAATATTGTTATATTTTATATTATATTTTGTCTTATTACATTTTTTACTTTATATAATATGACAAACATCACTATTACAAATAACATATATATCGCGATTACTAAATTTATATCTTGAAGCCATTGACATAGTTTTATAAGTACTTGTACATTTATACAATAAAAAAACATATAGACAATACTTCCTAAAGTCTTGTTGCTTCTACTTCTGTAAAATACACCACACATTCTAAATGCAATTTTATTTAGTACAGCACTTCCAAATAAAGAAAACATTAAAATTGCAGTTAATTGATTATCTGTTATATATTCAAATGGATTAGAAAATACTTGATCTCTTATAAAACTATTAACTAGACTTACAATTTCATACATAGATTTCTCCTTTCCAAATAAAAAGCAAAATACTCTAGTAAAAAACTAAAATACTTTGCTTTTGCTTATTTATTTAATTATATTTAAATTCATAGCATATTCAAACGATATTTTTTCTAATCTTTTAGTTTTTTTCCATCCATCCTCTCTATGTGACATTTCAGATATATCTGTCACATTTTTATTCTTTAGTAATTTTATTATTGTATCTATTATTTCTTTTTCACTACTACTTATTTTATCTAAATTAAAATTATCATTACTAATAATTTTAGTAGTATTTCCATTTTCAGTTTCAATATCTTCTCTTTGATATTTATCATCTAATAATGATAATTCATCATATTTTTTATACACTATAGTAGGTCCAAATTTTTGATTTTGATAAGTTAATCCTGTAATCGCAACCGCTCTTTTATTAAATGATAACATATCAATATACCACAAATATTTATTCAAACTTGTTATTGTTAGATTTTTTACTTTACTTGCTATATATGAGATTATATTTTCAACTTTTTCTAAATCTAATGATTTATATCCATTATAAATATCAGGTTTTCTATTTAATACTTCTTTTAAATATCTTCTAATGTTTTCTTGAACTCTTTTTTTACTAATATTTTCTTCTTGTCCTTCAGATACTATCTTTTTATATGTTTTTTCAGTAATATTATTATTCTCATATGCTTCTTTTACTTTTTCTATAAATCCATCTTCATTTTCTATTAATAATTTGATATAATCACTTTGAGATTTTGTTGGAAGACCTCCTCTTTCATATCTATTAATAGTCATTTTTCCCAACCCTAAAATAGCTGTTAATTCTCTTTGTGATATATCATATTTTTCTCTAAGTTTAACAATATCCTCTGATTTTATAATATTAGCTTTTTCTCTATATATCTTGTATATTCTTTCATTATTTTCATCTTCTATTTTATTAACATATAAATCTTGATTACATTCATTGCATATAGCTACATTTTCAAACGTGTTTACTTCAATTCCTCTAAATTCTTTTAATTCTCTTTTTTCTATTTTATATTCTACTTCTTTTTTACAATATGGACAATATACTTTCATTCTAATTCACCTCATCATATTTACCAAATTCATGAACTGACAAACAAACTGACTTTTCAATATTTTCTATTCTTATTTTAATATATAACTGCGTGTCTTCAAACATTGGATTAAATTTAAATATCCAACCATCGTATTTTGGATTTCTGTCTTCTTCTGGGCCTGCAAAACAATCTTCTACAGTAAGTCCCCTTATAATGTCTTTTATATCTTCATGATTCAAACCATATTCCCTCATAAATTCAATGTTTTTATCTCTTCTGGCAATTATAAATTTATCGCCATTGTTATCTTGATCTACAATCTTTTTAATTTTGAGTAAATTCTGAGTTCTAATTTGACCTCTTATTGTATTCATAATATGCCATCTCCTTAAAATAAGTGCCACTTTTTGATGGCAATTTTATTTTACCATGGCTATTGCTAAAAGTCAATACTTATTTGATAAATTCCTCTAATACTGGAATAGCACCATATCTTCCAGTTAGGTAATCTTTATTATATGTTGCATCATTTCTAACTTTTTTAGCATTTCCATTTTCATCTTCTATAATATAATCTGATAAAGAATACAATTCTGAAACTCCATTTTTATCTTTTTCAACAAACCATATTTCATCTCTTCTAAATGTTTCTTTATTTAAATTTACTGTATCATGTGTTGAATATATTAACTGACCGTTTCCTATATTTTTTTCACTATTGTGAAATAAATTAATAATATATCTTGTTAATAATGGATGTAATTTTGCATCTAATTCATCAACAAACAATACTCTTCCATTTCTTAATGTATCCATAAAAAAGTCAAATAAATGAAACATTTTCATAGTACCATTTGATTCTAATACAAGTGGTAGTGCTCTTTTATTACCATCTTCTCCATTATGAACTAATTCAACTTTTACTACTCCATTTGTATTTTTTAATTCTTCTAACGAATTTGGAGATATATTTATTGAATCAATTGTTGCATCAAATGTTTTTATAAACTTTAATAATTCTTCTTTATATTTTTTATCTTCAATTATTTTTAAAGATATTCTATTGTTTAATGCATTTTCAAAATTTGGATCTCCTAAATCTAAATAATTTGCATCTATAAACCAATTATATACATTATTAAAGTCTTCATTATTTTTATCTATCTTAGCAAATACATTTAAAAATAAAGTCTTTTCATCTACGTTTGCCAAGCCTAACAATTTATTTTTATTGTCTTTTACTTCTATGTTGTTATTTGTTCTATCAAATATTTCATAGAATTTATTAACTCTCTTTTCATACAACCATTCTGAAATAATTGCATTATTTAATACTTCAAATCCATATTTATATATTTTATTGTTTTCAGCTAGTATTTCTACTTCTAAACTGATTGGTGCGTTGTTTATCATAAATGTAAAAATGTTTTCTTCACTTAAGTTATTGTTTATTCTTGAATCGTCACTTACTAAAACTTTCTTCTTCATATAGCTAAATGCTTGTAATACATTGGTTTTTCCACTTGCATTTGCACCATAAATAGCTGCTATTTTTAGATAGTCTCCATTTTCTGTTTTTACAATGTTATATTCGTGTTCTTTTAATGATGTTGCTTCCATGTCTAGGCAGTTTTCATTTTTAAATGATTTGAAATTTTTAAAACTAAATCTTATTAACATTTATGATTCCTCCTTTACTTTATATATTATATGCTAAATTTTTAAAAATATCAATATTTTTGAGATTCTTTCTCAAATTTATTTGATTTTTATTAAAAATTATGATAATCTAATATTGTCATTATATTTCTAGAAAATAAAAATTAAATGGGGAAGGATTCTAATCCTAGGAAGAAGGTGATAAATATGGCTTGTAAAAAAACAAGTTCAAGTGTTGCTTCAAAAGCTTCAAAGCTTTTGAAAGATGGTAGAACATCAAAAACTACTAAGTCAGTAGCAGGTTCTGCACTTTCTCAAAGGCAACCAAAACATACACATAAGAAAAAATAATTAAGAAAAGAGCAGACTTTTGAAAAAGTCTGCTTTATTTTTAAGTATATCCATAATATATTTTTATATTCTTAATAAATCATTCAGTTTTTGGCATACAATATCAATATTCTCTGTTATTTCTATAATATCTTCATTATTTTCTTCTTTTATTTTTTCAATGTCTTCCAAAATGTTCTTATAGAATTCATTATTGACAGAATCATAATATAACAATTTTACAAACTTTTGAAAATTCATTTTATTATTCTGTATTATATTTAAGATTTTTACTATATTTAGGACTGCACAAAATCCTATTGTCTCTTCATCAATATAATTTTTGTTGTCTTTGTTTAAATATCTCATGCAATCTAATAGTATTAATTTTATGAGATACATATTGTAACACATAACTAATCTTAATACTTCTTTTTCTTTATCATTTTTTATTTCTTTAAATATGCTTACTACTAAACTAGCATGTGTGTATTTACACAATAAATCATATAAATCCGTAATCATTCTTTCTCTTTCTTTATTTGTAGTATTCAAAAACAACGTTGGAGATATTTCCTTTAAATGTTTTGCAAATTTATTCAATAGAGTATTTATTATTGTATATTTTCTTGTTAATTGAATATCATTATTTGATAATACTATAAATTCATTAAATACTTCATCATCGAATTCAATCATAATAGCCATTACCATATATTCCAAAGCTGCTCTTAGTAAAGAATTCGCATCTACAAAATTATACTTTTTAAAATTCATATCTGCATTTTTTACTGTATTATTAGCTTGAAGTAACAATCCTAACGTTTCTCTATGTTTGATATTAGATTTTTCCAGTTTTTTTAAACTTTTTTTGCAATTCTTGTTTAATGGTTTTATAAATTTTTCTTTTATAGTTTTTTCTATATTTTCTTGAGTCAATTCCACATTATCACCTTTTCTATATCTTCTTTTACTCAAATGTATTATATCTCTCTTGTTCTTTTTCCTCATCTTTTTGTCTTCTATATATTTCTTCTCTTAGACTCTTTTCTAATGAACTCCCTATTTTCTTTATTTTATCATCTTTATACTCTTCTAACTCTCTTGCTAAACTAATTCTTGTTTCTAAAACGCTTGAGTACTTATCGCTCCAAGATGTTGGATATATTCCTCGCATCAGATTATTTAATATCTCCTCATTTTCTATATAATTTTCAAAAAAATATCTACTTATCTTCTTCCATTTGTATATATTATTTATTTTCTCTATAGGATCTATAATAGCTGATATTTCTTTAGCCTTTTTATTATTTTCTACCCACTGTATTAATAAATCTTCATCAATTATGTTGATAATATTTTCATAATAGCAAAAACCTTCAACAAAATAACTTATTTTATTTTGATCTATATTTTCAATAGAAAATAGTTTATCTAAAAATTCTGTAGGATATAATTTTATTAATGGTTTTAATATATAACTATATCCATAGTAAGAAATGCCTTTTTTATCAATAAGTTGCATAAATTTATCAAAAATTTGTATTGCTTTATTTTTACTATCTTTACTATCAAAACAATATTCTACTACTTGTCCTAATTCATAATTACAATGATCATTTAAATCATCTCTATTAGTGTAATCTAGACTAACAATAAAACTTCTTGAATATTCATCTAATATTTTATCTTTTCTTTGATTCCAATATAAATTATGTAGAATACAAATAATTATATTCTCAGAGCTATTACATTTAGGAAATAATTCTAGAATTTCTATTATGTCTGGAATGCCAGTATTGGCTAATGTAAATTCTATCCTTGAATAATCCTCAATAGGAGCAACTTTCATTTTCAAGGCTCTCTTTACTCTTTCAACATCTGATTGTTTTAATTGATATCCAAATTGTATTTTAGGATAATATTTATTATATTCTTTATTTTGCAATATTTCATCTAAAATTTTATCTGAATTGCTATTTTTTTCATTCATTAATGTCAAATAATTTGATATTATTTCCAAATATATTTCTCTGTTATTATCTTTGATATTATCTAAAAGAAAATATATTAACTCACAATCATTATCAATTTCTTCAAATAATCCTTTAGTAAAATCAGCCATTCTATACAAACTACAATCATTATTTATTTTTAATAAATTTTCTTCAAGATGTTCTTTATCTGTACCTATATCATTTCCTAATTCTTTTACAGCGTTATGAATTTTTTCTTCATTTTCAGTTATATCTTCTAATTCCCAATAAATATGCCTTCCTTTATTCAAAAACACTTTTATTTTATCATCTATTGTTTTAGGGAAACATTCTTCTTGTAACTTTCTCATTCTTTCCAACATTTCTTGCGGTACTTCTTCTCTATCAAAATGATTAATCACTCCAATAGATATCCATATTTGTGGCCATGTCTCATTCAGTAATACATTCTCAACTATTTTTTCTAATTCGTTGTAAAACCCTTGTGATGTCAAATTTCTGAAATTGTTTGATAAAACTTCTTTTATTTCTTCCTTAAAAATATTTTTTTTCATTAATTCTTCACAATATTTAAAAACACCTTCATACCATTCTTTGTACTCTTTATTTGTTCTAGGGCAATATCCATAGTCTCTTTTTCTCGATGTGCTTTCATCTATAATTTGTCCTAAGAATCCTCCTGTTTGTAATAATTCATCTATCAATTTTATTGCTATATCATTTTCTGTTTTGCATAGGTCATTTATAAGTGAATCTACCACTTTTAGTCGTTCATCAATTAGAGCATGTGTTCCAGATAACATTACATGAAATAATTTATATAAAATATCTCTTATAGAATTATAGTTCTCATTCTTTTTTTCTGTTTTTACAAATTCAATTAATAACATAGTAGCACTGTAAAAAAGATCCGGATCATAAGCTATATATGCTAATATTCTTGCCCAGTCATAATATTTGTCATTTTCTCTAGTAAAGAAGTTATCTTTTTTTACTTGTTCTATTTTATAAAGTATTTTTTCAGGACTAATTACCTTTATGCAATTTAATATTTCCATTTCATGTTTATCTATATTCTCAAAATCAATATTATCAAGATATAAGTTTGCTATATTGATAGCGTATTCTTTATTATGTAAAAACCTTAATCTTCTAAAAAATGATAGCTCTAATCTCTTCGAATTTTTTATTTCATTAATTACCACTTCTTCCGGAAAAGTACTTAATAATTCATCTGCAAGTCTGTTTGAAATAGCATGTGGTAAAACCGCTCTCATATTTCCTCTCTTTTGTACTATTTGTCTTTCATTTAGTTCATTTACATATCTAATTAACTCAACAGGACTTTTTTCTATAATCCTTCCAAGTATATTTAATTCATTATTATAGTCATCTTTATTAAGTTCTATATTAAATGATATAAATATTGAGCATATTCTACCCACATCAAGTAAGTCCTGATTTTCTTTATTGTTTTGAAAAAATAATCTTTTGAACATTTCTTCGGATTTTAATGTTCCTATGCTTTCATCCTTGTCAATAGTTTTGGCAAGGTATCTTGCAATTCTAAAATTACCGTCAGAGCATTCTACAATAGTTTCTATATTTGCATCTTCTATATAATTAAAGTCTCTTTTTAGTAGCTTTCTAATAGTATTATCCGACGAGGTATCTAAATAATAATTATATGATTCAATATTCAGATCTTCTTTCACATCATATTCGATTGTAAGCAGGCTTAACTTACTACTTACATTACCAACAAACTCAGCTAATTTATTATGTAGTTCCTTATCACAATTATCAATAACCAATATTACTCTTTGCTGCAAAGCAATAAGTTCTTGTATAAAAGCTATTGGCACAGGATTAGGTTCATTTCCAATGTCGCAATATATTACTTTCTCTTTAAATAATGCCTTTACTCCAATATTTTTATCAAATAATGCCTGTGCAAATCTAGTTTTTCCAACACCAGATAATCCAGCTAATCTAACAACTTTTCGTTCTTTTGATAATAATTCTCTTATTTCATTAATACCTTCAACTATTGTTCTTTCATTTTCTTTGTAGAAATTGTCTTTATGTAGAAAAACTCCTTCATCTATTATAAATTCTTTTTCTTTCTCAGTTGGATTAGACCAGTTGTAGTAACTGTTCCAGCCTATTGTTCTTTTTCCTATCTTTTCATTTACCCATATAATTATTGAAGGAAATTGTTTTACCCACGTAGCAATTCTTTTGCTATCATAGAAGTCTACTTTTATATTTTGTTTTTTATCTATTGAACATAACAAATCTCTCATACATGTTATTCTTTCATTTCTTCTTTTATCTGATAAAGAATCCCCACTACAAGCAATTATATATGCTCCATTTAATTTTACTAATTCTTTAATACTATCTTTAATTTTTCCATCTTTGTTCAGCATCTCTTTTTTTATTGAGGATTTTGGCATGTTCGGTTTTTTTACTTGGAAAATTGTATTATTCCTTGGAATCGACCAATTGTCATTAAATTCATCTGTTGATTTTATTCTAACATCAACTCCATCATCTGGTTCGTCTTGGCTTCCACCATAAGTTACACAAATAGGATCAATATTGTTTTTATTAAGAGTTGCTTCACATAGCTTACCTATTAATTCTCTTAAATCTGCATCATTCAATTCTGCTATATCCTTATCGGTTATATCATTTATCATATTTTGCACCTCATTTTAAGAAAAGCAAAATAATCCTGCATTATTATACATTCATATCTTGCTTTTGAGTCTTACTAAAATTAAATTCCACTTTTTCTATTGTTTTACTTGATTTTTTTAGATTTTCTTCTTTGTTTATCAATACTGAAAATTATATTCTTCAGTTTGCCAAATATATTTTAATTTATCTTTTCTAATTTTCTAGATCATCCATTAATTCTTTTTCAAATATTAGTCTAAATACTTTTTTAGATATTTTTCGAAGTGCTGTAATAATTCTATCCCTGTCATTTTTGGTCTCCACATAAAAAAATTATTTTTATACTTATCAAACCAAAATGTTATTTCTCTAACCCTTTTAGGATCTCTTGTAATATCTCCTTCAAATACAACCCAGAATGGAAGAATATCTTTATCTTTTATTCCTCCTACTTCTCTATACTTTTTTAATAATCCTGGCGTAAAAAATTTGCATAGTCTCTCATGTGCGTTTCCTCTCCCTGCACTTGGATCTTTTCCTTCTACCCATCCATCTTGTCTTTTAATTTCACCAAATAGTATTTTGTTAGTTTTTGTATTTTCAATAGCGAAATCTGGAAAAACTCCCCATGCCGTATTTTTATAATCTATTGCTGGATTGTAAATTTGTTCTAAAACTTCTTTACTTAATTTTACATTCGAATATAAATTTTTCAAGTGGACCGGCTTTTCGTGCAGTTTGTATATAGTTCCTTCAAAAGCTTCATTAAATACTTCATATAAATTTTGTTCTGCTTTAGCTGCTTTTTTTCCACTAACATTTTCCCAGTTCAGTCTATTACTTAGTTCTTTCTTTCCCATATTTATTTCTCCATATCTTACTACATATTTTTCAGAAGTTCACTTAATGTGATTTTTAAACCATCTGATATTTTCTTTAAGTTCATTATAGTAATATTGTGTTTTCCTTTTTCTACAGAAGAATAATATGTTCTGTCCATTCCAATCAGTAAAGCGAAATCTTCTTGACTAATTCCCATTTTATTTCTATATTCTCTTATTCTTTTACCTAATTCGATTAATTCCATATTTTCCTCCTAATTATATCTATATAATACATTTTTTATGTTTTTTCAACAACGGTATATATGCAACATTTTTTCTTTGCAGTTTTATTGACTTTATATTAAAAAAAATGTATTATATATTTTGGAGGTAAATTATGAATAAATCAAATAATACTAACAATGATATAACTGCATATTCTATTTATAATGTTCAAGCTAAAAAAAGAAAAAAGATAAATCCACTGGAAGAGCTATATCCTAGGTTACCTGATACAAAATACCAGATAATATATATGGATCCTCCATGGGATTATGGCGGAAAAATGCAATATGACAAATCAACAATCAAATCGGAAAACGTAGGGTTCGAAAAACATATATTTTTAAGTTCTGCTTCTTTTAAATATCCAACCTTGAAGTTAAAAGAATTAATGGAATTAAACATTCCATGTATTGCTGACGAAAAAAGTTGTTTATTATTTATGTGGACTACCGGTCCTCAGTTTGCTAACTCAATAAAACTTGGAGAGTCCTGGGGTTTTGAATATAAAACAGTTGCGTTTGTATGGGATAAGATGCTTCATAATCCTCGGGAGATATACATTATCTCAAACCGAATTTTGCATTGTTTTCAAAAGGGGAACTATCCCAACTCCTAGAGGAGCAAGGAATATTAGACAGCTTGTTGCGATTCCTAGAGGGGAACATAGTCAAAAGCCCACAAAGGTGATTGAGGGAATCACAAAAATGTTTCCAGAACAATCTAAAATAGAACTTTTTGCCAGAGCAAATTATATTGGTTGGGACAACTGGGGGTTAGAAATTCCAGATAATAAGATTAATATTCCTACAAACGAAGAATTAGAAGAAAGTAGTCTTCAAACTAACTTGTTTAAAAAATAAAAGTGAGTATATAATACAGCTTCTGATGATGAAAATGTCATGAGAAGTTTTTTATATTATAGGAAACACATAAAATTATATAAAATTCGAATTAATATACAGCATATAACTAAAATAAACTCAGTGTTTTTTCATGATTGTTTTATTGTTAATGCTTTAGTTTTTTTGCTATTACATTGAATATATGCCAATGTTTCATTTTTCCTAATCCAGTAAGATCATCTTTTTCTACTTCCTTAAACTCTATAATTTCAAAATTTTTAAACAATTCTATTACCTGTTCTTTGGTTAAGAAAGTTATTTCTTCTTTTGTGTTTTTCCATTCATCGTTATCTCCAAAGAAATTACCAACAAAATATCCATCTTTTAAAATACTATCACCTATTTTATTCCATAATTTTTTAAAATCATTTTTATTGCAGAATGGAAGACTAAAATTAGCAACTACCAAATCATTTTTTTCTAATTCAATGTTCTCAAATTTCTGTTTTAAAAAGTTAAACTTCTTCAATTCTTCTTTAGGTAGCTTTTCTTCAATTCTTGATTTGACATCTTCTCTATCTATCGCCAATACATTCCAGTCATTTTCTATTAGATATACCGTATCTCTTCCTGCTCCACATCCAAGTTCAATTGCATTTCCTGGTTTAGTTTTCAATTCAATAAATTTTTTTGTAATATAATTAGGATTTGCATCTTTTGTATTATCATAATATTTTTCTATATTTTTCATATTTCCTCCTCTCACAAACCAAGTTTTTCTTTTCTATCTTTCATTATTAATGTTGCTCATGGCTGTTTTATAGTTAATACCTTCATAATATTCCTTTCTTCTATTTGCATAATTTTTATTATCTTAACTTTTTTAAGAAAAAAATTGAATAAGAGATACCAATTTGATAGAATATTGTTACCAAAAAATAACATTCGAAGGGGGTATCTCTTATGTATTCAATTATACAAAAGATTTATGAAAAAAACAACAAAGTTTTAAAGGAAAGATTAAGAAATGTTTTAAAGATAAGCGAAAATAACCCATTAAAACTCTTTATACGGCGTTGTACTGAATCAAATAATATGATATACTTTAAAAAATTAAATTTTAATAAAGGAAGGAAGATAATATGGATACAACAGAAATAAGTGTAAATAAAAAAAGTGTAAAGGATTTATTATCTAGTGGTAGTACTAGTAAATTTGTAATTCCTGATTATCAAAGGCCTTATAATTGGTCTGATGATGAAATAAATACATTATTTGAAGATTTATGGGAAGCAACATTAGACTCAATTACTAATCCAAATTCGAATAAAACTTTTTTTCTAGGAAGTATCGTTACTTTCTACAACAAAGATCTAAATGAACAAGAAATAATTGATGGTCAGCAAAGAATAACAACATTATTTTTATTGCTTAGAGCAATATATACGGATCTATCGAAAAATGAACAAAGAAATGAAAAAGAGGAAAACTTTATCAATGAAATCTCTCCATGTTTATGGATAAAAGATAAATATACAAACACTTATTTTAAAGATCAAATTTTAATAGATTCAAAAATAATAGAAAACTCTGAAGATGGAAAGAATATAAATCAAAATGAAGTTTTAAAGGAAATATTAAAAACCGGTCTTGTTAAGGAAGGCGCTACAGATAATTATTCAAAAAACTATTTAAAATTGAAAGAATTATTTGAAAAAAAATCTAAAGATGAAGCAATAAAAATATTTGATTTTATTTATTTTTTATTAAACAATGCCATATTATTGCCTATTACAACAAATGATGAAGATACAGCCTTAACTATATTTTCTACATTAAATGATAGAGGATTGCCACTATCAGATGCTGATATTTTCAAAGCCAAAATTTATAATCACATTTCTAGAAATGGAGCTTCAGATCTAGAATTAAAACAATTTGTTTATGATTGGAAAAGGTTAGAGATTAGTTCTAAAGAAGTGTTTAAAGATGGTATGCAACAATTATTCTATTATTATATGTTCTATTTAAGAGCAATAAAAAAAGATTATAAAACAACAACTCCCGGCTTAAGGAACTATTTTAAGGAAGAAAAATTTGAAAGTTTATTTAATACTAATTTAATTACCAGATTGGAAACTATATTAAATTTTTGGTTAGTAGTAAATAATAGAATTTCTCTTGAAGGAGAAGATTGGTCAAATGATATAAAGATCCTTCAAATATTAGATTGTCTAAAGAATTACCCAAATGAATTTTGGAAATATCCAGTAATTGTTTATTATTTAACTCATAAAAATAATACAAATTTTAATACTAATTTCTTGGCTTTTTTAAGAAGATTTTACACGTTTTTGTTGGTAAAATATATCCAAATGCCATCAATAAATGCAGTTAAAGCAGATATATTGAAATTAGATATAAAAATAATTGAAAATCCATTACCATCATTTGACGATTTGGAATATCTTGCTAGTGATGAATTTAAGAAAGCTTTAATTACACCTCATTACAAAACCGTTAGAATGTTGTTATTGTTATTAGCTTATAACAATGAAAAACAAGATACTTTATTACCAGATAAATGGGAAATAGAACATATTTTTCCACAAAGTTGGAATGATAATTATATAAATATGCCTGTTGAAACCCTAAAAGAAAAAATTGAACACTTAGGAAATAAAATTCCATTTGAAAAAAAATTAAACATAAAAGCTAGTAATGGATATTTTGGAAAGAAGAAAAAAGAATATTTAGAGTCTAAAATAGAAATTGTTAAAGCAATGTCAAAAAGTACTTTTGAAGATTGGGTTACAAATAATATTGAAGCAAGAGATACCGAAGTTACAGAAGAAATACAGAATACGTTAAAAAAATGGGTTAATAATTATGATAATACAAGTCTTAATGAAATTCATCCTACAGAAGAAGAATTAAAACAAATTGAAGAATTTAGGAAAAAAGGGTATATTTAAACTTATTTATTGTTCTAAGAAGTTATCAAAAAAGCAAAATATTTCTGCAATAATAAATTACAAATATTTTGCTTTTCTTTTGTTTATCTATTTCCAATATAATACTTAATCATCTCAATATATTGATCCTGTGCATTTAAACATGTATCAATTAAATATCCCTTTTCTGTTTTATTTTGATATTCCTTTAATCCTCTATAATAAAATAATTTATCTTTGTCTAATATAATAAATGGAATTATATTATTTTTTAGACATTCTTTAAATGTAATTATTCTACCTGCTCTACCATTACCATCTTGGAATGGATGTATTTTTTCAAATCTTGCATGAAATTCTATTATATCTTTTATAGTAACTTTTGATAGATTATTGTACCATTCCATTAATTTTTGCATATCTTTTGCCACTTGTTTTGGCGATGATGTCTTCATACTCCCAGCTTCATTGGCTAATCTTTTGTATTCACCAACATTAAACCAATCTTTTCTGCTATCCATTGTTCCTTCTTTTAAGATTCTATGAAAATTTTTTATCATTTCTTCTGTCAGTTGTTTGTCAGCATTATCTAACATATAATCTATTAATTTAAAATGGTTTGATGTTTCAACTATATCATCAACACTCGCAACAGTTTTATCTTCAAATAAAATAGTATTTGTTTCATATATATATCTTGTTTGGTCCTCTGTTAACTTACTTCCTTCAATATGGTTTGTGTTATATGCAAATATAATTTGTGTATTATGATATAAATTACCCTTTAACCCCATTTCTTTTTGTTCTCTTAATATTTCTAATACATCAATTTTGGTAATATCAAATTTTTCTTCATCTTTTATTAATTCATCTACTGTTATATTAAATGTTTCTGCTAATCTTTTTAAAGATTCAATATTTGGTTCAATCATTCCAGATTCATATTTAGATATTGTTCCTGGCTCAACTTCTAATATTTCAGCAATATCTTTTTGAGTCATTTTATTTAATTCTCTATACTCTTTTATTTTATTTCCAATACCCATAATATCACTCCTTTTTTATCTATATATATTATATCATATTATTTCCAAAAAAGATAGTGATTATGCAGATATTGCTTATAAGTATTCCAAAAAAGATAGTAAGGGGCTAAATAATACTTTTATTATTTCATCTATTAGCATTTCTAAATTCTGTCCCTTGAAGCAAATTAGAACAAGCTGGATTGCATCCCTGGCAATATCCACCTATACCTCCAATAGTTTGATTAAATTTCCATATCTTAATTCTATTCTCCCAGCCTCTTCGATACTATCATATCTCTAACAATATAGTCATTTTTCTCATAGAATTCCAAACCTCTCTTGTTTGGTCCGAATACTTCTATGTTTATTCTAGCGCAATTGATTTGTTTAAAATATCCTTCTATTTTTTCTAGTAGTTTTTTACCTGTACCTTTTCCTCGATCTGCTTTGCTGACAATTAATTCTAGAACATTTCCTGTTTTTGCGCAATCGTTAGTTAGTTTGTCGATTTCATCTTTTTCATTGACAACTCCTATGATTACTCCATTAACGATTCCATTTTCAACAGACACAAATATTTTGCCGTTTTGTTCTTTAACTTTCTTTATATCCATTTCGAAAGTTTTTTCTCTGTATTCTGGTGACATTATTTGTGTATGCCAGTCGTCAATGTCTATTAGATAGTTTTGTAATTCTACTAATAGATCCTTAATTTGTTCATTATATTTTTGGTCGTATTCAACAATCATTTTATTTAACTCCTCTTTTTTATCAAATCGGCAAATGTTTGCCTTCTAAATTATATCATACTTTTTATTGCAAGGCACGAATTTGTACTTTGTTTTTTCTTATGTTACAATATAATATATAATTTTTTATAAGGAGTTTGCTATGTATTGGAATAAAATGATACCTGAATTGTCTGTAACTAATCTAGATAAAAGTTTAAATTTTTATAAGACTGCTGGTTTTATAGTTGAATATGATAGACCAGAGAATAATTTTGCTTTTATTTCTCTTGGAGAGATTCAGTTTATGCTTCAGCAAGTTTCTGCAGATGATAAATGGAGCGTTGCTCCTCTTGCTTACCCTTTTGGTAATGGGATTAATTTTCAATTAGAGGTAAATAATTTATCTGAAATATATGATAATTTCAAGGTTTCTGGATATGAGATATCTTTTGATATTGAAGAGAATTGGTATAGACAGGATGGTAAGTTGCTAGGAAATAAAGAGTTTTTGATTCAAGATCCTGATGGTTATTTGTTAAGATTTTTTCAGGATTTAGGTGAAAAAAACATATAAAATACACCTCCAAATTCTAGATAAAAAATCTAATATTTGGAGGTTCATTTTAATTTTCTTTTATTTTTATATATTGCTACTTTAGGAATTTTATTTTTTTATTTCTTTATATATTTCTAATCTCTCCAAGTGTCTCCGTTTATGAATTGCGTTAGTGCCATTATAAATGATTCTCTTGTTAAGTCATAGCGTGTTATTACATCATTTGTAAGGTGTGCTATTCCACCTTTTTCGTTTTTTAGTCCGTTTCCATTGAATATTTTGTCCATTACGATTCCTAGGTCTGTGTTTATGATTTCGTCTACATATTTTTCTGGTACTGGAAATGCTGGTCCTGTTCCAAAGCTTTCATAACCGTTTTTGTCTTTTATTACGGCAATTTGTATGATGCACCATTTTCCTAGTTTGTCTGTTATTCCTGATTCCACTCCTATAAAGAAGTCTGCATCTATGTTGTTTTCTTTTGCATATTTTATTAGATTGTTTACTCTGTTGCTTGCTCCTTGATATATTTCGTCGTTTACAGGTTCGTCACTAACGTCTGAGTTTACTGGTATTCCTATCATTTCCACATTTGTGTAAAATTTTTCAAATGCTTGTTTTGCGCCTTCTATTTTTCCTTGATTTCTTGTTCCTATTAGTATTTTCATTGCTTTCTCCTATTTTCTGTTTAGTATTTTGTTTAGCTCTACCTCTGCTTTTTTTACAAAATAGTTGTCCGTAAAGATTGGTATGTTTTGCTTTTCCAGTTCTTTTATTATTTTTTCTATTGTGTCATATTTTTCATTTTCTTCTATTTCTATCAGTTTGTCTCCGTTAATTATATCTTTTATTGCCAGTTGAAAGCCGTTTTTTCTATATTCGGTATCATTTTCTTTGATGTTCATTATTTCTCGATATCCTATTGCTTGTAGTAGTTTTTTGCGTCTTCTATACTTTCTATTTCACAGTTGAATGACTTCTGGCTTAGTATGTTTCCTTTTGAGTCAATGTTTTTAATTTTGAATGTTATTTGTTTTATTATTTTTTCATCTCTTTTTATCCATCTGATTATTAGTGCTTTTGCTAATATCTCTCTTGTACTTATTTTTTCTATGTCCAGATTTTCTGGTATAAAGTATGTGTCATCTAGTGAGAATTTGTCTATTTCTTCATATTCTTTTTCTTTGATTATTTTGTGAATTTCTTCCATTGTTGCATTTATTTTTACAGTTATTTCGTTTCTTTGTGTCTCCATAATTTTCTCCTTTTACAATTCTATTTTGTATAGTTTTTCTCCGGTTTTTAATTTTCTGATGTATATTGCTCCAAATTTTTCATAGTAGTTACTTAATTCTGTTTTTAAAAATATTTCTTTATATCCTCGCTTTTTTGCTTCGTTTAGCACCGCTTCATTTAGTATTTTCGAATATCCTTTTCCTCTGTATTTTTTCTTGATGTACATTGTTGCATACCATGGAGTAAGTTCTGGACATTCGTCACAGTCGTTTGGAAATATTGAAATAAAGCCAACTAGATCTTCATTTTTTAATAGTATCAATTTACAAAAATCTTTGTTGGCCAAATTGTTTTTGATTCTATTTGTTTTTCTTTCTATTCTTTCTTTTTTGTTCTCTTCTGGATTTTCTGCCCATTCTTCATGTTCTAGTGTTGCTACTTCTTTTATGTATTCTTCTTTTTCCTTCAAATTAAATATTTGTATTGTTTTATCTGTGAGTGTGTCGATTATGTTTTCTTGACTTTTATTCAATTTTTTTCTCCCTACAACTATTTTTAGTTATTTTACCACATCCTCTTTGTAATATCTAGTGTTTGGGGATTTTCTTTTTTTGTTTTTTCTGTTATAATGTTTTTATCAATTATAAGGAGATTTTATTATGAAGAGAATTAGTAAAGATGATTATTATTTAGAGATTGCTCATGTTGTGTCTAAGCGTAGTACTTGTCTTCGTAGACATTATGGTGCTGTTGTTGTTAATCACGATGAGATTGTAGCTACTGGTTATAATGGTTCTGCTCGTAGCGATGCAAATTGCTGTGATATTTATGAGGAATGTCCTAGAAAGCATAAGGCGCATAATTCAGGAGATTACGGAGATTGTCCCGCTGTTCATGCTGAGCAAAATGCTCTTCTTTCTGCTTCACGTACTGGGACTATAGGTGCAACATTGTATCTTAATGGTGATGAAATAAGTGTCCAAGGTGACTCTGTTAAAGAGCTTTCTATGTCTAAGTGTTTTCCTTGTCCTATTTGTGAGCGTATGATTCGCAATGCTGGCATTGTGCGTGTTGTTGGACCACAAGGTACTGTTTTTGATTTAAATAATTAGTGTATATTGAATCCGAAAGGGTAAAGTTATAAGATAAATGTAAACACCCAAAAGTGTTTACATTTATCTTTTTTGTTGTATTAAATTATTAAGAAATTGTAACGTATAATTACTTTTTCCTTTTTTTCAGTTCTATAAGTTATTAAACACTAATAAATATTTCTTTTTTCCATTTTTTAGATCCAATCTATAATATTTCATGCCTAAGAATGTAAATATTTTTGAAACTGTTTTAATTTGATATTTGGGATAAGTTAAAACCTTTTCTTTTACTGCTTTTTGTATTTCTTTATTTGATGGTAGAGAAAGCAAAATATCTATTGCATCCAAAAAATCAATTGTTCTATTACCATACAAATAATGATCTCTAACGTATCTTTGGGTATCTTCGTCGAATTCCTTACTATTTAGTTTCGATCTATTTATTATGTATTTTTCTTCTCCTTTATCTATAGCAAAATAAGTTTTATTTCTAAACAAATAAATTATTGTCATTAATTCAATAAAGCAAATTAATACAAAATATAAGGAATAATTGTTGTTTGAATCTTCCCATTTAATAGTTCCATTTAAAAATTGAATTGAAAATATAACAATAATCAAAATTAAAAATATTTGAAATAGCCATCTTAAAGGATACTTTAAAGTTTTTATCTCTTGCATTTTTTACCTCCTTTCATTTGTTTTATGTGTGACATTAGAAGCCTCTAATTCACATTGTATAAAATAATAAATGTATATTGCTTTTGATATACCTATTATAACATAGTTTTAACGATATAGTAATAGCTAATAATAAAATAGACCAAGATATGCACTAAACGATAAATCCCTAGTTGAATATCGTGTTCAACTAGGGCTCCCTTAGTATCTTTTTTTTAGTGTCCACTTTTTATCGACAACTTCTTCCAAAAGGGTTCAATCTTTTTATATCATTTCTTCTATTGTGTGCCATGCTAGTAGCGCGCATTTTACTCTTGCTGGCATGTTTGATATGTTTTTTAGTGCGATTGCGTCTTCTAATTTTTTTAGTTCCGCTTCGCTTGTTGTTTCTCTTTTTATCATTTCTATAAATGTTTTTACTATTTCTTTAGCTTCTTTTATTTTTTTGCCTCTTAGTGTGTCTATCATAATTGAGGTTGATGCTTGTGATATAGCACATCCATGACCTGTGAATGCTAGGTCTTCTATTACATCCCCATTTACTTTTATTTCTAGCTTTATTTCGTCTCCACAGTTTGGATTGTGTCCCATTTTGCAAGCTGTTGCATTTTCGAGTTCTCTTTTATTATACGAATTTGTGCTGTGTTCCATTATTAAGTCATTATATATTTCTGTAAGGTCTTCCATTTTTCACCTCTTAATTTTTTATATATTTTTCGAATATTGAGTATGCTTTGTTTAGTGCTTTTACTAGTTTGTCTACGTCTTGTTTTGTGTTGTAGAAGTAGAAGCTTGCTCTACAAGTCGAGTCTATTCCTAAGTATCTTAATAGTGGTTGTGCACAGTGATTTCCTGAACGCACGCATACGTTTTCTGAGTCTAGTATGCTGGCAACGTCGTGTGGATGTACTCCTTTTATGTTGAAGGAAATTACTGATGAGTGGTTTTGCCTATTTGGTGTCATATATAGTGTTAGGAATTTTAGTTTTGATAGTTCTTCTTCTGCGTATGTTACTACTTCGTTTTCTATTTTGTTTATTTCATCATATCCTATTTTTTGAATGTAGTCTATTGCTGCACCTAGTCCTATGACTCCTTCTACGTTTTGTGTTCCTGCTTCAAATTTGTTTGGAAGTGGTGCAAATGTTGTGTCTTGTTCATACACATATTCTATCATGTCTCCGCCCATTAGAAATGGTGTCATTTGGTTTAATATTTCTCTTTTTGCGTACATTACTCCTATTCCTAGTGGGGCTAGCATTTTGTGTCCTGAGAATACTAGAAAGTCAGCATTTAGGTCTTGTACATCTATTTGCATATGTGGAACACTCTGTGATGCGTCTACTATTACTTTTGCTCCTTTTTTGTGTGCGTATTTTATTATTTCTTTTACATTGTTTATTGTTCCTAACACATTTGAAACATGAGTTATTGCAACGATTTTGGTTTTGTCTGTTATTTTTGCTTTTATTTCTTCTTCTGATAACTCAAATTCATCGTTTATGTACATATATTTTAGTGTGCTTCCAGTTTTCTTTGTTACCATTTGCCAAGGTACAATGTTTGAATGGTGTTCCATTATTGATAGCACTACTTCGTCGCCTTGTTTTAGATTGTTTAGTCCATATGAGTATGCAATTAGGTTTAAGCTTTCTGTTGCATTTTTTGAGAATATTATTTCTTCTGGATGTTTTGCATTTATGAACTTTGCAATTTTGCCTCTTGTGTTTTCATATAGTTCTGTTGCTTCTAAGCTTAGCAAATATGCTCCTCTGTGCGGATTTGCATTGCTATTTTCATAGTATTCTTTTATTTTATCTATTACATACTGTGGTTTTTGTGTTGTTGCTCCGCTGTCTAAGTATGCAATGTCTTTATTGTTTAGTATTGGAAATTCTTTTTTTATTTCTTCTATTTTCATTTTTGCTTCCCTCTTAGTTTAGTTTTTCATCTATTTTACTGATGATTTCGTTTTTTAAATTTTGTTCTGATATTTGTTCTATTATTTTAATAAATCTTGATTTTACTAGTAGCTTGACCGCTTCTTTATAGCTTAATCCTCTTGACATAATGTAAAATAATACTTTACTATCGACCTTTCCAGATGCTGTTGAGTGGTTTCCTTCTACGTCTTCTTCTGCACATAATAGTATAGGGAGTGCTATTGCTTTTGCTTTGTCCGATAGTAGCATACAATATTCGTTTTCGTCTCCTTTTGCTTTTTTGCATCCTTTCTTGAAGTCGATTGTTCCTTTAAAGTGTTTCTTTGCTTTGTCTGATAGAGCTCCCTGTACATCTATGTTGGTGTTTGTTTTTGCTCCATAAAGTTCTGCTATGTAATTTATGTCTTTTAGTTGTTCATCCACTCCTAAATATACTGTTTTTACATCGTTTTGAGCATTTTCGCCTTGTAGATTTGAGTAGTAATTGGTTATGCTTGATTTTCCACCGATGTCTATTATTGTGTAATTTACTTTTGCATTTTTGTTTAGTATGCTTTCTATTGCTTGAAAGTTGTCTGATTTTTCGTTTAGTAGATTGATTATATTTACATTTACTTCTGCATTTTCGTCTGCTATTACTTTAAGCACACCATTGTGAAAGTGTTTTTCTTCTTCTAACGATTTGTATTCTATTGTAATTGTTGATTTTCCTTTTGCATTTATTAAGATTTGGTCTGTTAGATTTTGATTTTCTTTATCAAAGTTGTATATTATTTGTTCTTCTTTATTTTCTAGGTTTATTTTTATTTTGCTGTTTGCTTCGATATAGTCTAGTCCAATTCCATATTTTAGGCTTAAATCTTCTTTTAATACGGTTGCATCTTCTGGTATTTCTATATTTTTAAATTCTTTTATGTCTTCTGGAATTTTTACGTCAATTTTTATGTTGTTTATATTAAAGTTTTTTGAAGTTCTTACTGGTGTATTGTTTAGTTCCATATTATCCGATACTCCCTTCTAATTCTAGATTTATTAAGTTGTTCATTTCTACCGCATATTCAACAGGAAGTTCCTTTGAGACTGGATATGCAAATCCTCTTACTATCATTGCTTTTGCGTCTTCTTCTGATAATCCTCTGCTCATTAAGTAAAAGATTTCTTTGTCGCTTATTTTGCCTATTTTTGCCTCGTGAGAAAATTCTACTTCATCTGTTTGTATGTCGTTAACCGGAATTGTGTCTGATCGTGATATGTCGTCTAACATTAGAGATTCGCAACTTACGCTACATTTTGAGTTTTTTGCATTTTCTGTTATTTTTACTAGTGATCTATATGTACAAATTCCTCCGTTTTTTGATATTGATTTTGAGTTTATAACAGATGAGGTATTTGGTGCATTATGAATTGTTTTGAATCCTGTGTCTAGATTTTGTCCTTCTCCTGCAAATGTTATTCCTGTATATTCTGTTTTTGCTCCTTCTCCGTTTAATATGCTCATTGGATATAACATTGAAACCTTTGATCCAAAAGAGCCTGTTACCCAGTCCACTTGTGCATTTTTTCCTACTATGGCTTTTTTAGTATTCAAGTTCATCATATTTTTTGACCAGTTTTCTATGGTAGAGTATCTTAAATATGCATTGTCTTTTACATATAATTCGACACATCCTGCATGTAAATTGACTTTGTTGTATTTTGGTGCTGAGCATCCTTCTATAAAGTGAAGGCTTGCTCCTTCGTCTACTATTATTAATGTGTGTTCAAACTGACCAGATTCTGGTGAGTTTAGTCTAAAATATGATTGAAGTGGTATTTCTAGTTTTACTCCTTTTGGCACATACACAAATGATCCTCCTGACCATACTGCTGCATGTAAAGCAACAAATTTATGGTCATTTATTGGTACACATTTCATAAAGTATTTTTTTACTATTTCTGGATATTCTCTAACAGCTGTTTCCATATCTGTATAAATTACGCCTTGTTTTAGTAATTCCTCTTTTATGCTATGATACACTACTTCCGAGTCATACTGTGCTCCAACTCCTCCTAATGATTTCTTTTCTGCCTCTGGAATTCCTAGCTTATCAAATGTGTTTTTTATGTCTTCTGGCACTTCTTCCCAACTATTATTTAATTTTGTTTTTGGCTTTACATATGTTGCTATTTCATCCATTTTTAGTTCAGATAAGTCTGGTCCCCAAGTTGGAAGTTCTAATTTGCTATATGTTTCTAGTGCTTCTAGTCTTATTTTTCTCATCCAATCGGGCTCATTTTTTTGTCTAGATATTTCTTCTACTATTTCTCTGTTTAAGCCTTTTTGCATTTTGAATTCATAGTTATCTTTGTTTTTTATATCATATATATTTCTATTTACTTCTTCTACTTGTGTTTTCATCTTAAATACCTGCTTCCTTATATTTACTAAATCCGTTCTCTTCTATTTCTTTTACAAGTTCAGCAGAGCCTGTTTTTACTATTTTTCCGTCGATTAAAATATGAGCATAATCCACTTTTAGATCTTCTAATATTCTCATATTGTGTGTAATTATTATGACAGCATTTTCTTTTGATGCATACATATTTATTCCTTTTGATACAGCTTTTACAGCATCTATATCTAGTCCAGAGTCAGTTTCGTCTAGAATTGCTAACTTTGGATTTAAAACAAGCATTTGTAATATTTCATTCTTTTTCTTTTCTCCTCCAGAGAATCCAACATTTAGGTTTCTCTCTATAAGCTTTGAATTCATATTTAGCTCTTCTGCAAATTTGTTTACAGTATCTTTAAGCTCAAATACTTTTACTGGTTTATTTTCTATTTTGTTTTTAGCTACTTTTAGAAAATTAAATGAAGATATTCCTGGAATTTCTTCTGGTGATTGAAATGACATAAATATTCCTTTTTGAGCTATTTTATCTGTTGATAAATTGTTAATGTTCTCTCCCTCAAAGTCTATTTCACCACTTGTTTTCTTGTATTCTGGATTATTTAAGATAACATTTGCTAATGTTGATTTTCCTGCCCCATTTGGTCCCATAATTACATGTATTTCGCCTTTATTTACAGTAATATTTAATCCTTTTAATATTTCTTTTTCTCCCGCAGTAGCATGCAAGTCTTTTATTTCTAATAATTTATTCATAATTTATTCCTCTTTAATTCATAGTAATGCAGTAGTAATTATAACATTTATATCATAGTAAGTCAATAGGAATTAAGGTTAAAAAAATTAGTGACTTTTTTTTAGCCACTATTTTATTAAATCTTCTAATGTTTTGCTATCTACATATTGATTTATTACATTGTCTAATCCATCCCAGAACATATATGTTTTGCAATATTGTTTTCTATCACATTCACCATCATTGGTTACACAATATACTGGTGCTAAATCTCCTTCAGTTGCTCTTAATATATCTCCTATTTTATATTCACTAGGAGCTTTGGCTAATCTGTAGCCTCCCATATTGCCTCTTGCTGTTTCTAAGAATCCTGCTTTGTTTAGCATTGATATTATTTGTTCTAAATATTTATTTGATATTTGTTGTCTTTCTGAAATATTTTTTAATGATATAAATTTTCCATTTCCGTTAATTGCTAAATCTACCATTATCCTTAGTGCATATCTTCCTTTTGTTGATATTTTCATTTTGCTCCTCCTATTATTCTTTCTTGTTTTGTGCTTCACGAACTATATCTCTATATGGTTGATCTTTCTTCTCCAAATTTTCGCATTCAAATCTTTTTATATAATTTTCTAACTCAGCATGTAATTGCTCTTTTTCCGTTTCATTATGCGAAATAAGTTCTAGCTCTGCAAAATAGCCAACGCCTTCAATTTCATCTAACATTATATTATGTTCAAAGCCAAACTCTTCTTTGCTATATACTGTTCTATGTTTAATAAACGAAACATATTCGTCATAGCCAAGATTTTTTATTATAAATTTTATATCTTCTAGATCTTCGACTTTCAGTTGAATATTTACTTCTTTTTTTCCATATTTCTCTGTATTGGCATCACTTCTTGGCTTAAATGTCAATTCTAAACTTTCGTTGTTTACTTTTCTTGTACGCAAACAAATTCTATTTTTTACAAATTCTAAATCTTTGTCTGTATAATATGTATCTTGTTCTGTTACTTTGTAATTAAGTTTGTAATCATATTCTTTTATCTTTTTTAAAATATTTTCAAAATCGGTTAATTTATAACCTGCTTCTAATTCTATTAAGTTTGACATTTTTTGCCCTCCTTTTTCCACAATTATATCACATTTTGTGGATTTTTCTATATTTTTATTCACTTTTTAGGATTTTGTTATATAGTTTCATTTTATTTTTCTGCTATTATTCCGTATAATCTTCTTTTTAATAGTATCCCTTTTTCAGTTTTATATTTTCTTACATATTCATCAAATAGATCTTTTTCGATTATTGTTCTATGTTCAAATTTTTCATTGTTTATTTCTGAAAAATCGTCTATTATTGGTACTTTTAATAATAACTCCATTAAGTCTTGTTCTGTATTATAGTATTCATTTTCCACTATTTGTACTCTTTCTATTTTTTTAAATCCTGCTTTTACTAAATCTAAATAATCTTGCTCTGATATTGCTATTTTGTCATTATATGCTTGACCTCTTTTAAATATCTCTTTTATTTCTTGGCAGTCTTCTTTGTCTATTCCTTCTATTATTAGCTTGCCACCTTTTACTAAACATTCGTAGATTTGTTCTGCATTTATTACCGTATGCCTTGCTGATATTAAATCAAATGTTTCTTTAGGAAATTTCATTTCTCTACTGTCCATATAAGTAAATTTCACTCTTTTTTCTGGATATTGTTTTTGATTTTCTTTTGCTGTTTTTAACATTTCTTTTGAAAAATCTGTTGCGATTATCATTCCTACTTCTGGATATTTCTTTAATACTCTTTCTCCTCCTCCTGTTCCTATATCTAAACATAATGATTTTATTGTTGTGTTTTCTTTGATTTTTTCATAAAAATCCCAATTTGTTAATTTTTCTGTTTTACGTTTTATATAGCTGAAATCCCAGTTTTTTGTTTTTTCATAATATTTTAATTCATTTTCCTGCATTTTATTTTCTCCTTTATTTTTATTTGGTTGTAAATCAAAAAGAACCTCCCTTCTATGAACAAGCAAAAACAACCATAATTTTGCTATGGTTAAATTTTTTGCCATTCATAAAGAAAGATTCTTAAACTCTCTTTATTTAAATTTTTATAGTATATCGCGAATGGACGAATTGAAATACTACTCTTTTATTTTAACATATTTTTTTGTTTTTATCAACTACTTTTGGTTTTGATTGTTTTTTAACCAATTTTGTAATATTATAAATTCTTCATAATGGTTCTTGAAAAAATTTCCCTCTTGATTTAATTGTTCTGCCTCTTCTGCTGTAAACCATTTTACTTGTTCAACTTCAGATTCTTGGAGTTCTAATTTTTCTATGGTTGGTATGTCCATTTTTACATAATAATCGTCCCAAAATACTCTTTCGTTGTCTTCTCTTCCACTATAATATTTTACTACTTTATTTGGATCTAAATCTATTCCTATTTCTTCTTTTGTTTCTGTTATAATCCCTTGTAAACTATCTTCTCCTGATTTTGGATGTCCTCCTGTTGTTGCCCATAAACCGTTTTTTCTTTTGCTACGCTTTTGGAATAGAAATTTTCCTTCAGAGTTTTGTATGTATACTAAAACTACCGTGATGTATGACCCCTCTGGTATTTCTTCTCCTTTGTATATTGTTTTTCCGGTTAATCTTCTGTTTATGTCATATAGATCTCTTTTTTCCATTTATTTTCTCCTCTTAGTCAAAGTACTGGCTAATTTCTTGTAAGCCGTTAAAGTTTACTTGTCTTAGTATTTCATATACGATTATTGCTACTGAATTTGATAGATTCAAAGAACGTAGTGTTTCTCTCATTGGTATCCTTATATCTTTGTTCATATATTTTTGAAGTAAGTCTTCTGGTAGTCCTTTTGTTTCTTTTCCAAATAATACAAATACTTCTTCCATTTTACTGTAATCTACATCTGAGTAGCATCTTTTAGATTTTGTTGAAGCAAAGAACATATTGTGTTCTTCTGGTTTGTATTTTTCTAAAAAACTCTTTAATGAGTCGTGTTCTTCTATTTCTAGTTTATCCCAATAATCTAATCCTGCTCTTTTTAGATGCTTATCATTTATTTCAAATCCTAATGGATATACTAAATGAAGCTTTGCTCCTATTGCAGCACAAGTTCTTGCTATATTGCCTGTATTTTGTGGTATTTCTGGCTCGACCATTACTACATTTATTTTCATTTTATGTCCTTTCTTATAATTCTATGTAATTGTATTCTATTTTTAAGTTGTCTAGTATTTCTTTTTCTCTGTTTGTACAAGTAAATATTATTGTTTGATGTTCTTTTGCTTTTTCATTTAAATATTGAATTATCTTTTCTAATCTTGCATTGTCAAAGTATGCAAATGTTTCGTCTAGTATTATTGGAAGAGTCTCTTTTGATAAATCTTTTATCATAGATAGTCTTAGAGCTAAATATAACTGGTCAATTGTTCCTGTACTTAGCTTATTTGCTTCTATGTATTCACCTCTTGCATTTTCAATTATCATACCATTTTCATCATTTATTGCAACTTTTTCGTATTTATTGTTTGTTATCTCTTTTATTCCCTCTGAAAGGTTGTTTGTAAATTTAGGGGTTATTGTTGTCTTCATTTCTTCATATGCTTTGTTTAGATTCTCTATTGCTAAGTTTATTACTTCTTCTTTTTGCAATAGTTCTGTCTTTTTTTGCCTATCTGCTTCTAATCTTTCTTCTAAGTTTACTAAGTTGTCTAACTGTGGTAATATTGTGTTTTCTTCTATTTCTAAGCCTGTTAACTTTATTTTATTTGTGTTTAGTTGTTCTTCTAATGAGTGCAAATTATTGCTTTCTATAATACTGTTTATCTTTTCTATTGGTATCTCAGTTTTATATTTTGTTATTATCTGATTTTTGTCTTGATTTTGAGTATTTAATAAATCTGTTTTTATTTTATTTACTTGTGCTGATATTTGTTCATTGTTATTTTCAAGTAATAATAATTGTCCTTTTATCATTGATATTTGACTGTCTAAGTCTCTTTTTTCTTCTTCTTTGTCTTGTAGTTCTTTTGTTAAATTTTCTATCTCCTGTGCTATTTTAATTCTGTTTTCCTCTTGTTTATTTTTTTGTTCTTGAATCTCCTTTTTCTTTTTGTTTTGAGTAATTGCTAATATTATAACATCTATTATAGACAATACTAATGGAATTCCTGCTAATACGTAATTTTTTACTATTACAGCAAGCGCCACTGCTACTATTACTAAAGCAACTGCTATTACTAAATATATTGATTTTTTAGAAGTATTTTTTATTTCTATGTTTTCTTCTTGGTTTTGTTTCTTACTCTCTATCTCCTTTTGTAACTTACCAACATTTTCACCAATACTTTTTTCGATATCTCCTAGTTCTTTCATTTTATTTTTTAGTGTTAGTACTTTTGACTCATTTTCTTTTATATTGTTTTCTTTTATTTGTATTTCTTTTTTGTTTTCGTTCTCTGCTAGTTCACTTTCTCTTAATTCTTGTAGAATCTTTCTTTCTATTTCTAGTTCTTTTATCTGCTCTTTTAGTTCTTCTCTCTCCGAGTCTATTCCATACTTTTTGTCTTTGTATGGTCTAATTTCTTCTATTTTTCTATTTATTTCTTCTATTTCTTTTTCTATTATATTTATTGGTTTTTGAGTTGTTTTGTTTGTTCCTATTTCATCCCTTATTTTGTCTTGTAACTTTCCTAGTGCTTTTTTATATGATACATTGTCCTCTCCTGTTCCTGCTAGGTTAGCTATTTTTTGTATAAGAAGATTTTGCTCTTTTTCTTCTAATCTTACTTCTTGTTGCATAGAAACAACTGTTGATAAATATGTTTGTTTATCAACTCCTGTCTGCTCTACGAAAAATTTGCTTCCATCTTTTTTATCTATTTCAAAATTATCTGTAATGTCTTCTAATCTTTCATTATATATTTTAGGATTCTTTTTAGTAAAATCTCTAAATATTTCATACTGTGAATTGTCATTTAATGTGTATTTTATTCTTCCAGAGAATTCACTACCTTCCCAAGGTTTGTACTTTTCGTAGTCTGATATTTCTCTTCCATCTTTTGTTTTTGATATGCCATAAAAACTATTAACAATGTAGCTTAATAATGTTGATTTTCCACTCTCGTTTGCTCCATGTATAATATTTATTCCTTTATTTAAGCTAATGTCTTTGTTCTTTATGTTACCATATGCATTTATTTTTAAATTATCTATTCTCAATAGATTCACCTCTTATTTAATATATCCATACCTATTTCAAATGCTTCCAACAGTTTTTGTTTTTCTTCTTCATTTGCTTGGTTAGTTTGGTCTAGTATTTGTTTTGCAAATAGTCCTTTTAGACTCACTTGTTTTGCTGTTTCTTCTATGTCATATTTTATTTGTGTTTGATTTCTTATTTTGATTATATTTTGTATATTTAATATATCTAATATTTTTGATTCGTCAAAGTCAAAGTTTCTTTTGCCTGTAAGTATTATTTTATAAAATTTATTTTCTTCTAAATTTTCTTCTCTTATTTTTTCTATTAGATCTTCTTCTGAATTTAATAAACTTATATCTATTTCTTTTTCTGCAAATGTTTTTTCTTTTACAGGAATAAACTTTAGCTTTAATTCTTTTTGTTCTGATATTTCTCCCTCTATTATTCCTCTTTCTCCAAGTTCATCAAATCCTAAAGACACTGTTGATCCAGGGTATACTATATTCTGATCTTTGTAGTCATTATAGCTTTTTTTATGAATGTGCCCTAGTGCAACATAATCAAAATCTAATTTTTTTAGTTCGCTAGTAGCGAACGGATTATATTTTATATATTCTTTCTCTCCGTCTAAACTGCTATGAGTTATAAAAATATTTATTTTATTTTTATCTTTTATCTCGATATCTTGTTTAGGTCTTTCCATCTGAAAATCGTTAAAACCATAACCATAAATATCCACTCCATCACATTCTACTCTTTCAATTTTGTTTGTAAATATATATACATTTTCATTCCATTTAAATTGCTGATAAAATGAGTTCTTTATGTTTGGATCATGGTTGCCTGGTGTTATAAATATTTTTGTATCTGGTATTTCTTTAAACAAATTATTTATATATTCTATTGTTGCTTTTTTTATGTATTCTTGCTCATATAAATCTCCCGCAATAAATAAATATGGAATATTATTTTGCTCAATATATTCCACTATTTGTTTCATTACATTTCTTTGTTCTAATCTTCTCTCTGTAGCTAGATTTCCTTTTCCAGCTAATGTTACAAATGGTGCATCAAAGTGCATGTCTGCCATATGTATAAATTTCATTTTATCACTCTCTTTTCTTATAAATTTATATCATAGTTTCTACTTCAAGTCAATAGTTTTTAGAACATTTGTTTTGTATTCTACAGTATTTCTCTTCTAAGCCGGCGTTCTTTACACATAACTCTTCAATATGTAAATAATTGTATTTTCTAGATCTGCAACATAGGAGATTTGTTGCTGAAGAAATGGAAGCATTGTTAAGAAATAAAAATAAGTTTCAATAAGACAGATAAAAATTATGAGGATAGCTTTTTAGAATTATTTTATGAGTAATCAAATAATATAAAAAGTTACTTTTTGCATAATTTTTAAAATATTCGAAAAAATAATATAATATTTAGTAAATGTATTTACAATTATTCGTAAAAATGATAATATTAACGAGTAATTGTAAAGAAAGAGGTCTATATATGAGTGAAAATATTTTAAAACAATTTTTAAATGAAAATTATGGTTATATAAGAACAAGAGATTTTGAAAAATTAGGTATTTCTAGACCTTCTATTCAAAACTATATTGATAAAAAAATAATTAGAAAAGTATCTAGGGGATTATATATAGATAATAACTTAATAGAAGATGAATTTTTTATACTACAAAAGAAGTTTTCTAATATCATATTTTCGTACAACACGGCATGTTACTTACTAAATTTAAGTGATAGAGCTCCTTATAAAATTGATATAACTACTTTAAATCATAATAATATAAGTGAAGATTTAGAAATTCACTACGTTGCAAAAGATAAATTTAATATAGGAATTATTGAAATAGAAAGTCCATATAGTAATCCTATTAAAATCTATAATGCTGAACGTTGTATTTGTGATATATTAAAAAATCCAGATTCAGTTGATTTTGAATTATATAATAAGATAATAAACAATTATTTTAAACAGAAAAATAAGAATTTAAGTACATTAGAAGAATATTCGAAAATATTTAATGTACATGAGAAATTTGAGCATATAATGGAGGTTTTGATTTAATGATTCATTATAATGAACTATTTGAAAAATCAAAAGAATTAGCAAAAGAACAAATAACTACTGGAGTACATATAAAAAGAAGACTAAATATGCACAAAATATAGAATTTAAAGAAATTATTAAGGTTTTAGAGGAATTTTTAGATACCATAAGTACTAATATATAAAAATGATTATAGATTACTTATATTACAAAAACCAGCATTTAAATGCTGGTTTGATTTTAATTATTATTGTTATTATCGACTGGGCCAAACAGTTCATCAAATTTTGCTTCCAGTTCTTTTTGTAAGTCTATTGAAAATAATTCTTCTTGTTGTGGTGTTTCTTCTTCCATTGGAAGTGTTGGTATTTCCTCAACTTGTTTTGGCGTTGCGCTTGCCATTGGTTCTTTTGATTCAGCTACTGGCGCTGGTTTTGAATCAGATTTTGGTTCTTCTTCAAATAAGTCGTCCAATGATTCTATTTTTAAATCTTGATTTTGTATTTGTCCCTTGTTTTCTACATAAGGGTTCATTGGATTGAATTTTCTCCATTCTCCTCTTACTCCTGAGTCAAAGTTGTTATGGCTTATTGCATATCTTTGGAATTCTTTTATCATAGGTTTTCTAAAATAATAGAATTTCTTTGCCTTTATTGGTTTCAATCCTTTTTCAAAGATTATACATAAGTCATTATCCATTCTTCTTAACTCGTCTGGAGTCATTAAAGCTCTTCCCATTACTTGGTCAGATGTGCTGTAACCTTGTTTATAATAATTCTTATCTCTGTTTGTTGATTTCGTGTCTCTTACTATTGTTGTTTCCCCTAATTGTTTAGAGAAATATTCTACCGTCTTAAATGAGTTACTTCCTAGGAATACGTGAGTATCACAGTTACCCATAATTGTTTCATATGATTTCTCATATACTGCTTCTAATTGGTCTAAGTTTTGTAATATTACACTAAATGATATTCCTCTACTTCTACTTGTCGATATTTTTTTATCGAAGTCTGGTATTTGTCCAATGTTTGCAAACTCGTCTAGTATGAAGTATGTACGTGTTTTTAGCTTTCCGCCGTTTTCGTCTGCATAGTTGTATAGTTGTTGTATCATTTGTGCAAAGAATATTGTTAATAAGAAGTTATATGCCGTGTGTGTATCTGATGATATTACATATAATGCTGTCTTATGATTTGCTATATCTTCAAAGTTTATCGTGTTTGTTGACGTTACTTCTGCTATCTCTTTAGAATCAAATTTTCCTAGCTTAGATTGCAATGTACTTAGTATTGAGCTGTATGTTTTTTCTGATGCTATTTCGATAGATTTAAAGTTTGTTCTTGCTGGATGGTCAAATGGTAATTCGCTCATTAGTTCTGATAATAAACTGGTTCCATTATTGTTGTTTGCCGCTCTTACAAGTTCTGCACAAGATGCTAAGTTTCTTTCTTCTTCTGGTCTTGTTGCTATTAAGTAGTATATTAATGCCTTTAGTAACATCTCAGCGTTGTCGTCCCAGAATGGGTCTGAACTTTTTCCTTCTGCTTCTTGTCCTTTTACTATTGTGTGTGCAATAACGTCTACGTCTACTTCACTTGTTATATGCATTAATGGGTTATACCCGTCACTGTTAGCTGGATTTACTAAGTTTAGTACTTTTATGTCGTATCCATGCTCTTTTAAATATCCTGCTGTGTCATCATATAATTCGCCTTTTGGATCTGTAAATACGTATGAACCTAGCATTTGATATGCATTTGGTTTTGAATAGCAAGCCGATTTACCAGAACCTGAACCTCCGACTACTAGTACGTTTACGTTACCCATTTTGTCTAATGGTAAGTAATTATTTTCAGCTAATATAATACCTTTGTTTCTACTTAATATTTTGTATTGTTCTCCACCTTGGCTCCAATCACTTGAACCGCTTTCTACATCTTTAAATTTATTTTTTGATTTTGATCTAAATACTCCTATTAAGAAACATAGTGTAAATATGATCGTGAACCATAGTGTTGCTTTTCCAAAAGTTGGTATTATATTTGTTTGTAGTACTTTTGTTATTGATTTCAAGCTAGATATTTCGTTTATTATGTTTGCTATGAATTGGTCCATGTTTTTGCTTTCAGCTACTGTCACTGCTATAGGCGCAATTAATACTATTTCTAGAACTATCCAAAGTACTAGAAATAGTATTACAAACTTTTTATTTTCTCTAAATGCTCTCGCTAATTTATTTCCCATATATAATCACCTTTTCTTGTGTATTATCTTTCGTCTTGTTCTCTTTCTTGTACTAATTTTAATAGTACTGGGTTTTCTCCAACTATTTCATTTTCTTGTGCTAGTGGGTTATTAGCAACATTTATTGTATAAGCTACTTCTCCACCAATAATTTTATTTTCCTCATTAACTTTTAAGTCGCTTGTGTAATTGAATGAACCCCCATTTGTCGGTTCCTTGACCTCATTACTCATTTACCTATCCCCCTTAATTATTATCTTGTCTTATTTCAAACGCGAAATAAGATTTATATGGTTTTAACTTACATTTTCCTTTTACTTCATTTGTTTCTTTATCAAAATATAATATTGGTTTTATTTCTTCTGTTGTTTCTGGATCAATTATCGTTATTGGTCTTTGTAGATTTGGTGTGTAATTAATGTCTTTATATTCTGTTTCTTTTTCCGAATATAATGTATTGTATTTTGCTGGAGTTGGTTTTCTTGAAATTTTAACTTCGTCCTGGCTCAACACACCACTATTTACCACAACCTTGTCCTTTCCAAAAGACAAGATTATTAATTGATTGCCATTTTCTTGTGTTTTATCAACAAAGAATGTTTTTTTCCTATTCTCGCCAACTATTTCTTCTCTGCTTTTTAAGCGTTCTAACGTAAATCTTGGATCAGTATCATTTCTATTGATTTGATAGATTACTGTACTTACGTTTTGTGGGTCCATTATACTAAAATGTTTACCGTATATTTGGTCCATTTTGCACCTCTTTCTAATATGGTTTTTTTTCCATATTTTTTCTTTCGCATACTCTTATATTATACACCATTTATAAGAATATGTCAACATTTATGTTACCTTGTTTATATGTCTCTTGGGTTAAACTTTGATATTTTCTTTATTTCTTTGTACAGTTCTTTTTCTTTTTCAGAAATATTTTTTGATATCATGATTCTAACCCTAATTATGAACTTTCCTCTACCGCCTTTTGAATCCCTATACCCTTTGTCAGGTATTTGAATTTCTTCGTCTGTTTGAATTCCTTGTGGTATAAATACTCCTATTGTTTCATCGATTGCATCTACATTTATTTTTGTTCCCAACACAGCTTCCCATGGGCATATGTTTACAGTAGTATATATGTCTGAGCCAACAAGTTTATACTTCTTATCTTCCGACATATTGATCTTTATTAATAAATCCCCGTTTTTTCCTCCATTTTTTCCTGGTCTTCCTTGCCCCATAAGTTTGATTTTCTCGCCGTTTCTAATTCCTGCCGGTATTGTTACTTTGAAGGTTTTCATTTTTCCTTCTACTGTTCTTAAGGAAATAGATTTTGTTAGTCCAAAGAAGCCTTCTATTACAGAGATTTGAATTTCTGTTTCTACGTTTTCTCCTTGTTGAGGAGTTTTTTGTTTTCTTTTACTATTTTCCGAATCTTTTTCTTCTTTTTTAGTGTTTAGTCCAAATAGCACGCTTAGTAGTTCTTGGCGTGTAGTTTTTTGTTCCTTGTTTTGCTTTGCTTTGTTTTTGCGTCTTCCTATATGGGCATTCCACATTCTATCGTATTTTCTTTTTGTAGATTGATTTGTTAATGTTTTGTACGCTTCATTTATATCTTTGAATCGCTCTTCCGCATTTTTATTGCCTACGTTTACATCTGGATGGTATTTTTTTGCTTGTTCTCTGTAAGCTGTTTTTATATCGTCTATTGTTGCTTTTGGCGATTCTAGTCCTAGTATTTTGTAATAGTCCTTGAAAATCATTTGACATCCTCCAATATCATGGTGTTTGTATTATATCACATTCTTTTTTGTATTGGAATACAAAAGCTAGATTTTTGTGAAAAATCTAGCTTTTCTTTTTTTATTTATTAAAATAAGTTTTTACTTGCGGCCAAACTGTCTCCCCGCATTTGCTTTATAGCTTTGCTATCCCTAATTAACATACTGAATTTTTCTTTTGAAAGCGTCTCTATTAGATATTTCACTGCTAAATACGAAACATCATATCCATTTAATTTCTGTGTTACAAAATTTCCATTTTCATGACTTAAATCGTTCAAATTTATTGAATTTATATCTTGTTTCAAAACAGGAAATTTTTCTTTTACAAACCTGCCTTTTTCTTTTGATAAATTCATAGCGATTCCTTCGTCCATCCATGTAAAGTGTTCATTTTCTTGTCTTACACACTCGTTATATAGAATATGAATATATTCATGCACTATTTTTCTTAATTCTAATTCATATTTATATGTGTTTTCTTCAATTTGATTATCTATAAAAAAGAAGATTTTTCCATCTTGAATAGTTCCTTTACAATATTCTGGTATTTTATACGTTGTATAAAATTTTTGTATTCTTTGTACAAAAGCTTTTCTATCGTCATATAAATTTATAATTACTTTCTTACATCTTTCTATTCCTAATTTTGTTAAAATTCCGTTCCTTTTCTTCTTTTATTTTTTGGAATATGTTGTTCATGAAATTTACATTATATTCTTTTTTGTTTTTGCTTATAAATTCAATACTTACGTCTTCATTTTCTATTTTCATATTTTCCCCTTTATTTTATAATACCATCAAGATTTAAAATCACCTTGATGGTATTTTGGTTTTACTGTGCGATTATACTTTTAGATTTTTGAGTATTAAGTAGTTTCTTGTGTCAACTTCTTTTTCTATTAATTTACCTTTTTCTACTAGTGATTTGATGCTTGCATCTATTATATATAGTACTGTTTTGTCTAGGTCTTTCTGTGCAAGCTCTCTTTCATATTCCAAGTCATAGCCCTCTGACTTTCTGTTCATTTCTATTTTGTCTGATACATATACTATTTTCGCTAATGTGTCCATTTCCGGGCTTGTTGTTGTATGGTATTTTATTGCATTTTGTATTTGCTCATCTAGTCCATATTTCTTTTTAGCAATGTCTGCTCCTATTTTACCATGTAGTATTTGATAGCTTATTTTTTCTATTTCTGTTATTTCTATATTGTTTTCTTTTACATATTTAAACATTTCTTCTTTTGTCATTTCTTTTGCAATGTCGTGAAGAAGTCCTGCTATTTGCGCTTTTTGCACATCTACTCCATATATTTGTGCAAGTTTTGCACACATTTCCATTACTCCGATCGAGTGGATGTATCTTCTCTCAGATAGAGTTTCTTTTAAGTCTTTTTTTATTGTGTCTATTAGTTCCAAATTATTATTTCCTTTCTATAAAGCTTTTACTATTTCTTCGAAGTTCATGTAATGAGAGGCTTTTACAAGTACTATGTCATTAACTGCAAGTATTTTCTTTATTTTGTCAATGGCGTCTTTTAATTCATCAAATGAATAAATCTTTTCTAATCCGTTTGCTTTTGCCGCTTCTGCTATTTGTTTTGCTTCTGTTCCGACAGTTATCAATATGTCCACATTGTCTTCTGCTGCCACTTTTCCAACTTTTTGATGTAATTCTGTTGCGTATTCTCCTAGCTCTCCCATGTCTCCTAATACTGCTATTTTTCTTCCACCTTGCATTTTGCTTAAGCAATCTAATGCTGCTTTCATAGAATCATAGTTTGCATTGTAGCAATCGTTTATTACTGTATAACCATATTCTGATTTTTGTATATCTAGTCTCATTGCTGATAGCTCAAATTCTTTTATTCCTTTTGCTATGTCTTGTTCTGATACTCCTAAAAGCTTTCCAACGCAAACGGCTGATAGACTATTGTAAACAAAGGCTTCTCCTTTTACAGGCACTTCGATTTCTTCATTATGATTTACTTTGTATTTGCTTCCCGCTTCTGTATATTCTATGTCTGTTGCCATGTAATTACTTGGATTTTCTATTCCATATGTGATTACCTTATAATGGTCGTTTTCCGATTGCCATTTATGTAGTAAGTCATTGTCATTGTTTATGATGACTGTTCCTTCTTTTTGAAGTCCTTCTAGTATTTCTAGCTTTGCTTTTAGTATATTTTCTCTTGAGCCTAGATTTCCTATATGCGCAGTTCCTACATTTGTGATTACTGCAACTGTTGGCTGTGCAATGTTTGTTAAATAGCTTAGTTCTCCAAAATGGTTCATTCCCATTTCTACAACTAGCGCTTCATGGTCTTTTAACCTTAGCAATGTAAATGGCATACCTATATGGTTGTTTAGATTGCCTTGTGTTTTGAGTGTATGGTATTTTTGCGATACCACACTATATATGATGTCTTTTGTGCTTGTTTTTCCAACGCTTCCAGTTATTGCTATTACTGGTATATGATATTTTTCTCTTTTAAATTTTGCTATTTGGCCTATTGCTTTTACTGTGTCTTCTACTTGTATTATGAATTTTCCTGGCACGTGCTTTATTTCTAGTCCTTCTACTTTGTTAATTATACAACCTTTTGCTCCTGCTTTTAGTGCGTCTTCATAGAATTTGCTTCCATCAAATTTATCGCCTTTAAGTCCTACAAATATGTCATCTTGATTTATTTCTTTAGTATTTCTAGAGAAGTTTTCGCATATTTCATTTTCATCGCCATATATCAACTTTCCCATTGTGATGTCTATTATATCTTTTACAGTTATTTGTATGTTCATAGTCTACCCTCCAACTTTTTTATTATTATATTCCTACTGTAAAGATTTTGCAATAAGATATTACGTAAAATGTTTGTATTATAAATGCTGTCAACGCAACAACACTGATAACATTTCTGTTATCAGTGTTGTTTTGCTACTATTTTAAATAATTTACTGTTACTACACAATCGCTATCTGTATGGTTCCAGTCTGCATCCCAGCCTTCTGGTGTTTCTCCTTCTTTAAATGGCACATTTACTGTTATTGATGGAATGTCAATAAACGCATCGTATTTTATTGTTGTTACACTCTCTGGTATTGTTATGTTCTTCAATTCTGTGCAACATTGGAAAGCATTTATTCCAATAGAAGTTACACTTTTTGGTATTGTTATTTGTTCAAGGGCACCACTGGCAGTAAAGCACTTTTCTCCTATCTCTTGAATCCCTTCAGAAATAACGATTTCTTTTATAGTTTTTTGTACTGTAAAATATCCTCCATACCTTTCTTCTGAGCATATACTTTCATCCCATAGCATTCTTTTAAGCTGTCCATAGCAATAAGTCTTTGCACTTTCTATTTTTTTCACAGGTTTTCCATTTATATAGTTTGGTATTACAACTGTTGTGTCACTTCCTTTGTATGTATTTATTGTTATTGTTCCATCATCTTCTTCTGTGTATTCCCAGTCTGCTATATTTTCTGGC
>OJNI01000041.1_pt1 | contig 86987 bp, 86 predicted proteins | sample 1597441 | NCBI WGS metagenome assembly OJNI01 (sample SAMEA2452131, study PRJEB22498) | human gut metagenome | reverse complement strand
CAAAAGGAGAACCATAAAAACATTTCATGCCCCTTATGGTACTCCACAGTGGTGCCGGTGGTGGGACTCGAACCCACACGGTGTTGCCACCAACGGATTTTGAGTCCGTCTCGTCTGCCAATTCCAACACACCGGCAAAATTATTACAAGCTTATTTTACAACAGATTTTTTGAAATTTCAATAGCTATTTGATTTTTTTATAAGATTACCCTTATATGCACAAAGCTTTTTTTATGGCATCGATAAATTTGTTATTTTTTATATCATTGCCATCTATCATAGAAATTTGCATACTTTTTGCACGCTTGTAAAGGTACGAATTTCCCCTATTTACATTGCTTAAAACAGTTAGAATGGACTTTGAATTTTTGCCACCGAAATAAAAAGGATATACGCTTAACTCTTGCAGTGCATCAGAAGAAGGCTCGGATAACTTGCACGATAAAAAACATGGTCTTGTTTTATAAAAAAACGTAACGTCAATTTCATTGACGATTTCAATTAAACTATTTTCGGATTTATTCCAGTCTATTTTTACACTGAGACGAACATCATGAAACAAATCGCACTGTTCGAGTTTTATAAAACAGTACAGTTCAAGCCATACTCCAAAGTCCGTCATATATCTTTTTATGGTGTCGTTTTTAAAATAAAACGATACTTTTTGGTTATTTAAATTTAATTGGTGTATAAGGTTTAATTTTTCAGCTTTTCTCAACAGAGCTTCTCCCGAGAAAGTTACGTTACTTTTAGATATGTTAATTCTTTTTGGTGCTTCAAAAAAATTCGGCCTGCCGGCTTGAGGAAACTTTGACCTTCCTGTTTGTAAGTAATAACAAAGGTCTTTCCATGCAGCTATATCTTTGAAAACCTCATGACAAAAGTTCAATATGCTATTAAATAAATGACGTGGCGGGGTGGGATGGTTGTTTCCGGAAAGAAATGCACCTCTAGCGGCAAAAACAGTGTCTATAGTCAATTTTGGGTATTTAAAATTTTTTTCAAGAGAGTGACAACCGTAAATATTTATCAATTTATTTTCAGGGAGTTGTATTTTAAATATGGGTGTAAAAGTTTTTTTACAAGCCAAATAAGCCCCAATAACTCCCAGTTCGCTGGCACCTGTTATATCGAAATAGCAATTTGTATTCCTGTGGATTATCCAGGTACAAGTATTTACCACTTTGTCTATGTTTGAGCTGTCAAAGTTTACGCATTCAAATTCTATATTATGTATTTTAGACTTACAAGCACTTTTTAAGTTCTCCATATTTTTATTATCGGTATAATTTTTATCGTAAAGCAGAATGACTTTTTTTGGCATAAATGAAAATATTACTATTAAATTATACATTTGTTCGTCGTTGTAAAGTGTAATTAAACAGTCCATTTTCATTTCTCCTTTATATTTTCTCTCAAATTATGATGAGCTGGAAACCATTTTACTTAAAAGCAATAAATCTAAAGTATCAACGACACCATCATTGTTTATATCTGCAGCTTTTGCATTTATTTCGCTAAGTGAAGATTTCCCCAAAATATGATTATACATACAATCAACATCGCGACTGTTGGCGTTGCCTTCACCTGTGACATCGCCTTTTACAATGAAAGTAAACTCTGCAGTTTTGCCATCTTTAGAGAAAACTGCGACACTGCCAGTACCAAGCTTCCCTCTTGTGATAGCTTTTCCTGCATAATTTTTAAATTCTATATTGTAACCACTTAAATTTAAATTGTCCTTTACTTTGCTGATAGTTTCAGACAATGGAATATATACGCGCTCACTTTCACTCAAAGTGTATGCATCGCTTAGCGCTTTAACAACAGGTTCAAAGTCTGAAGGATTTTCTGGCTCAGGGTCTGTATCATTTTTTATCTCTGTTAGATCATCTTTATCTAGTATTTTAGCTTTTGCGTCTGTATCATTTTTCCAAACTAAAATAGTCTTAGTGCCAGAAGTGCAGATAGATACGATTTTATCTTGTGCGTCTAATTCTACTTTATATTTTGCTGTAAGGCCATCATCTATGTCGTAGAAAGTGACGATGTTGTTGTTTGTCAGTGCAGCTATGTAATTTTTGCTATCGGCTTTATATACAGCAGAACAAAAGTCCACACTCAAATCCAAAACATCAACACTTAAAATGTGCTCTATGGTAGAATTTTCAATGTCCAATTTAAAATATTTTCCTGTGTTTGTTACCAGTATATCATCGCTTAGAAAATGCATAAGGTTGTCAGGTAAATTATCATTGTTGCCATTTTTGGGAGAAACTGTATTGAAAGAAGGAGGTGTAGAACTTAAAATGTTTTTCTTTAAGGTATCGTCAATACTACAATATTTTACACTGTCGTCATCTGTTTGAATATATAGTTTATCTCCAGAGAAGTTTACGGCAAATTGTTTACAATTTTCAGTTACTTCAACTCCTACTCCTCCTTCTGGGCCATATACCACCAAATCTTTCTTTTGGTCTTTGGCACTAACAAAAGAAAATACGAAATTATTAGCAACAGAAAAATTTATCCAATCCTTTGCAGTTAGCTCACTTTTTGGTCCTGCAACATTACCATTTTCATACTTATATTTTTTAACTTTTTTTTCTGTACCTAAACTATAAAAAATGTAAATATAATTGCCATCAGATGCTGCAGAAATATATTTAAAGTCTAAAATAAGAGATGAGTTTACGGTATTACCATCAAAGTAAGATAATTTCGTGTTAGCGGTGCCTGCACTAACAATATAAAAACTACCTAAATTATCGGGGAACACTTCGATTTTAGAGTTGTCTGAAGAATAGCAGGCACTTAAATCTATATCACCTGCAGAGCAATCCTGTGTGGTTTTGCCGCTTGCAAATAATAAGTGAAGACAGAGAGCTACTAAAAGTACAGCACAGGTTGTTATGACTTTACCTTTTTTAGATCTTCTCATAAACATTCCTTCTTTTTAAATAAACTTACTATATTTTATCATAATTATATTTAAAAATCAAGCAAAATAAATAACCATCAATGTTTAAGATTTTAAATATCGATGGCTATTATTTTGTAATGATCAAAAATTTGTGAAAATAGGTTCCATCTGCTTGCCTTTTAAGGCTTGTTCGACTGAAGGCAAAAGCAAATCAAATCTAGCTACTAACGAGTTCGGTTTGTTTGATATATCGTCTTGATACATCGGAACGAAATAGATGTTTTTTACGTTCAACATAGCTCCTAAATTTTTTGCGCTATTGCTTAGTGCATCGTTCGTGGCAAGTGCGATTAATACGGGTTTTTGGCCCCTTAAATGCGACTTAACTGCCATGGTTACAGGAGTGTCGGTGATAGCTCTTGCAAGCTTACTCAGTGTGTTTCCTGTGCAAGGGGAAACTACCATTATATCGGTCATGTTTTTAGGACCAATCGGCTCGGCAAATGTAATTTCATTTATGATTTTTTTTAAGCAGATACTTTCAACTTCATCTATTATATCTTTGGCTTTGCCGAATTTAGTATCTGTTTCATACAAGTTTTTCGACATTATAGGAATAACTTCATAACCCATATCTATTAAATTTTTCATTTGTTCTATAGACTTTTCGATTGTACAAAATGACCCACACATGGCATACCCAACTCGAACTTTATTCATAATATTCACTCCTTTTCTTCTCTGATGAAATTATAAATTGTATTTTTTATAGCTTCAGCTGCTTTGAGCGGAGCCATTTTACCGGGCAACCCTAAAGCGTGAATTAAATTTATGTTTAATTGCTCTGCTGAAAGTTTATCTACCCCTCCGGGTTTTGAGGCTAAATCTATTAACAGTGCATGTTTTGAAGTTTTTTCCAAAGTATCAAAATCAAATATTAAACTTGGTACAGTGTTGAAAATTATATCGAAGTCTGTGTACTCTTTCAGCTCGGAAGTTAAAATAGGCTGAACCTTCATTTTTTCTAATTTAGAAAAATCATTTTTATTTCTAACACTTACAAATAACTCGGTATTTTCTTTTACTAGAAGCTCTACTAAATATTTCCCAATTCTTCCGTACCCGCACACCAGAACTTTTTTATTACAAAACGAATTTACAAACTTATTTTTTGCAAGTTCAATTGCACAATCGGCAGTTATTTTTGCATTATGTTGTAAAAAGTTTTCATTTGCGGAATAATCGTAAAAATTACAGTTTGAGAACTCAGGACATAGTTTTATTAAACCTTCAGCTCCGTAGCAAAACACAGTTTTATTTTTTATTTTTCTTATAAAAACGTCATTTATTGGGGTTTTAAATTCCGAAAATGGAGTAAAAAAGTACAAGTCGTCCCTAGTTGATGGAATGGGAAGTACTACATATTCGCTGCTTTTAAGCATTTGATCTATATTTAAATTTAAAACTTTTACTTTGTCTAAAGCTTTGTCAAAGCCTGTTATAAATACATTTTGGCCATCTTCATGTAGACTGTTAGCCAGTTCAATTTGTCTTTTATCACCGCCCAATATACCTATGTTTATAATGTTATTCATTTTTTGGCCTCCGAATATTTTATTCATACACAATATTATATGGGACTTAAAAAGTACAGGTTACTCTTTAAGATTGCTGTAAAATAAAAAAACTTATTTATTTTGTGTCCAAATAGTAATATACTATAATTATAGGGAAATTTTTACGAGGAGTGCTTATTTTGAATAATGATATATTAAAAAATATAAAGAAAATACATTTCATCGGCATAGGTGGGTCAGGTATGTGTCCGCTTGCAAATATCCTACATAATAAAGGATATATAGTTTCCGGGTCGGACAATTACATGTCGGACACATTGGAGAGGATAATAGATAGAGGCTTTGATGTCCACATAGGTCACGATGAAAAAAATATAGGCGATGCTGAGTTGATAGTTTACTCAGCAGCCATAAAGCAAGATAATCCGGAAATTTTGGCTGCGAAAAAATTAAACATACCAATAATGGAACGCTCAGATCTTTTGGGATTAGTTTGCTCTCAATATGAAAATCTAGTAGCGGTAGCGGGAACACACGGCAAAACTACTACAACGGCTATGCTTACGCAAATATTGACTGTAGGTGGGGCAGATCCAACAGCTGTTATAGGCGGGAAATTGCCGTTCATAGGAGGAAATAGCCGTATTGGAAATTCTCAAAATATAGTTTGTGAGGCCTGCGAGTATGTAGATACATTTTTAAAGCTTACACCCAATATTGCTGTAATTTTAAACGTTGAAGCAGATCACTTAGACTATTTTAAGAACTTAGAAGGAGTAGTAAACTCATTTAAAAAGTTTGCTTACAAGACCACTGAGCTTGTCGTTTTAAATGGCGATGACAAAAATAGCGTTGAAGCTGCCAAAAATGCAAATGTACCGGTTATAACTTTTGGTTTGGGTGAAGATAACAACTACCGAGCTGAGAAAATAGTTGAAAAATATGGTGTTTGTGAGGAATTTGCAGTTGTAAAAGATGGGAAATACTTGGGCACATTTTCGCTAAAAGTACCTGGAAAATATAATCTTTACAATGCCATGGCAGCAATAGCTGTAGCAGATTATATGAAAATTGACATAGAAAAAATAAAAGAAGCTATTTCTGAGTTCAGTGGAGTTCATAGAAGGTTTGAAATATTAAGTAAGAAAAACGGCATCACTATAGCTGATGATTTTGCACATCACCCAACGGAAATAGAAAATACTTTAAATGCAGCTAAGAAAATGGGATACAACCGTGTAATTTGCATCTTTCAGCCACATACCTATTCTAGGACATCTCTGTTTTTAGATGACTTTGCAAAGGTTTTATCAATCGCAGATATCGCTATCGTTTCGGAGATTTTAGCCGTAAGAGAAGTGAATACTTACAACATCTACGCAACAGACTTAGTAGAAAAAATAGACGGTGGAGTTTACCGTAAGACTTTTGAAGACATAGTTAATTATATAGAAGAAATCGCCAAACCCGGTGACTTGATCTTGACTATGGGTGGTGGCAACGTGTATGAGTGTGCAAATATGTTAGCACGAAGAAATAACGATAAAAGTGAATAATAGTAAACCGGGATACATCCACTAAAAAGATCTTAGATTAATCTAAGATCTTTTAACATACGTTTTCTTTTGCATAAAAATTAAATATTTTTTCTAGATATAAGTTTAGGAGTGCCGCCCATATAAGGTTGTAAAGCTTTTGGAATGAGTACACTGTAATGCGAGCCGTCAAACCTTAAGTTATTCTCAAGGAATGCGATTAACATACGAGGAGGAGCGACTACTGTGTTGTTGAGAGTGTGTGCTAAATATTTTTTACCATCTTTTCCTTTTACTTTTATATTTAATCTACGAGCTTGAGCATCGCCGAGATTTGAACACGAACAAACTTCAAAATATTTATTTTGCCTAGGGGACCAAGCTTCTACATCGTATGATTTTACTTTAAGATCAGCAAGGTCACCGGTGCAACATTCAAGAGTCCTTACAGGGATATCCATGCTACGGAAAAGCTCAACAGAATAACTCCACATCTTGTTAAACCAATTCATGCTGTCTTCAGGCCTACAAATGACTATCATTTCCTGCTTTTCAAATTGATGAATTCGATATATACCACGTTCTTCTATACCGTGCGCGCCTTTTTCCTTACGAAAACATGGCGAGTAGCTGGTAAGTGTAAGTGGTAAATTTTCTTCAATGGTAACACTGTCGATAAATTTACCTATCATGGAGTGCTCCGATGTACCGATAAGGTAAAGGTCTTCACCTTCGATTTTGTACATCATAGCGTCCATTTCCTCAAAGCTCATAACTCCAGTAACAACTTTGCTTCTTATCATATAAGGAGGTATACAATAAGTAAACCCTTTATTTATCATGAAGTCTCTCGCATATGCCAAAATAGCAGAGTGCAGCCTAGCAATATCGCCCATAAGATAATAGAAACCTTCGCCAGCTACTCTGCCGGCAGCGTCTTTGTCAATTCCGTCAAACAACATCATAATGTCTGTATGGTAAGGGATTTCAAAATCAGGAGTAAACTTTTCGCCAAACTGTTCCACTTCGACATTTTCGCTGTCATCTTTTCCCACAGGAACGCTGAGGTCTACAATATTAGGGATGTTCATCTGAATTTTAATAATGCGTTGTTGCAGATCAGTTTCTTGTTCTTCTAAACTTTTTAACTCTTCAGCTTGTTCGTTTACAAGCTGTTTCATTTTTTCAGCTTCGCTGTTTTTACCCTGAGCTATTAACGTTCCAATTTGTTTGCTTATTTTATTTCTGTTTGCCCTAAGCTCGCTAGCGCGACTACTAACAGAACATTTTTCATTATACAAAGAGATAATTTCATCAACAAGTGGGAGCTTATTATCTTTAAATTTCTTTTTTATGTTATTTTTTACGAGGTCTGGGTTGTCACGTATAAATTTAATATCCAACATTTCTAAGTGGTTCCTCCTTAATTTTGCTTCAACTTTTGATTATAAGTATATAACATATACTTTTTTATGTCAAATTTTATATTGTTTATTTATAATATATAAATATCATATTTTACCAAAAACAAAAATCAGCAGTTATGGAACTGTTGATTTTTGTTTTACTATACGTAGTTTTATTTTTGTTCGGATAAATTTAATAGATGTTCATATTTATCTTTAGCTTGTTTTTCTGCTTCAGTGAAAAGTTTTTCGGCCTTTTCAGGGAATGAGCGAGCTAAAGCGTTATACCGCACTTCGTTCATTAAGAAATCTCTATAGTTTGAACTTGGAGCCTTACTGTCTAAGATAAACGGATTTTTACCATCTTTTGAGAGTCGAGGATCATATCTAAACAAATTCCAATAGCCTGACTCTACAGCCTTTTTCTCTTCCTGTTGAGCTATGCTCAACCCGCCTTTTATTCCGTGATTTATGCAAGGAGCATATGCGATAATAATCGAAGGACCGTTGTAACTCTCTGCTTCAGCAAAGGCTTTTACGCATTGGTTGTAATTAGCTCCCATAGCAATTTGGGCAACATATACGTATCCGTAACTCATAGCAATTGCAGCTAAATCTTTTTTCTTTGTTGCTTTACCACCGGCAGCGAACTGTGCGATTGAACCAGTAGGAGTGGACTTTGAAGCTTGCCCGCCAGTGTTTGAGTAAACTTCAGTGTCGAATACTAAGATGTTTACATTTTCGCCGGAAGCTATTACATGGTCAAGTCCCCCAAAACCTATGTCGTAAGCCCAACCATCGCCACCGAAAATCCACATGGATTTTTTAGCAAGGTAATCTTTATCTTCAAGTGTTTTCTTTGCTAAAAATCCGATTTGTCCGTCAGCATTTTGAATTTTTTCAAGCTCATTGATGAGTTTATCGGCGCATTTTGCGTTTTTGCCACTGTCTGTAAAAGTACTAATATAATCTTCACAAGCAGTCTTTAAGTTTTGATCATTCGTAGTGTCTTTAATTTCTTCAATATAACTTTTCAGTCTTCCACGTATTGCATCTTGAGCTAGTGCCATACCGAGACCAAATTCTGCGTTATCTTCAAACAGTGAATTTTGCCATGCAGGACCTTTGCCTTTTTCATTTACAGTATATGGCGTAGCTGGAGCGGAACCTCCCCATATTGATGAGCATCCTGTAGCGTTGGCAATGAACATTCTATCGCCAAACAACTGTGTAGCGAGTTTAGCGTAAGGTGTTTCGCCACAACCGGCACAGGCTCCTGAGAACTCAAGCAACGGCTGCTTGAACTGGCTACCTTTAACTGATGCCTCTTTGAATTTTTCAATAACGTCCTCTTTTTTAGGAAGTTTTACAGAGTAATCAAACACTTCCTGTTGACTTCTTTGAGAGTCTATCGGCTTCATAGCCAATGCTTTTTCACCTTTTTTGCCTGGGCACACATTTACACAAGCACCACATCCTGTGCAATCAAGCGGAGACACCGTCATTACGAATTTTTTGCCGTCCATTCCGGTCAATATTTTCGACTTTGTATTTTTAGGAGCTTTATCTAGTTCTTCGTCTGTCATTACTATGGGGCGAATAACCGCATGAGGACACACGAGCGAGCAGAAGTTGCACTCAATGCAATTATCCGGATTCCATTCAGGAACATCCACAGCAATGCCACGCTTTTCAAACGCTGCGGAGCCTTGAGGAACCGTACCGTCAACGTGATCGACAAAGGTGGATACAGGCAAGTTATTTCCTTTGTATTCGTTAACTGGTTTTAATATAGTATCGACGTATTTTAAAAGATCTTTTCTTGGAGAGTTTGAAGAATTTGGAGTGGATATTTGCTCATCTTCAAGGTTTTTCCAACTTTCAGGAACTTCAATCTCTTTTAAGTCTTTCATTCCTCTTTCAATAGCTTCATGATTCATAGCAACAATCTTCTCACCTTTCTTGCTGTAAGACTTTGTTGCCGCATCTTTCATATATTTTATAGCATCTTCAGGCGGAATAATATTGGCAATCTTGAAGAAAGCAGATTGCAAAATTGTGTTGATTCTTCCGCCCAAACCTATTTCTTTTCCTATTTTTATACCGTCTATCACGAAGAATCTAATTCCACTTTCAGCGATATATCTTTTCATCTTGTTTGGTAAACGGTCGTTCAATTCTTGCAATGTCCAAGGGCAGTTCAGAAGGAACTTTCCGCCTGGTTTTAAGTCTTGTACCATGTCGTACTTATCTACATACGAAGGGTTATGGCAAGCAACAAAATCAGCCTTGCTTATATAATAAGTAGATTTTATCGGATTATTCCCAAAACGCAAGTGAGATACTGTAATTCCGCCAGATTTTTTAGAGTCGTACGCAAAGTACCCTTGAGCGTACATGTCTGTATGATCGCCTATAATTTTAATTGAGTTTTTGTTTGCACCAACAGTTCCGTCGGAACCGAGTCCCCAGAACTTACAAGAACGAATGCCTTCCGGAGTGGTATCAGGGTTTTCTTTAACCTCGAGCGAAAGATTTGTAACGTCATCAACTATGCCGATTGTAAACCTCTTTTTAGGAGAAACATCTTGCATATTTCTGTATACCGCGACAATGTCACCTGGGGTAGTGTCTTTAGAACCAAGACCATATCTTCCGCCGTAAATGGGGATATTAGAAAATTCACTATCAGCAAAGGCTGCCAAAACGTCGAGGAACAGAGGTTCGCCTATGGAACCGGGCTCTTTTGTCCTGTCTAGCACAGAAATGTATTTTACACTTTTGGGCATTACGTCAACTAGATATTTTGCCACAAAAGGTCTATACAGCCTAACTTTAATAAGCCCTACTTTTTCACCTGCGGCGTTTAAATAGTCTACAACTTCTTCGATAGCTTCACAAACAGAACCCATAGCTACGATGACGCGTTCAGCATCAGGAGAGCCGTAATAGTTAAATGGCTTATAGTCTGTTCCGATCTTGTCGTTTATTTTGTTCATATAATCAACTACGATTTCCGGTACAGCATCGTAGTATTTATTGCAAGCTTCTCTAGCTTGGAAGAATATATCGTCGTTTTGAGCAGAACCTCTTAAAACGGGATGTTCTGGGTTTAAGGCTCTTCTTCTAAACTTTTCTACAGCGTCAAAGTCTAGAAGTTCTTTTAAGTCTTCATAATCCCACATTTCGATCTTTTGAATTTCATGAGAAGTCCTGAAACCGTCAAAGAAATGTAAGAAAGGAACTCTTCCTTTTATAGCGGACAAATGAGCAACAGCGCCCAAATCCATTACTTCTTGAGGGCTGTTTGAGCAAAGCATAGCGTAACCCGTTTGGCGGCATGCATAAATGTCAGAGTGATCACCAAAAATAGAAAGAGCGTGGCTGGTTAAAGCACGAGCTGAAACATGTATAACACTAGGAAGAAGTTCGCCGGCCATTTTGTACATGTTTGGTATCATAAGCAAAAGACCTTGAGATGCGGTATAGGTAGTGGTTAAAGCTCCGGCAGCGAGTGAACCATGCACTGCACCGGCAGCACCAGCTTCAGATTGCATTTCAGTTACTTTAACTTCTCTGCCAAATAAATTTTTTCTGCCCGCAACAGAATATTTATCAGTTTCATCAGCCATAACTGAAGATGGCGTGATAGGGTAAATTGCAGCAACATCTGTAAAGGCGTAAGAAATGTGGGCCGCAGCACTGTTTCCGTCCATAGTTTTCATTTTTCTTGTCATAAAAAATATTCCCCCTCGAAATCACTAAATAATTATCAATTTTACCACCTTTGCGATTATTTGTAAATATATAAATTTTCACAATTTTTATTTAAAGCAACGAAAATGGCGGAAAAATCAGAAAAATTAATAAAATAAAATTATTACAAGAAATATTATTGATGTTTATTATAAAATTAATCTATAATACGTATATGCACATTTAATAAAAGGTAGTGATTATTATGCCTAAAAGCTTTTTACTTGAAAGAGCATATGGATTTTGTGATATAGAACCAAAAATATCAAACTCGAACGTTTTCATACAAGTGGCTATAATTTTTTTGCTGATTTTAGTCAATGCATTTTTTGCTATGTCTGAGATCGCTATAATAACCTTAAATGACAATAAAATTAAAAAAATGGCAAATGAAGGGCACAAACAAGCAAAAAAGATTGCGGGACTTTTAGAAAACTCAAGCAACTTTTTAGCAATAATACAGGTTGGAGTTACGCTGTCTGGTTTTTTGACTTCGGCATCTGCATCTGCAGTTTTTTCTGAGAAATTAGCAAGCCTACTTTCATTTTTACCGTTTTCACAAGATGTATTAAACGGGATATCTATGGTTATAGTTACGATCATCCTGTCGTATTTTTCATTGGTTTTGGGCGAACTGGTTCCCAAAAAAATAGCAATGCGTTATTCTGAAAAGATTTCATTTAAAGCTGTTGGGATTTTAAAAGTTGTTGAAATTTTATTTAGTCCGTTTATCAAATTCTTATCTTTTTCAACCAACTTTGTTTTAAAGCTGCTGGGATTAGACTCTAGTGACATGGACGAAACGGTAACAGAAGAAGAAATTTTGATGATGGTAGATGAAGGTGAAGAAAAAGGCGTGTTTGAAGGCAATACCAAGGACATGATAAAAAATATATTTGAGTTTGATGACAAAAAGGTGAGCGAAATAATGACCCACAGGACTGATATTTTTGCTGTGGAAGACAATAACACTATTAATGACGCGATAACGGTGTCGCTAGAGCAAGGGTGTTCTAGAATACCTGTTTTTCACGAAGACATAGACGATATAATAGGGGTTGTTTATGCAAAAGACTTGCTAAGGTTTACAAAAGAAAATTCATTAGATGTTAATGTCACAAAGGTCATGAGGAAAGCGTTTTATATTCCCGAGTCGAAACTTTGCAGTGAACTTTTCAGCGAGATGATTTCTAGCAAAACCCAAATAGCTATTATTGTAGATGAGTACGGAGGAACCGAAGGTTTAGTTACCATGGAGGATCTGGTAGAATCGATAGTTGGGGATATTCAAGATGAGTACGATAATGAGGAGGAAGATATCAAAAGAGTGGGAGAGGGGAGCTTTTCTGTGGATGGCACAATTCCATTAGATGAAATAGAAGAGCTTTTGAATATAAATATGCCGGAATCTGATTACGACACGTTAGCAGGCTTCATGGTTGATAAATTGGGCAAAATACCCTCTTCAAGCGAAAAAAACAGTGTAGATTTTGCAGGTTATAATTTTTCAATAGAAAAGGTAAAAGATCGGAGAATATTGAAAGTATTGATCAACAAAATCTAGGATTTATTTAACTTTGAACCTCCAAAGTTTGTTTATGTATTCTTCGGTGGCATAGTTTATCCCGACTCGTTTAAGTCTAGAAAAATCGCATTTAAAGCCATCGTCTTCAAGCCATAACCTATCTGACTTTAAAAGATTTTCTTCATTGAAAGTTCTGTCTATTTGTAACCTTTTAGTGACCTTTCCCGGACCATCTAAATTTAAAGAATTTTTAGCTTTATATACTTCATAGAAGTTCTTGCCGCTACCTTCAATTACAGCACCTCTTATCAAAACAGCTTCGGGGTGACCATGTGCACCACTTACAACATTTAAAAGGTTATGCATGCCGTAACATAAGTATACGTAAGCGATTCCACCTGCTTCATATAGAACCTTAGTTCTGTTGGTTTTGCCTTTATGAGCGTGGCAGGCGGTATCTTCCGTGCCGAAGTAGCTCTCAGTTTCGGTTATCCTCGCTTTTATAATTTCGCCGTTTATATTTCTGCATATAAGTTTTCCAAGAAGCAAAGGAGCAAGAGACAATGCGTCTAAACTGTAAATATCGTTGTGTAGTTTCATTTTATTTTTCCTCTTTAAACTTTTCTGTTTTGTAATTTATATTTGCTTTTTCGGCTTGAGAGTGGTGGTATTTTCTTGGAATGTTGTACAATTTGCCATCTTTATATAATTTAGAGCCGGTCTGATGAAACCAAAATGTGATATCTTTACTTATGCACTGGTCTCGTAAGTTTAAAACCCAGCGATAGTCGCAAATTCTAGCGAACTTGCCTGATTCTCCACCAACGACGACTTCCTCTATTTCGCTGTTTAAATAAGGGAGTAGGTTGATCTTTTCAAGTAAAGGGGAGACAGCTATAAACTTATGTTTTATGGGCAACTTAAGAAATATTGGTAACCTGAAATCTGCCATTTTTTGATTTTCCACTGTGCAAGATATGTAGACATTTTCATAGCCACTACGCCAATCATCTGGCAATGAGATGAAGAACCTATCTGGTCTTTTGGTTATTATAAAGAAGTTTAGGTCGGTTCGCTCTTTTATCATTTTCCACACAACTTCTCTCCAAGCATCGGCTTCCTTTAAGAAAAAGTCAGATGTAAAACAAGTGAAAACCATCTCTCCCGAAGGTATTTTGTAGCTTCCGTTGCGATTTTTCCTTGTGGGCAAATTGAAAGAAGCGTTTTTAGTTACAATGGAACTATCTTTTTCAAATTTAAAATCTTGTCTATACACGTAGCAATTTTGGCATCCGGCACTTATTTTTTTGCACCCGTGCCAAGGGTTCCAAGTAACTGACATGATTTGCTCCTTTCTAGTTTTCTATTTTGTGTTGTTTTTCATATATTTAAGGAGTTTTTCTAGGGTTTGACGGCTTATTACGTGCTCCATCTTGCATGCATCAATTTTAGCAACTTCGTAATCGACTTTTAATGTATTGCACAAGAAATCTATTAAAGTCTTGTGGCGAAAGTAAATATCTTTGGCGGCCTTTTCTCCGCTTTTGGTAAGTAAAATCTGTCCGTATTTTTCTTGGCTTAAAAGTTCCTTTTCCTTAAGAAGAGATACAGCTTTGTTTACGCTGGGTTTTGAGCATTTCAGCCGTAGCGCAATGTCCGTGATACGCGCTTCTCCTGTTTCTTTTTTTATTATGTATACCGCTTCGAGGTAGTCCTCGAGGGAATCCGTTAATCTTTGGCGTTCCATTTTTTCTCCATAATTTTACTTTAATTTTTTAAAACTACATCCAGTGTAAGGGCAACTTTGGCATTTCTGGTTGCAGATGCTTTTATTTCCTTTTATTTTTCTGAAACATAAAAACAATACATAAAAAATAGCAAAAAATGCTATTATAAAATCTGTAATCATTCATAAACCTCCTAAACAATTTTTTATAAGTGTGCCGATTTGGAACACAAGCGCACTTACAAACCAGGCTGTTAGCAGTTGGTACAATATTGAAATGATGGTCCATTTTGCGCTTTTCATTTCTTTTCTTATGGCTGAAAGAGCGGCAACGCAAGGTGTGTACAACAGCACAAATACCATAAATGAATAAGCAGATAGCATAGAAAAATGTTGAGAAAGCGCATGATGAAGAACCATAGAGGCTTCGGTGTTGTACAGTATTGCAGATGTGCTAACAACGGATTCTTTTGCTATTATTCCAGAAATGAGTGCGACCGAGGCCTTCCAATCGTTAAATCCGCATAAGGTGAAAATGGGTGCGATTTTTGCGCCTAGGTAAGCTAAAATGCTGTCGCTGCTATCTTGTACAGTGTGAAGCGAAAAATTGAACGATTGAAGAAACCAAATGACGATAGTTGCACCAACTAGCACGGTGCCGGCCTTTACTAAAAAGTCCTTTAATCTTTCCCAAACGTGCAAGCTGAGGTTTTTCAAGGTTGGTAATTTGTATTCGGGCAGTTCCATTATAAATGGGGCTTCTTTTCCTTTTAAGATCGTATTTTTAAACAAAAATGCTGTAAATATAGCGACTAAAATTCCAAGCAAGTATATTGAAAATATAATGATTGGCTGATGTGACGGGAAAAATGCTGAAATGAACATAGAATAAACAGGCATCTTAGCGCTGCAAGACATAAACGGTATCATTAAAATAGTCAACTTTTTGTCTTTATCGTGTTCTAATATTCGTGTGCCCAAAACAGCTGGTACAGAGCATCCAAACCCCATAAGTAGCGGAACAAAAGCTTTACCGGACAAGCCTATTTTTCTCAGCATTTTATCGGTAATAAAAGCAGCTCTTGCCATATACCCGCTGTCTTCTAAAACTGATAACAAGGTAAATAATATCATGATTTGAGGGAAGAAAGAAATGACGGAACCTACGCCTTTTACAACACCATCGAGAATCAAACTTTTAGCCCAAGATGATGCATTTAGTGAGACTAAAAGTTTTTCTATGGAGTTGCCTATTATGTCGTTTATCAAAAATTCAGCCCAACTTTTAAAATAATTACCTACAGGACCAAATGTAATATAAAATATCAGCATCATTATGGCTAAGAATATGGGAAGAGCTAAAAATTTATTTGTAACAATTTTATCAATTTTATCAGTGATACTCAATTTATCATTTTTCAAATTTTTATGTACGCACTTATTGCAGATGGAACAAATGTAATCGTACCGACATTCAGATATTATCATTTGTCTGTCTGTATTTTTGCTTGGACTGACGCTGTTTTTGTAGAAATTAATCTTGCTTAGTTCGTCTTCAGTAAGATGCACATTCTTTAGAATGTCGTGGTCTTCACTAAACAGTTTTACGGCTAACCACCTGGGATTGACTTTAAATTTATTATTGCTGTTTTTTAAAATTTTCTCTATGTTGTTTAAAATGCTGTCAATTTCAGAAGCATAAATATTTTTAACATCTTGTATTTTAGAAGAGGTCTTTTGGCTGATAATATCAAAACAACTATCCATTAAGTTTTCTATTTTATCGTGCTTATTTGCTGACATGGGAATGACAGCAACACTAAGTAGTTTACTTAACAAATGATAATCTATTTTATCGCCTTTTTTCTCTAAAATATCTATCATATTCAGTACGACAACGATGGGTTTGCCGAGCTCCATTACTTGCGTGGTGAGGTATAGGTTTCTTTCTATATTTGTTGAGTCTATTATGTTTATGATTAAATCTACATCATCGTGTAAAAGACAGTTTCTTGTTACGATTTCCTCAGAAGAATATGGCGAAAGTGAATATATTCCGGGAAGGTCGATAATTTTAATTTCTTCGTTTTTGTACGATAATTTACCTTCTTTTTTTTCAACTGTAACTCCGGGCCAATTGCCAACGTATTGTCTGCTGCCGGTTAGCTGGTTGAAGAGGGTAGTTTTTCCGCTATTTGGGTTGCCTATAAGCGCTACGTTCAGGTGTTTTTTCATAACTTTGGTACGATCTGAACTTAAAGTTGTCATGATAACCTCCTTATTTAATTTTAATTATTTCAATATTTTTAGCTTCGCTTTTTCTGATGCTAAGCTCATATCCTCTTAAATTTATTTGAATGGGGTCTCCGAAAGGAGCAAATCTTTTTATTAATATAGCAGTGCCAGGAATTATTCCCATATCAACAATGCGGTACTTTATTTTTCCGGTTCCGTTTAATTTAACGACCTTGCCCATTTGGCCGGGTTTCAGTTCATTTAAAGTCACGTTTGTAAACACACCTACCTTCCGCAAAGTTAGCTTAGGCTAACTTTTAAAATTATTATATCATATTTTTAGAAAGAAAGTAAATATGATAATTGAAATTTTTATACAGGCAGTGAAAAATACGGAACAAGCTATGCATGTAAGAATAGAATGAGTATAGGAATCTAAAAAAGATTTACTATTTGGTAGGAAGTGTTTTTATGGATAAAGACAACTGTAGAGAAAGGCAATTATTTAACAGAGAAATTCCATCGTTGCCGGAAAATACAGTAGTAGCAATGGCGTATATTCCGTATCAAAACCCTGTGATGATTTATACAGCGGAGCAAGGTCTGAGTAAAGGAACGTTATTTCCTTGTCTTGATAAGCCATTTTTATGTGGAGGTTATAGAAGATAATGAATAATAGAGAGAGTTTATTAAAAAAAATTTCGATGCTTGACTTTGCGATGATAGAGCTACATCTGTTTCTAGATACGCACCCAAATGATAGGGGAGCATCTAGCAAATTAAGTGAATATCGTATGGAGTCAGAAGAGTTGACGAGAGAATTTATATCTAAATACGGACCATTAAGCATGAAAGACAAAAACGGTAGTTCTTGGGAATGGATAGCGAATCCTTGGCCATGGGACAATACATGTATGGAGGGCAAATAAATGTGGGTTTATGAGAAGAAACTTGAGTATCCGATAAATATAAAAAATTCAAATCCGAAACTTGCGAAAATCATTATTAGCCAATATGGCGGTCCAGACGGTGAACTTGGAGCCTCATTGCGTTATTTAAGCCAGAGATATTCAATGCCGTACCCAGAACTGAAAGCTATATTAACAGACATAGGTACAGAAGAATTAGCTCATTTAGAAATGGTTGGTACGATAGTTTATCAACTAACTAAAAACTTAACGAATGAAGAAATAGAAGCTTGTGGATTTGACGCGTACTTTGTAGATCACACCACTGGAATTTATCCTAGTTCCGCTTCAGGGGACCCATTCACAGCTGCTTATATACAGTCCAAAGGCGATGTGATAACGGACTTGCATGAGGACTTAGCTGCAGAGCAAAAAGCTAGAACGACTTATGATAACATATTGAGGTTCTGCGATGATCCTGATGTTATAGATCCTATCCGCTTTTTAAGAGCACGCGAGATAGTTCATTATCAAAGATTTGGTGAAGGGTTAAGAATAGCAACAGATAAGCTAAATAGTAAAAACTTTTATGCGTTTAACCCGTCTTTTGACAAAGGTTGTAAGTGAAAACGAATTTTATTATAAAAAAGAGGCCATTTACAAGGCCTTTTTTATTTAGATGCCAATAATTTAAGTGCGTTTTTCAAGTATTGAAAGTAAACATTTATATCAAAATGGTATTTTATGAAAGTAAGTGTAAGAAACAAAAAAATAATAATTGCAGCATAAATCAAATTCCATATCAATATGGATTTAGCGTAGGCTTTCAAATTTAAATTTGAATTTTTGTTAAACGCCCATGTGAGCAAAAAAGGTAAATTTATTATAGGTAGCTTTGAAATGACCTGTACGAAAAAAAATTCTAAACAGCTTAAAGAAGAGTTCAAGTCTTTTAGTTTGGGCTGTTTAGTAAGGCTATTTTCATCATTGCTGTTTGTAGAAGATTTTTCAAATTTTACTTTATTTTCGCATTCTGTGTGTGACATATGGACCCTCCATAAGTTAATTTTTAAAATTATAAATTAAAAAAGGAAAAAATAAAAAGATTAAAAGGTCGAACTTGTAAAATTATTTAATACGCATTAAAATAATAGTTAAAACTTAAGGAGTTAATTTTTTTGAATGAGAAAATAAAAAATATAGTTAGCGTTAGCTCGATGGCAGCTGTAGTTTTGACTGCGACTTACGTACATATTCCAGTCTTTATAGGCACGAACACAATGGTGCATTTAGGAAATGCAGCCTGTTTGCTAGCAGCTTTTTTACTTGGCCCTGTAAAAGGAGGATTATCAGCCGGAATAGGCTCTTTTTTATTTGATATTTTAAACCCATTGTTTATAATGTCATCTCCTTTTACGTTTTTGTTTAAGTTTGTTATGGCATTTGTATGTGGACACTTTAAAAATGCATTTAAATTTTTAAAAAAAGAAACTCTTATAAATTTAATTTCAAGTTTTTTAGCATCTGCTATCTACACTTTATTGCACCTTTTTAAAGGTTTTGTCGTCAATAGGGTCATATTGGGGATGACTCTAGAAAGCACAATAGTTTTATTGTGTAGAAGCGCCATTATTTCAGGAATAAACACAGCTGTATCGTTAACGGTTGCAACAGTACTGTCTATTGTCCTGAAAAAACTGAAATTTTAATTTATAGAGTTTACTATTTATAGTTCATCAGATATTTTTATACTCTCAGCTAGTTTTGTTAAAAGCTGAGAATTAGTCGGTTTTACGGTTCCTCTGCCGTTACTTTTTGAAAATATTTTGCTGTAATCTTTACTTCTTTTTTCATGAGCACGAGATATAGCGTTTCGGATTGCTCCTTCAACACATTGCTGAGTAGTTTCATAATTTTTAGCAACAGTTTCATAAATATCGGAAATCAAATACCCTTGGCTAGCATTAATCATATTTTTTAAAGCATCAGTGATGTACAAATACCCTAAACTGTTTGTAGGGATGCCAATTCGTATAAGATGTTTTTTAATAATAGAATCGGTTTTAAAGTTACTAGTTGTACTGGTGGTGAATAAAATTTTTTCTTTGAATTGATTTGAATAAATTTTTCTGATACGTTCTTCGAGAGATTTTAAAATAAATGGTTTTAGCATATAGTATTTAACACCTAGCGAATAAGCTTCTTTTAGAACACTTTCGCTTCCAACAGCAGAAATAATGATAAATTGAGGCATAGGTTGTTGGTTTCTTTGCTTTAAAAGTCTTAATACGTCAATACCGTCAGCGTTTGGCATAACGATATCGAGTAAAACGATGTCAGGACTTAAGCTTTTTATTTGTTCGACAGTACTGATACCATCGTGAGTTATAGCACAAACTTTTATATCGTTCACATCGTTAAAAAAGTTAGATAAAGTATTACAAACATCATTGTTATCATCAGCGATTAGTAATTTTATAGGAGAATGACTGCATTCCATGGGAAAATATAGAAAATATCTTAGTTTCTAAGGAAATCTGCATTTATTAAGTCGCTGATAATACCACAAGCGGAATTTGGCTTGATTGAATTTTCGTACAGGTAAGTGATAATGTTTATGATTAAACATTTTGATTCGGAAATTTGCTGCAGAGAAGTTGTTTCAGATTTGTTCTTTTTTTTGGATATTATTTCGATGCCATAAGTAGTATAAGACGGGTTTTCAGTTTCGTACAAGTTATAGTATAACTTTTCCGTATCCTGAATGTTTTTGATTTGTGAAAGGTCTTTTTTGAACATGTGTATTACTTTTGTCATTTTTACCTACCTCTATTAAGAATCATAATTTGACATCATTCGTCTTTTTTATTATAATCAATTTGTGAAAATTTTTCAACATAAAATATTCGATTTTTTTCGATGAACGAAAATTTTTTACATTAAGTAAAATTTTACCTTGTTACAGGAAGCTTTAAAAGCATTGACAGTCTAGCTTTTTACGCGGTATAATATAAAAATAAGGGGTGAGTTTTGCTGATGGACAAAATTTTACTTGAAAAGGCTATGTTTTTTTGCCAGCCTAACTTTTTCGATAAAAAAATAAATTTGAAAGAAAATTTATCATTTCAAAACTTGTCAAAGAACATTTATCACACAAAGCAAGTAAAATATGAAGCATTAGCACTTTTCTTTGCCAAGGAAATAGAACAGATATCGGACTTTATTTTGCAAAATAAAAATTTAGTTTTTTTTTGTGAAGAAAATTTTTTTCAACAAGCTTGCCAGTTTAAAGAAAGGTTTAAAAAACTTGGTGTAAATGTGCATGTATGTAATTTGCAAAAAAGTACTACAAAGCCATCATTTAAAACTCAAGAGTGCCTTTTGCCCGTATTTTTAGATATTAAAAATATTTTTGAAAAAACAAATGGCTTAGATTTATTTAGCAAAGACTGTGTAGCTGTTAACATAACTAATTATAAGGAAAATTTATCTGGAAATATGTCAGTTAATGTTGACTTAGAAGCAAATATTTTAAAAAATTTTTCAAGAGACGAGAGAATTTTTATTTTTTTAGATTGTGTATATTTCAATGTACAGGCGAAAGTTATGTTAGATAAGCTTTTAGATAATGAAAAACAGCCTATAATTTAGGTTGTTTTTATTTGTGATGAGGTGTGAGAATGTTAAAACTAAAAGAAGTTGTGATAGTAGAAGGCAAATATGATAAAATTAAACTTTCACAAATTTTAGATGCTTTAATTATAGATGTTGGTGGATTTAATATATTCAAGAATAAAGAAAAGGTTCAGATGATAAAAAAACTGGCCGATAAAAATGGTGTGCTGATTTTAACGGACAGCGACCACGCCGGGTTTATGATAAGAAATTATTTAAATGGAATTATTCCGCAAGGTAAAATAAAACATGCGTACATACCGGACATAATAGGAAAGGAAAAGAGGAAAAAAACTTATTCAAAGGAGCGAAAACTGGGGGTAGAGGGGGTAGACGATAAAATAATTTTAGATGCTATAAATAAGGTGAGTTTAAAAAAGGAAGAAAAAACAAATAATATAAAAGAAATAACGAAGATGGACTTTTATGAAGACGGGCTTTCCGGGAGGGATAACAGTTCAGATAAAAGAAAAAAACTGTTAAAGAAGCTTAATTTACCGGAAAATCTGTCTCAGAATGCATTAATTAAAGTGCTTAATAAAACGATATCTTACGACGAATATAAACGGGTTGTTGAAGAACTGTAAAAGCGAGGCATAGCTTTAATGAATAGCTTTTTTTGCAAGCTGCACTTTCGAAGAAAAAATAAAAAAAAACAAAAAAATCTAAAGTCGGTACGTAAAAACAATTATTGTATTTTATTTTCGACTATTGTAGTTTTTTTAATATTTATCCTTTCGGTGGTTGCCCTTAAATCTAGTGGTTTTTTTGACTATGACGAAGAAGACAGCAACGATGAAATAAAAGTTTTTAATGTGGATGCTTCTGAAATCGTGGTACCAAATTTGATAGACACAGAGCTTGAAGAAGCTAAAAGAGTATTTTCAGACACTAAAGAGTTGCGAATTTATGTATCGGAGAGGAAAGTAAACGATGATGTAAAAGAGGGGAACATAATATCGCAGTTGCCGGAAAAAGGCACTACTGTATCTAGAGGCAGCCCTGTGGTAGTAAGCGTAAGCATTGGAAAAAGCCAAAGAGTTTTACCCGAAATAAAAGGTTTAACTTTATTTCAAGCAGCGAATCGGTTGAGCAAGGATGGCTTTAAGGTGAAGGTTAAAGAATCTTACAATGAAAATTTTCCTAAAGAAGTAATTATAGGATATGAAGGCTTAAACAGTGGAGAATATTTAACTTATGGTGCAGAAGTTGAAGTACTTATAAATAGAGAGACTGTTTCTAATGACTAATGAAAAAGGCAAGAAAATTTTCTTGCCTTTTTAACTTTGAATAATTAAGGTGTATGAGTGCTTTTGTGTTTCCTATGCAGCAATTTTACAAGCTCTACTGCAGGTATAACGGATACAGATAATAAGATAGCAACGGAATACTCGATGAAATCAATAGACTCAATTTCGAACATACTTGCAAGGAATGGAACATATATGACCAAGTTGGTTAAAACAAATGAAATGATAATGGTAGCCCATAAGTACAAATTGTGGCTTTTAAGTTTAAATATAGACTGCCTTGAAGAGCGCAAATTTAAAGAGTGAAATATTTCAGAAAGGGACATAGTCAAAAAAGCCATGGTTGTGCCATGAGAACTGTTGGTTATTGTCCAGGTTTTAGTTTCTAAGTAGTGGCCTATAAAATATGAAGCTAATGCTATAATAGAAATCAAAATTCCTTGATAGGTTATATCGAGACTTAACCCGTTAGCGAATATACCTTCGTTTGCAGGTCTGGGTTTACTTTTCATTAAATTACTTTCTTCCTTTTCCATGCCAAGTGATAGAGCAGGGAAGGTGTCGGTTATTAAGTTTATCCAAAGTATATGAATGGGGGACAATATAGAAAAATTTAGAACCGTAGCTATAAATATAGACAAAACTTCGCTTATATTAGATGAAATCAGGAATTGTATGGACTTTTGTATATTGCTGTATATGCGTCTTCCTTCTTTAACGGCTGTTACTATGGTAGCAAAATTGTCATCTGCTAAAACCATATCAGCAACGCTTTTCGTGACATCTGTTCCGGTAATACCCATGCCTATGCCGATATCTGCGATTTTGAGCGATGGGGCGTCATTTACACCGTCTCCGGTCATGGCAACCACTTTACCTAAACTTTTAAAAGCTTTGACGATTTTTACTTTATGTTCGGGCTGCACCCTTGCATAAACGGAATATTTTTCTAGAACTTTAGGCAATTCTTTTTCGCTAAATTTATCAAGCTCACATGCGGTGATAACTTCGGAATTATGCTTTATGATGCCTAGTTCTTTTGCAATGGTAGCGGCAGTATCCTTGTAATCTCCTGTTATCATTATGGGCCTAATACCAGCAGATTTACATTCTCTTACTGCATCTATAGCTTCTTCTCGTACGGGATCTATCATGCCGCAAAGTCCGAGAAATATCAGTTCGTTTTCTATTTCTTTACTTTCGGTAAACGTAGGTGAACTATCATAATATTTACATCCAGCAGCTAAAACTCTAAGCGCGTTTGACGCCATAACATTATTTTCATTTAATATTTCGTTTCTTTTTTGTTCAGTCAAGTTTAAGACTTTACCGTTTTCAATGAACTTTGTGCAATAATTTAAAATAACATCTGGGGCACCTTTAGTGAACTGTACAAACTTATTGTCACTTGAATGGATAGTGGACATCATTTTCCTTTCAGAACTAAAAGGCGCTTCATTTACTCGAGGGAAATCCGTTTTCAATTTATCTATTGAATGAAAATCTTTAGCGTAATTCAATAAAGCAATTTCGGTAGGGTCACCGTTAGGTTTATCTATATTTTCGATGCTTGCATCGTTACATAGTGCCAGAGCCGAAGAAAATAATTTTTCATTATCGCAAAAAGTTTTTACCACTGTCATTTTGTTTTGAGTGAGGGTTCCGGTTTTATCAGAGCATATTATTTGAGTACATCCTAAAGTTTCCACCGCAGTTAATTTTCTAACAATAGCGTTATGTTTAGCCATTTTGGTCATGCCAATGGCCAGCTGGATAGTGACAACAGTTGCCAAACCCTCAGGTATAGCGGCGACAGCCAGGCTTATTGCTATCATAAATGTATTTATTACACTGGGAAGAGTAAAATCTTTTGTTATTAAAATTCTGAAAGCGAAAATAAATGCGCATATACCTATGACAGCGAAACTCAGGATTTTGCTTAACTGAGTTAATTTTATTTGAAGTGGTGTTTTATTTTCAGAAGCACTATCTATGAATGTTGCGATTTTTCCCATTTCAGTGGCCATGCCGGTCTTTACAACTACTGCTTTGCCTCGACCGTAAACGACATTGCAACCCATATATGCCATGTTTTTACGTTCGCTTAAAGCGACTTCATTCTCACTATTGTTGCAAAGTTTTTCTGAAATTTTATCAATTGGCAAAGATTCACCGGTAAGTGCAGATTCCTCAACTTTTAAGTTGTGACTTTCTATTATTCTGACGTCAGCTGGAACAGCGTCACCAGCTTCCAATATCACGATGTCCCCAACTACTAGGTTTTCACTTTTTAAAGACATAACTTGGCCATCTCTTACGACTTTAGAAAAAGAAGGTGACATTTCATTTAGAGCGCTTATTGCTTTTTCGGCTTTATTTTCTTGATACACACCAAGTGCTGCGTTTACCGCTACTACAAACGCTATAATAAAAAAATCAGTAAAAGATTCTTTTGAATAGATTGAGATTCCAGCTGAGATTACGGCAGCGAATATCAACACGATTATCATAGGGTCTGAGAGTTGCTTTAAAAATTTAGAAAGAGTAGAAGTGCCTTTTTTTTCAGCTAATTTGTTAGGGCCATTTGAAAAAAGTCTTTTTTTAGCACTATCTTCAGAAAGTCCATCTTTGCTTGTCCTTAGTGAATTGAGAGTTTCTTCAACGGAACTTAAATAATATTTCACGAAAAAATCATCCTTTCAACATGCGCCAATTGTGTGCAATGCTCGGTCGAAAGGATGATATGTTAAAAAATTGCGCTTAATTTTACTTTTAAGTTATCGCTTTATACTCATAAAATGCCCACAAACTGAAATTATAACCATAAGAGCTATGTTTGCAAGCACTATGCTGGCGCCTGTGGGAATGTTAAAACAGAAAGATATTACAATTCCGCTGACGAAACAAAATACGGAAATTAAAGCAGATAATATCATTAATGCTTTAAAGCTTTTTACAATTTTTTTTGCGCTGACCGCGGGAAATATAATAAGACTCGAAATTAGTAGAGTACCCATCATGCGCATACCTAAGACTACAGTTATTGCCGTTAAAAATGAGATTAAAAATTGGTAAAATTCAACATGTATACCGCAAGCTTTAGCGAATGACTCATCGCATGTAATTAAAAACAGCCTATTGTAAAATGTTATAAAGACGGACAAAATTATAATGGAAAGTACGATGCTAGAAATGACGTCCGGCGTAGTCATAGACAAAATGCTGCCAAACATATAGCTGTAAACGTCGGAGTTGAACCCTTTACTCAGTGCTGTAATGGTAACTCCGAGGGCCAGAGAGCCAGTTGAGAAGATACCAATTGCAATATCGCCGTTTATGTTTTTGTTTTGCGAAGTGTACATTATTATGAAAGATGTTAATATCATAATTGGTGCCGCTGTCAAGATAGGTGAAGTACCTATTGCCATAGCTAAAGATAAAGCTGCAAAGCCTACATCAGAAAGTCCGTGCCCTATTAGTGAATATTTCTTTAAAGTCAAAATAACGCCCAATAACGAAGCGCAAATAGATACCAATATTCCGACTATCATGGCTTTTATGATGAACGGGTAAGAAAATAAATTTAATATTTCTAGCATTTTCATAAAGTATCCTTATTTCTTTTTTCAAAATATAAATTTGCCGGATTATCCGATACAATTTTTTTGTTAAGCTTAATAATTCTGCTTGCATATTTTTGAATGTTTAAAGTATCGTGAGAAACCATCAATATTGTGACTTTTTGCTCTAAGTTTAACTTTTTCAAAATTTGGTAAAAATTTTCACTGGAACTTTCATCAAGGCCAGAACAGGGTTCATCTAAAACAAGTAAATGAGGATGCTTACATAAAGCCCTAGCAAGTAGAATCTTTTGTTGCTGTCCTCCGGAAAGCTCAGACAGATGGTGCTTTTTAAATTTAGCCATATCTACTAATTCAATGGCACTATCAGCATCAATTCTGTCTTTTCTCGAATAAAACGGAAAATGTTTGCTAGACTTTTGAGTTCCGGAAATAACTATTTCTTCAGCAGTAGCAGGGAAATTTGCCGGTATTGAGTTAGCTTGTGGTACATATGAGATTTTGTCTTTGTCGCAGTTCAAGAAAACCTGACCGCTACTGGCTGGAACCAGCCCTAATATGCTTTTTATTAAAGAGCTTTTACCGGTGCCGTTGTTTCCAATTATAAATACGTACTCTCCGGATTTAACGGCAAAACTGACGTCATTAAGGGCTAAAATAGTTTTAGTGCTTGATTTATACTTTACAGTCAGTTTGCGAACTTCTAAGATATTTTTTTCAGCCATTTAATTTAACCCCTGTTTTAAATTTTCAAGGTTTTCGCTCATTAAATCCATGTAAGATACATTGTTTTCAAGCTGCTCTTTTGAAATGTTGTGAATGGTATTGAACCTCAAGGCTGTAGCGTTTGTGTTGTTACATATGGACTGAGCGGTAGCGGGCATGGTAAGTTCTTCATAATATACAGCGGGAATATTATTTTCTTTTATGAAATTTATAACTTTTGTTATTTTTTGTACGCTAGGCTCAGACTGTTCAGAGCAATTTTTTATAAGAGCTTCATACTTAAGGTTATATCGATTTATAAAATATAAATGAGCAAATTTTCCGGCAAAGACAATAGTATCTCGTTTTGCATTTTTTACAGTTTGGGAAATATTTTCATCTAACTTCAAAAGGTCATTTTTTATTTTTTCGGCGTTACTTTCGTAAAATTCGGCATTATCTGGGTCTTTTGCACAAAAACACTCCAATATATTATCAACCATAACACACGCTAAAGTGGGGTCTAGCCAAAAGTGAGGGTCATATTCATGCTCGTGATGATGTTCTAAAGAGTCAGCGTGATCCTCGTCTTCATGTTCACTGTGCGATTCTTTTAGCAGGTTGACATTTGAAGAGACGTCCTTTATAAGTAAAGATGAACTGTCAATACCGCTTAAAAGACGCTCGGCCCAAGGTTCCATATATTTCCCTGTGTATAAAAATATGTCTGAATTTGAAATTTTCAGAATATCGTTTGTACTGGGGTCAAAAGTGTGGCTTTCAGACCCGGGGGGAAGCAAAAGGGTAACTTCTGCTTTATCTTTAGCTATTTGTTTAGCGAAATCATACTGTGGAAAGAGTGAAGCTATTACTTTAAGTTTAGTGCTTTGGGGTTTATCTTTAGAAGAGCAGGCTGTAAACAGCAACAGTAATGAAAGGAAAAATGGAAAAAGTTTTAAGATTTTTTTCATTCTACAAAGACCTTTCTGATCTTAAAATTCGTATAAAAACGTTAAATTTAATGATAACAGAGCAAAATTTACTTGTCAACTTTTGAATACCATAAAAGAGTGAGGTAAATAGTACTAATAAAAAAGTTGTTGTAAAAATAAAATATAAATGATATTATATTTTTAAATTTAAGAGACATCTGGTAGAAATATAAGAGAGGATTGATTTTCGTAATGTTTAAGTTTTTAAAACCATCACCGGCGATAGATCGCTTACCAGAAGAAAAAATTTCAAGTACATATAAAAGAAGTAGAATGCAGGTATTTATTGCTATTTATTTAGGTTACATGATTTATTATTTTGTGAGGATGAATTTCATTTTTGCAAGACCTTTACTCACAGAAAATTTTGGATTTAGCAAGACGCAAGTGGGATTGATTGGTGCAGCTTTGGGGCCTGCTTATGGGATTAGTAAATTGGTAATGGGCATAGCCTCCGACAAGTCTAACCCTAGATATTTTTTAGCACTAGGTTTAATTTTATCAGGCGTTTGTAATTTGATTTTTCCTTCATTTGCAAACGTTATGTTTATGTGCGTTGTCTGGTTTTTAAACGGATGGTTCCAGGGGATGGGTTGGGGACCATGCGCTAAGATATTGACGCACTGGTTTTCAGATAGCGAAAGAGGAAGAAAAATGTCTAAGTGGAACACGTCACATAATATAGGCTCTGCGCTGGCGGCATTTATTGCGTTGTGGGGAGTAAACATTTTCTCAGATTACAAGGGGGCATTTTATTTTCCTGGAATCTTAGCAATTATAGGCGGAATAGTTTATATAATTTTAGCTAAAGATACGCCGCAGTCTATCGGCTTGCCGCCAATAGAAGAGTATAAAAATGATTATCCAGAAACTTTTGGAGATACAGATAATTCAGAAGCTATTTTGAGTGTAAAGGAAATTTTCAAAAAGTATATTTTGAAGAACAAACTTTTGTGGATGATTGCGATTGCTAATATTTTTGTTTACATAATTAGATATGGTCTAGAAAACTGGGTTCCGTTCTTTTTGAAAGAAGAAAGAGGCTTTACGTTTGAAAATGCAAAGTTAGCGTTTTCTTTGTTTGAATGTGCAGCTATTCCGGGATCTATAATTATTGGTTGGGCAAGTGACAAGATTTTCCATGGAAGAAGAGCTCCTGTTGGAATAATCTGCTTGATTTGCACCACGATTCTCACATTTGTCTATTGGCAATCAACCAATATTTACTTAACATACGTTGTTATAGCGCTCATTGGAGCAATGGTATATGGTCCGGTTATGCTCATTGGCATTAGTGCGGTTGATTCTGTACCGAAAAATGCGGCCGGAACTGCTTCTGGCGTTACGGGCCTTTTTGGTTATTTAGGTGGGCAAGTTATATCAGAATTTGGTATGGGCGCAATAGTAGATAAATGGGGCTGGAACGGTGGCTTTATGCTCATTATAATTTCTTGTCTGCTATCGATATTTTTCTTGTCATTTACTTGGAATGCACATAATTTAAAAGAAAAAACACAAGCTTAATTTGATTTTAATTTTATTTGAGGTGTAATATGTACGATGTGTTAATTATTGGTGCAGGGGTTATAGGAGGATCAATTTTCCGCGAGTTAACAAAGTACAATTTAAAGGTTTCGGTTTTAGAAAAAGAAAATGATGTATCTATGGGTACTACAAAAGCAAATTCCGCTATAATACATGCAGGATTTGACCCAAATCCGGAAAGTGTAGTTGCAAAATACAACGTGCGCGGAAACGAAATGTATGAAGGTCTATGCAAAGAATTGGATGTTCCATTTAAAAGAAATGGCGCGATGGTTGTGGCTTTTGCTGAAGAAAATATGGCAACGCTTGAAACTCTTTATAAAAAAGGAGTTAAAATGGGCGTAAAGGGTTTGAGGCTTTTAAGCAAAGAAGAAACCTTAAAAAAAGAGCCAAACCTTAATGATACAGTAGTGGGAGCGCTTTATGCTCCCACTAGTGGCATAGTTTGCCCGTTCCAGTATACGATAGCGCTGTTTGAGAATGCTGTTTCAAATGGAGGAGAATTGTACCTCGAAAGCGAAGTTGTTTCTATAGAAAAAAATGATGGTATATTTTTTGTGAAAACTAAAGACGGTAAAGAATTTAAATCACGATATGTTGTTAATGCAGCGGGTGTCTATGCTGATGAAGTTCACAATATGATAGCCAAAGAAAAATTTAGCATACGCCCTAGAACAGGCGAATATATAGTTTTTGACAAGAGCCAAGGCAGATTATTCAACAGTACGATTTTCCCGTGCCCATCAAAAATGGGAAAAGGTATACTTGTCAGTCCGACAGTTCATGGGAATTTATTTATTGGGCCAAATGCTGTTGATATTGATGATAAAGAAAATAAATCTACTACACAGTTGGGGCTTGATGAGATAAAAAAAGCAGCAAACATCACAACTAGTAAGATAAATTATAGGGAATCTATAAGGAACTTTGCAGGGTTAAGGGCTATTTCATCAACTGGAGACTTTATAATAGAAGAAAATGATGATGAGAAAGGTTTTATAGATGTAGCTGGAATTAAGTCTCCTGGACTTACATGCGCTCCAGCGATAGCTGAGGACGTTGTGAAGATTTTAAAAGAAGCAGGGCTTGACTTAGAAAGGAAAACTAATTTTATATCTAGAAGAAAACAAGTTCGCTTTATGGACCTTAGTGTGGATGAGAGAAACGAGCTCATAAAAGAAAACCCACAGTATGGGAATATAGTGTGCCGCTGTGAAAGCATAACCGAAGGGGAAATAGTGGACGCGATAAATAGATCTTTTGGGCAAATTTCGATAGACGGAGTTAAGAGAAGATGTAGGCCAGGTATGGGCAGATGTCAAGGAGGGTTTTGCTCGCCAAAGGTTCTGGACATAATAGCAAGAGAAAAAAATATTTCTAAAGAGGACGTTAATTTAGATAAAAAAGATTCGTTTGTTCTCCTTGAGAAAACTAAGTAAGGAGGCCTTTTATGGAAAAGTTATCATACGATTTAATAGTTATTGGAGCAGGTCCGGCGGGTCTTGCGGCTGCGGCAGAAGCTTACAGCTGTGGTGTTAAAAATATATTAGTTCTTGAAAGAGACTGCGAACCTGGCGGAATATTGAACCAGTGCATCCACTCTGGGTTTGGGCTTCACACTTTTAAAGAGGAACTTACAGGACCTGAATATTCAGCACGATTTATTGATTTAGTTAAGCAGTGTGGCATTGAAGTGAAGTTAAGCACGATGGTTTTGAGCGTGGATGAAAATAAAACAGTATGTGCTGTTAATAGCACAGATGGGTTTATGGAAATCAGTGCGAAAGCGATAATTTTGTCAACAGGATGTAGGGAAAGAACTAGGGGTGCAATAAATATACCGGGAGACAGACCTTCAGGAATTTTTACTGCGGGGACGGCTCAAAGATTTGTAAATATAGAAGGCTATATGCCCGGCAAAAAAGTATTGATTTTAGGTTCGGGAGATATTGGTCTTATCATGGCAAGACGGTTAACATTGGAGGGAGCAGAAGTTAAAGCAGTAGTTGAACTGATGCCGTACTCTAATGGCTTGACGAGAAATATTGTTCAGTGCCTTGAGGATTATGATATACCTCTTTATCTTTCCCACACAGTTGTTGATGTTATTGGCGATAAGCGATTAGAAAAAGTTGTAATAGCTAAAGTTGATGAAAACAAAAGGCCTATAAAAGGCACTGAGATAGAATTTGATGTAGATACTTTGATATTATCAGTTGGGCTTATACCGGAAAACGATGTGGCACTGAGTTCCGGTATACAGAAAGACTATAGAACCAACGGACTTGTAGTTAGCGAAAGCATGCAAACTAACGTTCCGGGAATATTCGCGTGTGGAAATGTAGTGCATGTCCATGATTTGGTAGATTTTGCAGTTGAAGAAGCAAAAAAAGCGGGAAGAGCAGTTTACAAATTTTTATCGGGAAAACTTAATGATAAAAACTTTATACAAATAAAAAATGGTAACGGGATAAGCTATACGGTGCCGCAAAAAGTTGAAGTAGAAGCGGTTGACGACAACCTTAATATATTTTTAAGGGTAAACAATGTGTATAAAAATAAATTTTTAGTAGCGAGATCTAACGGCGAAATCTTAGGAAGATTTAAAAAGGCACATTTAGTTCCAGCGGAAATGCAGCGAGTTTTGTTAAGTAAAAAGCAGCTAGAGAACGCAAGTGGTGAAATAGAAATAAGTTTGGAGGATGAATAGCTTAATGGAGGAAAAAATTAAAAATATAATTTGTACTTCGTGCCCATTGGGCTGTCATTTGAAAGTGGATGTAGAAAACAATACAGTTAGCGGAAACAGCTGCAAGAGGGGAGAAGCGTACGGAATATCTGAGGCGACTAACCCTGTAAGGATGGTTACGTCTACGGTAAAAGTTGAAAATGGGCGTGAGAAGTTATTGCCGGTAAAAACGAGCAGCCCCATAAGCAAAGGGTTGAATTTTGAATGTATGAAAATTATCAATGAAACGGTGGTAAATGCACCTGTAAAAGTGGGAGATATTGTTGTTGAAAATATTTTAAATACAGGTGTAAACTTAGTTGCAACTAAGAATATAGAAAAAGCATAACGTATTATTATTTACAGTTGATGTACCATTGAATTTTAGATGAGATAAAGTGAAAGTTTTCAGCATAAAAATTTATTAAGATTTTTATGGAGGCGAGTATTGCTTGACAGGAAAACTTTTAAAAAAAATGATATCGGGTATCGTAATTTTTTCATTTTTATCTCACTTTTACAATTTAACTTTATATGCGATGGAAGCGCCAGAGGTATCAGCTGAATCGAGTGTGCTTATTTGCGCCGAGAATAGCCATATAGTTTTTGAAAAAAATGCTTTTGTAAAAAGACCGATGGCCAGCACCACTAAGATAATGACTGCTCTTTTGACTTTGGAAGCAGCTTCAGCTGATGATAAAGATGTGACGATAACCGACAAGATGGTACCTGTTGAAGGTTCGTCAATGTACTTAAAGGTGGGGAATGTTTTACCACTTTCTGGTCTTGCGAAGGGAATGCTTACGGTTTCAGGGAACGATGCAGCAAACTCAGCGGCGATAGCAGTGGCGGGTTCCACTGAACTTTTTGCGGATATGATGAACGATAAAGCCGCTCAAATAGGTATGAAGGATACACATTTTGTTACGCCCTCGGGCTTAGACGATGATGACCATTATTCTACAGCGTACGATATGGCACTTTTAGGTGCTTATGCGATGGAGAATGAGTCGTTTTACAATATTGCTTCTAGCAAAAAGTCAGAAGTGTTTTTCAGAGACACTAACGAAAATAGATGCTATTACAATGAAAACAGGATGCTTAAAAGGTACTCAGGATGTTTGGGGATAAAAACGGGTTTTACCAAAAAATCTGGCAGGTGCTTGGTGACTTGTGCGCAGAGAGATAAATTGAGACTCATAGCGGTAACTTTGAACGCAGGGGATGACTGGAATGACCATGAAAAGCTTTTAGATTATGGCTTTGCTAAGATGCAAGCGCTTGACTTAGAAGAAAACGAAGATATAAAAGTTCCGGTTACAGGTGGCGATTGTGATAGCTTATCTTTGACGGTAAAAAAACCTTTAAGGGTTGTAATTGAGAGATTTCAAAAAGACAGTATCACAAAAGCCGTAAGTGTTCCGCAATTTGTTTATGGACCTGTGCAGGAAGGTCAAGTAGTTGGCAAGATTGAATATAGCTTAAACGGCAAAGTGATAGGAACAAATGAACTGGTGGCAAAGGACAGCGTTTCTGCTGTAAGTAAAAAAGAAAATATAGTGAAACGATTTTTTAAGTTTTTAAAGAATGGGTTCAAAAATAATATGAAGGATTAATTGGGATGTCTAATAAGAAAGATATAGAGAAAATTAGAATACAGAAACTATTATCGCAGTGTGGCATTATGTCTAGAAGAAAAGCTGAAGATATGATTGTTGCAGGGAAGATTACTTTAAACGGGAAAAGGGCAGAGCTGGGAGACAAAGCCTGCAAAGATGATGAGATCAAAATAGACGGTCGCAATGTAAGTTTTAATAAGAATAAGAAATATTATGTTTTGCTTAATAAACCTAGAGGTTTCTTGTCAACCATGAATGATGAGAGGAACAGAAAATGTGTTGCTGATTTAGTAAAGGACATCGATGCGCGGATTTATCCTGTAGGGAGACTTGACAAAGACTCGGAGGGTGCATTACTTATGACGAATGACGGAGAGTTTGCAAATGGTGTAATGCATCCATCTAGGCACGTTGAAAAAAGGTACAGGGTGACGGTGCGGCCTAGAATAAACGAAGAGCAACTAAACAAGTTAAGTGCCTCGATAAATATAGATGGAAAAATGACATTGCCGGCAAAAGTAGAAGTTTTAGAGCATTTTAAAGGTAGATCTATTTTGGAGATAGTTTTGAAAGAGGGTAAAAACAGACAGATTAGAAGGCTATGCGAAGGCGCTGGTCTAGAAGTTGCAAGATTAAAAAGGGTTTCAATTGGTCAGGTAAAGTTAGGTATGCTGAAAGTTGGCAAATGGCGTGAACTTACAAGCGAAGAAATCCACTCTTTATTTAAAGTATAATATTGGAAAAAATGACTTGAAAAAAGAATTTAAAGCGATTATAATAAGGAGTATTGTGATTTAGCGAAGGAGAGCCGTATGAAACTTTTAAAAAAGAAAGTAAAGTTGTTGCCGCTGGTGTTTAAGCTATCAGTAGTTGCGATTATATTTTATTTTGTTTTTATGCTGTTTAATCAGCAGTTGCAAATAAACGATAAAAAAAGAAAACTTGAGCAGTTGACGGAAAAGCTACAAAGCCAAGAGATGACAAACAGTAAGTTGCGTGACTTTGAAGGCGCTGCTGGTGAAACCAATAAAGATTATATAGAACGCGTTGCGAGAGAAAATTTAGATTTATCCAAAAAAGGCGAAAGAGTATTCATTAATGTTTCGGGAAATTAATTAAGGGGGATTTTGTTTTTTTATGCAATTTGAGGTAGGAACTATTGTTGAGGGTAAGGTTAAAGGTATAACCAATTTCGGTGCGTTTGTGGAGCTGGATGAAGGCAAAACTGGGATGGTACATATTTCTGAGGTATCGAGGGACTATGTAAAAGATATAAATGAATATTTAAAAAAAGGACAAGTTGTAAAGGCGAAGGTTGTTAAAATTTCCGACAAAGGAGAGATAGGTCTTTCTATAAGGAAAGCTGAAAATGATAGTGCTAAAAAAGAAACGGATAAATCTCCAAGGAAATTTAGACCGGAAAGTTTTGACAGAAGAACTTTAAAAAAGCCTGTTCAAAAGGCAAGTTTTGAAGATATGTTATCTATGTTTAAAGCAGCGAGTGAAGAAAAAATGTCTGACTTGAAAAGAGCCACGGAATCAAAACGTGGTGGATATTCAAGGAGAAGAGTGTCAAAGTAAAAAATTGCCTAGATTTTAGTCTGGGCATTTTTGCTATAATTTACTTTTAGGAGAGAAAAAATGCTTATAATAAATGCGAAGATTTTTACTATGGAAAGCCAAAACGTAGAAAATGGATTTATAGAAATTAAAAATGGAAAAATAGCGTCAATTGGTGAGATGAATGCTTTAAAATTAAAAGATGAAAAAACAATAGATTTGCATGGAAAAAGCGTATACCCTGGCTTTGTAGATGCTCATACACATTTGGGTATGTTTGAAAATGGGCTTACTTTTGAAGGGGACGATGGCAACGAAGAAAATGACCCAATAACGCCTCATTTGCGGGCAATAGACGCTGCAAACCCAATGGATGAGTGCTTTAAAGATGCGTATAAGTCTGGTGTGACCACAGTTTTAACGGGTCCTGGTAGTGCAAATGCCATAGGCGGCGAGATAATAGCGGTAAAAACTTACGGAAAAAGAATAGATGATATGATAATAAAGTCACCTGTTGCGATGAAGTTTGCGCTGGGCGAAAACCCAAAAGCGGTTTACAGCGACAAGGAACAAATGCCTATGACAAGAATGGCTACAGCTGCGCTTATAAGGGAACAGCTGTATAAAGCGAAGAAGTATTATTTATCGAAAATGCGAGCCAAAAAGAATAAAAGTATAGAGGATGTGCCGGAATTTGACTTAAAGTGTGAAGCGCTGATACCATTGTTTGAAAAGAAAGCTTCAGCTCATTTTCACGCGCATAGAGCCGATGACATTTTCACTGCTATGAGAATTTGTAAGGAGTTTGACTTAGATTATGTGATAGTTCACGCTACAGAAGCCCATTTAATTAAAGAAGAATTAAAAAAAGAAAATGCAAGAGTTTTGCTGGGACCAAACTTTTCCGATAAATCTAAACCGGAGCTTATAAACTTAAGCATAAAGTCGCCTAAAATTTTATCACCTGATATTTTGTTTGGAATAATTACAGATCACCCGGAAACGCCCATACAATACTTACGCTTGTGCGCAGCACTTGCGGTAAAAGGCGGTCTGAGCAGGGAAGAGGCTTTAAGGGCTATTACTATTAATGCTGCAAAGGTGTGCAAGATAGATGAAAGAGTTGGCTCGATAAAAGTAGGAAAAGATGCTGACCTTGCGGTGTTTTCAACTGACCCACTAGATATTTTGTCGGAGCCAGAAATGGTGTTTATAGATGGAAATTTGATTTATGCAAAATAATTTATCTTAAAATATTCTTTAGAGTCTTGATTAGTGATTCGCCTGAGTCTGCATCTAGGATGATGTGAGACTTAGGTTTATTTTTTAGTTTGACGTTTTTAAACTTCATTAAGAGGTCGTCAATGAAAGTTTTATCGATACTTTCTCCAAACAGCGTAATCTTGTTCCCTTGTTGTTTAATTTCAGAGATTTTACACTTTGAGGCTTTACTGCGGATTAAAGCGATATCTATTAAATTTAGTACAGGTCTGGGAGGAGAAGAAAACCTATCTATTAATTCATCGGTAACGTCGCTTGCGTCTTCGTTTGAGCGAATGTCGGATATTTTTCTGTAAATATCTATTCTCTGGTTCACGTTATTTATATACTTCTCGGGGATAAACGCCGGGATTTGAATATCTACAGTACACTCAAAGTTTTCGTTTTCTGTTTTTATTCCTTTTTCTTCATTTATGGCTTCTCCCAGCAACTTTAAATACATATCGTAGCCTACATCGGCTATATGCCCGTGCTGTTGGCCCGAAAGTATATTTCCGGCACCTCTTAGTTCAAGATCTCTCATGGCTATTTTGAACCCGGAACCAAATTGAGTGAACTCTCTTATAGCTTCTAAGCGCTTTTGAGAGATTTCCGTTAAGACTTTATTTTTCTTAAACGTAAAATAAGCATAGGCTCTTTTAGATGATCTTCCCACACGTCCTCTGATCTGATGCAATTGCGAAAGTCCGAACCTATCGGCATTTTCTATTATTAATGTGTTGACATTAGGAATGTCGACGCCAGTTTCTATTATGGTTGTACAAACTAGCACGTCCACTTCATGGTTCATAACTTTTTCCCACACTTCTGAAAGTTCAGCTTGCGTCATTTTTCCGTGCCCTATTGCTATTTTAGCTTCTGGTATCTGCAATTGAAGTTTATTTGCAAATAACGAAATATTTTCGACATTGTTGTATAAGTAATAAACCTGTCCATTCCTTCTTAATTCTCTGCGGATGGCTTCATTTATAACGGCTTGATCGTGCTCTAGTACGTAAGTTTGCACAGGGTGCCGATTTTGTGGAGACTCTTCCAGTGTAGACATGTCTCTGATGCCTGACATAGCCATATTTAAGGTTCTAGGGATAGGTGTTGCAGAAAGGGTTAGAACATCTATATTTTTGGCCAAAGTTTTAAATTTTTCCTTTTGTTTAACTCCAAACCTTTGTTCTTCGTCGATTATAGCAAGACCCAAGTCTCTAAACTTTACATCGTCTTGCACAAGTCTGTGAGTTCCAACTATTATGTCTATTTCGCCGTTTTTTAGCTTTTTTAAAATTTCTTTTTGCTGTTTAGGCGTTTTGAATCTAGATAATAAAGAAATTCTAACAGGGAAATTATCAAACCTTTTTACAATGTTTTGATAATGTTGCCAAGCTAAAATGGTAGTAGGTACCAGTATAGCACATTGTTTAGAATCGGCAACGCACTTAAAGGCTGCTCGTAGGGCAACCTCAGTTTTACCAAAGCCTACGTCTCCGCAAAGCAACCTGTCCATAGGATGAGGACTCTGCATATCTTTTTTTACTTCTTCTATGCATTTCAACTGATCCTCAGTTTCCTCATATTCAAAATGTGCATCAAAGTCATGTTGCAACTCATTGTCTTCGCTGAAAGCGTGACCTTTTGTGTTCATCCTTTCGGAGTATAGTTTTATAAGCTCTTTAGCAATATTTTTAGCAGCGAGCTTCACCTTATTTTTAGAGTTTTGCCAGTCGTTTGACCCGAGTCGATTTAATTTCACATTAATGTTTTCCTTAGGACCAATATATTTGTCCACCATATCAAGCTGCGTAACGGGGACATACAGCGTATCTTTTTTTGCGTATTCAATTTTGATGTAATCTTTTTCAATATTTTGAACTTTAACTTTATGAATGCCTTTAAAAATACCTATGCCATGCAAAGAATGCACAACGTAATCGCCAATATTTATATCTGCCAAGCTGTAAAGTTTTTTGGTATTTTTCTTTTTTTTAGAAGTTTTACTTTTTTTGAAATCTTGTACACCTAACGTAAAAACAGAAAAATTAATATAAGGGTATTCAAATCCCTTGGTTAAATGGCCCGAAGTGATATAGATTTTGCCGTCTTGTACAGAATCTATATTGACTTTATACTCGCTTGATATGCCTATTTTGTTTAGATCATCGCTTATAGAAACAGCGGTTTTGTCGTTACCTGCTAAGATAACGACAGCCGATTTATTTTCTATTTTTTCTTTTAAGTTTTCCTGAAGGTTTGACAACGTACCTGATAAAGGCGGCAAAGTATTTGCTGATACGCTTAAAGTCTTATATGGGGCAGTAGGGTAACTGTTGTGAGGGAATGTATCTAAGTAAACAACTTTTTTATTATTTAAACTGTTTTTAAAAAAGCATTCATCTTCACTAAATGCTCCTAGTTCAGTGCAGAGTATGCCATCTTCGATAAAGCTTTTAATATCTTCATTTTGCTGCCACGATGTACCTTTAAGCCTATCTAAAACCTTTATGGATTCATCTATAAATATTGTAGAATCTTTGAAGTAATCGAACAATGTGGTTTTCTCATATAATAAATTTATAAACTTATCTGACATTGGTAACTTGCAGGAAGAAATAAGAAGCTCTTTTTCGTGTTCCAATGTTTCAACTGCTTTTGAAGGGACTTTTCTGGATGCTAATTTTTCTACGATTTTGTCAATGTCACAAATAAGCTTTTGGGGGTCTTTAATAATAACTTCTTTAGCTTGAGGGATAAGCACATGCTTTATGGACTTTAAGCGGCGCTGTGAGTAAGGGTCAAATTGAGATATAGAATCAATTTCATCACCCCAATATTCAACTCTTACAGGAAATGCGGAACCTACTGGGAAAACATCTAAAATACAGCCTCTTTGAGAAATTTGTCCCGGGCCTTCTACCTCATGACTTTTTTCATACCCGCAGGAAATTAAACCGCCTACGATGTCATCAATGGGAAAGGTCTGTGCTTCAGATAAAGTAATTAAATTATCATTTAAAACATTTACAGGAACGGTGTGTTGTAGAGCGGCGTCTATGGGTGCGATAACTATATCCGCTAAACCTTTTTCAATGCCGACAAGTGCGTTTAACCTTTCATGTTCATATTCTGAGGATTTTCCTTCAATGTCATAAAACGCGAAATCTCTGCTAGGATAACAGAATATTCGTCTGCCGAATGGTTTCAAACATTCAAATAAATTTTGCATAGATGCTTCATTTGAAACTAAAATCAAACTAGGGCAACTCAATTTTGAAGATAGTGCATTTATGAAACTTGCTTTATGAATATCAGAAAGACCCGTCAGACTGACGGGTAGAGAGTGATTTTCTATGCTTTGTATAAGTTCTTTAAACTCAGGGAGTTCGCCTATTTTTTTAAGAATAAAATCCATACTTATCTCCTTATTGGCAAATGGATCAATCAATTAAAGATTTTTCTGTTTGCTAAATTCATAGCTTTTTCTATTTCCCCGTTTAGCATTAACTTCAAAGCGGCGTATGAATTTTCTGCGGCCTTATTCAGCAGTTTTAAATCTTCATCAGAAAATTTTGAAGTTACCCAGTCTGCCAAGTCCCAATCAGTCGGTTTTGCACCTATTCCTATTTTTATTCTAGGGAAATTGTCCGTCTTAGCTAGTTGCATGATGTTCCTCATGCCGTTGTGGCCGCCATGACTACCGCTTCTTTTTACTCTAAGGTTTCCTGGGGCCAGTGATATGTCATCAAAAAGAATAATAACATTTTCACTTGGAATTTTGTAAAACGACATAAATTGAATGACAGATTCGCCACTTAAGTTCATAAAAGTTTGAGGTTTTATGAGTAAAACTCTTTTGCCATCTATAACAGCTTCTGAAAAAAGTGCATCAAATTTAGATTTATTAAAATCTAAATCTAACTGATTTGCTATATGATCAAGCGCGATGAACCCGGCGTTGTGGCGTGTGTTTTCGTATTTAGAGCCAGGGTTACCAAGTCCTACAACCAAATGTTCAATAGAACCATTTTTTCGGTTTACTGTGAGCTTTTTAAATATATCAAACATAATTTTTTCCTTTCTTAAAGTAGATATTTAACTGAGTGCCACAGTGGTGGGCTACCCGTGAATTTTTTCTATAGCTTTGGCGAAAAATGAAGCTGTAGGAATGATTTTTATTTTACTTAAAAGTTTTTCTTTAGGCAAAGGAACGGTATCTAAAAGGTATAATTTTTCTATGTAACTATTTTGCAGCTTTACCACAGCATCGCCAGATAAAACAGGATGTGTTGCGCAAGCGATAACTTCAGCGGCTTTTCCTCTTTCGATAACAGCTTTGGCAGCGTTACATAAGGTGCCAGCAGTGTCTACCATATCGTCAATTAAAATTACTTTTTTGCCTTTTACGTTACCAATAATATTTACAACTTCGGAAACGTTTGCTGTAGGTCGTATTTTATCGATTATAGCGAAAGGCACTCCCAAAATTTTGGAAAAATCTCTAGCTCTAGTAACAGAGCCGAGGTCCGGAGAGACAACAATGTAATGATCTTTATGATTTTTTATTTCGTCTTTTATGAATGAAGCTAAAATCTGGTATCCTTCTAAGTGATCTATTGGGATATTGAAAAAGCCTTGAATTTGAGGGGAATGTAAATCCATAGTCAAAATACTATTAGCACCTGCAACAGTTAAGAGATCAGCGACAAGTTTTGCAGATATTGGGTCACCGGAATGTGCTTTTCTGTCCTGTCTGGAGTACCCGAAATAAGGGATAACAGCAGTTATTCTGGTAGCGCAGGCTCTTTTCATGGCATCTATCATTACCAAAAGTTCCATTAAATTATCATTAACTGGGGTGCAGATAGATTGTACTATAAAGCAGTCAGAGTTTCTTACAGGTTCACAGAGAGATACGACAATTTCACCATCGTTAAAAGTTTTAATTTCAGCCTTGCCAAGAGGAAGTCCAAGATGTGAAGCGATATTTTGGGCAAACATATAATTTGAACTGCCTGAAAAAATTTTAATTTCTGTGCCACGAAAACTCATCTTAAATCTCCTTTATATAAAAGTAAGAGTTAAAATCGAAAAATGATTTTAACTAAACAGTGCAATTTTTAAGGTTTTTGAAGCTTAAGTTTTTATTATCTGGTACACTGCAGCCGTCAAGCAGCACGTTTGGTCCAATAGTGCAGTTTTTCCCTATTGTAGTTTTACCTTGGATTATTGTATTTGGCAAAATAGTTACATCGGTGCCAATTCTTGCTTCATCACATATAACTACGCCATCTGGAAAGGGGATATTGACACCTGATAGCATCAATTTGTTCAAAACCTTTTCTCGTGCTATTTTGTTTAATTGCTGAAGTTGAACTTTGTCGTTTGCCCCAAGAATAATATTTTCATTTTTCACGACAAATGCATCGACGTTTTTCCCGTTACTTATGAGTAATTCTATAGCGTCCGGCAAGTAGAACTCACTTTGTGCATTTTTATTTGATATGTTATAAATTACGCTGAGCAGATCTTTAACGTTGAACCAATAAATGCTCGAATTTACTTCATTTATATGACTTGTTTTCTCATCTGTATCTTTCTGTTCCACTATTTTTAAAAGTTTATTATGTTCATCCCGTACAATCCTGCCGTACCCGAATGGGTTGTTTACTTTAGCAGAAAAGACCGTTGCACTATTGTGGTTTTGCCTGTGAAAGTTAAGGGATGCTATTATAGTTTCAGAGTCTATAAAAGGTGCATCTCCGCATAAAACGAGAACATCTTTTTCTATGTTGTTTTTTAAAAAGTCACTCGCGGTAACCACTGCGTGTGCGGTACCTAGCTGTTCTTTTTGCAAAACAGTAGAAAAGTTTGCATTTGTGTTTTTAAGATATTCTTCAATCTGTTCGTGTTTATATCCGCACACAACGCAAACGTTGTTGATGCTGGAGCTAGATAAAGAATCTATAACCCACTGCAAAATTGGCTTAAACAGTACTTTAGATAAAACTTTTGGTGAATTTGATTTCATTCTTTTTCCTTCACCGGCTGCTAATATTATTGCGCAAGTATTTTCCATTTGCTACCTCCAGAAGACTAAAACATATTTTCTATTATCTCAATAATTAGTATATTTTTCAAGGGGAAAATGATGCCATGTGAGACATAAACATGAAGAAAAATGCATATAACTGGGGTTATTCTAAAATTTTGTGGGATTTTTCAGTGTAAGTTATGATGCTAGAGGATGCTAAAATTTTTAGTAGTACGTATAGCGAGCAAAATAGCCTTTACACTTGCTATTTTTCTTATGTTGTTCCTTGTACTGTTAAGGTATTTTGTCTTGATGTTTAACTTTATAGCTTTAGAGAATTTTTCAGTGCTTATGCCAATATAAACAAGACCTACTTTTTCATTTTCTGTCGTAGCGGATGGACCTGCATATCCGGTTGTAGATAGACCTATATCGGCATTTGATATTTTTCTGACATTTTCAGCCATTTCAATAGCAACCTGGGAGGACACGGCTGAATATTTTTCTAAAGTAGAACGGTGAACATTTAAAAGGTTTTTCTTTATCCTGTCTGAATACGAGCAGATGCCACATTCAAAAACATTAGAAGCTCCGCTTACATCTGTTATCATTTTAGAGATAAGTCCACCGGTACAGCTTTCAGCTGTTGCAATTTTTAAATTTTTTTCATGTAATAACTGTACAAGTTTTTTCTCGTAATGAAAATTTAAAGTTTTGATATTTACCATGATGTGTCGACCTCGCTTTAACTTTTTCCGTCTTGAATGCGGCTTAAATATGTTGCGTACCCAAGCAAGAGCCAAAAAGTTACGCCCATAAAGTTTATTTCAGATAAGAAGGTTTTTTCAAACAGTGCATAAACAAGATAGGCACAAATGGCAGCAGAAATGCAAGGAAACATGCTGTTTATGTTGCATTTATTGACTAATTGTTTAACTATATTTTTGAGAGATAAAAATATGAATGTTAAGAACAATAAAAAGCCAATGGCTCCATAGCAAGCCAAAATCGTGAGGTAACCGTTGTGAAAATTTGGGAAGGACATCCCCAATATAAAGTTAGGAAAAGCGATACCATCTTCAAAATAAATCTGTCCATACTTCCAAATATTTGAAATTCCAACTCCGAAAACAGGGTTATGTTGAAAGATAATCATAGCTTGTTCAAGCAAGACCTTCCTGCCGCTGCCGTAGCTTAAATCATAATTTTCCCTGCCGAAAGCTCCTGTATAAGAGGGACAAACCAGCGATATAAATTTAGAAAAATTTGTTTGCAAGTCACCTTTTAATATCAGCAGTGCAAGAGCAAAACCAGCCGCTATTAATAGGAATGATGAGATTTTCACTATAAGTGTGAAGATACTTCTTGACTTTTTCTCAAAGAAAATTTTATAAATCAAAATGAAAAGTAAATAGAAGAACAAGAATACTATTGAAGCTATAGAGTCGCTTAGGATCAGTGCTGCTAAATTTATTGCAAAAAAACATATGGCACAAATAAATTTAAAGAGGCTGCTATGCTTTCTTAAAAAGTTTTTTGATTCGATCAAAGCATGAATGAAAATGATCGATAAAACGGAGCAAAAAGCTAGTATGTTTGGGTTACTGTAAACTCCCGTAAGCCTTTTTATTCCGGGTCTTTGGTATATGCCAATTTCATAGTTTATAGTTCCTAAAAATTTTGTTTCCTTGTAAATGGTTATTTTTTCATTAAAAAGTAAAATAATAAAACTTATAAAAGTAATGACAACGGTAGTATAGGCAACAATTTTGAAAACGGTTAAAATTTCATTTGAAATTTTTTGTTTGCTTGCTTCGATGTCAAACGCTAATCCGTACAAGAGCAATAAGCAAATAGCATAGTGGTATATCATGATAAAGTCGAATGCAAGGTAAAGGGGAAACGACATCTTTGCATGCAATAGCGTTGTGAAGAGCGCAGATGCTAAAAAAAGTAAAATGATTTTATTATATTCTACGTTTTTTAAAGAATTATTTTTCATCTGCTTTTTAAATATAAACCCGGCCCATATCATCATAATTCCATCGATTCCTATAGCTACAGCGTCAAGCAGCATAAATGACCCTAAGAATAAGTTAACAAAAAAGAAAATTCTAAATAAACTGGAATCGTAAAGTACATTTTTAAACGTACTTTTCATTTTAGCCAACTAAAAATCAGCCCTTTCATCCTTTGTTTTACAAGTCCTGTTCAATAAACTTAAGACAGGCAAGTCTTAAGTTTGTCAACTATAAAGTTAACTTGCTCATCTGTAAGCAGAGTGTGTAGCGGCAAGGTAATTTCATTTTTATATGAGTTATAAGCATTAGGGAAATCGTTTATATCAAAGCCTAAATTTTTGTAAGCTGTCAGCATTGGAAGAGGCTTGTAGTGAACATTTGAAGGAACGCTGAATTCAGCTAATTTTTTTATTAAGTTATTCCTAAAAACTTCATCTTTATTATTTAAAGACAGCATGTAAAGATGCCCACAAGAAGAGTACCTGTTGGTATGATGTTTTAATGGCGTAACCGGTAAATTTTCAAATGCAGTATCGTATTTTTCTATAATTTCTTTTCGCCTTGCTAAAAGCTTATCATATCTTTTAAACTGCACTAGCCCTAAAGCAGCCATTATGTCGGTCATGTTGCACTTATAGCCTGGAGTTACAATGTCATATTCCCAGCTGCCGATTTTGGATTTAGAGAGGGCATCTTTTGTTTGACCATGAAGAGAAAGAAGCATGACCCGTTTGTATATTTCGTCATCTGAGATGCCATTTATACTTTTCCATGTCAAAGCTCCTCCTTCAGATGTAGTGAGGTTTTTAACGGCATGAAAAGAAAAACTAGTAAAATCCGCAACGCTGCCACAGACTTGTCCCTCTAAGCTAGAACCGAACGCATGAGCAGAATCTGCTAAGACTGCTAATCTTCCTATTCTATTTTGGATATCATTTTTGGGTTTGAAAATGTCTTTTTTACTTTCAACAATTTTAAATATTCTGTCGTAGTCGCACATAACGCCAGCGAGATCAACGGGTATAATTGCTCTAGTTTTAGGGGTTATAGCTTTTTCCAGTTTATCATAATCCATGAAAAATGAACCTTTTTTAGTGTCTACTAGCACTGGCCTGGCGCCCACATGGCAAATTACACTTGCTGATGCAGTGTAGGTGTAAGCGCTGGTTATTACTTCGTCTCCTGGTCCAATTTCAAGTAACCTTAAAGCCATTTCCATGCAAGCTGTAGCCGAGTTTAAACATACAGCTCTTTTGGTATGGCAATAATCAGCTATTTTTTTTTCAAATAATTTTGTTTTGGGACCTGTGGTTATCCATCCAGATCTTAGCGTATCTACAACTTCTGCAATTTCTTCGTCGGTAATGTCAGGCGGTGAAAGTTTTATATTTTCCATGGTTTTCTCCTATGCATTATTTTTCGCTACAGCAAAAACTGTTTTAAACATTATTTTAAAATCATAAATCAAATTAAATTTTTCTATGTATTCAAGATTGTATTTCATTTTTTCGGGCAATATTTTATTTATGTAAGTTTCGTCAACGTTCTCAGCATTGCTTAGAAGTTTATCCTCATCTTTAAAGTTTATGCTAGCTAGAGAGGTTACTCCGGCTGGCATGAGCAAAGTGGATTTCATCTGGTCGCTGTATTTATCTACATATTTCGGTACCTCAGGTCTAGCGCCCACAAAGCTCATTTCACCTTTTAGAATGTTAAAAAGTTGTGGTATTTCGTCCAGTCTAGTTTTTCTTAAAAATGCACCAACCTTAGTGATACGTGCATCGTTGTTTACAGTTACAAGCGATCCCATTTTATCGGCGTTTTCTATCATTGTTCTGAACTTTATTATTTTGAAAGTTTTTTTATAAGTTGTCACTCTTTCCTGTAAGTAAAATATGCGTCCTTTCGACGTTAATTTCACCACTATTGAAATTATCAAAAAAAGTGGCAAAAATAAAATGATGAGTAAAAATGAAAGTAGGATATCGAACGTTTTTTTTAATATGAGATTAGTTTTTTTATGTTTGAGTTTATCATAAAAAATTTTGACATCGTTGTTTTGAAAGTCCTTTGGTAACTTATCAAACGGACATAAAATCATTTATAGGTCTCCTTGTTAATTGTGCAACTGCTGAGATTGAGTGTTTTCTAAAGCTTTTTCAAAGAAACTTTTTTTAGTTTTTCTTTTTTCAGGTTTAACTTTTTTGCCTTTATATTTTTTAGCAGCTTTCCAAGCGTGGTTCAAATCTTCGCTTAGATTTTTCTGCAATTTTTCGATGGCTTTTTCACTACAATCACAAACTGAATTTAATATTACTATAGTTATGCAAGCTCTAGTATCCAAATTCCCATTATCGTAGAGATTGTTAAGGGTTGAACATAACTTTTTATACTTATCGCCCGGTTTTCCTGTTTCTACAAGGCTTAAGATGAGCGGCAATATTTTTTCTCTTGTAAAATTAATAGCACGAAAAGACTCGAATGAATTTTTTTCAAGTTTTATATCTTCTTTTATTTCTGGAAAAATAGTAGCAAAGCGATTTACCATAAACATTAGTCCTGCTGTGGATTCTTCATCGCTTTTTTTAGAAGACTTTTTTATTTTCAAATCATTTTTAGAACTATTAAAGTAATTAGAAAAATCGTTAGCTATAGATTTTGCTTCTTTTTCAGTGTCACTTTCGGGATCAAATAGCCAAACCGAAATGGATTTATAATTATCGCTGTTTTCATCAGCAAAGGACAGTATAAACTTTTTACTATTTTCGTTATATTCCAGTTTATAGTTTACGTTATTGTCGGAAAATGTAGTAGTTAGGTCGTTATTTTTTTTTGCGGTAAATCCTTTGGACGATAAAGTTTCGCTGAGTTTTTCTTCGATTATACTGAAAGCTTTGTTAAGCAAAAAAATCACTCCATTTTTATTTTTAAAATTTATTAAAGTTTTCTAAGCTTAATTATACAACACTATTTTTATTATGTCATTAAAAATTTTCGGAAGGCATTTGGCTTAATATGGATTATTTTTTAAAATTAAATAAAGCGATTATTTTTGGAGAATAGTATTAGAAGGACAACCTGTAATGGAATTTTTAGATTTCATTCGATCAAATTACTTGTAAATTGACATTGGCGGTTAATCAATCTATAATAAGTAAAACTGATAATTTGTTACGGTGAGGAAGTAATGGAAAATAAGGAATTGTATTTGAGTTATTTAAGTGATAGCTATAGGAAGTTAGATGATGATTTGAATTTTAGTAAGTGCCAGAAGGTGTACCTAGTTTTTAAACGTTTTTGCGATATTTTAATTTCGTTTGTTTTACTTGTAGCCTGTTTCCCCATATTTATTTTAGCATCTGTTTTTATAAAACTTACTTCGGCTGGACCGGTTGTGTTTTCTCAGCCGAGGGTAGGTAAAGATGGAAAAATAATAAAAGTTTACAAGTTTAGGACCATGCTTACTCGCGCACCTAAAAATAAAGCCGCGGCAGAACTTTACGACCGTGATGAATATATAACGAAAGTGGGAAAAGTTCTTCGCCTAACAAGTGTGGACGAATTGCCACAACTATTTAATGTTTTAAAAGGAGATATGAGCCTAATTGGACCAAGACCTTTGATACCTGAAGAAAAAGGGGCACATGAGCTTAGAAATAAAAATGGCGTATATAGAATTAGACCGGGTATAACCGGCTTAGCACAAGTTAATGGCAGAAACCTTTTAGATATAAATAGCAAAGTTCAATTCGATACGGAATATTTGCATTCGTTATCGTTAAAATTAGATTTGTATATCTTTTTTAAATCGATATGGGTTGTTTTTAATATGTCAGGATTTTTTCAAAACAAAAAATAACATGTTTAAATCTGAAAGGGGAGTTAATTTTGGAACATAGATATCGGACGAAAGGGACTTGTTCAAGAGAAATAATAGTGAATGTAGACGGTGATGTGGTCAAAGATGTTAAATTTGTGGGTGGCTGTAGTGGGAATACACAGGGGATAGCATCTTTAGTTAGCGGTATGAAAGTTAGTGATGTTATTAAAAAATGTAAAGGCATTGACTGTGCCGGAAGGGGTACATCTTGCCCGGATCAGCTGGCTAAAGCTTTGGAGGAAATTGGTGATAAATCGTAGCCTTAACGTGCTAAAAAGCTGATGTAGTGCTTTATGCGCCGCGCCACCGCGGTTACTATGGCAACGGCTTTGCCACAGTAAAAATTTCAATTTTTCGCAAGCGAAGCTTGCAACCGCGGCGGCGTGGCGCACAACAATGAAAAATAATGAAGTTGGTGTAAAAATGGGAAAAAACAATACGTCTTTAATAGTGGAGAATTTAGCTAAAAAAGTAGCGAAAGACCTAGGATATGAAATTTGGGATGTAAGGTTCGTGAAAGAAGGCGCTACTTGGTATCTGAGGATTTTTATAGATTCAGATAAAGGAATAGGAATAGAAGACTGTGAAAGAATGAGCAGAGCCGTAGATGGGCCACTTGATGAGCTAGACCCAATAAAAGTGCCCTATTGCTTGGAAGTTTGTTCACCTGGGCTTGAGAGAGAACTTATAAAAGATGAACATTTTCAGAAATACTTAAACGAAAGAGTAAAAGTAAAGCTAATAAGACCTAACGAAGAAGGTAACAAGGAAATATCAGGAAAACTAGTTTCATTTGTTGATAGCATAATAGAGATAGAAACCAGCGGCGAAACTTTAAAGGTAAACAAGAAAGATACATCATATGTAAAACTGGACGATTTTGAAAATTAATAATCGAATAAGTCCGTTTTTAAAAAGAAAAGAATAGAGGAAATTTTATGAGCTACAGCTACGAGATATATGAGTTAGCAAATAGAGCTTTAGAGCAAAGACGAAACAACAATGCAAGAGAAAATGAAAAGAAAAAAAAATTATTACATATACGATTTAAGCGAATAGCGGAAATAGAGAAGTTGTTGTCACAGACGGCTATCATTGCGGCAAAAGCTGTCTTAAGTGGAGAAAATGCAAAGATTCAGCTTGAAAAGTTGAAGGAAACAAACTTAAAACTACAAAATGAACTAAGTGATATTTTAAAAAGTGCGAATTTGCCGAGTAATTACCTTGACATGCACTACGACTGTGAAAAGTGCAAAGATACAGGCTTTGTGGATGGAAAAATGTGTACTTGTTTAAAGAGTATACTTCGATATGAAACGTATAATCAATTAAACAAATTATCCCCACTGTCGTTATCTACTTTTGAGTCTTTCAGCCTTGACTATTATAGCGATACCTCTGATGCCTCACCTTCAAACAGATCACGAATGGAGCGCATATTGGATTATTGTGTAAACTACGCAAAGAAATTTAGTCTGAATTCTGAAAACCTTTTTATGAATGGTGCCACGGGGTTAGGAAAGACTCATTTATCATTGGCAATAGCAAACGAAGTAATAAAAAATGGGTTTGGAGTAGTTTACGTTTCCATGCCGAGTATAATTTCTAAATTAGAAAAAGAGAGATTTAGATATTCTGAAAATAACGATGAAACAGAACTATACTTAATAAGCTGTGATTTACTCATATTGGACGACTTGGGAACTGAATTTCAAACAAATTTTTCAAATGCTGCAATTTATAACATTATAAATTCGAGAATACTTTATAATAAGCCAACGATAATAAGCACCAATATACCACCACAAAAAATACAAACAAATTATTCTGAACGCCTAGTTTCACGACTTTGGGGCCATTATAGATTAATTAATTTTTGTGGACAAGATATAAGATCGAAACTCGGAAAAGAAAAAGCCAGGATGTATAAAGAAAAGAATAAGTAGGATAAATATACACAACAACGCGAAAATAATCATAAAGAATGTGTTGACATATAAGGAATGTTGTGGTAAATTAAAATTAGCACTCATGTGAAGTGAGTGCTAATTTAGCGCAAGACTACTGTAGCACTGTAATTGGAGGTGATTTCTATAGGACTTTCACAGAGGAAACGAAAAATTTTATCTGCAATAGTTGAAAGCTACATTGAAAATGGAGAACCTGTGAGCTCTAAAAACTTATGCAATACTTTAAACTTAGGCGTTTCTTCGGCAACGCTCCGAAACGAAATGGCAGAGCTAACGGAATTTGGATATCTTGAGCAGCCGCACACTTCGGCAGGTAGGGTACCGTCATATAAGGGGTATAGGCTATATATAAATGAACTGATGAACAAAAAAAGCGTACCGGCGCAAGCTAGAAAATTTATAGATGATTTTTTAGAGACAAATTCAGGGACGCCTGAAAACCTATTAAGCGCTGCGGCAAACGTTTTGGCAGATATTACAAAATGTGCAGTTGTTACGACTATATGCTCAAATGATGCTAAGATCAACAGCATTAATTTATTGAAAACAGGCGACCATACAGCTATGATTGTAGTTTGTCTTTCAACCGGTATGGTGAAAAGTAAAATATTTAAAATTTCGGCAAGAGTAACAGAAGCGATGTTAAAGCTTTTCAGCTCAATCTTAAATGAAAATTTTCTTACATTGCCTGTTTCAAGTGTGACATTATCAGCTGTAAAAGATGTTTTATTGGGCTTTTCGGATTTTTCTGACATCATAAAGGAAATGCTGAAAGCTTTTTGGGAACTCTGCCAAGATGTTTCTAAAAAAGAGGTTTATCTTGAAGGACAAACGAACCTTCTATTTTTTCCTGATGTAAATTCATATGAAGCTGTAAACACTATAAACTTATTAAAGGAAGTAAACAGTGTAGATCAAATTTTCTTAAAGGCTCACGAAAACCAAAACGCACTCATAGGGAAAGAAAGCAACTGCGATGAACTTGCAAATTCCAGTGTAATAGTAAATAAATACTGTGTAAATGGCCAAGAGTTTGGTTCTATAGGAGTGGTGGGACCTATGAGGATGGACTATGGTGCTTTAATGTCATATGTGGATTATTTGACTTTGACGATTGGTAATTTACTTGGTGACATTTTAGAAATTTAGCAATAAGGAGATGTAATTTTGGCGGAAGAAAAAATTTTAGAAAATGTAGAACTTGAGAATGACTTGGCGCAAGATGAAAAGTTAGACTTAGATAGCGTAGACGTTTCGCAGGTATTGGCTGAAAACGAAAAACTTAAAAAAGAACTTGAAGTGCAAAAAGATTTATTCTTGAGAGTGGCTGCTGAATATGACAATTATCGGAAACGCACTGAACGTGATAAGGCCTTGATTTATAATGATGCGACAGCAAACGCTATTGAAAATATGTTGTCTGTTGCAGATAGTTTGGAAATGGCGGCAAAATCGGTTGGCGGGACACAATCGGACTACCAGAAAGGTCTAGAGTTGGTTATCAATCAACTGAATGCGTCTTTTAAAAAACTTGGTGTGGAATCTTTTGGCAATGTGGGGGATAAATTTGACCCGGATATTCATAATGCCATTGCGCACTGCGAAGATGCAGATGCAGAGGAGAACACTATAGTTGAGGTTTTTCAACGTGGGTATAAGTTGAATAAAAAGGTTATTCGTCACGCAATGGTGAAGGTAATAAATTGATTGTCACTTTTGTTAAATGACAAAAGTAACCAAAAACATTCCGAGAGGAGTTTCGATCTCCTCTCGGGCTCTCCTGAACCGACACAAAGGGCTTTGCCCTTTGGAAACCCTTTGTTTGGTGAAAAATTTTACCGATGGGAGGCGAAAATTTGGGGTTTAAATACAATACCCAGCTGCTTATAGAAGGTGAGAATTTAGATGAAAACGTGATAAGCAAGTACTTTAAAGAACACTTTAGCGGAGATTGCCTTCTAGTAGTCGGAGATGAGGACGTGATAAAAATACATTTTCACACTAATGAGCCGTGGCAAATTTTACAGTATTGTGCCTCACTAGGTGAAATCTATGACATCACGGTAGAAGACATGTATAGACAATCGCAAGGGTTACAAGGTTGAGTCTACGTTATTGATTTTTAAAGATTTGTAGTTGATGGAGCGGTTTTAAACTAGGGTGCGAATTAATTTATAGATATAAATGGTAAAAAGGGTAAAACTAGGGTTACTGCTTGGCTAGTGTTTTTCCTTAAGAGAACGGTTTTAAGCTAAGATGTAAACTAATTTTATAGTCAAGAAAATAAAAAAATATAGATGATCAGATATGGAAAAACTTAGTTTACTGTTTGGCTAATGATTGTCATTAAGGAAACGGCTTTGAGTTAAGATGTAAACTAAATTTATAGTCGAGAAAATAAAAAAATATGTAAATGGTCAAAAAGGGCAAAACGTAGTTTCTTTTGCCAAGCTTTTCTTTCCTTAAAGAAAAGCGGAAAGGGGTAGTTTTTATGTCAAAGACAATAGGGATCGATTTAGGAACAACAAATTCATGTGTAGCGGTTATAGAAGGTGGTGAACCAGTAGTTATAGCCAATGCTGAAGGAGCGAGGACGACTCCGTCAATAGTAGCTTTCTCTAAAAACGGAGAGAGATTAGTTGGTCAAGTAGCTAAACGTCAAGCTATAACTAATCCAGAACGCACTGTAACTTCGATAAAACGCGAAATGGGTTCGAGTTATAAAGTATCTATCGATGGCAAGAATTTCTCACCGGAAGAAATTTCAGCAATGATTTTACAGAAACTGAAAGCAGATGCAGAAAGTTATTTGGGCGATAAAGTAACTCAAGCTGTCATCACTGTACCGGCTTACTTCACAGACGCTCAAAGGCAAGCTACGAAAGATGCTGGCAAAATAGCAGGCCTAGAAGTAAAACGCATCATAAACGAACCGACAGCTGCCGCTTTATCATACGGAATAGATAAAGAAAATGATCAAAAAATCATGGTGTATGATTTAGGTGGTGGAACATTTGACGTATCTATTATAGAAATGGGCGAAGGGGTTCAGGAAGTTTTAGCTACGGCGGGCAACAACCGCTTAGGAGGCGACGACTTTGATCAGAGAGTTATAGACTGGATGGTATCTTCGTTTAAATCTGAAACAGGTATAGACTTGAAAAACGATAAGATGGCTATGCAAAGATTGAAAGAATCTGCGGAAAAAGCTAAGATTGAACTTTCGGGCGTAACTACAACGGCTATAAACCTTCCTTTCATTACAGCAGATGCTACAGGGCCTAAACATTTAGATTTAACGCTTACGAGGGCAAAGTTTAATGAACTTACGAAGGACTTAGTTGAAAATACTATGGGACCAGTACGCCAGGCTTTGAAAGACTCTGGTTTAGCAATAGGAGAAATCGACAAAGTATTGATGGTTGGCGGATCATCTAGAATTCCGGCGGTTCAAGAAGCTGTTAAAAACTTGATAGGCAAGGATCCATTTAAAGGAATAAACCCAGATGAATGTGTGGCTATTGGTGCGGCGCTTCAAGCAGGAGTTTTAGGTGGGGAAGTTCAAGGGCTGTTGTTACTTGACGTTACGCCGTTGTCACTTGGTGTTGAGACTATGGGCGGAGTTATGACTAAAATAATAGACAGAAATACCACTATACCGACCAAGAAAAGCCAGATATTTTCAACAGCTGCAGATAATCAAACACAAGTTGAAATTAATGTTTTGCAAGGTGAACGTGAATTTGCAAGAGATAATAAGCAATTAGGACTATTTACACTTGCGGGCATAGCTCCTGCCATGAGAGGCATACCACAAATAGAAGTTACCTTTGACATAGACGCAAATGGCATTGTAAATGTTCATGCTAAAGACTTGGGAACAGGAAAAGAACAAAAAATCACGATAACGTCTAGCACGAATATGTCAAAAGAAGATATAGAAAAAGCTGTAAAGAACGCTGAGCAATTTGCGGCAGAAGACAAAAAGCGTAGAGAAGAAGTAGATGCAAAAAATGAGGCTGAAAATCTTTGCTATGCTATAGAGAAGCTTTTGAACGAAAACGGAGATAAGATAGATCAAGCTGACAAAGATTCACTCAATGAGAAAGTTAAAAAGTTAAAAGAAACAATCACGTCAGGAAACATTGATAGCATTAAGTCAGAGACAGAAAGCTTACAAAAAGCAATGTACGAAGTTTCGGCTAAACTTTACCAGAATGCTCAAGCAGCTCAACAGGCTGCACCGAACGCTGCAACAGGTGCAGAAAGCCAAACTAATGATAGTGCAAATGGAAATGTTTATGATGCAGACTTTAAGGATGTTGACAATAAGTAAATTTTGTTAATGTTGACTTGAAGGCTGTTATGAGCCCGCGCGGCATAGTGCGGGCTTTAAAAATGTAAATAATAGATTGCTTAAAGGAGATTTGACGATTTTGGCAAACAAAAGAGATTACTATGAAGTGATGGGTGTAGATAAAACAGCAAGCGAAGATGAGATAAAAAAAGCGTTCCGAAAACTTGCCAAAAAATATCATCCTGATTTAAATCCTGGAGATAAAGAAGCTGAAGCCAAATTTAAAGAAGTCAATGAGGCTTATGAAGTCCTTTCGAATAAAGATTCAAGAGCAAAATATGACCAGTTTGGGCACGCTGGTGTAGATCCGAATTATGGAGCGGGCGGTGCTGGTTGGGGTGGAAGTCCGTTTTCAGGGGATATAGACTTAGGAGACATATTTAGTAGCTTTTTTGGAGGAGGCTTTGGTGGTTTCTCAGGGCAACGCTATAGGAAAAATCCAAATGCTCCTGTGGCAGGCAGCGATATCAGTGCGTCTGTAAGTTTGACGTTTGAGGAGGCTGCTAAAGGTTGTAAGAAGGAAATTTCGTATCGTGTTATTGAAAACTGCAAAGAGTGTGCAGGGACTGGGGCAGAGAAAGGCAGCAGTGCAAAGACTTGCCCGACGTGTCACGGCACAGGTCAAACTATGGTTACGCAAAGAACTGCTTTTGGTGTTGTACAAACTTCAAGGACTTGTGACAGGTGTCATGGGCAAGGCAAAATAATAGAAAAACCATGCAGGAGTTGCTCAGGCACAGGGCATGTTAGCAGAAGTAAGAAAATAGAGATTAATGTGCCGGCCGGGATAGATCAAGGTCAAATTTTGAATGTTTCAGGGCATGGAAATGCTGGGAGAAATGGCGGGCCTAGTGGAGATTTGCATGTACTTATAAATATAAAACCTCATGAAGTTTTTAAAAGACAGGGCTTTGACGTGTACTGTGAGTTGCCTATTACTTTTGCTCAAGCGGCGTTGGGCTGTGAAGTGACAGTTCCTACGATAGACGGCAAAGTAAGTTACAGCATACACGAAGGGACTCAACCTGGAGATGTTTTTAAATTAAGAGGAAAAGGCATACAAAAATTGCATTCTAGGGGTAGGGGAGACCAATTTGTAAAAGTGGTCATTGAAGTGCCTAGAAATCTTTCTGGAAAACAAAAAACAGCTTTAAAGGAATTTGAATCTTTGGCGAGTGAAGAGAACTATCAGAAAAGAAAAAGTTTTTTTGAAAAAATCAAATCCATGTTTGGAGAATAAAAAATATGTGGACAGAAATAAAATTAAAAGCACCTGTTAAGGACATTGAATTAGCTGAAAGTATAGCCAATATGGTGGTGCCGCATGGAATCTATATTGAGGATTATTCAAACCTTGAAAATGAAGCTAAGGAAATTGCACATACTGATTTGATAGATGAGGACTTGTTGAGCAAAAACCGTGACATTGCTATTATTCATGTTTATATAAAACCGGAGGAAAATCCAAATGAATCCATAGCTTTCCTTAGAGAACGTTTGGCTGCGGCAAAAATAGAAAATGATATTTCTATGAGCTCTTGTGATGTAGATAGTTTTATTAATAATTGGAAAAAATATTTTAAACCAATAAATGTGGGGGAAAGTTTAGTGATTTGCCCCACGTGGGAAAAAATAGATGACAAAATTAAAGGTAAAAAAGTTGTTAAAATTGACCCAGGTCTGGCCTTTGGGACGGGTGCACATGAAACGACTAAATTATGCCTGGAAATGATGGAAAAAGTTATTAATGAAAATGGCAAGGTCTTAGATATAGGTTGTGGAAGTGGTATATTAGGAGTTGCATCTCTCTTGCTAGGAGCTAAGTCCGTCTTGGGCGTAGACATAGATGAACTTGCTGTGAAAACAGCCATAGAAAATGCCAAAATAAATTCTGTACAAGACAAATTTACTGTTGTAGCGGGGAACTTAGTAGATAAAGTTCAAGGAAAATTTGACATAATATTTGCCAATATAGTAGCGGATGTTTTGATTGATCTGAATGAGAAAATAGAAAAGTATATGCACCAGGATACTATTTACATAATGAGCGGGATAATAGACGCTCGTGAAAAGGATGTGTTAGATGCTTTGCCGGAATGTATGAATATTTTACACAGGCGAGAAGAAAATGGTTGGGTTGCACTGATGGCAGCACTAAAGAAATAATATTTTGTGGATAATATATTCCATTTTAATTGTAAATGTGGTACAATGTAAAAAAATATTCATTAGGTTTGAACTTTTATGGTTTATATTTTTAGAAAGGCAGGAACGCGTTTATGATTAGAAGAAATATGAAGATTTGTTTAGTAACGTTAAGCTTTTTTTTCGGAGGGGTTACTAATACTCTGTTTGCTCTTGAAAATGGTAAATTACCTAAAAATGAAGAAATAAGTACAGTTACAATAAGTTCTTTAGTGGAGTTAGAAACACTTGCAAAAGAGGTCAATTCCGGAAATGACTTCAAAGGACAGTGTATAAGGCTTGCAGGTGACATAAATTTGACTTCAGATGAAAGTGTTGATGGAAAGGTTACCGACTGGGAATCGATAGGCTATTGCATATCTAACAATAAATTTATTAAGAACTTTTTCTCAAAGTCTAGAAGCTTTAATGGAACCTTTGATGGCAACGGATACACCATAAACTGCAATGTGAATAATTTTGCAAAAACTCATAAAAACTTTAAAAGTAGTGCTATTTTCGGTTGCATTGGTAAACAAGGTGTAGTAAAAAATTTAAATATAGCTGGAAAAATAACTACAAAAGGTGATAGCAAAATAGCATTGTCTGGTCTTTGCGACACAAACTATGGGTTGATAGAAAACTGTAATGTTAGAGCCAGCGTAGAGGGGAATACAGGATCAATAGGGATTTGTTTAAACAACTACGGAAAAATAAGAAACTGCAATGTCAGAGGAAAGTTTATATCACAGGACCTAGTGTGCGCCGGCATAGCGGGATATAATTATTCTATTATTGAAAATTGCGATGTAAAAGCGGTGCTTACTAATTGTGCAGCAAAAAGTTCAAATACGAGTGATGGTTTCATTAATCCCGAAACAGGTGGAATTAGTTCATTTAACTACGGCAAAATATCGGAATGTAGCGTAGATTCTTATATTAACAATAAAAATATCGATATAAATGTGAAATATGAATTATATATTGAAAATCAGAAAAACTGTGAATCAAAAAGCAACGATGGCTCAGCAGGAGGGATTGCTTCTACAAATAATGGCTTAATTGAAAATTGCACAGTTAAAGGAGCGATAAATGCTTACAAAGTCGGTGGAATAGCTGCCAAAAACTATGAGACGATAAAAAACTGTAAGATAGAAGGTTGTATATCAGGAGTAATAGTTGGTGGCATAGCGGCCCAAAACGTTTCAGGAGACAACAAGCTTTTTAGCAAGTTTGCTTTGAGTAGTAATGGGGGACTCGTAGAAAACTGTGATGTCAAAGGTGAAATAAAAACGTTATTTTTAGCAGGAACGATTATTTGTAAAGATTACTGGAACGATGCTCGAGGGCAAGTAAGAAACTGTGATGCAGAATGTACAACTATAGAGTGCAAAAATGCAAAATAAGATCAAAAAGAGGTACCTTGTAGGTACCTCTTTTATTTAGATTTTTAATTATTTGTAAAAAACTTGTAAGATGTAATTTTAAAGTTTGTCAGGGAAATTGAGCTGATAGTAATCTCTAAATGGTATAATAATTTTATTGAGACAAGAGCAGTTACAAAGTCTTTTTATCATATAAACTTTTAATGTAAATTATTTGGGTTCGGAGAGTTGCTAGAGCCACTACCAACTTCATCAGTTGTGGTATCTGCAGTTGATTCATCATCACTACCAACTTCATCAGCTGTGGTATCTGCACTTGATTCATCATCACTATTAACTTCATCAGCGTGGGTGCCTACATTTAAGTCATCAACACTATCTGTTGCAGCTAGGCTAGTTGGTTTAGCTGAAGTAGCTATGTTTAGCGGTGGTAGTGGGTTAACTGAGGCAACTGAGGTTATTTGTGATAGCTGTGTCGTCTGCAATAGCAGGTTAACTGGTTTAGCTATGGTTAGTTCGTGTAGATTTTGTAACGCTGGTATTGTGCCTGTGCCTAGCGGTTTTGACTGTTGGGCTACAGGGACTGTGTCATTTGTGGTATCTGCACTTGATTCATCATCACTATTAACTTCATCAGCTGTGGTATCTGCAGTTGAGCCATCAACACTATCTGTTGCAGCTAGGCTAGTTGGGTTAGCTACACTTGAGTTAAAATCACTATGTTTTTTTGCAAGGCGAAGGCAAGTTAAGATAATAGCTGAGTCACAAGCAGCAATTACAGTTCCAAATAGTTTGCTACATGAACTGCCGATATAGCTTTTTATGGTGCTAAAAGTAGAACTGGTTGAATTTACAACTTTATCGAGCGAACCTTGTGCTGAAGGTAGAATATTACTACCTGTAGCAGCTTGAACAGTTTTTGCGGTGCTGAAAGTAGAACTGGTTGAATTTCCGACTTTATCGAGCAAACCTTGTGCTGAAGATTGAACATTACTGTCTATAGCAGTTTGAACAACCTTTGCACTGTCTGCTGATGATAAGCTAGTTTGGGTTCCACTTGAGCCAAAGTGAAAAGCATTTGAAAGGTAATCATATATTTTGCTACATGAACTGCCGACATAGTTTTTTGTAGTGCCGAAAGCGGAGTTAACATGATTTCCAGCTGAATTGAGTCCAGTCTGAGCCAGGGACAGAACATTTTTTCCAGACTTAGAAATGCTGCTGTATAAATCTCCTGCGAAATTTTTTGTAGTGCTTAAAGCAGAACTGGTATAATTTCCAGCTTTATCAAGCCCACTTTGTGCTAAAGGTAGAACATTATTATTTATAGCGTCTTGAACAGCAGGAATGAATTTATAAGCTGCATATCCACTGCCTAATATTAAAGCGATGACTCCGGCACCGATGGCTATTTTATTCCAGTTAAATTTAGGTGATTTTTCCTCTAGAGGTTTGCTTGTAGACTTTGTTAGTATTGCTGGCAGTTCAAATGCTGAAGAAGGAACTTCTTTTCCTACTTGAGCGCGCTTAATGTTGTGATCTATGTTTTTTATTTTCATTTCTAATGCTCTTTTTTCTGATTCGGAAATATCGTCTGTTAAGCGTTTTTTGCAAAGTTCTTTAAGTTCCGTTAATTTTTCAATAACTGTTAAACTAGGATTTACAGCTTGGCTAGTGGCACTGACTATAATGGCTTCTGGAGGATTTTCAGCAAAGCAAGACAAGCTAGCAGCAGCTGATCCACCAATCATTGAACATGTTAAAATACCTGCGATTAATTTTTTGTTTTTCATTTTACATAACTCCTTTTTTTTTATTATTTTTTGTCTTTGCTTAATGACAAAATTATTATATCATTTCAGAGCTTTGGAGTGGTGAATAAACTGTTAAAGGTTTATGAACTTTTTGTTAATTTATAAGGAGATTATGCAGGAGTGTTTATTTAATATTAACTTTTTTCTAGAATGCAAGTAGTTAAGTTACAAAAATAGCCACGTATTAGATACGTGACTAGAAGGTCAAGGAAAACTGCGGAGGTTTTATTGATATAAAATGCAAAAGAAATTAAAAAATTGAAAGGCTGTAAGCATAGCGAGTGATGCTATAAAAATTTGGAGGAAGTTCTAATGAGCTCGGAGTTAAGTATATAATAAAAATTTAAGTTTTTTTAATGTGAGAAAAATCTATCCCTTCTTTATATGGATGAACAACTATTCCAGAAAACTTTGGACTTATGGCAAAGTATTGCATTTGGCTAAACATAGGGTAAACTACAGCGGCATTGTTTAAGGTTTTTTCGGCTTCTGTTAGCAGTTTTATACACTCGTTTTTGTTCGATGTAGTTTTTGCAAGTCTTAACAGCTTATCATAAGTTTGACTTTTGTAGCAAGATATGTTGGACTTACAATCTGACGTAAACTTTTCTAAGAAGCTTAAAGCTGAGTCATTATCACTATATATAGGAGTAAGCGCAATTTGAAAATCTGCATTATTAACATGATTGGTTAATTCGTTAAACGAAACAGGATTCATGTTGAAATGAAAGTCCAATTTTTCATTTAAATTTTCAAGGATATTGCTAACCATTTTTTTGATTTCGGGACTGTCTAGACAAGTTATTGTTACTTTGGGCAATGCTTTTATTTTAAGTTCACTCAATCCCTTGTCAAGATAACTTTTCGAATTAGCTTCTTCTTTTAGGCAGTCATTGCTTTGCGCAACATCTCTGAAAAGAATGTCATTTACTTGCATTTTATTTGATATAATATCGTTTTCGATTTGACAGTTTGATGGCAAGCTATTTAGAGCGAACTCTCTGTTTATTGAAGTTAAGATACCTTTTCTGACATTTACATTTGAAAAAACTTCGTTTTCACAATTAAAAGTTAAAACCCACAAAACGTTATTGAATGGGAGTAAATTGAGGTTTTTATCTTTTGCTTTATCTGTTTCGTCTATGGGAAGGGGCGCAGCTGTTAAAGAACCATTTTTTATTTCAGATGCAACGTTTTGTATACTTTTATTTATTGTGAAATTTATACCTTCTGCACATGTGGCATTACTTCCTGAATAGATATCGTTTTTTACAAGCGTTAACGTCTTAAAATGCTCCCAGCCGTACTTATTTTTTATTTTGAATGGTCCATTGCAGATGACGCTAGTGTGAGATAAACCGTATTGTCCGGCGCAAGACTCAAAGAAATCTTTGTTACAAGGCATAGTAGGCGGCGTAGCTAAGAGTTTTGGGAAATTTTCATATGGTGATTCAAGATCAAATTTTATGGTGTATTTGTCAATGACGCTTACACCGAGGGGAAGTTTTGATTTTTCGTTTAAGTGAATGCTTTTAGCGTTTTTTATACAATATAGTGTATGAACCAGGGGAGAATTTGTTTTCGGATCTAAGACTCTTTTAATTGCAAACTCGAAATCGTTTGCAGTTAATGGAGTTTTATTTTTATCTGCCCAGGTTAAACCTTGCTGTAAATTAAAAGTGAAGGAAGTGAAATCTTCGTTATTTGTCCAGGAGGAAGCAACTCCGAGCAAAACTTCATTATTTTCGCCTATTCTAGTTAGTCCCTCAAAAATATTTAATATGACAGTATTAGAAGAAAAATCATTAGCAACTTGAGGGTCTAGAGTTTTGGGTTCAGCATCTAAGTTATACTTTATTGCTTGAATGGAAGGCTTGCTGCTGTGACACGCAGAAAAGGAAAAGCACATAATGAAGATTAAAAGCATAGCAACTATTTTTTTCATTAAAAAGCTCCTTAGAGTTTTATTTTATTTCTATTTTAGCATATTTTATTTTTTTGTATAGAACATTTTAAAAATAATTTGTAGTAAAATGTAAGTTTATTTGTGTAGAAAACTACATTAATTTATACGCTATAATTCTGATTTGTTTAAAAATTATAAAAAATATTTTTACAACTAAATTTTATATTGACTTTTATAAAACCGCATTATATAATTGATTTGTAGCAATATATAAAAAATATGCACATAATATTCAAAAACAGTAGATTATTACTTAAAAGGGAGGCTGGATAAATTACATTAGTATATCATTACAAGGACTTTAATAGCCATCACTAAAAGTCCTCAAGTATAAAATTACAATGGTGGAGAAATGGAGTGCGAAATGAAAAGAATAATTGGTGTTTTGTTGTCTGTTCTGTTATGTACGCTGCTACTTACAGGATGTGGTCAATCTGATGTTTGGAACCCACTTAAGAGCAATAAAGAATTAAACATAGCATTTTTGGGTTCAAATGCAGATTTTGAGGAAAGGCAAGATTTTTTAGCGGGTGTAGATTTAGCTATTGCTAAATTGGCACAAGAAGGAATAACCATAAAATACAAACTTTTTGATGATGGTAGAAGTTATGACAATGGTATTACAAATGCACAGCAAGTAGCTACTGACGAAAAATTTCAAATGGCATTTACTTTCCAATCGTTTGAGATTGTTGATACGATAGCAACGCTGTTTAATGACGCGAAAAAACCTTTATTTATAATAGACGGATGTTATGATAAAACAATGAATGCAGGATATGAATACGTGTTTAACATGACAATATCGGCAGAAGATGCAGGAAATGCGTTGGGTCAATATGTCATAAAGAAAGGTTATAAATGGATAGCTGTAGCTCATTCAAACTCAGAGTATTCTTTAAATTTCCAAGAAGGGTTTAACGATGCAGTTAGTGGTAATGGCGTTAGCACGATTATAGATTTAGTTTCTGGACCAAACAAGCAAAGTGAATTTGATGAAGTTTGGAATAGATGGAAAGTTTTAGGAGTACAAGCTGTAGTTTTGAGTTTTGACGATATGGACTGGGCTGTAGAACTGGTTAAGCTTATAAAAGAACGCGACCCGAACATGAAAATATTGGCCGATGCGTATTTTAATGATTTATCTTATATGAATGATTATGGCAAATATTTAGAAGGTATGATAATGCCTAGCTCTTACCCTGTAGATTCCAATGAAAAATTACAGAGATTTTATGATGAAAATGAATCTAAAATTACTTATTTAGACATAACGAGTATAAGTGCACAAGGTTTTGATCTTATTAAAATGATTGCAAGCAATTTAAAAGAAGTTACCACAGCCAAAGAGTTTGTTGAAGCTATGATGAACGAAAAGGGATATAATGGGGTAACTCAGATTAAGTTCAAACAAAGTGGCAAATTGGACAAAACGCCTAAATATTGGGTAATAAAGAACGGCAAGGTATGGCGTGAAGAAAATGAGAATGCAAAATAATGGTTTTTAATAAAAACTAAAGGAGGAAGATTTATGGAAGAAAAAAAACTTTTCAGAGATGAAGCTTTGGAAACAGTTTCAAATCCGGAGCAGTTAGACCAGCATGTAAGGATAACAAGGCCTTATATTTGGGTTATCATTTCTGCAATTGTTGTAATGGCCATTTTGGTTGGAATATGGGCTTTTACTGGAAACATTTCATCTGGGACAGATGCTAAGGGAGTTGTGTTTCCGGCTGACAGTGTTATAATTTCTAATTCGGTTTCTAACGGCGTTGTAACGGATGTCTTGGTAAAAGAAAATAGCATTGTAGAAAAGGGCGACGTTTTAGCCGTTATACCAAATACAGAATTATTACAGCAAATTGCTACATTACAAGCAACTGGAGCAGCAAACAGCGCAAGCTTAGACGCTTTGAAATACCAGTATATTACTAGTTCTTTTGTAGTAGCGGACAAACCTGGTACAATCAATGGGATAACTTCTTTGAGGGCCAATGTGCAAGAAGGAGATCAGGTAGCTATAAATGTATCAGATCAGAGTGCATCAAATACTAAAGAAATTTTAGCTTATGTGCCGTATTCTGCTGCTATGAACTTTAAAGTAGGAATGGCCGCTCAAGTTACTCCGCTGAATGTAAAAAGAGAAGAATACGGGTATATGATAGGTACAGTTAGTAGGATAGGAACTAGTACGATAACAGAGGAAAGTATAGTTAGTGCTATGGGGACGAAAAAATATATTACGGCACTAGACTTAACAGGGGACTGCGTAGAAGTTAGGATCAGGATAAATGTTGATACGAACACGAAGAGTGGTTTTGAGTGGTCAAATAGTAAAGGTGCAAATTTGGCGGTAGATGTCGGAACTGTATGTAATGTAAAATTCGTTACAGAGGCTAAGCACCCGATAGACTTATTAATTTAATTTTATTTAAATCGAATTAAAAAGAAAAGTTTATAAATAAAGGAGAAAGGATGGAAAAAATGAGTAATAAGGTTTGTAAAGTGCCAATAATTCTCCAAATGGAAGCTCTAGAATGCGGTGCAGCTTCACTTGCAATGATATTTGCGTATTACAAAAAGTATATACCGCTTGAGAGATTACGTTACGAGTGCAGTGTATCTAGGGACGGTTGTAACGCTAAAAACATGTTGCTTGCGGCGAGACATAACGGCATGGTTGCAAAGGGCTTTTCATATAACAGTGTTGAAAAGTTGCAAGAAAACGTATCATATCCTGCCATAATACACTGGAATTTTAACCATTTTGTGGTATTATGTGGTTTCAAAAATGACAAAGCTATCATAGCTGACCCGGCTGCAGGTATGACTAAAGTTCCTATGGAAGAATTTAAAAAGTCGTTTACAGGAATAGCTTTAACTTTTACTCCAGGTGAAGATTTTGTTGCAGATGGAGAAAAACAAACTGTAATGAAGTTCTTGCTGAAGAGATTGAACGGTGCGATTATTCCGCTTTGTTTTGTATTATTAGCAGGTCTTTTGCTGTCAATTACCGGTTCCATACAATCTGTATTTTCAAAGGTTTTCTCGGATAAAATCTTATATGGAGCGGATAGAAGCATAATGATGCCACTTTTGGGGGCAATGACACTCACACTGATCATAACGTTCACTTTAACGGGCTTGAGGTCAATTTATTTGCTGAAGATAAAAGGGAAAATGAGTGTAAATTCTGGCATGTTGTTTATGTGGCATGTGTTAAGAATGCCGGTTGAATTTTTCTCGCAAAGGTATACGGGGGATATTAGTTCCAGGCAAGACAGCAATGATACAGTAGCGCGGACAATTTGCGATAGAGTAGCTCCGATTGTTTTGAATTTAATAATGATAGGGGTTTATTTTGCCGTACTCATCTATTACGACTGGGCTATGGCGTTGATAGGCTTAGCAGCAGCGCTCATAAATATACTTATTATAAAACTTGTATCGAGGCAAAATGAAAACGATAATAAAGCATTATCCAGAGATGGAGGACAGCTTCAAGGTAGCACGGTTGCTGGTATTAGTATGATAGAAACTATAAAATCCAGCGGCTGTGAAGCAGGTTTCTTCCAGAAATGGATAGGCTATCAAACTAAATATTCAAACGGTGTCCAAAAAATAAGAGAAAGAAACGCATATGTTTCTATCTTGCCTTCCTTGATAAAAGGGTTTGCGGATATAGTAATACTGCTCTTAGGTGTTTACAACATTTTAATGGGCCGATTTACAGCAGGTACACTATTGGCATTCCAAAGTTTCTTAAGCCAGTTTTTATCTCCTGTTTCAGACTTAGTTGGAATAGGCCAAGAAATTCAGGCATTAAGCGGAGATACGGCGAAAATAGAAGACGTATTGAGGTACCAGCCGGATGTTAAAATAGACCTCAATGAAACGAATGATCCTGCTTTTAATAAAAAAGATTTTAAGAAATTAAATGGAAAAGTAGAAATAAAAGATGTGACTTTTTCATACAGCCCGCTTTCAGCTCCTGTTTTGAAGGATTTAAACATCAAAGCGGAAAAAGGTCAAATGATAGCTCTGGTTGGAGGAAGCGGCAGTGGTAAATCTACCATTTCAAAACTAATAGCGGGGCTTTATCCTGTGGAACATGGCGAGATTTTATTTGACGGAAAGAAAATCTCTGAAATAGATAGACTAGTTTATAGAGGTTCGCTTTCTATGGTGGATCAAGAAGTTACTTTGTTCCAGGATACCATCCGTAATAATATCACCATGTGGGACACTTCCATAGATGAAGAGACGCTGATAAAAGCTTGCAAAGACGCGTGCATACATGATGATATATTGTTGAGGGAAAACGGTTACAATCATGTTTTAGTTGAAAACGGAAAGGACTTTTCGGGAGGACAGAGGCAGAGATTTGAAATCGCTAGAGCATTTGTTGCAAATCCAAGCATTATGATTCTGGACGAAGCGACGTCTGCACTGGACCCGACCACAGAAAAAGCTGTGATGGACGCAGTAAGAAGAAGAGGAATAACTTGCTTTATAGTTGCACATAGACTGTCTACCATCAGGGATGCAGATGAGATAGTTATGTTGGAGCATGGAGAGATAGTAGAAAGAGGTACACACAAAGAGTTAATAGAACTCGATGGGAAATATGCTCGTTTAGTTAAGAGCGAGTAGAAAGGAGGCTAAATAAATGGATTTTTCAGAAAAGGTTAAAAGTAAGAAATTACTTGAAAAAGACATGTTCAAAGAGGCGTGCAATGAGATAACGAAATCTGCTGTTGGGAACAGTTTTGAAGAAGAATTTAAGAACAATTTAAATGAAAATAAAGATGTCCAACTTGCAGCAGCATTAGACAGAGTTACCGATTACTATAACATGGACAGAATTGTCTTGAGCAAATATGATATGCAAGATGATTCAAACTTAGACACGGCTCTTGGTATAACAGGACTTACACGCCGTGAGGTAGCATTAAAGAGAAGCTGGTGGGTTCACGGTGAAGGTCCGATAATAGCGCAAACTAAAGAAGGCAAAATAGTTACGCTTATTCCCAGGAAATTTGGTGGGTACTCATATACAGATCCGGTTACGGAAAAGGTAATAAGAATAAATAAAAGTACCGCTCAAAACATTTCAGCTTTTGGGAAATGTTTTTACAAGCCATTCCCGAATGATAGGTCGATGAATGTTAGAGATTTAATCAAATATGTCTTAAGGTCATTTTCAATTTTTGATATATCATTTTTAGCGGGAATAGCGATAGTTGTAAGCTTAATGGGACTCGTAATGCCAAAGATTACGCAAATTATTTATAACCAGATTATACCTTCCGGGACGATAAAAGATATTTTCCCTATGGGAGCACTTCTTTTAGGAGTCACATTTGGTTCGACTGTATTTAGCCTGTTTCAGTCCTTGTGGATAGCGAGAATAGGTGACAAAATACAATTTAGCACACAAGGAGCATTGTGGATAAGGCTTTTGAATTTGCCTATTGGTTTTTTCAAAAATTACGGTTCAGGAGACCTTGCGGTAAGGACGTTTAGGCTGAATCAAATATGTAGTTCCATAAGTGGAAATTTAATGCCTACGATGTTAACGGTTGTTTTCTCTTTTGTATATTTGTGGCAAATAACGTCTTTGTCGGAAAGTTTCTTTTTGCCTACAACGTTGATAATTTTTTGCATGTTGGCATCAAACCTTTTAAATGGATATTTTTATACAAGGCTTAACAAAGAGGCTAGTAAAGTATCTCCAGCGTTGAACAGTACGGTTTACCAACTGTTTAGTGGAATTTCAAAAATTAAAGTAGCGGGTGCTGAGGTTAGAGCATTTTCGATATGGGCAAAACTTTACTCTAAACTGGCAAAGATACAATTTTCGCCCAACATGTTTATAAAGCTTTCAGGTGCTATAAATGGGGCTATTAGCTTAGGTGGCACAATGCTTATTTATTGGATTGTATATTCTAGTAACATACCACCGGCTGACTATATGGCATTTAATGCGGCGTTCGGAGCGTTCTCTGCATCTATATTGCAAATATCCGGAATAGTAACGGAAATAGCTTACTTAAAGCCATCGATAGAGCTGCTAGAGCCTATTTTAAAGGAAGTTCCGGAATCGAATGCCAATAGAATTAAAGTTGATTCTATTTCTGGAAAAATTGATATAAATCATTTGAAGTTTAGATATGATAAGGACAGCCCGCTCATTATTGATGATTTGAATTTATCTATTAAAAAAGGTGAATACTTAGGAATAGTAGGGTCAACAGGTTGTGGAAAATCAACATTATTTAGACTGTTGTTAGGGTTTGAGAAACCTCAATCGGGTGGAGTTTATTTTGATAATCAAAGTTTAAGTAAGTTAGACCTTCATAGTGTAAGGCGTAAGATCGGTATAGTTCTTCAAAACGGCAAGTTATTTGCAGACAGCATTTTTGCAAATATAACTATCACTAACCCAAATGCTACGATGGATGACGCATGGGTGGCGGCGGAAAAAGCCGGTTGTGCAGAAGATATAAAGAGCATGCCTATGGGTATGCACACCATGGTTTCTGAAGATGGTGGAGGTATTTCAGGTGGTCAAAAGCAGAGAATAATGATAGCAAGGGCACTTATATCGAACCCGGAACTTTTGATGTTTGATGAGGCTACATCGGCGCTAGATAATATCACTCAATCTATAGTTGTAGACACATTGGAGAAAATGGATATAACGAGGATAGTAATAGCTCATAGGCTGTCGACGATAAAAAAATGCGATAGGATAGTTTATTTGCATAGAGGGAAAATAGTAGAAGAAGGAACCTACGATGAGCTGATGGCGTTAAATGGGCGCTTTGCAGAGATGGCAAAACGTCAGTTGGTTTAGGGGGTGAGTGAGTTGAGGAAAGAGTTAAGATGTTTTTTTGAAAAACTTTTCACAGAACCTGAATTTCGTCAGATATTTGCAAGCACTAAATCAGCAAGAGAAGGCTATGAATTAGCTAAACCTTATTTAAAAGAGACGACTTTTGAGGAATTTAAAGATGGAATAAGATATGTACATGAGAAACTTTACGATAAGCATTATAAAGAGATGTCTGAGTTTGACCTAGAAAACATTTCTGGGGGAGTAAAGGACGAGTTTGTCAGCATTGTTGGTTTCTTAAACAACTTAAATGATTACATGTGATGGGAGATGCTTATATGGAGAAATTTTTAGATTGCTTAACGGAAAATGAAGATTTGAGATCTTTCTTTTTAATGCAAAACTCTATTGATGGGGCATATGAGGTCGCCAAGCCTTTTCTTGATGAAGATATGACTAAAGATAAATTTTCAAAAGAGATGACAGGACTTGCAAGAAATATTATTGAAAGTGGAGAACTTTCTGATGATAAGCTAAGTAATGTAGCGGGTGGCGTAATGATAGCCCCATGGAAAGTAATAGGAGCTTGCAAAGACCCGAAAAAGTTCCAAGTAAATTAAAGTTTAAACTTGTAAGCTGAGGTTTAGATTTTTATGGAGGTGTGGGAGGGACAGCTTACATTTTTATAAGATGAGAAAAGGGGGCTGTAGTTACGAGTTAAGCATAATTTTAAAATTACAAAGAAAATTTAAATTTGAAAGGGTGGTTAAAATGAAAGGTATACAAGAATTTTTAAAGGATTTAAAGACAAATGAGGAATTGGCAAAGAAATTTAAAGGTGTTGAAAAGGCAGAGGTTATAGTGAAATTAGCAAAAGAAAATGGCTATGAGTTTACAGAAGACGATTACATGGATGCGCAAATGGACTCGGTTTCCGGAGGCTTTGACATAAGTTCACTTTTGGGCAAGGTTAAAGATGTAGTAAAAGATGATGGATGGAGGTACACAGAAGATAATAATATTGCCTTTAATAAGGAAACGGGCAAGCTGTATGCTTATGACAATAATAAAAGCAGTTGGGAAGATATAGGTACTATAAAGCTTTAATGGGTAAAGCTAATTAAAAATTTTATTTAGGAAAATAAATTGATTTAAATTAATTTGCAAAGAGAGGAGACAGAGATATGGACAGCATAAAGAAGGGTGCAAAGAAGGGCATAAATGAATGGGCTAAGGAAGTGAAACATAATAAAGAATTTGCGAAAAAATTTGAAGGTGTGAAGAATGTAGAAGATATACTGAATATCGCAAAAGAAAATGGTTACTCTTTTACGGCGAAAGAACTTGAAAATTGTGATTTAAAAGATGTAGCAGGAGGAGCAGAATTAGGTGGCGGAGGAGTCGGTTACAATATAGATGTTAAACCTGAAACACATGTTGTTGTAAATAAAATTGGAGTTAGTGGGGCAGCTACTGGTGACAGTGCTAAAGCAGAGGTCAGCCCTCATATAACTGTGAATAACTGAGAGGTAAAAAAATGAGTAAAAATGTGAGTAAAAAAGGAATACTTGAATGGGCTAAGGAGGTAAAACATAATAAAGAATTTGCGAAAAAGTTTAAAGGTGTGAAGAATGTAGAAGGCATACTGAATATCGCGAAGGAAAATGGTTATTATTTTACGGCGGAAGAACTTAAAAATTGTGATTTAAAGAGCGTAGCTGGAGGAGCAGAATCTGGGAGTGGCCTTGGTGATTCTATTAGGAGTGGCATGTTTTCAGGTGCTGGCGGAGGAGGACTTGGTTATAATACAAATGTTAACACTAAAATTACTGTAGACATAAACCATGGTAGCAATGCAGCGACAGCTACTGGGCAGGGTTCTACAGCACAGGCTAACCCTAATATGAATTTTTCAAATAATAAATAGTATTGACTAGGAGGTAAAAAAATGGGTAAAAAAGGAATACTTGCGTGGGCAAAGGAATTAAAGCACAATGAAAAGTTTGCAAAGAAGTTTGAGGGCGTAGAGACAGTACAAGATATTTTAAATGTAGCTAAGAAAAGTGGATATGAATTTTCTGAACAAGAGCTGGTAGATTTCGATTTAGACTCTGTAGCCGGTGGAGCTCTTGGAGCTGATGTAAGAGCAAATTTAAGAGCTGGAATATTTACAGATGTAAAGAATAAGAAAAATGAACTTAATGTTATCAACGCAAAACAAGTTTCAACAGCTACAGGTCAAGAAGCTATAGCTTACAACCAGGGCAATATAAATATAGGAAAATAGATAATGCTAGAATAAGCTGCAAGTTTATATTTTAAGTAATGTGATCTTGCAGCTGCATTTTAATAAAGGAGGAAATTGAGTTTGAATGATGTAGTTGATTTGATAAAAAAGATACAAAAGAGTGAGAAACTTGCAAAGAAGGAAGGCAATGAAATACCTAAGTCAGATCTTGAAGAAATCTCCGGAGGGGGAGTCAACATAACAGTAAAAGAAGCAAAAACTAATGCGCTGGCTATTGGAGATGGATCTGAGGCAAGCAATAGTTCGAGAATATACATGTAAAAAGTTTTGGGAGGGAATTGAAAATGAGAGATATAGTTAATTGGATAAAGAAAATACAGGAGAATGAGAAATTTGCTCAAAAATATAAAGGTGTAAAAGATGTACAAAAAATAGTAGAACTTGCAAAAAAAGACGGGTATGAAATATCAAAGTTAGACCTTGAAGAAGCATCTGGAGGTGGATTTAACTTTGATGTTGACATAATAATAAAGAAAGTAAACACTAGTGCTACAGCTACTGGGGAAAATGCTATAGCACAAAATAATTCGACAATAAATATGTAAAGTTTCAGGTGGTGAGTAAAGATTGAAAAGTTTAAGCGATTTAAAAGAAAAGTTAAGTTATGATGAGGAATTAAGGAAAAAGTTTTCAGGTATAAGTAGTGAGGAACAAGCACTTAAACTGGCTAATGACTTAGGCTATGACATTACGTCTAATGACTTAGAAAATGATGATGAATTGAGAGATGATCTGTTGGAAGCTGTGGCAGGAGGAAAAGGTAAAGCTACCATAGTGAACGTGTCCGACATAGCTGTGGGGAAAGGAAGCGTTATAATAAATAAAGAGGAGATACAAGGAGAGTGAGAACTTGAAGGGAATAAAGGAGTTAAAAGTAAGGTTGAATGAAGATGTAGAATTTAAAAAGAAATTTTGTGGCTTAAAGGATATAGATGGAATGTTAGACGTAGCGAGAAAAGAAGGTTACGAAGTGACTATGGATGAAATAAGTTGTGATCAGGAGCTTACCGATGATATGCTAGAGGCGATAGCGGGAGGAAGCAGAAAAGATGATAAATATAATCAGATTACGAATGTGTATATAGAATAAAAAATTGGAGGGATTTATTTGAGTGATATAGAAAGATTAGAAGCTGAGCTAAAAAGGAATGAAGCGTTAAAGGCTGAGCTTTATAAGGCCGCAAATTTAGATGAGGCTGTGAACATAGCCAGGGAAAAAGGTTTTAACATAAGTACAGAAGATTTAGAGTGTAGCAAAGAACTTCCGGAATCGGTGATGGAATCTGTAGCTGGAGGAAAGGGACCATATGTTACTAAAGCTAGCACAAGTGCGATAGCCGTAGGTGATGACTCTTCAGTTGTAACAGATGTGAATATTGATTTGAGGAGGAAAAAACATTGAATGGAGTAAGAAAGTTAAAGGAAAAATTAAAAAACGATAAAAATTTTAAAGAGAAATTTAAAAACGTAAAAAGTGAAAAGGAAGCTGTAGAACTGGCAAAAAAGTTAGGGTTTAAAGTGAGTGAAGAAGACATATTGAAAGACGAAGAATTAAATGAAGATATGCTAGAGGCAGTGGCAGGAGGCAAGGGTGACACTAGAAATATAACACAGTTCATGATAGATGACAGTGTAAAAGATTACAATATAGCTATAGATGAGAAGACAGGTAAAATTTTAGAAGCTCGCAAAAAAGAGAGGAGTAAAACTTAATGCATGGAATAAAGGAGTTTAAGGAAAGATTAAAAAATGATAAAGGATTTAGAGAAAAATTTAAAAATATAAAAAATGAACAAGATGCTGTAAAATTGGCAAAACGTTTGGGTTTTAAAATAAATGAAGAGGAAATTTTAAAAGATGAAGAGCTAAACGAAGACATGCTGGAGGCTGTAGCAGGTGGTAAAGGGATTACGAGAACGGATTATGAAAATATAGTATTGGCTGATTACAGTAAAATGTATATATCCGACAAAAAAAATACAGCCATTGAAGGTGAACAAAAATAGAATTGTAGTGATTGAAAATTTTTAAAGGAAAGGAAGCTGTGGTCTATGCGAAAAGGTTTGGAGGAATTTAAAGAAGCATTATTAGGTGGAGAAGAACTAGAACGGAAGCTTAGCTCTGTTAAGTCACTTGAAGATGTTTATGAAATTGCAAAAGAAGAGGGATACGATTTTACTTTAGAAGAGCTAGAGGACAGCGAGGTATCAGATGATATTTTGGATTGTGTGGCAGGGGGTAAGGGTGACACATATAACAAGAAGCAAAGAATAATATCACCGGATGCGAAAAACACTACAGTGATATTTAAACAATAATGAGGAAAAGGTGAGATGAAAGGTGAAAAATGAAAGCTATTTTGAAATAGATAATGAAAATTTAGAAAAAGTTTCTGGTGGAGGGAAAACTAAAATATATAATTTTTATAGTGTTTCAAAGGCAGAAAAAGGTGAAGAATCACTTGTAGGTGGAATAGAAGTAAAGGACGGGAAAATAGTGAAAGAATGGGGAATAATCCCTGATAAATATAGAAAGGCGGCATTAGAGAAATGAAAAATTTAAACGACATAGTGCGTGATTTAAAAGTAGATGAAAATGTAAAAAGAGAGCTAGAGGTATACTTAGAGAATAAGTTCAATACAGATAATAAAATTCCGGGAACGATAGAAGACGAACCGTTTATAGGAGCCTGGAAAAGGGTAATAGACTACGCTAAAGCTAATGGAATAGAAAAGGCTTTAAACGAGAAGGTGCCACATGGAGAAGAAGATATAAAACTTAGTTCACCGCAACAGGTTTCTATTGAAATATATAATTCTGTAGCGGGTAACATACCGGTCATATATGCGAAAGATGAAAACGATTTTTACGAGCTTGTTACTAAAATAATAAATAAAGGCAAATATAATCCTAACGTTAAGAAAACGGGAGCTAGCTTTGCTTTTGGTGCTAATAACAGATTTATTATTTTATCAAACAAACCGTATAGTAACGTGCCGGCAAAAAGGTTAGGTCTTTCAGATGAGCAGTGGCGTAAATTTTCTGTCATTATCAGACGAGAGCACGAATGTACGCATTATTTTACTAAAAGATTTTTAGGTTCTTCTCAAAACAACCTTCATGATGAGTTAGTGGCGGACTTTGCGGGCATTTTTTGTGCTACAGGCACTTTTTATGCGGACTGGTTTTTAATAGGCATGGGAATAGAGGAATACACAGGAGATATAGATAAAGGAAGATTCCCGGTGTACACTGCGAAACTTTCAGAAGAAGCTAAAAGAATTTTAAGAAAAATAGTTATAAAAGCGGCTAAAAATGTGGAAACTTGGGTACAAACAGAAAGCGCAAAGAAGCTTACAAGAAATGAAAAAATAATGTTTCTTTGCAAGAATAGCCTAGTGGACTTATATTTTTTATATGAATAAATGGAAAAAAGACTACATGCTCTGTTTTATAGAGGATATAGTCTTTTTATTTATGTTATTTACGAATTTATTTAAAATTTATTTATACAAACATGCAAAAACATGGAGCTGGAGAAGAGACTTGAACTCTCGACTTCATCATTACGAGTGATGTACTCTACCAACTGAGTTACTCCAGCTTTTGTTAATAGTAAGTATAACAGAAAAATTCTTTTTCGTCAATAAATATAAATTATAAATTTTCTTTTATCTGTTGTCTTTTAACAAACTCAAAAAAACTACCTTTTTTATTTATTAAATCGCTGTAAGTACCATCTTCTGTAATTTTTCCATTTTCTAAAAATAAAATCCTATCGCAATTTTTTATAGTAGATAGCCTATGTGCGATTGTGATTCTAGTATTTTTTAAGTTATCTAAGGAGTTAGATATTTTTTGTTGAGTTATATTATCAAGAGAAGATGTTGCTTCATCAAATATTAAAATATTAGGTTTAGACACAACAGCTCTAGCTATCATTATTCTTTGTTTTTGCCCTCCGGATATAGATGTGTTGTCTTCAGTCAAAAGGGTTTTCATTCCCATTGGCATTTCTCTTATATCTTTATCTACGCAAGCGAGTTTAGCAGCTTCCCAAGCGTCCTGCATATTCAACCAAGGCGCAGAAATAGTTATGTTTGTAAATATGTCCTCATGAAAAAGTTTTCCGTTTTGCATTACAACTCCGATTTTTTGTCGTAAAAATCTCAAGTCAATATTTTCGATGTTAATGCCATCATAAAAAATACTGCCACTTTGTGGTTTTTCAAAACCCAATAATAATCTAACTAAAGTTGATTTTCCACACCCTGTTTTACCGGTTACGGCTATGTATTGTCCCGGCAAAATTTTAAGGTTAAAGTTATCAAGTATTAAGTCTGTATTTTCATTGTATCTGAATGAAACGTTTTTAAACTCGACTTCCCCGTTTAAGTGAGTTATATTTTTTTTATTTTCGTTCAATTCGGGAATTTCATCCATAATAGGTTTTGCTAATTCTGACAGAGATTTAATCTCAGCAATACTACTTGATAAATTGGAAAGTGACATAATTACGCCACTTAATGAGGAAAAAGCAACGTTAAATGAGTAGTAATTTGCTTGTGAGATGTGGTTTTTTCCAGCAATAAAAAATATTGCTAATGTGCCTAACATGGATATGATGCTTGAAAAAATAGGGATTATTTTTATAAACAAAGGCGGGTTAAAAGACAGTTCTGCCTTTGTTTTATATAATTTTTCCCATTTAATAAAAGCTCTTCGTTCAGCACCGGAGAGTTTTATTTTTTGAATTCCGGAAAATAAAGAAACAACTAATCCTTTAAGTTTAGTAGATATCAATGTGCTCTGTCTGGAAAGTTTTAATATAGATATTGTCGCGACTATAGTAAAAATAAGTTGAACCAGAATGAAAATTAACCCTGGTATAACTAAAATTTTAGCATATTTACGCATGGAGAAAATGTAGACGAAAGAACATAGTGATGGTAAGATGTTAGAAAATATTATGTTGCTTAAAGTTTCACAAATTCTTTGAATTCCGGAAACTCTAACGGAGAGTTCACCTGAAGAATATTTTTTGAAAAATGATGCTGGCAATAATAACACTCGTCCCATACAAGCGCTTTCTATGCCAAGGCTAATTTTTGCACTGATTTTAGTGCTTATTAACGAACCGGTGATAGAAATAAGTTTTGTAGAAAAGACCATACCTAATAGTAAACTAGCGAAAGGTATAATCAGATCTGTATTGCCAGTAGGTATAACTTTTTTTATTAAAATATTATTTACATATGGATTTATTAAGCCTATACATTGCATGATAATACTTATGGCTATAACGAATACAAGATCTATGGAGCTTACCATGGACATTACGAACTTAGACAAATTCATCATATTCAATTTTGCTAAAGGGAAAGGTTTGTAAAAGCAAACGGCATTAGGTTCTAAGCTTTGACTGTTTTTTGAATTAATTTTAACTTTTTTATGTTTTTCATAATCGAAAAAACTATACCCAGAAAATTTATTTGGAATAAGTGCAACAAACTGCCCATTTTTTGTCTTTCCCAGAATGGCTCCAGTGGCATCTTTCCACCATTTGTTTTTCAAAATGATAGATCTTTTCATTACCCCAGAGTTTGTAAGATAATACTCTAATTCTTCATTAATACTTTCAAAAGATTTATTATTGGGGCAAAACTTAATCTTATAGTAAGAGAAGATCTCAGATATAGCACCGCTTAGGTCGTTTTTATGTGAATTCGTTAAGTTATTTCTATTTTTTAAGTCGGACACTACAGATGCAATATCTGAGAAGGACTGCTTAAAGTTTTCTCTGTCTAGCTCTATGCGCTTTTTTAATTTATTGTTAAATTTTTCCATACTCGCACCTAAATTTATTCCATAGATATTAGTTTTTTATATTTTCCACTTCTAGCAAAAAGCTCTGAGTGAGTTCCCCTTTCGACAATTTTACCGTTATCAAGCACTATTATTTCATCGCAATTTCTAATAGTGGAAAGTCTGTGGGCTATTATTATACAGGTTATATTTTTTTGCGCTATAGATCGTGTAATTTGAAATTCTGTCTGAGCATCGAGGGAAGAGGTAGCTTCGTCTAAAATTATTATTGATGGATTTGAAGAGAGAGCTCTTGCTATTTCTATTCTTTGCCTTTGTCCACCGGAAAAGTTTTTACCATTTTCATTTACTTGCTGATTATATTCATGTTCAAGCTTGCTGATGTCATCATGTATCCGAGAACATTTTGCAGCATTTATCATTTCTTCATCTGTAATAGAGTCATCCCACATTCTTATATTTTCTGATATACTGCCTTCAAACAGAACTATACTTTGGTCGACGGTGGATAAAGATGATGTGAATACTTCTCTAGGAATTTGATCAATTGGTTTTCCATCAAATAATATTTCACCTGACCATTGTTTATAAAGGCCGGAAATCAGCCGAGCAATAGTTGATTTTCCACACCCAGAAGAACCTACTATTGCTATTTTGTTACCGGGATTTATAGATAAGTTAAAATTTTTAATAAGAGGTTCATCTAACATTTTGTAGCCAAATGAAACGTTTTTTAATTCAATTTTACCTGTGAGTTTTTGACAGTTTTGATCGGACATGATATGAGCACTTTTATCGTAATCTACATCCGGCTTATAGTTTAAAACATCATCTATTCTTTCCATGAGAGTTCTAGTTTCTTGTATTTGCTGTCCGGTTTGCCTCAACTTATCTATAGGTTGAATGACGCGAGAAAGTAAAACTTGAAACTGCATCAATATGCCTAAAGAAAAATGGCTACTTTGCGTCATAATAAGTAATATGCCTGTCGATAACACTATTGCGTCTGAAATGCCACGTAGAATTTCAGGTATGCTCCCTATATAACTATTAATTTTTTGTGCACTAATTTTAGAATTATTTACAGACGCTTGTAACCCAGACCAACGTTCAAAAAAGCCATTTTCAGCACCGCTTGATTTTATTGTTTCTATCATATTTATGCCGGAAATAGTAATAGAAGCAAGTTTTCCCATGTCTCTTATCATGCATCGCGATATGTTTATTCTTTTTTTAGATATATATCTTGCGATAATAATATTTAATAAAGATGAAGCAAGACCAATTAAAGTTAGAGGTATGCTGATTTTTATTATGATAATTAAATAAAAAATTAAAGTAGCTAAATCTAACAGTACAGGAGCTACAGTTTGTATTAAACTTTCGGTGATATTTTCGTTTGATGCTTGCCTTTCGGCTATGTCTCCGATGTCTCTTTGAAGGAAAAAATCAATAGGAAGCCTCAAAGCATGCCACATAAATATGGAATTTGAAACTATAGCTATTTTACCTCTGATTTTTAACATATAAATTTCTTTAATACTTTTTACTATCAACTGAAAGGCGATTAAAGCGGACATAGTGAGTATAATAGGATAAAGCCAGGTTGGATTTTGTGCTTCTGAGTGTCCAGGTTTAATTAATATTCTGTCTATGAATACTCTAGATAAACCTGGGCTTATTATGTTAGACAGAGTTATGAGAAGCGATGTTAAAAATACAAATAACAGTGGTTGACCTGTGTGTTTAAGCCGCTGTTTTATAAATTTGAAAACGCTTTTTCGTTTACCAGAAACGCAAAAATTTTTCCCTTTTTTTAAGCTTAAAACAATGCCTGTAAAATTAGCGTCAAAGTCTTGCATAGATATGCAGATTTTACCTTTTGCAGGATCATTTAAATAAACTTTATTCTTTTTTATTTTGCACAACACGACAAAATGATTAAACTTCCAATGTATGATAGCCGGGAGTTTTATTTTTTTAAAATCTTCTATGTCGCAACTATAAGCTTCTGCAACAAGTCCGTAAGATTCAGCTGCTCTAGCCATGTCGTAAAGATTGCTGCCATCTCTAGAAACTGCACAATCTTTTCTTATTTGTTCAATCGGAATCCATTTGCCATAATACCCTAAAACCATTGCTAGACAGGCAGCACCACATTCTAGAGCTTCCATTTGCATGACTACTGGCACTTTGTGAAAACTTTTGTACATCGTTATGCTCCTTTGTCAAACAAAAAACTTATAGGATGAGTTGATTCTACTACAATTTCAACGCGATAAGGAACGTTTGAAGTTAGAGGATTTTCATTAAAATATATGTCGTTATTACAAACGTATTTTCCATCTGTGCTTTTACACATTTCAATGTGCACTAAAGCTACATTATTTCCAAAGTTATTATCAACATGGTTATTGACGTTTTTGTCAAATGAAATGTAGTCTATGTTTTTGACTTTACCTAAAATAAAAATGTTAGATTTGGTACTTTCAACGTAAATTCTGGCTTCAAGGTCAGGTTTTATTTTGTCAATTTTATCAAGTGATAAGTAACATTCTATGCTATCTTGTTTAGCGCTGTTATTATAAAAGCCGACAGCATCAACTTTAGATATGATACTGCCGTGCATCGACCAAACGAAAAAAGAAATTAGTATTATAAACAGAGCGGAGATTGTAAGCCATATGTTTGGATTGGAAATTTTTATATAATCATTTAATTCATCTGGTGAAGATATTTTCTTGAGACTATTTTCTCGAAATAAATTATTTTCCATTTTTGCCCTCTTAAAATATAAGAATCAAATTTAACTATACTGATTTTACATACAAAATGCTCTTGAGTCAATATTTGATGAAAAATGTCAAAATGCTTTGGAATCGAAAATAAAGTTGAAAGTTAATATAACGTTAAAAATATATTCACAATTTAGAAACATTATTTTGTTAAAATTAATCATAGTTCAAGGAAAAGGAATGATGATTATGAAAACAAAGAAAATTGTGACTATAATAACTTCACTAATAGTTTCAGCCGCTTTAAGCTCTACGTTTGCTGTATTTAACCATTGCAACAATGAAGTACAAAAAGTTTTCGGTATGTGCGACAGTGAACAATCAATAGAAGTAAGAAACGGACTGAACCCTAAAAGACAACTTATAAATGGGCCGTGTTGGGCATTTTCAGCTATAGCCGCACTTGAAGCCTATCTGGTAAAACATAATATGTATACTGGTAGTTTATCCGAAAAAGCTCTCTTAAATTGGGCACACCGTGGCGATGGTGTGGGTTGGAATGTATCAATAAAAAATGGAGCATCTAGGCAAGTTTCAGATGCATATTTTACAAGTGGAGCTGGCCCGGTTTCAGAAACAGAAGTGCCTTACAATGTAAATGACGCGTTTTATGATCAAAATAGTAGAGCTACACCCTTGTTTTGCGTTAGAGGTCTAAAAATAGTTGATTCAAATGTAGAAAGCATAAAAGAAGCAGTGTCGAAATTTGGAGGTGTAACGGTAGGCTACGACGTATCGAAAAACAGTTCACACGGGGTTTGCATTATAGGGTGGGATGATAAGCACGAGCAATGGATTGTAAAAGATAGTTCTGCAGATTCAGGATATTCAAGATTGCCTTACAACACTAAGCTTTTCAGCTGCAGAGCGTTTACAGACGTAAGAAAATTTGATAAAAACGAAACGATATATCAGCATGACACATTCGGCATAGTTGGCTCGTTTGAGAATACACGCAGCATAACTTATGCGAATGCATTTGACTTTAAGTCTGGTGAAACTCTGGACTCAGTGATGATGTACAGTGACTCTGTAGGGGCAGATTACAATATTTACTATGTGCCAGTTTTGGAAGATGGAACTTTAAATAGTTCAAAAAGTTCCTGGACACATTTAAAATCGGGCAAAGTACCATTTAATGGATATTTTACAGCTGAACTTAACAATAAATTGCATGTTGCTGGAAAAGGAGCCATTGTAGTAGAAATAAGCCCGTGCAATGGAAAAAAAGCTTCGCTTGGCTTTTCTAAGTCAAACGACAAAGGGTTAAAAGTACCCGCAGAAAAAGGAAAAAGCTTTTCTTACAGCGGAAGTAAAGGTTTTGTCGACCAGGGACGTGAAGGAATGATGTGTGCAATAAAGGCGATAACTAAAAAGTAAAATTTCAATATTGCAAATTTTCACATTTCCAGTTTTTTAAAATTACATACATTTCTTGCGCATATGCGTTAGCCTTTTCTAAATTATGATCGAGGTAATTTCCACATTCAATAGCACTGTTACCGGGAATTTCACCTTCATAGTTTGCTATAAAGTTTAATGCATCCTGTATTAATTTAATTGCGATTTTAGGAGCAAGATCTTTAAAAAGTAAGTAAAAGCCTGTCCGACAGCCCATAGGACCAACGTAAACGACATTTTCGCTATATTCGCTGTTTCTCAAAAATGTTGCCAATAAATGTTCAAAAGTATGTATCCCATCATTTTCTAAAAATGGTGGGGTATTTGGCTTAACCATACGCAAATCATAAGTTATGATGTTGTCATCTACCCTGGAAATGTACAACCCTTTCTCAAGTTTAGTGTGGTCTATTTCAAAACTTTTTATTTTCTTCATAAGAATTACCTCTTTACTTTAATATTAAGCTATCTGCAGACATACTTTCTGGCTTTTCGATTTTTAAAATCTCTAGCATGGTTGGAGCAATGTTTGATAAACTTCCACCATCTCTAAGCTTACAGTCGCACCCAACTATGCAAAACGGTACTTTGTTTGTCGTGTGAGATGTGAATATATTTCCTTTATCATCGAGCATTTTATCAGCGTTTCCATGGTCAGCTGTGATGATGGAAACACCACCTGTTTTTTTAACTTCACAAATAATTTTGCCGACACATTCATCTACTACTTCGACGGCTTCAACAGTGGCTTTAAAGTTCCCGGTATGGCCAACCATGTCACAGTTTGCGAAGTTTAAAATTACAACATTGTAAGTATTTTTTCTTATGCAATCAATGGCCTTTTCCGTGACTTCATACGCACTCATCTCAGGCTTTAAGTCGTAAGTAGCTACTTTTGGGGATGGTACAAGAACCCGGTCCTCTAACGGATATGGTTTTTCCACACCTGCGTTAAAAAAGAAAGTAACATGCGCATATTTTTCTGTCTCTGCAATTCTAAGCTGTGAAAGACCATTTTTCGATATCACTTCAGCGAAAGTATCTTTTATATGTTGTGGCAAAAAGGCAACATCAACATTCTCAAAAGTTTTGTCATATTGCGTGAAGCATACGAAATGGACGTTTAAATTTGGCATTGTGTTAAATTTATCAAAACTTTTATCGGTAAAAGCTCTGGTTAACTCACGTGCTCTATCTGGCCTGAAATTGAAAAATATAACAGAGTCACCGCTTTTGACCGTTCCGTTCCTATCAACGACAATCGGTTGCATAAATTCATCAGTAACGCCTTTTTCATAATAATGTTCAAGTGCACGTGAAAAATCAGCAAAATGTTCCCCGTTTTCGCAAGTTAAAAGATCATAGGCTTTTTTTACTCGTTCCCAGCGATTATCTCTGTCCATAGCAAAGTATCTTCCGCAAATGGTTGTGATAGATCCTACACCAACTTCTTTTATAACTTCCTGGCATTGCGCTAAAAAGTTTTTGCCAGAGGTAGGGGAAGTATCTCTACCATCTAGGAACGCATGAACATAAACTCTTTGAACATTTTTTTCGGAAGCAAGCTTTAATAATGCATACAGGTGCTCTATATGGCTATGCACACCGCCGTCAGACAAAAGTCCCATAAGATGTAAAGCCGAGTTGTTTGTTATCGCGTGATCCATAGTTTTTTTTAAAACTTCATTTTCATAGAAGTCCCCATCGCGAATAGATTTGTCTATTCTGGTTAACTCTTGGTAAACGACTCTACCGGCACCTATGTTTGTATGTCCCACTTCGCTGTTTCCCATTTGTCCTTCCGGCAACCCAACACTTAAACCAGAAGCTGATAGTTCTGTTGTAGGATTGTCCTTAAAAATTTTATCCAAATTCGGTGTTCTTGCAGCTTTAATGGCATTATTTTTATCCTCACCCAACCCAAACCCATCCATAATCAATAAAACGAGAGGTTTCATGTACATACTTCCTTTCTAAAAATAAAATTCTCCATAAGAAGATATAGAGAATTTTTGACTTTTTTAATTTGTAGCATTTACGATTTCTGAAAAACCGGCAGCCTTTAAAGAAGCGCCACCAATCAGTCCACCGTCGATATCATCTTTAAGCAATAGTTCTTTGGCATTTTTAGCATTCATAGAGCCACCGTATAAAATGGTGCTTTTACTTGCGATATCAGAGTCATTGTAAATATTCTTAACTAGATTTCGAATGAAATTACAGACTTCTTCTGCTTCTTCAGATGAAGCAGTTTTTCCTGTCCCTATGGCCCACACAGGTTCGTAAGCTATTATGATATTTTGCATGTTTTCCTTTTTTACGCCATTTAAAGCTAAAGTTACTTGAATGGATATAACTTCGTTGGTTATGCCGTGCTGCCTCTGCTCAAGTGTTTCGCCAACGCACAATATAACCTTTAGCCCTTCATGTAAGGCAGCTTTTAATTTTTTATTTACAGTTGCATCTGTTTCAGCGAAATAAGCTCTCCTTTCGCTATGCCCAATTATTACGTATTTCACACCAAGGGAAGACAACATTTTAGCAGAAACTTCACCTGTAAACGCGCCGCTTTCTTCAAAATGGCAATTTTGAGCACCTATACTTACGTTTGTACCTTTAGTTGCTTTTAACGCACAATGTATATTTGTGAACGGAACGCACAGTACAACATCGCACTTTGCTTCCTGCACTAAAGGAGTAAGCTCAGCTATTATTTTTTTAGCTTCATCTGGAGTTTTATTCATTTTCCAGTTACCGGCTATTACCGGTTTTCTCAAATTTTTATTCATAAGAAAAACTCCTTTTATTTGTCTTCAAGGCAAGCTATACCTGGCAATTCTTTACCTTCAAGGAACTTAAGTGACGCCCCGCCACCAGTAGATATATGAGTCATCTTGTCAGCCAAGCCAAGTTTTTCAATAGCTGCAGCTGAGTCTCCACCGCCTATTATAGAAATAGCACCACTGTCGGCTACAGCTTTGGCTACCGCCAAAGTACCGCTTGAAAAGTTTTCCCATTCGGAAACGCCCATAGGGCCATTCCAAACAACAGTTTTAGCACCTTGTAAAGCATTAGCGAAAAGTGCCTCGGTTTTTGGACCAATGTCTAGCCCCATCCAGCCTTCAGGAATACTGTCAGAATCTACAACTTTATATTCTGTGTCTGGCTTATACTCAAGGCCTACCTTGTTGTCAACCGGTATTAAAAATTTAACATCTTTTTCTTTGACTTTCACCATTATATCTTTGGCGAGATTTACTTTGTCAGGCTCGCATATGGACTCGCCAATAGAATACCCTAATGCGTTCATGAAAGTATATGCCATACCGCCGCCTATTATTAAAGCGTCAACTTTATCAAGGAGGTTGTTTATAACTCCGATTTTATCTGAAACTTTAGATCCGCCTAAAATTGCTACAAAAGGTTTTTGGGGGTTATTCAAGGCGTTGCCCATAACTTCGAGCTCTTTTTGTATAAGGAACCCACAAACGCTAGGCAAGTATGCAGCAACCCCGCACGTGGACGCATGAGCTCTGTGAGCAGTCCCGAAGGCATCGTTTACGTAAATTTCCGCTAATGATGCCAATTTCTTAGAAAAATCTGGATCATTTTTCTCTTCCTCATGATGAAATCTTACATTTTCAAGGAGCATAACCTCGCCCGGTTTCAGTGCCTCAGACAATGCTTTAGCATTTTCACCAATAACGTCTGTAGCCATTTTTACGTTCAAATTTAAAGCTTGAGATAAATACTTGGCAACGGGCAATAAAGAAAAATTAAGGTTAAATTCACCCTTTGGACGCCCTAAATGTGAACACAAAATAACTTTTGCTTTGTGAGATATCAAATATTTTATAGTTTTTATCGACTTATCTATACGGCTTGTATCAGTGATGTTTTTATTTTCATCAAAAGGCACATTGAAATCGCATCTAACTAGTACTTTTTTATTCTCAACGTTAATATCGGTAATGTCTTTTTTATTGTAGTTCATAAACTTTCCTCCAAGGTACTAAAAATGGAATTTAGCTTTTATTTTATAACATAACTAATTTTTTTTCAATAGAGAAAATAGTTTTATAGTCATTTATTAATAAACGAATACTTCTGTAAAGTTTAGTTTTTGCAAAGTCGCACAGAATATTAAGTGACAAAAAGAAAAAGTAATGTTCAAAGCGATGGTTGCTTTTATTTAATGAAACTGAGGATTTTAGATTCCCCACTTGACAAAAAGGAGAGGAAATGATAAAATAAAAAAGCTGAGGAAAACAAAAATCAGCAAAAGGCGTTGGCTCCAAAGGGGCGGATGCTTACTTTTTTAAATTACTTTGGAAATTTTTCTGGAAAAGAATATACAGTATGTATGTAATATGTATGTAAAATGCTTTAAAAGACTGAGAGTAAATTTCTTTTTATGAAAATTTTAAAGAATGAAAATACTGTAAGAAAATAGCAAAAAACAAGAGAAAAACTAGAAAAAATAACCAGATGAAAAAGTTTAAAAAAAGTAAAAAAAGTTGTTGACAAAGGAAAAAGCATGTGATAAGATAATAATCACGTTGCGAAAAGAAAGCTTTTCAGCAGCAAGAGGACCTTGAAAATTAAACAACAATCATAACCCGTAATTTCTTTGAGAGAATTTTCGTAACAGAAAAAACTCTGAAGATTACAAGAGTGACGAACTAAAATCGTCAAGCGCAAGCGAAGAAATGAGCAGAGCGCTCTAAATAAAAGATTTAAATTCCTAAAAGGAAATTAAATACAATTTTTAGAGAGTTTGATCCTGGCTCAGGACGAACGCTGGCGGCGTGCCTAACACATGCAAGTCGAACGGAGGCGGGAGTTAGGATTGAGGGAACAAAAAATTGTGCCCTGAATCCTGATTCCTTGCCTAAGTGGCGGACGGGTGAGTAACGCGTGAGTAACCTGCCTTTTTGAGGGGGATAACATCGGGAAACCGATGCTAATACCGCATAAAATATGAAATTCGCATGAGTTTTATATCAAAGGAGCAATCCGCAAAAAGATGGACTCGCGTCCGATTAGCCAGTTGGCGGGGTAAAGGCCCACCAAAGCAACGATCGGTAGCCGGGTTGAGAGACTGAACGGCCACATTGGGACTGAGACACGGCCCAGACTCCTACGGGAGGCAGCAGTGGGGGATATTGCACAATGGGGGAAACCCTGATGCAGCAACGCCGCGTGAGGGAAGAAGGTTTTCGGATTGTAAACCTCTGTCCAAAGGGAAGAAAAAGATGACGGTACCTTTGGAGGAAGCTCCGGCTAACTACGTGCCAGCAGCCGCGGTAATACGTAGGGAGCAAGCGTTGTCCGGAATTACTGGGTGTAAAGGGTGCGTAGGCGGCCGTAAGGGTCAGACGTGAAATATATGGGCTTAACCCATAGACTGCGTTTGAAACTATATGGCTTGAGTGAAGTAGAGGCAGGCGGAATTCCCTGTGTAGCGGTGAAATGCGTAGAGATAGGGAGGAACACCAGTGGCGAAGGCGGCCTGCTGGGCTTTAACTGACGCTGAGGCACGAAAGCGTGGGTAGCAAACAGGATTAGATACCCTGGTAGTCCACGCTGTAAACGATGATTACTAGGTGTGGGAGGTCTGACCCCTTCCGTGCCGCAGTTAACACAATAAGTAATCCACCTGGGGAGTACGACCGCAAGGTTGAAACTCAAAGGA
>OJNI01000034.1_pt1 | contig 91217 bp, 95 predicted proteins | sample 1597441 | NCBI WGS metagenome assembly OJNI01 (sample SAMEA2452131, study PRJEB22498) | human gut metagenome | reverse complement strand
TTGCGTTGACGGTCTTGCGAACACCTGCAAATGCGCTTTCAAATTCAATTCCGCTTGATATTACGGACTTTACCGCACCCACAATATCTCTACCCAGCCTCTTTATCGCGTCTGTTGCAAGGTTTGCAATTACACCTTTCATTACAGTAAACCCTTCGCTCAATTTTGAGGTCTGATTTTTAGTGCTGTTCATCTCATTGCCAAGTTGACTTGTAGCTTTTTCTGCGGCGTTTAATTTTTCTTTGTTTTCTCTTATGTCATTATTTAAGCTCTTAATTTCAGATGCTAAACTTTTAGCTTCAGAACTATTTTTGCCTTGACTGAGCACGATATTTTTATATTCTGTCTGTAGTTCTTTCAACTTTGTGCCTTGTTCCGAAAGTTCAGCATTTAGCTTATCAAGCGGTGTTTTTGATTTTTCTAATTGGGAATTGACATCTTTTAGCTCATGCTCCATGTTGTTTAGTTCCGCCTCAGCATAATTTAGTTTGGTTACCCAAGCTTGCGTTCTTTTATCGCTTTCACCAAATGATTTTGAGGCATTATCAAGAGCACTTTTTAAAATCGTAATTTTTTCTTTTTGCGATTCTATTTCTCTTTTTAAAATACTGCTTTTGGATTTTAGGCTTTCCATTGAACTTGCATTTCCTTTGAAGGCCGATGTTACCAAATTCATTTCGCTTTTTAGGATTTTGAATAAAGAATTAATTTCTCTTATAGAATTTTTAAATTCCCGTTCGCCTTCTACGCCTATCTTCAAACCAAAATTATCATATCCCATAAATGAATTAACTCGCCTTTCTCACAAAATTGATTAAATGCCAAACGGAATCACATCGTCGATAGATAGCTCCCTGCGAGGGTTCGCAAGACCATAATACTGTTTATGACATTCTATCAAATCAAGCAACAAACCTATCGGCATAAGCCAAATCTCTCCCTCGCTGCGATTAAGATGTACTGTTCCAAAATAAAGAAGCCGAGTAAAAAATTCTTCATCTCTTACTCGGTCCCCTCGTTTTTTACTGCTGTTTCTTCACTCTCGACATTTCGTTTAGTTCCTTTTGTCATCGCCTGCATTATCGCATCTTTAAACTCCGCTAAATCTAACGGTGATGTTAACAGTTCCAGCATTTCTTCTGTTAAAAGTTCTTTTTTACTTTTCGGGTTTTTAATGTTATGTACCATGATCCCCTGATTGGCTAGGAGTACTATTATCCATACAATCTCTCCGATGATTTCCTCGAATTTTTCAGATTTCATCAGCTTATCCCCTAAATTTTCAAGACCTCCATACCTCGCTGCAAGTTCTTTTGTTGCTTTTGTCGTTAAAATAAGTTCATAATTTTCACCATTAACTGTAATTGATGCGCTTCTTTCATTTATATCCATAGCCACATATCTACTCCTTCGGATTTATAGACTCAAAATCAGGTTCATAAACTTCTGAAAACCATCCTGAAATTGTATCCGGAGTAACACCAGTTTCGCCCTCTGTCACCTCAATTTTCCATGGATGATTCCCTCCTGCATTCTCTTTATTTCTCCGCATGACAGTTCCCTCAATGGTTGGTGTCGAGAACGTTATACTGTCGCCTTTTGTTTGTAAACTCGTCCCCGGAATGCCAAATTTGACCCGATATAGCCAGAAATATCTGTATTTACCGTTTGCTTTTTTTGCCCTAAATCCTACTGCTACAGGTTCTGCACTGTCCTCTACCGATGAAACAAGTACGCCGTTATTATCAACTTTTACACCTATTAAATCTCCAGCTACTGCTGCGCCTATATCATCAATTCCAAGGGTCAGCGTACCGCTTTTAAATTCCTTAACCACTTCGCAGACACCATCATCTGCAAAAAGTGTTGCTTCTGCAGGGTCTATCGTTAGTTCTGCTGTTATTGCTTTTGCTAATACTTTTGGCGTATCGTAAGTTTCATTACCTTCCGTGTCTTCAGTTATTTTCGCATAAAACAGCGAATCAAGGCCTATTGTTGCCAAGTCTATCTCCTCCTAAAATTTATATTCCTTTGCCACATCAATGGCATAGTGATGATACCCTGTATCCTGCTCGTATTCCACATACCATCTGCCTGTAATAGTAAAACCAGATAGAAGCAAAAGCTTCGTAATCTGATTTTTTCTTTTAATGTAATTTGACTTTGTAAATAATGATATTCGCACTTCAGAAACTTCGTAACCGGGTAAATTGTCTGCAAAAACATCGAAGCCATCAGTAATCGGTGTCAAAACTAGATACTCATCAGGCGCTGGATCTTTGAATGTGCCAGTTTCAAGCGGAATATTTAACGTTGAAAGGACCTCTTTTAGATCAAATAATATGCTACCTTTCACAATCTATTTATCTCCTCTTTAAGTTTTGTTTCCATCGCCATAATACACGCTTTTCTAGATTTATTCTTTGCAGGTTTCAAAAATGGTTTTGGATTTTGACCTGATTTCCCAAACTCGATCACATTTGCTATCATAGCGTTAGTTATTGTATAGTAACTGCGTTTACCTTTCGCCGCATACTGATTTCTTCTCGGTTCATTAAACCCTATCTTCACATTGTGTAGCCCCTTATTATCTACATCATCTGGAGACACTCCCAACGAACTAATCAGTTCACCTGTTGACCGTTTCTTATGTTTTAAATCTTTTCCTATGACGGTTTTTAAATGCGATTTAACACTCTTAAGCACAATATCTCCACCCACTTTCAAAGTTTTAGAAACTATTTCATCTGTTTCTTTCCCCAATTTTGATACCTTTAATAAAAACTTTTCCGGCATTTTAATCTCGCATTTGCCCATGTCGAAGCACCCTCCTTTTTCCAGATAGTCTAACAAGACGATTCTATTTTCTTTGCTAAAACTTCAATGTACATGCATCGATCTTTGACGTTATCGACTGATATAATGTTGTACCTGATTCCATCATGTAAAATTAAAAGCTTTGTCGTCACATCAATACCCGGAATTTTCCTAAATCTAAAAAGAGACGTAGCCTCTGAAAACGCCGCCATATTCGCCCACATTTTATTTCCATGCCGCTCTTCTTTATACGCTCTGATGCTAGCTAAAACTGTCTCTTTTTTCTCAGAGAAGCCCTCTTCATCGATAACATTTTCGATTGAAATTATGTCTATAAAACTATTCATTTTTCCGAACGACATAAGCTTACACCTGCCAGTCTTTATCAAGCTGTAAAAGCCGTTTAACCGTACTCCAAACTTGCTCTGATGCTTGCACATTATCGCCCCAAAAGCCGGCTGTGCTTCCGTCACGGCTCTCGTAAAAGTGCGTTGCCAGCATTATAACAGCCTGCTCTGTCGTCTGCGACATGGAATTTTCTAAATAATAACCTCTCCTCATTTTCTGATAGCTTTCTGCGTAACAAATGGCAGCATTTATGTAACCTCTCAAAAGTTCATCATCTTTGTCATAAAAAAGAATTAAATTTGCTTTAACCTTATCGAGCAAATCATTCATATAAGTCTACGCTCCCGCTTAAGTACTGTCTTGCTTCATTAGACCGGCTTGTTTTAATTTTAAAATTAACGCATTAAAGTCCGATTTTAGTTCTGCAATCGTCGATGCTGTACTTTCACTTTGACTTTCACATATAGGAAAACCTGATATGTTGGCACCATCTTTTATTTCCAAAGTCCCTCCAATCACTGTTTTTTCTCCACCTTGTTCGGTGTAATTCTTTGTATTGTATGACATAAACTCGCCCCTTCCTAAATCTCAGCTGACAATTTTTCAATGTTGGGAATAAACCCTTCGCTTTTGAGTTTCTGATATAAAAACAACCTTCCTTTTTGTGTCCATTTTGTAATCATCTTGATTTCAGTTGTTCCATCTGAAAGCTTTACTACAAATGTCTCTGAATGCGTATATCCTTTATCGTGATATTTCGAATATAAAAGCCACTGTTCTCCCTGTTTATATTGAATTCCGAGATTATGCAAAATTCGATTCATCTGTATTGCCGACATCCCATAATCTTTCGCAATCTGGTTGATACTCAGAAGACTTGTTGACCTTAAAATTTTATCAGTATAGTCAGATTTAGGCTTTAATTCACCAATGATCTGTTTTTGCTTTAAGTTTTCAAATTTCAGTTTTTGATTGTTGACTCTTTCATTTTTTAGCTCTTTTAAAACCTCTATAAACAAATCCGGATTATCAAGAAGCTCTTCTTTTGCATAGGCTCCATGCCTCCTGATTGACGGCAGTACTTTATCAAATACCCATCTTTCAAACCGCTCAGCTGTCGGGAGTTTACTGTTTACAATGAGCCTATACACATCTCCCTCCTTTAAAAAAATCATATCTTGCCACCCACCATTTGTAAGGATGCCCCGTTTTAGGGCACCCTTACAGTGTGCCGAGATTGCATTTTGTGGTTTTGAATATCCCAATGATTTAGCAACATCTCTGCCACAAAATAGAATCTCTTTACCATCATCTAAGGTTCTTACCGATCCAAATTCTTCACATTCAAAAATCTTAAGGTCGTTCACCATTCAAATCTCCTTTCATTTCATAAAACTGTTAATTAACTCAGGCTTTTTGTTGCAGATATTTTACAGCTTCAGGCAATATGAGTTTCCCATCTACACGCTGAGTTGCAACAAAGCCAACCTGTCCGGTCACTGCAAACAGCTCATTTAAACGCTTAAAACTTCTGCCTTGACGGTCAGCTATCCAGTAATATTTAAAGTCACCAAACACCACTGTTTTGTTGCCGGATGCAATTTCAGGCATATATGCCGATGTTAAAACAGGACGGTTGAGGATCGTATCAGGCGTTCCCGCTGTCATTGATGGCTGCCATATATACTGCCCACTGCCATCTTTCAATTTTCTGATAGCTTTAACTGTGGAGTCATTCATAAGAAACGTAGCATTTTTACGGTACGGAGACTTTAAACTGTAAAATAAATCCATGATTTCATCAAATGAAATCGACGTTGCTCCTGAAGTGGTTTTTCCAAGCTGACCGCCGCCTGTTGCATCTAAGATTCCGGTCGGTTTACCGGTTCCATTGCCTATAAAAAAGGCTTCTTCCTCTTTGTTGCCGATTCTTCTGCCAAATTCTGTAGCGATATAGCTTTCAAGGTTAAACACGCTGTCATTTAAAAGCTCTTCGCTGACTTTTATCATCGTTGCAAGCTTATATGCACCGATTGAAACTTGGCTAAAGCTATCATCACTTTCAGGAATTGTGCCCTCTTCATCAACCCACGATGCTGTCCCTTTTGTTGCTACAATCGGGATTTTACGGTCTCCGCTGGACGTTTGAATCGTGTTTGCAAGACTTCTGAAAATATTTTCTTCCTCAAGCGCTTCTATCAACGTATGTTCGAACTCGTCCGGAACAAGGTATCCTCCTTCCGTGTCAGTTCCAACTTGGAGTGCATTTTTGACTTCAAACCCGGCTTTATTTCTCATCACTTGCCAGAACGCATTTTTATACTCATTGCTGGCTCTGCCTGTTTTTAATTCTTTTTCTGAAATATGCGGCTTTTCCAAAAGAGGCGCGTTAAACGCTTTAGATAGCTCTAAGTCAAGCACCGCTTGTCTTTCCAGTCTATCGATTTCTTTTCCGAGATTTATTACCTCAGCCTCCATTTTTTCGTATGTAGCATTATCCTCATCTGAAACAAACCCATTTTCACTTCGTCTGCTGTCTAGAAAATTCTTTGCTGTTTCCCATGCTTTTGTACGTTTTTCACGTAGTTCAAGTATTTTGTTCATAACTCGTTCTCCCTTTAAAATTTAATGATTTAACAAAGAAAGCCGCCTTTTAAGCGACTCTAATGTTATTTTTGGTTCTTTTTTAGAAATTTTATTAATTATCGCCTTTGCAATCAATGCTCTGCCAAAAATTAAACCGTCTGATACTTCACATTCAGAATTATTATCTGTGTATAAAATGTCATCAGCAAACCCAAGTTCTACTGCCTTTTTAGCGTTCATCCAGCTTTCTTCGTCCATCAAGCGAGATATCCTTGCTCGTGAAAGACCTGTTTTTATCTCATAGGCATTGATGATTGACTCTTTGATTTCACCAAGCATTGAGATCGCTTTTTGCATCTCCTGTGTATCGCCAAACGCCGTTGTCATGGGGTTATGGATCATGATTTGACTTACGGGAGACACTAGAACTTTAGTTCCTGCCATGGCTATCACTGAGGCCGCTGAAGCTGCGATTCCGTCTATTTTTACGGTTACACTACCTTTATACTCCATCAGCATATTATAAATCTGAGCTGCTGCGAACACATCGCCGCCCGGACTATTGATAAATACAGTAATATCGCCATTCCCGGACATTAGTTCAGATTTAAATCGTTTTGGCGTAATCTCGTCATCAATCCAGCTTTCTTCGGCTATAGCGCCCTCAAGCTTCAATACTCTGCCTTGTTGTTCATCTTCTGTAAAATTCCAAAATTTCCTCGTTTTGTTCTTTGGATTGCTCATCATTTCACTCATCGCTATCATCCTCCTTCATCTCAGTTTTTTTGGGCTCAGAGCGCATAAATCCTCCTGCATCCTGTAATTTTGTCATTGCACCGTTAATTAAGTACAAGTTGCCACCTAATTCATCTGGAATCAAATCCATATTTTCAAGACTTCGTATATCGTTAGGTGACATAAATCCATTTTGAATTCCAACTGCATAGCCATTCATGCGGCTTTGATAGTCCCCTCGAAGGAGTCCATCAACATTGAATTTCACAAAATAATCTCTCTTTTCACTTTCTAAAAACAGAGACCGATGTATGGATTGCTCCCACCTTGTGACCCACGGATCAAGAGTATATTTTAAAAACTCTAAACTTTGCTGTTCAATATTTGAAAAGCTAGACTTTTCAAGGTCTCCCACCATGTGTGGCGGTACTCTGAATATCCTTGCAATTTCATCTATTTGAAATTTTCTTGTCTCCAAAAACTGCGCTTCATTCGGTGAAATTGCAATTGGTTTAAACGTAAGCCCCTCTTCTAAAACCGCAACCTTATGCGAATTCCCACTGCCTTTAAACAGGGAATTCCAGCTTTCCCGCAGTCTGTCAGGATCTTTTATCGTTCCCGGATGCTCTAAAACTCCACTTGGTGACGCTCCGTTTTCAAAGAATTTTGCACCGTATTCTTCCGTTGCTAACGCCATTCCTATCGCATTTTTTGCCATCGAGATGGGAGAATATCCGACCAACCCATCATACCCGAGACCCGGGATATGAAATATATCTTCTTTTCTCAAATACACCTGTCCCTGCGCTTTAAGAGTAGGATTATCGCTGTCATTTACCAAGTATGTGTAGTAAATCTTGCCGTTTGAAGTCCTATCGACAGTCATTCGGTTGGGCATTAAAGGGTACAGCGCCGTAATTTGTCCTTTGCCGTTGCGGATAATCTGTGCATAGGCATTGCCCCATAACAAAAGATGACTCATCAGTGTTTCGCGAAACACAAATGACGTCATCTCTGGATTTGGCTCATCATGCAAAAGATAATAAAGAGGATGGTCTAGTGCTTTTTCTTTTGCTCCGCCTGATAAATAACGATATGTGTGCAATGGCAGTCCTGCCACGGCTTCTGCCAGAATCCTAACGCACGCATATACCGTTGTGACTTGCATCGCAGAGCGTTCATCCACATTTTTGCCACTTGTTGTCCTGCCAAAAAGCACATTGTAGCTACTTCCTGACAGATAGTTTTGTGGTTTATCTCGTGACCTAAAAATATGTTTAAAAATTTTCATATCTGTAAAATCTCCATAACACTTTATTTTTTACCCTGCAAACTTTTCAATATTTGGATATATCCCGTCTTCCTTCAATAATTCGTAAATAAATAACCGTCCTTTCTGCGTCCAATATGTATGAACCTTTGTATGTTGTCCACCTTCATCTAGGTAAGTGTGAGTTTTCGTGCTTGTATAGCCTTTTTATACGCATAAGATTAAGCCGCGAGCAAAAAAGTGCTATAACTAAGCTCCAACTTCATTACGCGACTTGCCTGCGCGGGCTCCGCGTCGCTCCAGCCGTAATCCTTTGATATTGTCGACATCGAAACTAAATCTTTACAATTAAGCACAACGTCATAATAGCTGGCTTTCGGCATCATCTCTGAAATTTGCTGAGTCTGCACTGTTACTGACTGCTTGAGCTTTTTATTTTTCTCTCGTTCTGCTTTTAATGCGTTAAGAGCTGCAATACCTAAATCCGGATCGGCAATTAAATCATCAATTGCATACATTCCATGTTTGCGGATCGACGGTAAAACCTCGCTCGTCACCCAACGTTTAAATTTTTTCGCACTTGGCAGTTTGCTTGATAAAATCAAACTATAGAGACCACTCTCGTTGATAACAGTAAGTCCCCTGTTTGGAATGCCTAAGGTAGCATTTTCCGACCTTTGAATTATAGTCTTATCGTCAATGTCTACATGGCTTGCAAGAGCATCCTTAGTGTTAACATACCCGAGAATTTCAGCAACATCTTTCCCTACAAAATACGGCACATCATTTATTGTGACTGTCCTGACTTCACCAAACTCTTGATTTTTAAATACTTTTAAGTTGTTCATAAATAAAACCTCCAAAAAAATTTTTTAAAATAACAAAATGCCAACATTTCTGTTGACATTAAAAACAAACTAATATTTTATTTTGCCGCCTTGCTCAATTAAAGAATGAGTAAACCTCTTTCATTATAGACAGAATAAAAGTCTTTGCCTTGATTGCCTATCGCTCGGTCTAAAGCCATTATTAACGCTACTGCTCCATCTATTTTTTCGGTAGATTTCTCTTTATCAGGCTTTATGTTGCCAGCCGGATCCGTGCGTATATAAATATTATCCATCATCCAAGCCAACACCGGATGCCCTCCATGCGCGAGTTTTTGCTCCAGAGTTAATTTCATCAGCTCTTTTGATGGAGGAGACATATCTTTAAATCCTTGACCGAACGGAACTACTGTAAATCCCATGCCTTCAAGGTTCTGAACCATCTGCACAGCTCCCCAGCGGTCAAACGCTATTTCTCGTATGTTGTACTTCTTTCCAAGCTCCTCGATAAATTTTTCAATAAATCCATAGTGGACTACATTGCCTTCGGTAGTTTTAAGATATCCCTGCCTCTGCCACACATCGTAAGGTACATGGTCACGATTTACTCTGATTGTAAGATTGTCTTCCGGTAACCAAAAATAGGGGAGAATGCTATACTTATCGTCTTCATCTTCGGGAGGAAAAATTAGTACGAACGCAGTTATATCAGTGGTTGACGATAAATCCAACCCACCATAGCAGACTCTGCCACGCAGCTCTTCTTCATTCACATTAAAGCTACACGCGTTCCACTTATCCATCGGCATCCAGCGTACTGCCTGTTTTACCCATTGATTAAGTCGCAGCTGCCTAAAACTATTTTCCTCAGCAGGATTCTGCTTTGCAGATTCACAAGCCGCCTTGACTTTGTCGATACCAACGGTAATACCAAGTGACGGATTGGCTTTCTTCCAGACTTTCGGATCTGTCCAGTCGTCCGATTCTTCTGCTCCGTAAATCACAGGATAAAACGTCGGATCAATTTTTCTGCCTTCAAGGATATCCTTTGCTTTCTGGTGCGTCTCATAGCAAATTGAGTGCGTGTCTGTCCCCGCAGTCGTGATGAGAAAATACAGCGGCTGCATCCTAGCATCACCTGAACCTTTTGTCATGACATCAAAGAGCTTTCTGTTTGGCTGCGTGTGAAGTTCATCAAACACCACTCCATGGATGTTGAAACCATGTTTTGAGTAAGCCTCCGCAGACAAAACCTGATAGAAGCTATTAGTTGGCTGAAATATCATGCGTTTCATGGAAGCGTTGATTTTTACTCTTTTTGAGAGTGCCGGGCACATCCTAACCATATCTGCAGCGACCTCAAAAACTATCGATGCCTGCTGCCTGTCAGCGGCACAACCATAAACCTCGGCGCGTTCTTCTCCATCTCCACAACAAAGCAAAAGAGCGACTGCCGCTGCAAGTTCGCTCTTACCCATCTTCTTTGGTATCTCCACATACGCTGTATTAAATTGGCGATACCCATTTGGCTTTAAAGTCCCAAAAATATCTCTAATGATCTGTTCCTGCCAATCAATTAATTCAAACGGTTTTCCTGACCATGTTCCCTTGGTGTGGCACAAACATTCGATAAAACCTACTGCATAGTCCGCAGCGTCTTTATCGTAATATGAACCTTTTGCCATAAATTTAGTTGGCTTATATTTTTTCAGTTTTTGAATACTTCCCACCTCCTCATCCTTCTAAAAATCAGCATAAAAAAACAGCCTTTATCGGCTGCATCATAAGGCACAGAGCCTTTTTGGCTCTGCTCCTAAAATTTTTAGTTGTATTCGTGCATTAAAATCGCAAGCGCCTGCTCTGCTTCCTCTGTCTGAGGTTCTATATCTAATCCTCTATCGTAGTTATAAACCTCTCTATCACCTTGTTGTAATGTTAACTTAGAAATTCTTCCATTCTCTATTCCGAATTTGCCCGGTTCTTCAAAATGTTTACACCAGTATTTTATCGTTACATAATTCCCCAGATTATTTTTAATTCCAATTGTACCGTTTGACCACATAATCAAATCTCCTTTTTGAACTTTATTTTCCCTTTCGGCATACACATATTAGCTCTTTGGGGAGGATGTATCAATACCATTACTATACGATCTTTTGCCATATTAATTCTACATTTATTGTGTAGCTTGCCCACACAGGAATAATTCCCGAAAGCAGGCCTCCTGATTCATCAAACAAACTGCCAAGAGTAAGTTTTTTATTTTCCATTTGCAAGCTCCACTTCCTTTGCTAGTGCAGAGTAGGGAATCCTCTCACTGCCACGCATCACATATACATTTTCTTCATCACCGGTGTCCTCCACATACCTTCGCAAAATCACAGACGCATACTTTGGATCGAGTTCCATCATATAACAGATTCGATTCGTCTGCTCACAGGCCATCATGGTCGAACCACTGCCGCCAAATGTGTCAAGCACAATACTGTTTTCCTGCGAAGAGTTGCAAATCGGATAGACGAGAAGATCAAGCGGCTTTGAGGTAGGATGATTAGCGCTGCGCTTTGGTTTATCGTAATTCCAGATAGTAGTCTGCTTTCTATCGGCGTACCACGGATGCTTACCGTTTTTCAGGAAGCCATACAGCACAGGCTCGTGCTGCCACTGATAGTCTGACCTCCCTAAAACCAGCGAGTTTTTCGCCCAGATACACACTCCTGCAAGGTGAAAACCGGCATCAATAAATGCTTTGCGGAAATTTAATCCTTCAGTATCCGCATGAAAAACGTAAGCGACACCGCCTTTTTCCAGATTGTCTGCCATGCATTTAAATGAAGATAAAAGAAAATTGTAAAACTCCTCGTTTTTCATGGAATCGTTTTGGATCGTCAGACCACTTGCACTCTTGAATGACACACCATACGGCGGGTCCGTCACAATGAGGTTTGCTCGCTTGCCGTCCATGAGGATAGCTGTGTCTTCAGCGCTTGTCGCATCGCCGCACACAAGGCGGTGCCTGCCAACTGTCCAAACGTCTCCCCGTTCCACAAACGATGCCTTTTCAAGTGCAGCCGTTAAATCAAAATCATCGTCCGTGACCTCTTTCTCTGCTGTCTTAGAAAAAAGATCTGCAAGTTCGTCTTCTTCAAATCCTGTTAGAGACACATCAAAATCTGAACCCTGAAGATCTGAGATGAGCATGGCTAACTTGTCCGTATCCCATTCACCGCTTATTTTATTAAGAGCCACGTTCAGAGCTTTTTCATTTTCTTCAGAAAGTTCAACAACGACACAATCAACCTCAGTTAAACCTGAATCGACAAGAACCTTTAATCTCTGGTGTCCTCCTACAACTCTGCCGGTTGCTTTATTCCAGATGACCGGTTCAACATAACCAAACTGTTCGATGGAACGTTTTAGCTTTTCGTATTCTGCATCACCCGGTTTTAAATCTTTCCTAGGATTATATTTTGCTGGATTTAATTTTGAAACATTTATTTTTTCTATTTGCAATTAAAATCACCTCTCTGTGAGTGGTCTCACACGCCATGTCGCGTACAAGGCTTACCCACAAATTTTTATTTTTTAGCTCGCGTCAACGTTCATCTTCAAAATTTGCTCGCTTTTTTCCATTCTAAAATCCCACAGATTGCAAGCAGTACCTGCACAAAATCAAGTGCGGCACGCCCATAAGTTCCTGACGTGTAATCTAAAGTAAACCACAAAATATCTCCAAGCAGCCATATGTAGAAACAGATTATCTTTTTTCGAATATTAAAAACAGTCCCGATTAACGAGACTGCTGTTAAAAACCATGTTATATCTATTTTCATTATTTTCTCCTAGGCGGGGGCAGCTCCCGCGGGCAATGTCGCGTACAAAGTTTGAATATGATCTTTTTTCTTAATGCTTGCGCCGATACTCATCACGTGCGCTTTTTTCTCGTAGTTAACAGCAGTTCCATCACGTCATTTTGCGCAGGCTCTGTAAAATCTGTCGTGCAGTTTTGTTTAACAATATCAAAAATTTCGTACCAAAGAAGGTTTGCCTGCTTCTGAAACGAAATGCTCATCTGCACAAATGGGTTCGCTATAGCATTTCCTGTTGTCGGATGTTTTCCTAAAAATCCGAATGTACTTATGGCTTCCTCGCACTGAATAAATCTTGCAAATGCCTGTGAGTAAGCCTCGACCAGCCGTGGGTTTACAAATTTTTCACACCTTCGCTCTTTCAGCCATATCCACGTTTCTCTGAAAATTTTATCAGCGCCCAGAGTTTTTCCGTTCTTCTGCTGTGCATTTAAGTATTCACTCGGTTTTGGTATGTTTTCACCTTGTAACTCTGACATCTCTGAAAAGTCATTTAAATCAAACTGTTCATCTATTTCAAACTCCGAAATATCTAGCACACTTGCCGATTTCCCTGCAGCTATTTTATCAGCTAAAGGAAATGGCTTATCTCCGGCTCTAACTCGCCGTCCACCTCGATTGGTTCCGTCTTTTGCCAAATTTTTCACCTCTTTTTTATATTTTTTTAATACCCCGTTTGAACTGGACTTTTTGTGCGTGGCACCCCAGCCCCGTTGGGTTCGACATCTTTCGCAGAGATTTTTATACCCCCATTTCACTCTTTTTCTACATTTTTTATGTGCGTATTACGCATACATTAGATTGATAAGCCGCATATAATGTGATATAATAAAAATGGAGGTGGAACTTTATGTCTAAAGTAAGTACTAACATCAATTTGGACTCAGATTTAAAGAAGTCCGCGCAAGATCTTTTCTATGATTTGGGACTGGATCTAACGACTGCTGTGACTCTATTCTTGAAGCAATCCGTCCGAGAACAAGCCATTCCTTTTGAAATTAAAAGAGAAATTCCTAACACTGAAACCACAGCCGCAATGAATGAATTCTATGAAATGCAGATGCATCCGGAAAAATATAAACGCTATCCATCATTCAAAGCTGCTATGCAAGAGGTTCTCCCAAATGCTTGAAATTGTTTTATCTAATCGCTTTAAAAAAGATTTGAAACTTGCTGCAAAACGAGGCTATAACTTAGAACGTCTTAATGATGTAGTTAATTTGCTCGCAGCACAAGAAAAACTACCAGAAAAATATAAAGACCATGAATTAATTGGAAACTATGTGGGGTTTCGTGAATGCCATATCCAACCAGATTGGCTACTTGTTTACCGGATACAAAGTGATGCGCTTATATTATTTCTTTCAAGAACAGGAACGCACTCAGATTTATTTGATTAATCTTCGCTCAAAAGACTTGTGTAAGTAAACACAGGTCTTTTTTTATTATCCCCATCTACCGCCTTCAGTTGCTGTAATCCTTGAGTGACAGCTTTTGCACAAACTCATTAAGTTGTCGGTTTCATTCGTTCCACCCTCGGATAAGGGAATAATATGATGCACTTCGTTTGCCGGAGTTAACATTCCCTTTTGCTTGCAGACTTCACATAAAGGATGTTCATTAATATGTTGCAGCCTGATTTTCCGCCATGTCTTTCCATAACTTTTGTAAGTATTTTTATCGCGTTTCCATCGATTGTAAAGTCTATTCACTAACTTTTTATGCTCTTTGCAGTATCTCTCATCCGTTAGGGCAGAGCAGCCGTTCCATCGGCATGGGCTTTTTGGTCTCTTTGGCAATTAAATCACTCCTACATAACAAAAGCCCTCACTTAATGTGAAGGCTCATGTTTCATATTTTTCTAATTATAACAATATCATACTTTCATACTCTCTTGCAACTAACATTTACTCTCATGCTTAAGAAATTTTTATAAATTTTAAAGCCTTAGCGTGCATTCTAAAAATATGTTGTATGCTATATGCCATTTCTACTGCGATTTGTTCCCATTTTTTGAATTGTAAATACCGTAGCTCTAAAAGTATTTGGTATTCTGGTTTTTCAATTCGCTTTATTTTTGAGGTTATTTCAGCCTTTAAATCTATGAGTTTATCTAAATCGTTATTTATTTTATTTTCTAAATCTACAATTTTTAATATTATGCTTTCCATTTGCTGATTATTTTTAGAACAGGAAACAAGGGGATCGTTAAGTATTGACGTAGCTTTAGTTGCCAAATCATGTAAACTTTTAATTTCCTCCAACTCCCTGTTAATCCGGTGGTCTATTAGGTACACCTGAGAAAGATATTCTTTTGTTGTCATTTTGCATATCTCCTTTTCCCGTATTTGCAGCCGATCCACGTTATTCGTTTCATTTTGTTGCCATATGGATCGACATTCACAAGAGCTTTATAATACACACTCTCGGGATTGCCACATTCGTAAGCCGTCCATTTTCTATCGCTCATAGTCTTATCCGTCCTAGTAAACAGGCAAGATATGCACTTTATATGATTTTTCTTGACCATAAAAGTCAACCTCCAAATTACAAATTTTAAAATATAAATCCTTTGAGCTTTGTAATTTGAACTTTGTGCTTTGACTTTTGTTCTTTGTACTATGTACTTTGCTTTAGTTTTGTTCCGGCATCACTCCTTTTAAAATATCTTTTACTTCTGCCAAAGATGCAACTTTAACAGCAACGCCACCTGCTAGTCGTATTCTTTCAATCGTAGTCTCCTGCAATTTTGACAGTCTGCCCTGTTCAGTCTTAACTTCAAATGCCACAAATTTTCCTCTATAGCAGCAAATAATATCGGGAATTCCAGCAGTACCGTAAATTCCCCCATGCTCCTTAAATACAAAGCAGCATGGCTGTGCTTTCAAGTATTTTAATATTTGATTTGTTATTGTTTTTTCTTTCACGTTTTTACTCCAATCAAGCTCAGCATCCTCACGTATCCTTGAAGAAACCCTATTTTTAAAAACTAGGTTACTCCTATAAATGTGATAAGATCGCCAATATTAATTATTAAGTAACCTTAATAACCTTAAAAAAATAAATATATATATTTATAGGAGTTTATTTAATTCAATACTCAAATTACAGTAGCTTGGTATGGTGGAGAACCTACGTTGTCTAAAGATATAATAATTAAAATGTCTGAAAAAATAATAATGATATGCGAAAATCATGGTGTTGAATATAAGTCTAGTATAACTTCAAATGGTTACCTTATAGACGATGATTTTATAAAAAACATGAAAAAATTTAAAATAAGTACTGCCCATATAACACTTGATGGACCTCCTAATTTCCATAATAAAATTAGAAAACTAAAAAATGGTCAAGGAACTTTTGGCGTAATAATTGAAAATATAAAAAAATTAATAAACAGTGGCATAAAAGTTTTTATAAGAGTTAACGTTACAAAATTTAATATGAACTGTTTTGAAGAACTATTAGATGTATTAGATAAAAATAATCTAAATAATATTACTATTACACCAAGTGCAGTAGTATCATATAAAAATACGAATACGGATATAACAAATACTTGTTTATCTGCTGAAGAGTTTTCAAAAAAGCTTTTGGAATATTGCAAGCTAATGTCAACAAGAAAATTTTCTGCTGCTAACTATCCTTATTCCTTTAGTATAAAAACTAATTATTGTTTTGCAGACAACATTTCATCTTATACTATCGATTACAATGGAAATATTTATAAATGTTGGGTTGATGTAGGTACTCCAAATTGCTCTCTTGGAAATATTAGATATTTTTTAGAGCGTGATTTATTAACTGCAGCTGAAAATGATTCAAAATATATTTTTTGGTCTGCCTTCAAACATAAAAAATGTATGGAGTGTAAAGTTTTGCCAATATGTATGGGTGGATGTCCTAGTAGAGGTATTATTAATAATAATAAGCCTTATTGCGAATTAGCTAAATATTGTTTAGAAGATGCTTTAAAAACTCAATTATCGTAATATGGAATAACTCAACATCTAAATGTGTAGTGTAGGAAGACATGTAAATTACGAGCACTGAAATCTAATAAGTTAAGGAGGTAAGATTATGAAAAACTCAAATCTAAATATAAATAAAAAATTAAAATTTATACTTAAACCTGATAATACGAAAATGTTTAAAGGTCCAGACGTTTGTGGTCCTGGTCCAGCTGGAAGATGCGAAAAGACTTGAATTCAAGTTTGCACCCTTGATCAAGTGGAATGTATTATATAAAATTTTAAGTTTGTTATAATTAATTACATTAATTGAAAATTATTGGTGCTCGTAATTTACATGTCTTCCTACATTAAAAACAAAAGATCGCATTCAATATCCTAATATGTGTTCTAGCTTTAGTATACATCGATTTTTTAAAATTTAAAAAGAAATTGAAAATGATAAATTTGATAAGATTAAATATTTGGAATTTGGTCTATTTAATGGATTTATACTGATTTGATAATGATTTCTCAGCAGCTATACAAGGAAAGGCATCCCTGTACATATAAGAAGTTTTAAAATGGAAAAGGAGAGAATAAAGACTATGATAAAAGTAAGAGAACTAAAAAATAAAGATATTCAACAGATGATAAATTTATATTCCGAATTTTTAAAAGATCAAAGCGATAAAAATAAATATTATCATATAAGCTATGCACCTTTTTGTAAAAAAACACAATATTACGAAAATATGATTAAATCGTAACATGGTAAAATTTTCATTGGAGAAGATGCAGGTACTTTAGTTGGTTGCATGGCTGTATTAAAACGTACTCCTGATTTTTTATTTGAATTTGATAGTTATGCCTATCTATATGATGGATTCGTAAAAGAAAATTATAGAATAAGTAAATTGAGTTTTCACTTATACGAAGCTTGCGAACAATGGGCAAAAGAAAATAATTGTAAATACTTAGCTGCATATGCCTACGCTTCCAATAAAAAAGCCCAGATTGGATTTCAAGCAAAGAAATTAGATCCGTATAAAATAACTTATATCAAAGAAATAAAATAAAAAGGAAAACAAAAAAATGGAAAAATGTCAAGATTTATTCAATAAACTCATAGAAAAATTAAATAACTGCAATAACTTTGAGGAATATTACAAATTTTTAAAGAATAATAATTTCAATTATTTGTTTTGTAATTATTATTTAAAAGACAAGAATGTAGAATATAGTTACAGCGATTTTTTTAAAAAAGTTGAAACTCTAACAGCCTTTTTCAAAAAAAAATTATTAGCATTTCCTGAAAAATCTTGGGTTGGGATTAAATTATCAAATCATCCTTATTATTTGGCGTTTTTTTTTGCACTGCTTAAAAATAATTTCAATGTTATTCTTCTTGATAATAATGGATCTGATGATTACTTTAACTACATAATTGAAAATTCTAAACTTGTTGCTATTATAACAGATGAACCGTTTAAATCTAACTCGGTAAAATTTATAAGTTTTCAAGAAGCTATTTCTTCAAAATTAAAATCAACAATTAAATCACGAAATTTTTCAAATAAAATTGCACTTTGCACATCTGGAACAACAGGGTATTTTAATATAATAGTCTATAGTGGAGAACAGATAATGTATCAACTAAAATCTATTCTCTCTATACTTAAGAAATCTCCAATAAAAAATACAAAAATAGGTAATAATACTAAATTTTTAGTGTTTCCACCACTTCATCATATTTTTGGAATCATAATGTTATTAACTTATTCTTTCATTGGTGTAACAAACGTTATGTGCGAAAATTATACACTGTCGTCATTTATAAATGCTACAAAAAATGGAAATGTTGAATGGGTAGCAACAGTTCCTTTGATTTTTGAAGCTTTAATTAGATTTATCAAAGGAAAAAATCAAGGGAAAGAATTTACAAGCTTGAAAGATATATTAGGAGAAAATTTAAAGTTTTGTATTTGTGGAGGGGCACATACTTCACCTGAAATAATCAAAGAATTTAATAAATCACAAATAATATTTTCAGAATGTTATGGAATGACTGAGACAGGTATGATTACTATAAATGTTGGGACACAACAAGAAAGAGAAAATGGTTCAGTCGGAAAAGCCACTGAAGCAAGCTGTGAAGTAAAAGTATTAAAATCTGACAACGAAATTTCAAATGAAGGAACGGGAGAGTTGATTATAGCTGGTTCCGGATTATACTGTGCCACATTAAAAAACGGTGTTGAAATTCCCAAAAAATCAGATATAAATGACAGATTCATAAAAACAGGAGATTTTGTTGAAATCAAATCTGGAAATATTTATTTCCGAGATAGAATAAAAGATGTAATAATTAATTCTAGCGGAGAGAATATATGTCCTGGAGAATTAGAAAAAAATTTCGATTTTCTTCTTAATTATAAAGTTTCATTTACCATTTTGGGGTTAAATGATTTTCCTGTACTTGTTGTTTCTTTCGATAATTTTGAATTCCAAAAAGATCTTAAAGAAGAATTAACTGAAAAAATAATAAAAGCTAATCAAAAGCTGCCACTAAATAAAAAGATAGTTTCTATTTATTTTACGTCAAAATCTTTTCCAATAACCTCTGCCTTAAAGGTAAGAAAATTTCAATTAAAAAAATGTATAGAACAAAACTCTAAAGATTATATAAAATATGATTTAATTAAAAAGACTAAAAAAGCTTTTTCCATAGAAGAAATAAAAAAAGATCTTAAAAATTTCTTTAGCTCGTATTTAAATCTGGATGTAAGTAAAATAAATGATAATTCTTTAATAATTGAAGAATTAAATGTCGATAGTCTTATAATGGCAGAACTTTTTATCTATATTGAAGAAAAATACAATATCAGTATAGAAAAAGAATTTATACTTGAAGATTCTTTAAATATCACTAGCATAACCAACATGATATATGAAAAGATTTGAATAATTTAAAAATTCATAAAAAAGGAGGAAGTAGTTTTATGCTTAAGAACAAATTTTCAACATTAATCTTGTTAATATTGTTTTTAGCAAACACAATAATTTTTTGTACTGTTGCGAATTTAGTTCAAGTTAATGACTTATTAACAGAAGGATCAACCTCCTTAAGTTCAAGTTTTGAAAATTTTAAAGAGACAAGCTCTTTTAGTTCAGATTCAGTAGAACCGCACTCTCCAAATTGGATTGCTAAGAATATGGTCTGGACTGTACCATCTACTTTGGTAGGAGTAACAGGAATAATTACTGCGTTTGCCTTATGAAGTAGACCTTTAAATATTAGATCAATGGTGTGATTTTGAAAATTGCTGTCTTGATTGATTTAAATATATAATTAAAAAAGTTAATATTTTGATACAAGTTGGCTGTCTTTTTCTTATTTGAAATTTATAATTTATTAATAACTACACTTTTTACGTATCGTTTTGTCACGGATTGATGGAATGACCTTTTTATATTTTTGTAATTATTTTTATGTGATTTATAGTAACATGCATACCTTTAATTTATAATTTAAATACTACTATATATTAACAAACAATAAATTAACAATATGTAAATAATAGAGAAATTTGTTAAATTATATTGCATTTTGGAATTAATTGTAATACAATACGAATGAAAGGATATTTTGGCTTTATTTAATATTAAAAATATTGCCAAATTACTTTAAAATATGCCTATTTTACAATGTTTACTATATTACTCTTCTTAAAGATTAATTAAAGGTAGGTTCATTAGCATTAAAATGAAAACTATTGTACTAAAGATTTTTTGATAATAGTTAATGTATAAAGTTTTCACTTTTATGATTGGAGATGCACACAGTATAAAAATTTATGATTAAATCTATTATTGAAGTATATTTGTTCATATTTAAAAGAACATTACGCTTAGAAAAATGGTTATTATTAGTTTCTTTATTTTCAATTATCTTTTTAGGAACTTTACCGACTATAATTTCTTATGTTTTTAAATTAATTGTATTTAGCTTAGAAACTAGTTTAAATGCAAATAAAACGGATGTTAATTTATTAATTTTATGTTTGTTGTACGTATTTTTTATAGTTATAAAAGAACTTACATTTATTTGCCGTTCAATCATATATCGTATTACGTGCCAATCTTTAGTTTTTGATGTAGAAAATATAATTTTGGAAAAGTTTAAAAAAATTGACTTCAAGGTTTTCTTTACTCAGGAATTTCAAAATTTATACTTTAACGTTTTAAAAAATTATAATTCTGAATATTTTCATATGATAATTTCAACAATTTCATTATTATGTTCAGCTATAGAGTTAACTTCTATATTGGTTATATTATTGCACTTCGATTTCAAAATTGTGATTTTGTTGATTATTTTTGCTATACCATCCATATTAATAAGATGCAAAACACAAGAAAAGTTCATAAATACAATGAATGAAAATACAATTAATGAACGTAAGAACACATATTTTTTTAACATTTTGACAAATAAAAATTTTTTAAAAGAAATTAGACTTTTTAGTTTAGAAAATTATTTTGGAAAACAAAGGCTCTCTATTTTTAAAATTATTATTAGTCAATGGAAAAAGTTTGGTAAAAGTGAGTTTTCAAAGTTATGTTTTGCTCAACTATTTTCGTTTTTAGCACTCTTTATAGCCATTTATAAAATTATTGTCTCAACTTATTATGGGAAAATTACAATTGCTAATTTTGTATTTTATACAGGAATAATATTGTCATTCCAAAATTCTATAAGCCAACTTATTTTTCAATTTGCTGAGAGCTATAGAGGTATTTTATTCATAACACAACTATTCGATTTTTTTAAATTAGAGGAAATAAAAGACTATGATACCCAAGAGAATAATTTACACATAAAAAATAACGAAAATCATGTATTAGAATTTAAAAATGTAAGTTTTAAATATTGTAACTCAAGTAAATTAGTGTTAAATCAGATAGATTTGAAAATTAATTATGGAGAAAAAATATGTATTGTAGGAAAGAACGGATGCGGAAAATCTACTTTAATAAATTTACTATTAAGGCACTATTATCCTACGACTGGTCAGATTTTATTAGATGGTAAAAATATAAATTCCTATAACTTAACAGAGTATAAAAAATTATATTCTGGAATATACCAAGATTTTCAAAGGTATTCTACATATATTAAAAACTTTATTTCTTTTAGCAATACTGATAGAGAAAATGAACTGGATAATATAAGAAATGCAGCAAAAAAATCTTTTGCAGATGAGTTTATAGAAAATTCACTTATGAAGTATAATAGCTATTTAACACGGGACTTTGATAAAGACGGATTAGAATTATCCGGAGGACAGTGGCAAAAATTAGTCTTAGCAAGAGTATTTTTTTCTGAAAATCCAATTTTAATTTTCGATGAACCAACGTCATCATTAGATCCAGTTTCAGAAAAAGCAGTATTTGAAGAAATAAGCAAATTAAAAGGTAAGACAATCATTTTTGTAACTCATAGAATGTCAAATTTAAAATATGCCGATAAAATAGCGTTCATGGACCAAGGAAAAATGTTAGGTTTTGGTAAACACACAGATCTATTAAAAAAGTGCGAAAAATACAGAAAATTATCTGAATCTCAAAATTAAAAAGGACTTGTTAAAATGAAATTTCACATTAACATTAAATATAATAATATTACACCATAATATATAATTATTAAAAAGTAATAAATTGAAAACCCTAAACTTTCTAGAGAATTTAAATTTAATTAAAAGATATTAAAAAGTTAAATTTTTATGATTCAAGTTGTTTGATGAACTAGATTTTTTTAAAACTATCCTAAAAAATTCAAACAAACAATTTTAGAATAACAATTGATAAAAAGCTTTCTTGTGAAACTTCCTGACTTTATTGCTAAAAAACGATAAAATTATTTTTTGGGTAAAAGTAATATAAGCCATGAAAAGACCCAAAAAACAAATATTAATCTTGCTAAGGAGGTGGTTGTAAAAAATGAATAACATAAGTAATTTGAATAAGGAGGTGAACGTTGTATGAATATGATAGAAAAATTGTACAATTTTTTAAGTACTAGAAATCTTTCTGGAGTAATTCCTGTCTTAAAACCAACTGGTGTTCAGACTGCAATGTCAATTAGTAATGATTGCTATGAGCGTAATTGTACAGCTCCAGATACTAATTGCTGCTTTGACTGTTATGATCCTTGTGGAAATCATTGCGAATGGTAATAGTAGTAAAAATTTTTCCAGTATCTATTATTTGAGGATACTGGAAAGTTTTTGAAATTAATTTTAAAATAAGGAGATGAACATATATTGGTAGAAAATGTATGGATTACTGTTAATAGAAATTGTAACTTAAGGTGTAAATGGTGTTATGCTAAAAGCACAGATTATAATAAAGAAGACATTATGTCATTAAATTTAGCAAAAGAATTGATAGACTTTTCAAAGGCAATCAATGCTAAAAGTATAACATTAATAGGAGGAGAACCAACAATTTATCCTCACATTTTTGAGCTAATAAAATACGTTAAAATCAGTGGATTACGTTCAACACTTGTAACAAATGGCTATTTATTAAGTGATAACAACTATCTAAACAAATTAAAAAATATTGGTCTGGATATGGTTGGGTTTTCAATTAAAGCAGCTAACAGACAACAACAAATTGATTTAACTGGAATTGATTGTTTTGAGAAAATAAAAAAGGCTATGCATAATTTGAGTAATTCAAAAGGTATTAAGTATGCTTATTCAACTGTTATATCAAAGGATACAATTGACAATATTGAAGAATTTGCTGAGATGGTATCTCAAAACAGTCCCCAAAAAGGATTAAATTTTTCGTTTTGTAATCCATATTTCGAAAATGGTGTAAAAGATGAATGTGTCATGACACGTGAAGAAATTGTAAAAAATACTACAAAAAAATTTCATTTGGTATCAAAAATACTTAAAAATAAGGCTATTTTACAACAATCCGTTCCCGAGTGCTTTTGGCCAGAAGATTTTTTGGATAGTTTGCGTTCAAAAAAACAACTTTCATTTGGTTGTCACGTTATGAAGCGAAATGGGCTCATCTTCGATACAAAAGGTAAAGTTTTAGTTTGTAATAATTTACCCGATTACCCTATCGCAATATATGGTAAAGATTTTAAAGACAAAGACAGCTTTGAAAAATTTTGGAAAAGTAATGAAATTATTAAACTTTACGATAAAATTTATGAGTATCCAGATATAAAATGTCAAACATGTAAAAAATATTCAAAATGTGCTGGTGGATGTGCCATTAAGTGGTTTTCCTATAAGGGATTGCCTCAAATAGAGGAAAATTTTTATGTTAAAGCTTAAGAGGAAATACGTAATAAACTTATTTGTATTAGCATTAACTATTTTGAATTTATATGCCTATTCTGAAAACAAAGTTTTATTACATAAAGCTTTGGGAAATGGCAAACGCATGTTTGATAAATTAAACAATCAAGAAGATAACGTATTAAATTTAGAGGGTACAAAAATACAAGATATTTAGGAATCTATAACGATATTGAAGGACGTTCTTTGATTATAAAACCTTTTTACGATCTGATAATAGAGATAGTCTAACAGAAAACGATTTGAAAAAATTAAAAGAATTGAATGTTAAAACAGTTATAGATCTAAGATACCCCAATGAAATTAAAAAATCCAGATAAACTTACAAATGTAAAATGGATAAAATATCATAATGTTACAATTGCAGTAAATAAAAAATATCCAATATATGATAGTTATGTAAGAGCCTTGGAATGCAAAAAATTAATAAAAAATATATTTGAAACTATTGCTGATGCATAAGAAGGTACAATATTGTTCCATTGTACTCATGGAAAGTATCGGACAGGCATTTTGGCAATGCTACTTTTAAAAATTTCAAATGTAAAAGATGAATATATAGTAAAGAATTACTCGGAATGTTATTGTTCTGATTGTTCTTCTGGGAATCATAATAAAAATATAAAAAACGAAAGAAAATATAGAAAAAATTATTAAATATATAATTAACAAGTATGAATCATTCGATAAATATCTGTTGTCTACTTGTTTATCTAAAGAAAACTTGTTTAAGGTTAAGAAGATAATGAATCCTAATTTTGCTAGAGAATTTACTAATTTACAAAATAACGTATTGGTATAGTATTACAATAAGGTAGGTATAGCTATGACGTGTAAAAAACTAAAAAACAATATTATTTTACTTCTTGTTATTATTTATACTTTTTTAACATGCTCTCAGACATGTAAAGCTAGTTGGTCTACAGAACAAATTGATTTTGTAAAATCAAAACTTGAAATAAGGGGTTACTATATATCTAAAGTAATTGGTAAAGGTAAATATGGTATCGCTTTTCTAGGTAGAACTTCAAGTTCGGAATTGATATGTTTTAAGTGTGTATTTTCAAAATCATTTTCAAATTTAGAATACGAAATATTCAAAATAGATGATATCCAAAGTTGTCCCAATATTACGAAAATGCTTGAAAAGTTTGAAATAGAAGATGACTTCATACCAATGGTAGTTATTACCTCTGAATTTAATGAAGGAGGTAGTTTATTAGAAAAATATAATTTTTTTAATGAAAGACCTTCAGAACAAGATGCATTGCAAATTATATGCGATGTTTCTAATGCATTACAAGCGATTCACAAGAATGGATTTATACATAGAGATATCAAAGCCGACAATATAATGATAAGCAATGGTAGATATAAACTTATAGATTTCGGACTTACAATTGGTATGGATTCTCCCAAAACTAAAGAAGGATTTGCACCATATAAATCTCCTGAGTTTTTATTGTTTACAATTGATGGATGTGACGACTATAATGAAAAAGTTGATATATGGGCATTAGGTATAATGATGTACCACCTTATAACGGGCAAATTACCATATGTGCAACGCAATTCAGATATGAGATTGTTGTCTACAAAAGAATTGTGGGAAAATTCAAAAACATTTTGTTTATCATTAGAAGATATGCCTCTTTTTGCTCCTGAATATATGACTTCTTTAATAGTCTCTTGTTTTGCTTATAATCCAGATGACAGGGCTTCTGCTGAATTTTTACATGATAGTTCTTGTGAATTATTGAGAAATTTTGAGGAAAAATAAAAATTATCTATATTTGAATAAAAAGGTGGGAAAGAGGAAGTTTAATTGATGAATACACATTTTAAAATTCTGGAAATAGATATTTTTTTAATTTATTTATAGTGAGTATTTTTCGTTATTTAATTTGACAAGCAATTATTTTAAAGGATGTTTTACTTTATAATAACAAAGATTAAAAAATTTCGGAGATTTTAAAACAAATTTAAAAATATTTAAGTTTTGTGTAAAAGCAGTTTATAGCTATACTATCAAAATATTTTTTTAAATATTACATATTAATATGATTGTATGTTATCATTTAAAGTTTAGAGAATACGAGTTGTTTTGATCATAACCAGATATATCTTTTGATACAACTGAGAGCTCAGTATTGCTGGGATTTTTCTATAAATTTTGTCAAGTGGGGGGACATACTTTCACATGGTTGCAAATATTGTATTTATATACAAATTTATTTTTAGATTTTGCAGTATTTGTTAAGATTATAAACATAATGATAAATAGTAAATTATGGTTATTTATTTTAGACATGTCGAGAATTTTTGTGAAATCAATGTCTCCGCTCATTGCGATAATTGCACTTGAAGGCAAATAATAACTTTTTTAATAATCACAGACTTCTTTAAATGATAAATCCATAATACATTCAGGAAGTCCTCCGAAATAATTTTTATCTTGAGTGCCATGAAAAATAATTTTTGAAAAGGAATTCCAAAATCCATGTATGGTATCTTTCATTTCATTAAAAACACATCCCATACAAAAACCATTCCATTATAGCATCCTAGTTTATTTAGTCCAACTTTTTTGGGTCAGTGCAAATGGAGTATCTTTTTTGTTTAAAAAGTTTTATAATAGTATTCTATTGTTCAGCATATATTCATTACAAAATCACTTATTATATGAGCCAGAAAAATAAAGATGGGAGGGAAATGCTTATTGCTTAAAATTCAATAGTGTACGAGGTGATAGGTACTTTTTATATGTGTGTCTCTGAAGCTTACTCTGTACTTAGTCGACGCAGATCGCCAGTTAATATTAATTCCGATTTACATAATATTTTTAAAATCTTAAAACATATTAGAATTTTGGAGAAACGCATCCCAAAGAATGCAAAAAAATAAAATTAAATATTAAAAAGCGTCCACTTAATATTCCTGTCTGATTTCAAGAAAAGAAAAATAAATAGATGACTTTGTTTTTTAAAAAATATGCGAAAATCTAAATTAAAAATGTTAGTATTCTCGAAATCTTGAATTTTTAATAATTAAAGATTTTAAAAACACTAATTGCACATTAAAAAATTCTGATAAAACAAAGAAGTCATAAAGAAGCGCAGTCCTCCATAGCCCTAATGATTTGCAAATTTTAGATACAATTATTATGCAAATGGATAGATATAAATTAAATTATAATATTAAAATTTCAGAATATAATACAGCCATAGGCGTAGCTGGATATGATAATGATTGTTCATTTAATTTAAATACTGATCTAACCAGAAGTTTAGGCCATGTTCCAGCAATTATAAATAAGGAAGGGGAAATTGATATACCGTATATGAGTAAATCACTTGCAAACAAAATTTTAAGCACTGACGAACAAATTATAAGAGAAACTCTCTTTGGAATGCTGGATAATGAGTATATACAGGCAACCATAGAACGATTTCTTCAAATAAAAAATGCAATTAAAGCTACATTAGTTGACCGACCGGGTTTTCTTTTGGAAGACTGGGAGTGGAGCGAATCGACTATGATGAATGAAATAAATTATAACGATGCAATTCCCAAAGATAAATTCAAAAACGATGACCGAATATTTCATCATGAACTCACCTATTTTGGTGCATTTATTGAGGAATTAAAAGAAAATCAATACTTATATTTATGAAAGGAAAACAATCTATGAAAAGATTTATATCTAAATTTTTATTACTGCTCTTTGTATTTTTATTTATTTTTACATCAGTGGAAGTCTATGCTTTAGATAAGAAATTTGAGTATATAGAAAAATACGATTACTCGTATCGCCTGAAAATGTTTGAAGAAGATATTGTTAACTATTATAAAGGGTTAAACTGTAAAAAAATATTGGTTGTGGGAGATACGAACTTCGCAAGCACATTCAAAGACGTGTTTTCAAAAGAAAGAGATATTCAAATTGATTTTATGGAAAATATTTATTGTATGAAGTGTGATAAAGGTAGGTATGATCTAATCATTGATACAAAGCATGAACCTGTTTTTTTTGATAAAATTTATGAAGGAAAAAATGTCTCTTCGTTCAGAGATGTATATACCCAGATATTATGTAAAAAAACTCTGGAGTTTTTAAAGAAAAATGAGATTAGTTATTATTTTTTTGAAGCGCCTGATGCATATAAAATTAAAAACTTAGATGAGTTTGAAAAACATTTATTGTCGTCTGGAAAAACCAGTATGGAAGTTGTAGAAGACAAAGAATTAAGAGAAAAACTATATAGTGATAACAAAGATTGTTTAAAGAAAGTATCAAAATATTTTGACCCGGGAAACATTTATCTAGGATTATATTATTTAAAACGTGATTATAAAAGTGAAATTGAAAACGTAGTAGCAGGCAAGCGAGTTACAGTAGGACAACCTGATACTTATAAGTTTTCGATAAATTTTATTGGCCCATGTTTAGCATACGGCAACTTCGTTTCTGATGCTTATACTATACCAAGTTATTTTCAAAAAATAGTAAATAATGATTTTCAAAATCAGTTTATTGTTAATAATTATGGAGTTAATCCACTTAATGTTATGAACGAGTTTGAAATAATTTTAAATTCATCATATAAAAAAGGAGATATTGTTATTCATTTAGGTAAACTTGATGCCCCAACTGAATCTTTGGTGAGAAAAGAATGCTGTGGATATTTTGAAACCACACATTTATTTAATAGACCTCATAACTATGGGTACTGGATGATAAACGATGGGTTTCATATCAACCACAATGGAAATCGTGTGATTTCAGAATATATATTTAAAACTATTGAGCAAAAATTAATCGACAATCAAAATATAAAGAATAATAAGGAAATAATAGAATATAAAATTAATAAAAACTTTGGAAGAGATAGTTTTTTAGAAAGTAATCCTGAATTTTTAAAATATTTAGAACAACTTAATAAAATAAAAAATAATAGAGAAAAAAATTTAAAACCAAATGCAAAGGTAGGTGCAGTAGTTGTTAATTGTAATCCCTTCACGTTAGGACATAGATATTTAATCGAGAAAGCTAAAAGCAATGTAGACTTTTTATATATTTTCGTTGTTGAAGAAGATAAGTCAATATTTCCCTTCAAGGATAGAATAGAACTAGTAAGAAAAGGTACATCCAATATGGAAAACGTTGAAGTGTTGCCAAGTGGAAAATGGATGATATCAATTGAAACGTTCCCAGAGTATTTTAAAAAAGATCAACTACTAAATGAAGTTGTAGATCCATCTAAAGACGTTAAAATATTCGGAAAATACATTTGCCCAACTCTTGGTATTAATACACGGTTTGTCGGTGAAGAACCCTTTGACAATGTAACGAAACAGTATAATGATACTTTAAAACGTGAACTTACTAAGTTTGGTGTAGATCTTATAGAAATTCAGAGAAAAGAAATTGATGGTAATGTGATTAGTGCATCATTGGTAAGAAAGTTGGCATCTCAGAATAAGTTTGATGATATAAAAAAATATGTACCTTTAACTACATTAGAATATTTAAAAAACAATTTTACAGCTTAGATATTTGAATGGTAGTCAAATTTGAATCTACAAATTTAGTTACTGATTTCCGATTTTTCTTTTATCAAATAGATCTTAACAATTACTAGCAAGTAACTTCGCATAAAGTCTGATCACTCTTTAAAAATCATCAAATGGATGAATTTTCAAAATCGGTTTTGCAATCAAATGAAATTCTTTAAGCACCCATAAAAAGGCTATCGAAACGATCACAAAATTAATTTAAGAAATGCAAGACATAAAAATTCTGATCATCAAATCCAACAACGAAAATTATCTTGCTTGCATAATAACTTTGTTTTATTTAAATGCTCACTCAACACACAAAATTGTTCGTGGAATACTCGTCGAAATCGGCTTTTCGGATTTTATTTTTTATCCAAACGATAAATCAAAACCCACATTTATTATCGAAGTTTAAAAAAGATTTCTTCCCCCCAGATAAAGCCCTTAAACAAATTAAGGAAAGTGTTATGCACTTGAGTTGAAATAACATACCGAGCTGAAATTAACCGTTGGCATAGCCTACGACAGCCAGCTGAAAAAGCGCAGCATTAAAATCGAGGATATTTAGCACATTTTAACAACTTAAGGTTGACTTTTCTTTATATATGGAGTTATTTCACACACCTTCATAACTAACTCACATTCAGTTGTGAAATATAATTTTTGTATCAAAAGTCTAGTGATTAGGCACTGTGGAGTACCATAAGGGGCATGAAATGTTTTTATGGTTCTCCTTTTGAAGAGTAGATTGGTTAACAAGCAATCTGCTCTTTTTTACGTCCAAAAGATTTTTCGTAACTGTATTTTTCTGGGCAAATCAATTTTAAGATCTATACTTATCCTATCATCTTGCAATAAATTTATATCTTTGTGCTTTAAGCTCAAATTGCTAATTTTCGTATTTTTCAGATAACTTCAAAAAATCGGTTTTGCGATAAGTTATCTAAACTTTTTTTCTTCAATATTTGGGCATTTGCTTTATTAAACGTTTACGGTTAAATTTTACACTTTCTGAAAGCTTTTTTACACTGTAAATTCTATAATCACAACAAATTACTATTAAAATTTTAAAATTCTTATTTTTGGTCAACATATCAATCAAAATTCACAAAATAATATTTTGTTTTTCGCAAAAACGTTCGTATATCAAAAATTTATATAAATTTCTCCTTTTATATTGAATAATGTTTTTTTACATATTATACTAATTATAGAGAACTTTCGAAGTAAAAATAAAAAGTGAGGACCAAAATAATGAAAAAACTAATCTCAATAGCACTAAGCATAACAATAGCAGTATCAGTAGCAATGTCTGCGTATATCATTCCATCCCACGCAATCGGGTACAACAAAGTAGTTGACAATGAATTTGGCGGAAAAACAACCTACGTAGCTACTGAATATTTAGATGATTACGTTCAGGAACTCGAAGATGAGATAAATGAAGTTGGAAATAAATACAGGGACAGATATCACATCCATCCTTGGAAAGGATTTTTATGTCAGTGGATTCCTATACTTTTAGCAATAGGTTTTCACATTTCTCTCGATTTTGCCGTAAAAATGTATAACTACATTAAATTAAAAAATTCTTTAAATGCTAACTCTCAAAACCCAACATCTACAAAAGAACTGTGGAAAAAAAGCTCACTATCATCTTTACAAAAAATGTTCGTTGGCGCAACATCCGGAATCGCTCTGTTTTTGGGACTCGTCAAGTCTAAAATTAACAGCCCAGCAGTACAAAATATTGACGCTAGTTTTGTATTTTCAAAAAACTACAGAATATTTTCCCAATTAAGTGACCCAGAGCATCCTGACTTTGTAGAATCAATCAAAACCTTTGGCGCTGAAATTATATGCCGTCCAAGCTTCCCTCGGGACAAACTTTATATGAACTGCATTGTAAATTCACAGAGACGTTTTTATATTCCAGGCCGTAAACATTACGATCCAGAGTTGGCCGCCACTTTGATATCTGACTCTACTCCAAAATTAGGCTATATACAATAAGGAGCAAACACTATGAAAAAAATTCTATCTATAATATCAACAATTATAATAATTATTAGTTCAATAAATTTGGTTTCGTACGCTGATTGTAATATGAATATAAACTATAAAAAGCTTATTGATTTTTCTGAAGTCATAAATGATGATGACTTGAAATCAATTACTCAAACAATTGGCGACAAAACAGTAACAATAACAAAGTATGACAAGATTGTCAAGATTAAAGGTTCTTTAAATAGTGAGATAAAAGATAATGAAAAAGAAATTAATAGAATACAGAATATGGAAATAAACCCCGGTGCATTATATTATTTTTTAGAAATAGCACGTAATTTAATAACAAATCAACCTACAACTGCATCACAAACTTCAAATGAAACGGTCTCAAAAATTTCTTTAAATGACTTAAAAAGATTGGCTGAAAAAGGAGAAAGTAATTCCACAACACAAGGGAAACTGCAAGGAGCAATTGCGACATTATCTGCATATGGAGCTGGTTTTGTTGGACTTTTAAATAGTCTAGTAAAAATTTCAAAGGAAGGACTTAAAGGACTTAAAGACCCTTCCACGCTTACAGGTATATGTGTTCTCTCGACTTTAGGAGGTTTTGCTTACAATCTCTACTTTATATCACAAGAAAATAAAGTAAGTCGTTTAATTGACGTTTATAAAAACATAAAGAGGCAGGTTTATGAAGGGATAACTGATCATAAGTGGATAGGCAACAATGTACTCATTACAGCTATTCCGACTGACAATTCCTGCACTAAGGGATATGCAGACTTTCACAATGTTGACGGAATCCGGTATAGCAAATCTCAAGATGCAATAAATTGGGAATTTGCAAAAGCTGAGTGTAAATTTTTAAATGCAGACCACGATGATTGTTATCAAGAAGCTAAAAAAACAATTGATTGTCTGTGGGACAACCTAGAGGACCCATCAAAGTGTAAAAATAACCCTTACTATCATCCTTATTCAGAAGATGATTAATTATAACGTCATTTTTTCAAAAATAAAGTCTAGTACCGATATAAGGTACTAGATTTTTATAAATTAATTTTTTGAGTTTTTTTGCGACTTACATTGATGCAAAAAGTTTTAATTTTTTCACTTTAATGTCAATTACATAATTTCATTTTTTACATCATATAACGCTCTCAGTAGCACTTTAACATGTACAAACCTCACAAAATAATATTTTGTTTTTCGCAAAAACGTTCGTATATCAAAAATTTATATAAATTTCTCCTTTTATATTGAATAATGTTTTTTTACATATTATACTAATTATAGAGAACTTTCGCAGTAAAAATAAAAAGTGAGGACCAAAATAATGAAAAAACTAATTTCAATAGCACTAAGCATAACAATAGCAGTATCAGTAGCAATGTCCGCGTATATCATTCCATCCCACGCAATCGGGTACAACAAAGTAGTTGATAATGAACTTGGTGGGAAGACAACATATGTGGGCACTGAATTTTTAGAAGAGTATATTAAGAAGCTCGAAGATGAGATGAATGAAGCTAAAAATAAGTACATGGATAAATATCACATTCACCCCTGGAAAGGATTTTTATATGAGATGTTTCCTATTATTTTAGCAATAGCCTTTAATATTTCTCTCAATTTTGCCGTAAAAATATTCAACTACATAAGATTAAAAAAATCTTTAAATGCTAACCCTCAAGCTCCTATGCCTGCTGAAGGATTATGGGAGAAAAGTTCACTATCATTTTTGCAAACAATGTTCCTTGGTGTAGTGTCTGGGGCTACATTATTTTATGGTCTTGTAAAATCTAAAAATTATAGTGCGCTACCGCAGTTGATTGAAGCCGATGATATATGGTCAAAAAATGACTGGATACTTTACAACTTAAAGGATCCAGATCATCCTGACTTTGTGGAATCGATCAGGCTTTATGGCGCTGAAATTGAGTGTCATCCGATGAGCTTTGCAGATAAAATAAATAAACAATGCCATGTAAACTCACAAGAACGTTTCTTCATAAAAGGTTGCAAACGTTACGATCCCGATTTAGCTGATACTATTCCGAAATTAAACTATATACCTAGGTAAGGAGCAAACGTTGTGAAAAAAAGTTCAACTATAATATTAACAATTTTAATTATCATTAATTCAATAAATTTTGTTTCGTACGCCGATTGTAATATGAATATAAACTATGAAAAGCTTATTGATTTCTCTGAAATTATTGAAGGAAAAACAAAATCAATTACTCAAACAATTGGCGACAAAGAAATAACAATAACAAGATATGACCAAATTTCTAAAATTAAAAATGACTTAGAAAAAGATAATCTCGATGCAATTAAAAAATTAGTCAACAGCAAAAGTAGCGGAATTGATCCAAATATTCTTGTTCACGTGTACGATAGATCAATGGATTTGCTTTTCCAAACATCTGCAGCAGAAACTAATGCGTTAAATCAAATTGCCAAAATGATAGACAAAGAGACTCTAAATAAATTAACAGAAGAAGAACAAAAAAAAGCAGCAACTGAAGGAAGAGATTCTGCAGTGATACCTACTATCTCCTCTACTACGCTTAGCTTATCGATTGGCAAGTTATGCCAAAAAGGCCTTGCAAAAGTCATTGGAAGCAAGTTAGCTGAATCAATACTTGCAAAAGCCGGCTTAACTGCAGGAGGGGCTGGTGCAACAATAGTATCGTATGCAAGTGGTATCGCTACAGCTGCGTTGGTGTTGTATGGCTTAACTGGAGCTTACAATCAAATTTTTGTCTTACCAATTACTAAGAAATTTGAAAATTTACTTTCAGTTCGTAAACACGTGTACGATTCGGTTAAAGACAACATACTCAACCATAGGTGGATTGACGGAAACGTGCTCATTACAGCTATTCCAACTAATAGTTCTTGCACTAAGGGATATGCAGGTTTTCACAATGTTGACGGAATCCGGTATAATAAATCCCAAAAGGCGATAAACTGGGAATTTGCAAAAGCTGAGTGTCAATTTTTAAATGCAGACCACGATGATTGCTACCAAAGTGCAAAAGAAGTAATTGAGTGTTTGTGGGACAACCCAGAGGATCCGTCAAAGTGTAAAAATAACCCTTACTATTACGCAAATACAGCAAAATATGCACTGGTAAAAGATGAATTATAAACTTAACTTTACAAGGGTAAAACCTAACACCTATATGTAGAACTAGGTTTTTATAAATTAATTTTTTGAGTTTCTTTGCGTGCGCTCTAAATTCTTAAATCTATTACCACATTATAAATTGATAACTTTGATGCGTTAGTAACCTAAATTTTATTTTCGTGAGTTTATTTCAAACATTTTGCCGCTATACTTTCACCTGAAAAGTTATTAAACTGATTCTTTAACCTCTCAATTTTACACATATACCAAAGTTTCATACCAGCATAATTTAATTATTTGCACTTTTATTCAGTGTATTTATAACAAAGTTTAACCCCTTGAATATAACTTGAAATATCAGGAAATCTATTCCTACCACAACAGCTGAAGACAAAATTAACAATATCGATACATTGCATAATGAAAACAACGACCTAAAAAGAGTAATTCCTATTACTAGTCCTGAACTCATAAGTATAAACAGTGTTTTTCTAATAAGATTAAAAGGCTGGCAAATTTTAAATAATAAAAGAAGCCCCAAAAAACCGGTCGAAATGACACATAAAGTCGAAATTTGAGAATTATCAAAACTTATGAACAGACTAGAAGCCATTATCAACAATATACTTAAAACTATTGACAAGGCACACGGTAAAGCTTTCGTTATTATATTTATAAATAATCGACCTTTTATTCTATCGTTGTTAGGCTCCAGAGCTAAAACAAAAGATGGGATGCCTATGGTAAGCACACTGGTCAATGTCATCTGTATCGGCATAAACGGGTATGGCATGTTTATAAACAAAAAAACAATGGCAAGAAGAGTAGCGTATATAGTCTTAACCAAAAACAGAGATGATGATCTTTGAATATTATTTATCGACCTTCTTCCCTCCGATACGACTTTTGGCATGGCATCAAAGTTAGAGTCAAGCAAAACCAATTGGGAAACATTTTTGGTAGCGGCACTACCGGATGCCATTGCTATGCTGCAATCAGCTTCTTTTAAAGCCAAAACGTCATTTACTCCATCACCCGTCATGGCAACTGTATGACCAGATTCCTTTAAAGCGCAAATTAATTTTTTCTTTTGGTCAGGCGAAACTCTACCGAAAACTGTATAAGAGTTAGCTGCATTTTTTATCTCCTCATCTGCCTTTACATTTGAAAAGTCTATAGTTTTGTCGTAGCCTTCAATACCAACCTGCTTTGCTATGCTTGAGACAGTCTGTACATTGTCGCCTGAAATAACTTTAATTGCTACGCCTTGATCTTTAAAATATTCTAAAGTATTTTTAGCCTGCCGTCTGATTTTATCTTTTATAAGTATAAGCCCCATAAGCTTTACGTTCTTCGGTAACTTATTGCTTTGAAACTCATTTTCAGAATGAGCAAGTGCTACCACTCTACTACTTTGCGAATAATTTTCAAGGTCGGTTTTTATTTTGTCTAATTCGTCATGTTCTAAAATAAACTCCGGTGCACCTAATATAAAACTTCCTTGTCCATTTTTAAAAAGCCCAGACCATTTTTTGTCCGACGAAAAAGGGATAACTATATCGGCACTTGAAAATTTGAAATGCTTAGAATGCTTAAATACGTTTTTAATGGCATTAAACGTAGAGTTGTTATCTTGAAGCGATGAAGAAAATAAACAGAGGGCTTGACTTATATCCTTATTGCTGTACGAGTTGTACGGAACGGTTTTACTTACTTCCATAATTCCCTCGGTCAAAGTTCCGGTTTTGTCAAGGCAAAGAGTGTCTACCCTCGCGAGAGTTTCTATGCAATATATCTCCTGCACTAAAACCCTCTTCCTTGAAAGCCTTATAACGCTCACAGCAAGAACCGTACTTGTAAGCAACACCAATCCCTCCGGAATCATCCCTATGATGGCGGCACATGTGCTTATAACAGCGTTCTCAAAGCTAGAATGGTTACCCATCTGCTTAAAAAATAGCCAAGTTCCTATAGGTATTATCAGTATCGACAGGATTAATATTATTTTGTTAAATGTCTGCATTATTTCCGAGTTGACTTTTTTTATGTACTTGGCATCTTTAGAAATAGTAAATGCATAATTTTCATCTTTTATATGCTCAACTTTCGCATAACAAAATCCGCTTACTATAAAACTCCCCGATAACAACATATCGGACTTTTTTTTATGTACAGGGTCAGATTCTCCTGTAATTAATGATTCGTTAACTTCGCATTCACCCTGTAAGATTATACAGTCGGAAGGAATCTGATTTCCCTGTCGCAAAATCAATAAATCGTCCAGTACAATGTCGTTTATTCCAACATTGCATATTTCACCGTTTCTTAGAACTTCTATTTTAGATGCTGCAACTATAGATAATTTATCAACCGCTTTCTTCGCCCGGATTTCTTGATATGTTCCAATTATGAGATTAGAAATAACGACTCCCATGAAAAGTAAATTTTTGTAAGAACCAACATATAATATAGCAATAGCTAAAATAAAATTTATAAGGTTAAATAGCGTAAATAAATTATTTTTTATAATGTGCGGTATAGTTTTAGTGGGAATGGACATTTCTTCGTTAATTAAATGATTTTCTATTCGCTCATTTATCTGCTCTTCACTAAGACCACAATCTATTTTAGGGTCGTATCTGACAATATTTTCAGTTGTACTAGGCACCTATTTCCCTCCCATATAATGTTTATTTAATTATAATACATACGAAATTAAAGTCAATCTATAAAGGAGACCGGTGATATAAATTGAGATGCAGAGTAGTAGATCTTAGAAACAAAGAAGTCATAAATATTAAAACAGGAATGCGTCTTGGCTGTGTAGACGACGTGGAAGTGGACACCGAAAATGCAAAAGTTTTAGGTATTGTGATTTTTGGCAGATTAAGGTGTTTTGGAGTTTTAGGCAGAGAAGAAGATATATTTATAAGATGGGAGGACATCAAAGTAATAGGTGACGACACAGTACTGATAAACTGCGGCATAGGAAGGCATAAAAGAAAAAAGAAATTTAAAATTTTTAATAATATGTTCAGATTTTAAAAAAATACCCTGTAAGACTCAAAAGTCATTACAAGATATTTTTTTACTTATCTTTCATTACATATCAAATATAAAATTAATCATTTCTTGCGGTCTTTATCTCTACCCCGCCGAATATTGTTGTTGATTTAATGCGTAAAGTGCAAAAGTCCGGATTGCGGTATGAAACTTTATCCGATACCCCTCCCATAAATCCATCATTTTCAACTTTTATATTTACATCCTCAGGTACTATAATTTTACACCCACCGAAAATCGCTACAGCTTTGATTTCAGTATCTTCATTTATAATCGCATCTCTTAAATCAAGATCCACTCCACCAAAAATCGCTGTCATTGCAGCTCCACAAAATGGCTTATTCCCATATCTGCATTCTTGACCACTAAATATGGCACTATATCTATCTGAATGTTCTCCATTACTCGATACTTCAATATATATGTTGTCCTCTTCCGACTTGTTCCTGCTAAATATAGTTTTGATTCCCAAAATAACAATGGCAAAAGCCAAAACTACTTTCCATATCATACTTCCTTCTATCAGCTCTTGTTGCTGCAAAAGCAAAGAAACCCCTATACTGAGCAGTATAAAACTAAAAGTCTTATTTCTTTTTTTAAACAAGTCTATAATTGCCGGCACAATAATAAATAAAGTCCACCAACCTTTAAAAAACAAAGTAAACAAACCTGTAAAACTTCCAAAAAGTCCTATCCCTAAAAAGACTAAACATAACCCCCACATAACATTGCTCATAAACGATTCACCATCCTAACATCAAAATTCTTAAAACTAAACATTTTCGTGACGTTTTATCACTCATAAATGTACAAATTATCCTTATAGTATAGCTGATAAAAGGCAAAAATGCAAGTACTTTCATTTTTACTTAAAACATACAGCAAACTACAATAACACTGTATAATTGCGCAAAAAAATAGGCGCACTTTTAAACGTCCCAATATTAAGATTTATTTTGCTGAATCCAAATAATTTTGCAATATAATAGTAGCTGCTACAGAATCTATGACTTTTTTGCGTTTTTTCCCTCTTGTATCAGTCACGTTTAAATACACATTTGCTTCTTTTGTGGTGCATCTTTCGTCTTGCATTACTATTTCTACGTCAACTTTACTTTTTACGTTTTCGGCAAATTCATGCGATTTTTGCGCACTTTTTCCTTCTGTACCATCCATGTTTTTTGGCAAGCCTATTACAACTTTTCTGACATTGTATTTTTTTATGAAATTAAGTACTTCTTCTAAAAGCTTAGCCCTGTCGCTTTCATTTATAGTACAAACAGGAGTCGCTAAAGTTTCGCTAACATCAGATATTGCCACGCCAGACCGTACATCTCCTAAATCTATTGCTAAAATACGCATTATAAATTTCTCCTTTTTAACTTAAAAGGCAAGTTCGTTTTCAAACTTGCCTATAAATTTTACTGAAGTTCTTCGATCGCTGACTTTAAACTTTCTATTTTTTCTTTATATGTTTCGTACGTTTTCTTCACATTGTCAACCACATTCTGCGGAGCCTTAGACATAAAACCTTCATTAGATAATTTTGAACTCGCAAGTTTAAACTCCTTCTCAGCCGTTTCCAGCGATTTTTTTAGCCTTTGCAGTTCTTCATTTTTGTCTATAAGCTCATCCATGGGTATATAAACCTTAACTTTCGGTAAAATTATCGTAACTGCATCGTTTATATTTTCAAAGCGCTCCCCTATAATGACTTTCTCTCCGTATGCCAGCTTTTCTATAAATAATGCTAAATCATTAAAATCATCTACACATTCTGTTTCGATGTATATTTTGGCTTTTTTAGAAGGCGGTACGTTCATCTCTGAACGGCGATTCCTTATAGCTTTTATGGTTTCCATTATAAGCTCTACTTTTTCTTTCTCTATCTCAAAGCATAAGCTCTCTTTAAATTCCGGATATTTAGAAATAATCAGAGCTTCACCTTCATGCGGCAAAGTTTGCCATATTTCTTCTGTTATAAACGGCATAAATGGGTGCAGAAGCTTCAAAATTTCGGCCATAACGTAAACTAACATACTTCTAGTTACGTTTGATAATTTTTCATCATTTTCATTGTGTGCAAGCCTTATTTTGGAAAATTCAATATACCAATCACAGAAATCATCCCATATAAAATCGTATAACTTCTGTGCAGCTACTCCCAGCTCGAACTTCTCAATATTCGTTATTACTTCTTTTGTAACAGAGTTTAACTTTGACAGAATCCATTTATCTTCTTCATTCAGACTCGATGGAATAGCATTTTTCACCTGGTGTCCTGCTATTTTCATATGAATAAACCTGGCTGCATTAAATATCTTATTAGCAAAATTTCTGCTCGAGTTTACTTTTTCTTCAGAAAATCGCATATCATTGCCGGGACTGTTCCCCGTAGCTAGTGTAAACCTCAACGCGTCTGCGCCATATTCTTCAATCACCTGCAATGGATCTATCCCATTTCCTAAAGATTTTGACATTTTCCTTCCCTGGGAATCTCTGACCAAACCGTGTATCAGTACATTTTCAAACGGAGCCTTTCCGGTATGTTCTATGCCGGAGAACATCATTCTGACAACCCAAAAAAAGATTATATCGTAGCCTGTGACTAATGTAGACGTTGGGTAAAAATAATCAAGATCTTCCGTTTTATCCGGCCAACCAAAAACAGAAAATGGCCAAAGTGCCGACGAAAACCAAGTGTCTAAGGTATCTTCGTCTTGTACGACATTTTCAGAAACACACTTATCACAAACATTAATGTCATTTCTGCTCACCATCATATTTCCGCAATCTTTACAGTAGTATGCAGGTATTCTATGCCCCCACCAAAGTTGCCTAGAAATGCACCAGTCTTTTATATTGTTTAACCAATTAAAATATATTTTTTCAAACCTAGCAGGAATAAACTTCGTTTTGCCTTCTTTTACCCAATCAATTGCAGGTAAAGCCAATTTGTCCATCTTCATAAACCACTGCTTAGATATCATAGGTTCTATCGTGTCTGAGCACCTGTAGCACTCTCCTACGTTATGGGTAATCGCTTCTTTCTTCACAAGCAAATCTAACTTTTCTAATTCTGAAACAATTTTTTCTCTAGCCTCATATCTGTCAAGCCCTTTAAATTCTCCGGCATTTTCATTCATCTTCGCTTCTTCGTCCATAACTTTTATGACCGGCAGATTGTGTCTTAAGCCAACTTCAAAGTCATTTGGATCATGAGCCGGTGTTATCTTCACTGCCCCTGTTCCAAAATCAATATCTACATACTCGTCGGCAATGATCGGTATCTCTTTATTTGCAATGGGTAAAATTGCGGTTTTGCCGATTAAATTTTTGTACCTGGCATCGTTCGGATTTACCGCAATTGCTGTATCTCCCAACATGGTTTCGGGCCTGGTTGTCGCGATTTCTATAGATCCTGAGCCATCTGAAAGCGGATATTTTATATGCCAGAAATATCCCCGTTTTTCGCTAAAATCAACCTCCGCATCAGATATTGAAGTCTTACATTTTGGGCACCAGTTTATTATTCTCTCGCCCTTGTAAATCAGTCCTTTTTCATAAAGTCTAACAAAAACTTCCTTTACAGCTTTGGAACAGCCTTCATCCATAGTAAAGCGTTCTCTATCCCAGTCACAAGAAGCCCCTAGCTTTTTTATCTGCTCGATAATCGTTCCACCGTATTTTTCCTTCCAAGAATATGCTCTTTCTAAAAATTTTCCCCTACCAAGGCTTTCCTTATTAATCCCTTCTTCTTTTAGCGCATTTACAATCTTAGCTTCCGTTGCTATAGCTGCGTGATCTACCCCCGGTACCCACACAGTGTTGAAACCCTGCATCCTTTTAAAGCGCACAAGTATATCTTGTAAAGTTTCATCCAGCGCATGTCCCATATGAAGTTTTCCTGTAACATTTGGCGGCGGAATAACCACTGAATATGGCTTTTTTGTTTTATCTACTTGAGATTTAAAATATTTTCCGTCTAGCCAGAATTTATAAATTTTATCTTCAACTAGTTTAGGATCATAAACTTTTGGTAATTCTTTTTGCACCTTAATTCCTCCATCATTTCATCTCATTTAAAGCTATTATCTCATTTGTGAAAAGCGTTGTCAATAAAACAAGCTTGATTAAAACTTATTAAAGCACAAACAAAAAAGCCACACTTGACATAAGCATGCTTTGCAAATACAATAATATATGGGTATTTTCTTATACCTCATAATAAACAGGGAAAAAGTTGAAATTAACAGACTTTTAGTTTTTCTCAAATTAACATTAACGCAAAACGAGGAGGTGTTGTAGTAAGTGGAAGCATGGCAAATACTATTAATTATTTCCGGCTCTGTAATTTCTATAATAATTGGTTTTTTGGCTGGAATTAATCATAGAAAAAAAGTTGCGGAAACTGAAATAGGTTCGGCAGAACAAGAGGCCAAAAGGCTCATAAACGAAGCAATGCTAGAAGCAGAAGCAAAAAAGAAAGCTATTATATTGGACGGTAAAGATGAAATAATCAAAAATCGTTCAGAAGTTGAGAAAGAGCTTTCAGAAAGGCGTAAAGACGTTCAGCGCCAAGAAAAAAGGCTCCAGCAAAGAGAAGAAACTCTGGACAGAAAAATAGAGAATTTAGATAAAAAAAGTGAATTGTTGGAAAAGAAGGAAAAACTCGTCGATCAAAAATTAACCGAAGTGGATGAACTTAAGCAAAATCAAGTTAATGAATTAGAAAAAATATCAGGGCTTTCGGAGGAACAAGCGAAGGAAATTTTGCTTAAAAAGTTGGATGAAAGTTTAATACATGAAAAAGCTGTGAAGATCAAAGAATCTGAGCAGAAATTTCACGATGAAGCTGAAGCTAAGGCAAGGGAAATAATATCTTTAGCAATTCAAAGGTGTGCTTCTGATCACGTATCTGAAGCGACTGTAAGCGTTGTTCCTCTTCCCAGCGACGACATGAAAGGAAGAATAATCGGGCGCGAAGGTAGAAACATCCGAGCTATTGAAACTTTGACGGGTGTTGACCTAATAATAGACGATACACCAGAGGCTATTACTTTATCTAGCTTTGACCCTGTAAGACGCGAAGTTGCAAGACTAGCACTTGAAAATTTGATTGCTGATGGACGAATTCATCCTGCAAGAATTGAAGAAACCATAGAGAAGGCTAAACAGCAGGTTGATAAAACTATAAAGACCGAAGGCGAACGCGCTGTAATAGAAGCTTCTGTAAATTCGATGCATCCTGAACTTATAAAGCTTTTGGGTAGACTTAGATATCGTACCAGTTACGGGCAGAATGTTCTAAACCATTCTTTGGAAGTTTCACATTTGAGTGGTCTTATGGCATCTGAACTTAATTTAGATCCTACTTTAGCCAGAAGAGCTGGCTTGTTGCACGACATCGGTAAGGCACTTGACCATGAAATAGAAGGCTCTCATGTTGATATTGGAGTTGAAATTTTAAAGAAATACAAAGAAAATGAAGCTGTCATACATACGGTGCACGCTCACCACGGCGATATAGAGGCAAAAACTGTTATAGATTGTATTGTACAAGCTGCTGACGCTATTTCTGCTGCCAGACCAGGTGCTAGACGAGAAAATATAGAAAACTATATTAAAAGGCTAGAGAAGCTAGAAGCTGTCGCATCTTCGTTCAATGGAGTTGATAGCTGTTACGCTATACAAGCGGGTCGAGAAATAAGGATTATGGTAAAACCTGAAAAAGTTTCTGATGATAAAATGGTTATATTGGCAAGAAATATATGTAAAAAAATAGAAAATGAACTAGATTACCCCGGACAAATTAAAGTCAATATGATACGGGAAAGCCGAACCATAGAGTATGCAAAATAATATCGGTAAATCATTACATAAAAAAGCACCTGTTATTAGGTGCTTTTTTTACATTTAAACCACAGCTATAGCTTCTATTTCAACTAAAGCTCCCATAGGCAGTGCAGCAACTTGTATTGCAGAGCGAGCAGGGAAACTTCCAGGCTTAAAGAACTCTTCATATACTTTATTCATTTTTGAAAAGTTATTCATGTCGCTTAAGAAGACAGTTGTTTTTAAAACTTTTTCATTTGAGGAACCCACTTCATTTAAAACTTCCATTAAGTTCGTAAGTGATTGCCGGGTTTGTTCCTCTATGCCACCCGGAACAAACTTTCCTGTAGATGGATCTATCGGCAATTGTCCAGAAGTGTAAACCACACCTTGAGATAAGACCGCTTGAGAATACGGTCCCACAGCTTTTGGAGCTTTGTTTGTATTTATAATCATAAAATATTACCTCTCTCTAAAACCTATTCATATACTCATTTTATCATTTGCACCATTTGAGCACAATATGATAAATCATTTAATTTTCTAATTGCAAACACGCCATTAAAGCTAAAAAATAAACATTTTTTCCAAATCCTACAATCTGGCCTTTACATACATCGCTTATAACAGAATGTCGCCTAAATTCTTCCCTTGCATATATATTGGACATGTGAACTTCAATACAAGGCGCCTGCACTGACAATATCGCGTCCCTTAAAGATAAGCTATAATGCGAAAGAGCTCCAGCGTTAATTATTATATAATCGTAATTGCTACTTTCAGCTTGCAATTTGTCAATCAGTACGCCTTCGTGGTTCGACTGTAATATTTCACAATCTATGTTATTACTTTTAGCGTACTCCAGAATTTGAACTTTTATGTCCTCGAAGGTTTCCGTGCCGTATATACTTTTTTCTCTGAAACCTGTTAAATTGATATTAGGTCCAAGTAACATCAAAACTTTCATGTCGTCACACTTTAAAGCTTTCTTCATTCTTTATGAAGTTTTTCTTTAAAAACCCCTCAACTTTTCTTTTTATTTTAAAGCTAAGTATTTCTGGGTCTTTCGCTTGCGGGTTCAACAGGATGGACTTCATTCCGGATAAATTCGCAAGCAATACATCTGTAAAAATCTGATCTCCTATCATCAATGTTTTCTTGATTTCTTTGCCTATTGCCTTTTTTACTTTAAAAGGCATTGGTTTTTTAGCATGATAAATTCCCATCAAATTTACAGTTTTTGCAAAGGACTCTACTCTTTCCTTTGTGTTGTTTGAGATTATAAGAAGTTTAAATTTTTCTTTTTCCATTTCTTTAAGCCAATTCAAAACTCCATCGAAAGGTTCCTTAGAGTCCGGAACAGCAAGCGTATTATCTATGTCCAACAAAATAGTTTCCACGTTAAATTTTTTTATTTCCTCCACGGAAATATCTGTTAATTTATCAAAGCACCTTGTAGGTTTAAGTAAACTCATAGACTAAAGGCTCCTTTTCAGTTTTCAAATAAAAAACAGGCTCGAAAGCCTGTTTTAATTATTAAAATTTACGCTTTCTAGCAGCTTCGGATTTTTTTCTACGTCTAACAGAAGGCTTTTCATAAGCCTCTCTTTTGCGGATCTCAGCAATAACGCCTGCTCTAGAACATTGTTTTTTAAACCTTCTAAGCGCGCTATCTAAAGATTCATTATCTTTTATTCTGATTTCAGCCATTTATATCCCTCCCATCCGCCAAAAGGCAGGGGTCTTATTCTTTACTTTACGAGTCACATTATACACCACAAAAACAAGATTGTCAACATGTATTTAAAAATCGTATTATTTAGCAACTATATTTACAAGTTTACCTTCCACATAAATTTCTTTTAAAATGTTTTTGTCTTTCAACAAGGGGACAATCTTTTCGTTGCTTTTGGCAAGGTTAATAACTTCATCTTTTGGCATATTTTTAGTTACAATCAACTTTGCCTTTATTTTGCCGTTAACTTGTATAGCTATTTCGACTGTACTTTGCGCACATTTGCTCTCATCAAACTTTGGCCAGGCTTGCTCACATACCATACCTGTACCCAAACTTTGAATTTCAAATATTTCCTCAGTTACATGTGGGGCAAATGGGTTTAAGAGCATTGTAAAAATCTTAAGTTCTTCGCATGTAATATTTCCAATTTCATAAATTTCATTTATTAAAGACATCAACGCTGCAATGGCGGTATTAAATTTTAAATTTTCTATATCGTAACTAACTTTTTTTATAGTTTTGTGAAAGCTTGCTTCAAGCTCTTTTCTTAGCTTTCCATCCACCAATATGTCTTGCAAATTCCAATATCTGTCGATAAATCTCCTACACCCTTTTATGCCAGAAGTGCTCCAAGGTGCTGATTTTTCAAAGTCACCGATAAACATCTCATAAAGGCGCAAAGTATCTGCTCCATATTCATTTACAATGTCGTCCGGGTTCACAACGTTTCCACGGGACTTGCTCATTTTTTCGCCATTTTCTCCAAGTATCATTCCGTGACTGGTACGCTTTTTATACGGTTCTTTAGTATTCACAAGACCAATATCATAAAGAAATTTATGCCAAAACCTACTATAAAGCAAGTGCAATGTCGTATGTTCCATGCCGCCATTATACCAATCCACGTTTTCCCAATAGTCAAGAGCTTTTTTGCCAACCAGCTCTTCATCGTTATGAGGATCCATATATCTCAAATAGTACCACGAAGATCCTGCCCATTGCGGCATGGTGTCTGTTTCTCTTTTGGCTGCGTGACCACATATGGGACACATCGTATTTACAAAAGATTCGATGTTTGAAAGCGGAGATTCACCAGTATCAGACGGTTCGTAAGAGTCTACTTCCGGTAACTCTAATGGCAACTCGCTTTCTGGAATCGGCACATAACCGCATTTTTCGCAATAAACAACCGGGATAGGTTCACCCCAATACCTTTGTCTAGAAAAGACCCAATCTCTTAGCTTATAGTTGACTTTTCTGTGGCCTATATTTTTCTCTTCAAGATAGCTTAAAATTTTATTCTTGGCATCTTCTACACCCAATCCGTTCAGAAAGTCTGAATTTATCATTCTACCAGCTTTACAGTCCGTAAAGGCGCACTTTGAAACGTCCCCGCCGTCTATAACGGCAGTTATTGGTAAGTTAAATCTTTTAGCAAAATCATAATCTCTGTCATCGTGCGCTGGAACCGCCATGATAGCACCTGTCCCATAGCTCATCAACACATAGTCAGAAACAAATATCGGTATTTCTTTAAGTGAAACAGGATTTATAGCTTTAACTCCATCAAGTTTCACACCTGTTTTTTCTTTAGAAAGCTGCGACCTTTCAAACTCAGATTTTTTCGATGCTTCTTCTACGTACGCAGAAACCTCATCATTATTTTTTATTAAGTCATTCCATTTTGACAAAATAGGATGTTCCGGCGATATAACCATATAAGTAACACCAAATATAGTATCAGGTCTTTTGGTGAAAACGTCTATGTTGTCTCCAGCACTGATGCCAAAACTAATTTGAGCACCTTCAGATCTTCCTATCCAGTTTTTTTGCTGTGCTTTCACCCTTTCAGGATAATCAACCAGTTCCAAATCATCTATCAATCTTTGAGCGTACTCTGTTATTTTCAGCATCCATTGCGACTTAACTTTATGTACAACCTCGCTGCCACAACGTTCGCACACGCCATTGACTACTTCTTCGTTGGCCAAAACACACTTGCAAGACGTACAAAAGTTAACCGCCATTTTACTTTTATAAGCAAGTCCTCTTTTCAAAAGTTGCAAAAATATCCATTGTGTCCACTTGTAATACGCAGGGTCTGTTGTATCGATTTCCCTATCCCAATCGAAAGAAATACCTAAAGATTTCACCTGATTTTTAAAATGCTCTATATTTTGTTCCGTAACTACTCTTGGGTGTATATGATTTTTAATCGCGTAATTTTCAGTCGGCAGTCCAAAAGCATCCCAACCAATGGGGTACAATACATTAAAACCTTGCATTCGGCGTTTTCTCGAAACTACATCTAAGGCAGTATAAGGTCTTGGATGCCCTACGTGCAAGCCCTTGCCGGATGGATAAGGAAACTCTATGAGCGCATAATATTTCGGTTTGTCGCTGTTATTGTCTGCAGCAAAAACTTTTTTTTCTTCCCATATTTTTTGCCATTTTTTCTCTATATTTTTGCTGTTATATTTCATACAGTTCCCTCGCTTGTTCTCATTTTTAAAATTATGTCATTATAAGCTTTAAGCATGTTAACGGCAATGGGTTTATCCTGTTCAAACAAAAATTCCATTTGAATTTTTAAGCCATAAATAATAGCTTTATCTAAATTTTCAAATGCTAAAGAACGCATATACTCAACATTGTCATATTGTCTGTCTTCTGAGATAAAGTCCGACATAACTATTATTTTCTCAAGAAGTGACATATTGCTCCTTGCGGTTGTATGATATCTTATTGCGTTTAATATATCAGCATCTTGTATATTTAAGTATTTTTTTACATAAATCTCCCCAGATATAGAATGCCACAACTTAGTAGTGCTTCGTTCTACGTCGTCTAGAACTATGCCTTCACTTTCAAAAAGCTTTAACTGTTCATCTTCTGGCATCTCTTTTGTAATGTCATGTAGTAACCCTACAATTTCAGCTTTTTTTTCATCTGCCCCGTAAGCTTGTGCAAGCTTTTTCGCAACCTTTGACACATTTAGCGAGTGAATAAACCGCTTTTTACTCATTTTTTCTTTTACAATGTTCTCATAATTCAGCAAAACGTTTAGCCTCCCTCTTTGTTGTATTAAACCATTATTTTATCACCTTTTTGGCTTTCGGTAAAGTGATTTTGGCGTTCCTTTCGTTTCTTTTATAAATTACAAACTTATTCCCAATAACTTGTACAACTTCTGCACGTGTACTTTCGGCTATATTTGCAGCAGCCTCATTTGTGCTTATTCCTGCTGTTTCCAAAACTTTACACTTAATGAGCTCCCTTGCCGTCAATGCATCTCTCGCTTGAGCTTTCACTTCATGTGTAACTCCATCTTTTCCTATTATTAAAATCGTGTCCATGTTGCTTGCTAAAGCCCTTAAATATGCCCTTTGTTTACTTGTTAACATTTCTTTCTCCTTTACTTTCACAGTTGTTTTAACTCTTTACATTTTTAATTTTCAAAAAGTGCATTTACAAAATTTTCTGCATCAAAAGGCTGTAAATCTTCTATTTGTTCTCCTACGCCTATATATTTCACCGGCACTTTCAATTCTTCCATGATGGAAAAAATCATTCCTCCCTTGGCAGTCCCATCAAGTTTTGTCAAGATTATCCCAGTAATATCGGTTGCCTTTTTAAACTCTTTTGCTTGATTTATTGCATTTTGACCGGTTGTAGCATCTAGTACCAGCAAAACCTCTTTAGAACTTTCCGGAAGCTCTCTATTCACAATCCTGTTTATTTTAGAAAGTTCATCCATAAGGTTTTTCTTATTGTGAAGTCTCCCTGCCGTATCGCAAATGATTACATCTGCATTTCTTTTTTTAGCAGCAGAGATGGTATCAAATACCACCGCGGCCGGATCTGAGCCCTCCTCTTGCCTCACAATATCTACATTTGCTCTCTCCGCCCAAATTTGAATCTGCTCAATTGCAGCTGCTCTAAAAGTATCTGCTGCACCTAAAATAACCTTCATATTATTATTTTTTAAGTTTGCGGCTAATTTCCCTATTGTTGTAGTCTTTCCCACTCCATTGACCCCTACAACCAATATTAACGAAGGTTTACTCTCAATGTTCAATCTTGCATCCATAGACAAAGTATCTATCAAAATTTCTTTTAATATTCTTTTTACTTCATCCGGATCCTTAGCAGAATTTTTCTTAACTTTTTCCCTCAAACTTTCACAAATTCTTTCCGCGGTGTGTATACCTACATCTCCTGTTACTAAAATTTCCAGGAGTTCTTCGAAAAGCTCTTCGTCTATTTTCGTTCCCATTTTAAATAGTGAATCAACCTTAGAAAATACGCTAGTTCTTGTTTTTTGAAGTCCTGATTTTATTTTATCGAATAATCCCATTTTAATTTTCTCCTTTTACTCTTTCATGAAATTTTTACCAATTTGAGAAACTTGAAGCTCCAGCAGTTTAGATATTCCTTCTTCTTGCATGGTTACGCCGTATAGCACATCGGCTTCCTCCATTGTACCTCTCCTGTGGCTTATAGCAATAAACTGCGTTTTGTCGTTCATCTTTCTAAGGTACGAAGCAAATCTATTTACATTTGCTTCATCAAGGGCTGCTTCAATTTCATCTAAAACGCAAAATGGAGCTGGATTTACTTTCATTATTGCAAAATAAAGTGCAATAGATACAAATGCTTTTTCTCCGCCGGAAAGCAGCTCTAAATGCGTCAATAGCTTTCCTGGAGGCTTAACTTTTATATCTATTCCGGAACTTAAAATGTCTTCGGGAGATGTCATTATAAGTTCCGCCGATCCTCCTGAGAACAGGTCTTTAAATACCAAGTCAAAGTTTTTATTTATTTCTTTAAATTTTTCAGAAAATAAATCTTTCATTTGTCCAGTCAAACTAACTATTAATTTATGAAGTTCCTTTTTCGATTTTTCTATATCATCAATTTGCCCTTTCAAAAAGTTATATCTTTCGGAAACTTCTTTATATTCCTCTATCGCTGCTACATTTACAGTACCAAGATTTCTAATCTTGGATTTCAGTTCGTTTAAGCGTTTAACTGATTTTTGATCCGGATCAGTCTTTGAAAACAAGGAAAGTGCTTCTCTTCTCGTCAATTCATATTCATCCCACAGTTTGCTTATTATGGTGTCGTAGTTCGACTGTACAGAATCCTTCCTATCTTGAAGTTTCGCCATTTCAAGTGACATTTTTTCCTTTTGAGCGTTCCTCTCTCTTTCGTTGTTTCTCAAAAAAGTAATTTGCTTTTCAAACTCCATTTTTTCTTCACTAAGCAATGTTACATCCGACTTTAATTTTTCTATCGATTTTTTAAAATTAGATATTTCGCCTTTGGCAGATTTAATTTTGTCACTTATTTCCTGGTTTCCAAGAGTTAATGTACTTATCTCATTTTCATAGTCATTTATTTTTCCCCTGTTAAAAGTTCTCCTATTCTCAATGCTAGCTTTATTATTCTCCAGCTGTTCAATGTCTTTTTTTATCGAAAATATTTCTAAATTTAGCTCATATAGATTTTGCTTATGAACATCTTTTTCTTGGTTCAAAAATTCTTTTTCGCCCTGGAGTTGCGCCTTTGATTTTTCTAAAGATTCAACTTTTTCTTGCAATTCATCAAGATGAGTCTGTGATTCCCGTTTTTTATTTTCCAATGTATCAAGTTTTTCTTGTAAATTTATTTTTTCTTGCTTAGCATTTAAATTTTCAGTAACCACATTTTTTAGCTTTAAATTTGCTTTCTCTAAATTAATTTCCAATTTAACTTTTTCTTGCTTTTTCGCTTCAAAATTTTCTTTAAGCTTTTCATAATCTTCTTTATTATTTCTTTCTAGCTCAAACAGTCCTTTTAAGCGAAATTTACTTTTTTCTACTTGCTCTGCCAAGTTCGCCGCGTTATTTTTAGCTTCTTCTATATCTTTTACTCTATTCAAAATCCCTGCATTTTTTACTTTTGCGCCCCCTGTCAAGGAGCCACCCGCGTTTATAACCTGGCCATCGAGCGTCACTATCTTAAATTTATAAGATAAATCTCTGGCAATAGCAGACGCATTGTCAATATTATCCACCACTAAGATCCTGCCCAATATATAATACAGTATGTTTTTGTATTTTTCCTCACAGGTGCAAAGCTTGCTTGCCAAGCCAACATATCCATCATACGATAAAAAGTTTTCGTCCGGTATCTCTTGTCCTTTTATTACGGACACTGGCAAAAATGTAGCTCTTCCTATTTTCTTTTCTTTCAATAGTCTAATGGCAAACTTTGCTTGTTCCTGCGTATCGACTACGATGTTTTGCATATACGAAGCAAGGGCCGTCTCAATAGCCACAGAATATTCTTTTGGAGATTTTATAAGTCTTGAAACCGCTCCACAAACACCCTCAAGTTCTCCTTTTTGTCCGGCTTTCACTATAAACTTCACACTGCCGGCAAATCCCTCTAGGCTGTTTTCTAAGCTTTCAAGTAAATTAGACTTCCTAATCTGTCCTTCATAATTTAATTTCAGCTCGTTTAAATTTATTTTTTCTTTTTCTAGTTCTGTACTAATTTTTCCTAAATTGGAATGTTTTAATTCTATTTGTTTTTTCTTTTCAGATAAATCATCCTCTAATTCTTTTTTTGCCTTTTCCAGTTCTTTTATTTCATCTTCAAAATTTTGCTTTAAGCTTTCATTTTCCTGAAACTTTTCCTCAAAACCTAATATTTTGCTGTGACATTCACGTATCGCTTCATCAGACGTCATCACCGCAACTTTTGCCTTAGAAATCTCATCATTTACTTTTTTTAAGTTAACCTGCAACTTGTCCAACTCATTTGATAAGCCCTGCTCTTTTTCGTTAACGGACTTTTCCTTGTCGCTAAACTCATTTAAAGTTTGCTCTTTTTGGGTTAAACTTTCATGCAACAGTTTTTCTTTTTCAGAATAATTGTTGTAATCTATAAGCATTTCATCAAAGGATTTTGATAAATTTTCGATGTCGATTTTTATTCTTTTTATCCGCTCTTCATTATGTAAAATGTCATTTTCCAAAACAGAAATTTCACCGGATTTTCTAATCGACATCTCTTCACTCTGGGATATTTCCCTTCGAGTTTCATCTATTTTTAAAGTATAATCCCTGCTCTTTTGCAAAATGGATTCTGAATCTGTGACTATCTTGTCTATAGCCAGTTCTATTTCACTGTACTGCTCCTTTGCAATGTTAAGTTTTTCCTCTTCCTTTTTCAGCAAAACATTTGAGTTTTCAAGCTCAAAAAGCCATAAGCCTATCTGTAATTTTTTATGTTCTTCTGAAAGTTCTATAAATTTTTTAGCTTTTTCAGACTGCTCTAACAACGGTCCAATTCTAGCTTCTATTTCGCTTAAAATATCTGTAAGTCTAACTAAATTTTCTTCTGCTTTTTCTAGTTTTTTTTCTGCTTCATTTTTTCTATATCTATATTTAGAAATTCCGGCTGCTTCTTCAAAAATTTCTCTTCTATCTTCACTTTTCGAGGCAACTATGCTATCTATTTTCCCTTGACCTATTATCGAATACCCATCTTTTCCTAAGCCCGTATTCATAAACAGCTCATGTATATCTTTCATCCTAACGCTGTTTTTGTTTATAAGATATTCACTTTCGCCAGAACGATAAAACCTCCTAGTAATGGCAACTTCGTCATCATAAGGAAGCTTTCTATCTCTATTGTCGAGCGTTAAAGTAACCTCAGCAAAGCCTTTCGGTTTTTTATTAGGTGTTCCGTTGAAAATAATGTCTTCCATCTTTGAACATCTCAAAGCTTTAGCAGACTGCTCACCTAACACCCATCTAATCGCATCACTTATGTTACTTTTTCCGCTGCCGTTTGGCCCTACCACTGTCGTTATGCCCTTATTAAAACTCAACAGCGTTTTTTCCGGAAAAGTTTTAAAACCTTGTATCTCAAGGGACTTCAATAACACACATACACCCACAATCCATTAAATTTACGCTGAAACAAAAACTTTCCCCAATTTTATTTCATTGCAAAAGACAAAATTTATATTGTATCCTAAATCTTTAAACTTCTTTAAATTTACCCTTTTTTGACCTACAGCCTTTGATATATCTCTTGAGTTAATTTTTACTGTGATATTTCCAGACTTCATTTCTAATTTTTTAATTTGATCTAAAATTTCATGAAATATTAAATTACTTTCACATATTTCTCGAAAGGCAGGGTGAAAAACTCCCGAAACCATATTTTTTCTCAAACTTTCACTGTCGTGAAGCCCCAGCCTGATTACAGGAATATTATTTTTGCGTTCAAATAAATCCAGCAAAAAGCTGCACAATTCAACCGTGGATTCAAATTTCGCAGGCTCATAAACTCCAGAATTATATAGAGTTTCAAGTTCCGTACCTTTCATAACAACCGTTGGGTAAATTCTTACCATATCTGGTTTTAAATTTATAAATTCCTCCGCGGTCTTTATATCTAAGTTTTCGTTGCTCATGTACAAGCCCGTCATCATCTGAAGACCTAGCTTGAACCCTGCTGCTTTAATCTTTTTTGAAGAAAGAATTACATCTTCTCTTGTATGACCCCTTTTGTTAGCCGAAAGAACACTGTCGCACATGCTTTGAGCTCCTAGTTCCACCGTTTTCACACCATAATCCCTTAAAATATCAATTATCTCACTGTCTATAGCATCGGGCCTTGTGGATATCCGGATGCCTTCAAAGCTGCCTTTTCCTAAAAATCTCGATGCTTCATTTAAAAGCTCTACCATGTAATTTCTGTTTATCGCGGTAAAACTGCCACCAAAAAAAGCTATTTCGGCTCTAGTCTGTTTAAAGTCTATTTTGCTTTTTGCAGCTTCTAAGGTTTCTCGCACAGACTCAACACTAGGCTGTACAGCTTGTCCTGTTATATTTTTTTGGTTGCAAAAACTGCACTGGTTTGGACAACCATTATGCGGCACAAAAATAGACACATTCGCATTTTTCAATATCCCATCAACTCCAGGGCTTCGCGCGCAGCTTGCTGCTCTGCCTCCTTTTTACTCCTTCCTCCACCTTTGCCTATCACATTGCTGTTTAATTTCACTTCCACCTCAAAATGCTTATCATGGTCAGGACCATATTCTTTAACCAAGTTGTAGCTAATAACTTCTTCTTTATTTTTTTGAATTATCTCCTGCAAAATAGTTTTATAATCTTTAAATTCCAAATTTTTTTGGTTATTTATCTCGGGTACAACAAACCTCAAAATAAATTTTCTGGCGTTTTCTATGCCGCCGTCTAAATATATGGCAGCTATAATCGCTTCAAAGGCATCTGCTAAAATAGATGGTCTTTCGTTGCCTTTCGAATGCATTTCGCCTTTACTGAGTTTTAAAAAATTTCCTACTTCTAACGATTTTGAAAACTTACATAAAGTTTTTTCACATACCAAAGATGCACGTAACTTGGAAAGGTTACCTTCTTGTAAGTCCGGACAATGCGCAAATATATAGTCGGAAACAACTATACTCAAAACAGAGTCCCCTAAAAACTCCAACCTTTCATTACTGCTTATTTTTTTTCTAGACTCATTTGCAAACGAAGAATGCGTCAAAGCATTCTTAATATAGTTTTTGTTCTTAAACGTGTATTTTAATTTGTCTTCTAGATACTCAATATCATTATTTTCCATAAATATCCTTTCTAAACTCTGTCTAAGCCTGTTAGGCTTCGCTTCCTTTTTCAAATTCAGATAAAGCTTTCGATACTTCCTCAGCCACATTACCATTTACATAGTCAATCGTCAGCCTAATCGCATTTTTAAAAGTTCTGGCAGATGAATTTCCGTGCGCTTTAAATACAGGTTTTTGCAAACCCATAATCGGTGCTCCACCATATTCGTTGTAGTCGATTTCAGCCTTTAAAGCTCTCATTTCCGGCAATATCATCGCTGCTGCTATCTTATTTTTTATATTTTGTGTAAGCACATTTTTTATTTTGCCCATCAAAACGGTTGCTACACCTTCATAAAGTTTTAACATCACGTTTCCTGTAAATCCATCTGTAACTATAACGTCAGCTGCGTCTATCGGAACTTCTCTTGCTTCTACATTCCCCACAAAGTTAAGATTACTATTTTTAAGCTTTTCATACACATCTCTCTGGAATTGGCCACCCTTGTGCTCTTCCACTCCAACGTTTACAAGGCCTACTCTGGGCTTACCTACACCCATAACTCGGCTCATATAAATGGATCCCATAATTCCAAATTGTTGCAACATTTCCGGTCTACATTCAACATTAGCTCCACTGTCTATTAGCATGAAGCAACCTTTTTCTTTCGGAATAACAGGCGCAAACGCACATCTCTTTATACCTTTTATTCTTTTAACGATAAATGTAGCACCCATAACCAAAGCTCCACTGTTGCCAGCTGAAATAAAGGCGTCCGCTTTTCCTTCAGATAACAACTTTAGCCCCAGCGCCATAGATGAGTTATTTTTCGACTTAACTATCTCCGATGGGTCATCCTCCATAGTTATAACATCCGGCGTATCCTCTATATCCATATGGTAAAGCAGAATGTTATTCTCATTTGCAGCTTTTTCAATCTTTTCCTTAGATCCAACCAATAAAATATTTATTCCATATTCTGCTACTGCCGCCGCGCAACCTCTCAAGATCTCAACAGGAGCATTGTCTCCACCAAAGGCATCCACGATTATTTTCATAGTTCAACACTTCTTTCATTTAAAATATTTTTCAAAATGTTAATTGATCTATCTGATAAAGCATTATATCTAGCTTTTTTATCCCTGATATGAGGTTCTATTTTCGGCAATATGCCAAAATTTGCACCCATAGGCTGAAAATCTTCAGCGGGACTACTGCTTATGTAATGAGCTAAAGCACCCATCATAGTTTCTTCTGGTAAAACAAACTTACTTTTATTTTGTATTCTCCTTATCGCATTTATCCCCGCCAATATCCCACTCGCTGCTGACTCCATATAACCTTCAACACCTGTGATCTGTCCTGCAAAAAATATATTAGGGTTATTTTTTAAACTAAAATCATCGTTTAAAATTTTAGGAGAATTTAAAAATGTATTCCTATGCATCACGCCATAGCGGATAAACTCAGCATTTTTCAAAGCGGGAATTAATCCAAAAATCCTTTTTTGTTCCGGAAATTTTAAGTTTGTTTGAAATCCTACCAAATTATAAAGTGTACCTTCTTTATTTTCAAGCCGAAGCTGTAAAACCGCCCACGGTCTTCGTCCTGTTTTCGGGTCAATTAAACCAACTGGTTTCATCGGACCAAACCGCAAAGTGTCTTTGCCCCTCTGTGCCATAACTTCAACCGGCATACAGCCTTCATATACTTTAGGATCCCTTACGTCAAACTCATGCACCGGTGCCCTCTCTGCTAAAATCAATTCATTATAAAAATTTTCATATTCTTCTTTATTTAAAGGGCAGTTGATGTAAGAATTGTCGTGCCCTTTGTCGTACCTAGAAGCAAAAAAAGCTTTTTCCATATCTATGCTATCTTTAGTCACAATGGGAGCCGCTGCATCGTAAAAACTTAAAAGTCCATTTGAAATGGAGGAAATATTTTCACTTAAACTGTCAGATGTAAGAGGACCTGTAGCGACAACTGTTATCTCATCTTTCGGTATTTCCTTTACTTCATCGCAGACTACTTCTATGAAGTCATTTTCTTTTATGAGATTCGTCACCATTTCCGAAAATTTGTCTCTATCCACCGCCAAAGCCCCACCTGCAGGCACTCGGCATGCTTTAGCACATCTCAAAAGCAAAGAATCTAAAAGTCTCATTTCCTCTTTTAGAAGTCCGGCTGCACTGTCAATTCTATCTGCTTTGAAAGAGTTCGAACACACAAGTTCTGCAAAACCGTTGCTTTTATGTGCCGGCGAGAACTTTTTCGGTTTCATTTCTATAAGTCGAACGTTTATACCTTTAGAAGCTATCTGCCACGCGGCCTCACATCCTGCCAAACCTGCTCCAATTACATTAACTTTCATTATTTTTCTCCTCAACCGGCTCTTCATGTCCACATCCTTCATTTATGCAAATCAGCTTCGGTTTTTTACTCTTCTTTATAAATAAAGGGTCATTGCACTTTGGACAAGTTTTGTCAGTAGGTTCGTTCCATGTTACAAAGTCACAATCCGGGTATTTGTTGCACCCCCAAAACAGCCTACCGCGTTTTGTGCGCCTTTTTACAATTTCTCCATCACTGCATTTTGGACATTTAACGCCAGTTTTTTCATCTATGCCTTTTATATTTTTGCATTCAGGGTACCCGGGACACGCTAAAAATTTCCCGTATCGACCCGTCTTAACGACCATATTTTTGCCACATTTTTCACAAACGACATCGCTTTCTTCTACTTCGTTTGAAACCGGTTCTTTTTTCTCTAAGTCCATCTTTTTTATGTTCTTACATTCAGGATATCCAGAACATGCCAAAAACTTTCCATAACGACTTACCTTAACAACCATATTCTTGCCGCATTTATCGCATACTACGTCCGTTTGATCTTCCTTTAACGTTATCTTTACGCCTTTCATGTCATTTTTCGCTTGCTTTAAAGTATCGTTGAAATCCCCATAAAATTCGTCGAGAACTTTCGTCCACTCTTGTTTGCCTTCTTCTATAACGTCCAAATCACTTTCCATTTTCGCTGTAAATTTTACATTTACTATATTCGGAAACCGTTTTTTCAGCAAGTCTGTAATGACTTCACCTAACTCTGTGGGTTTCAAGCTACGTCCTTCTTTTACTACATACTCTCTACCGGTTATGGTGGAAATAGTCGCAGCGTAAGTTGAAGGCCTTCCTATTCCATATTCTTCAAGTGCTTTTATAAGCGAAGCTTCTGTGTATCTTGCCGGAGGTTCTGTAAAATGTTGGTTTGCTTTTATTTCATCTTTTTTCAGATTTTCACCTTCTTTTAGTTCTGGCAAAACCTTCGCTTTCTCTTCCTCAGAGTTTTCATTCACATCTTGATACAACGCCGTAAATCCATCAAATTTAACAGTATAGCCACTTGCTCTAAAAACATATTCCCCTGCTAAAATATCTACACTTTTCGTGTTAAGAACGCAGTCTGCCATTTGGCTTGCCGTGAACCTTTCCCAAATGAGTTTGTAAATTTTATATTGGTCTCTACTAAGCGAAGACTGTACCTTATCCGGGGTCAAACCAACAGATGTAGGCCTAATTGCCTCGTGACCGTCCTGAACATTACCTTTTGATTTAAAGTATCTGGTTTTCGGAACCAAATAGCTCTCTCCGAAATTTTCCTTTATATGGTTTGACAAATCTTTTAACGCATCATCTGACACTCTTAGCGAGTCTGTTCTCATGTACGTTATCAAGCCTATAGCACCTTCGCCTTTTATTTCCACACCTTCGTAGAGTTCCTGCGCTATTTTCATGGTTTTTTTAGAAGGAAACCCCAATCTTTTCGAAGCCTCCTGCTGTAAAGTGGAAGTTATAAAAGGCGGCGATGGTTTTCTTTTTCTAGTTCCTTTTTTTATCTTATCTACAATATAAGTTTCATTTTCCACTTCATTTAAAATTTTGTTAGCTTCATCTTCGTTTTGAATTTTTATTTTTCCATTTTTGTCTCCATACAGCGCAGCCGAAAAAGGTTTCTTTTTTCCGTTTTGAACGAATTTTGCATCTATTGTCCAATATTCTTCAGGTTTAAATTTTCTTATTTCATCTTCTTTATCAACTATTATCCTAACAGCGACGCTCTGTACCCTTCCTGCCGACAATCCTCGTCTAATTTTTTGAGATAAGAACGGGCTAAGTTTGTAACCTACTATTCTATCCAAGATTCTCCTAGCTTGTTGAGCATTTACGAGATCAATATCTATACTTCTGGGGTGTTTCATTCCGTTTGACACACCGGATTTAGTAATTTCATTAAACGTGACCCTATTTTTTTTATCTAAATCTAATCCTAAAATATAAGCTAAATGCCACGAGATAGCTTCTCCTTCTCGGTCAGGGTCAGTTGCCAAGTAAACTTCCTGGCTATTTTTAGAGTCCTTTACTAGTTCCTTCACTAGCTTTTCCTTACCTTTTATTATTTCGTATGTCGGTTTGAAATCATGCTTTATATCCACGCTAAGTTTACTTTCAGGCAGGTCCCTAACATGTCCCATGGAAGCCACTACCTCAAAATCTTTTCCTAAATATTTTTTTATTGTTTTAGCTTTCGCCGGCGACTCAACTATTAACAGCTTTGACAAAACAATCCCCCATTTGTCATTTTATTTTTTCTTGTACATTCTTCCCGGTTTACTTTCCACTAAACCATTTAGTTCCAATTCCGTTATTCCTTGCAATGCATCAGCAGTTGACATTTTAGTTTTCAATATAAGCTCATCTATGGTCATAAACTCAGTATTTTTAAGAAAATTATAAATATTCCGTGCCCTACTTGAAACTTTTAAATTTTTATTTTCCCTTTTGCTCATTTTTTCAATAGGTTCTATTTTACCTTCGGTTTTGCTTTCTTTATTAGCTTGTGTTGTGTTCAAGTTTGGAAACCTGGAATAATATTCCTCTAAAATATCTTCAACGCAAGTTACAGGCTTTGCACATTCTTTTATCAAAGAGTTCGTGCCGATTGACATACTGCTTTTTATATCTCCAGGAACAGCAAATAAGTCTCTGTTTTGTTCAAGTGCAAGGTTCGCCGTAATCAACGAACCACTTTTTCGTCCTGCTTCTACTATCAACGTACCAAGCGACAAAGCTGAGATTATCCTGTTCCTAACAGGAAAGTTCCTTGCAATTACGGCATATCCCGGTTCATATTCAGACACTATTGCACCAGTTAAAGAAATCGCTTTTTTCAAATTGTTGTTTTTTTCTAAATAGTGACAATCTAGCCCGCAGCCCATAACAGAAATGACTTTTCCTCCAGCCATTATAGCGCCTTTTTGAGCCGAACTGTCTATCCCCAGTGCTCCTCCACTCACTACTGTCGCACCGAACTTTGCAAGCTTATATCCAAATTCAAAAGACGTTCCTAAGCCATATCGCGTAGCACTTCTAGTTCCCACTATAGCTATGCAAAGTTCATTATCAATCTTTGGGAAAGTGCCATTTACATAAAGTATAGCCGGAGGGTTATATATGTTTTTCAGCCTGTTTGGATAATCGGGAGATTCATAGGTTATTATTTTGTAGCCTTTTTGCTTGCAATGAGCTTTTATTTTTTCAATTTTATCAGTATCAAAATTTTTAAGTTTTAAAAGATCTCTTTTTGTAAAAATTCCGCTGTCTTTCCACTCTCCATAAGGTAAACTAAAAAAATTTTGTGATGTTTTATAGGTTTTCACTATATCCTTGATTCTACGACTTGCGTACCCCAAAGCCTGTTGCAAGTAGATCCAGTTATCTACAAAACTTGCTTTTGCACTGCTCGTAAGACCTTCACCCATCACACCATCTCCCACATAATAATACTAGCCGCTACACTAGCATTTAATGACTCAGCTCGTCCTTTCATAGGAATAGTTACCTTCTCATCACACGAGTTTATAGTTTCTAGCTTTAAGCCGTTCCCTTCATTTCCAATAGCGACCAAACTCCTAGCATTAAAATCTGCTTTTTTTACCGACAATGCATCTCTGTCTGGAACTGCTGCATATGCTTTTATACCTTTATGTTTTAATAGCTTTATAGTTTCAGTTAAGTTTTCCACCACAAATATCGGTAATCTAAAAATTGCTCCCATGCTGCCTCTTAAAACTTTTGGGCTGTATCGGTCGCAACAGTCACTTGACAAAACTACTGCATCAATGTGTAAAGCCTCTGCTGTCCTTAGTATAGTTCCAAGATTTGACGGGTCTTGAATATTTTCCAGTACAATAATTTTATCCTTACTACTTATTTTATCTAAAGTAACCTCTTTGTCAAGATTTTGGCATATACACACAAAACCCTGAGGAGATCTCGTTTCCGAAACGTAATTTAGTAATGTTTCTGAAATTACATGTGAGTTTAAAGCAACTTTTTTTATTTTTCTTATTATTTCCTCATTCTTAAGTAAAACCTCCTCTGTATACAAAAAATCGCATATATTTACTCCACTTTTCACTGCATCTTCACACAATCTAAGTCCTTCTATTACAAACTTTTTTTCTTTTTCTCTATATTTCTTTGAGTTAGTAAGTTTTTTTATTTCTTTAATAACGTTGTTAGTTTTGCTATCTATTTTCACATTCACAAGACTCATCCACCTTTTATATGTTTACACAATTATATAATACTTTAACATAAATTTACAAACATCGCTACATTGCATATAGTTATAAACTTTCTTGAATCAAAAGTGTTGCACTTCGCATTATGATAAAACCCTTATGCTTCTCACTACACGCAAAACATATAAGCAAAAAAAACGTCCAATATGTAATGTTTAACTGCACTTATTTCTTTAAATGATATGATATCTCATTTTATCTCACAACTCACTTAATGTTTACCGTTACTGATATTTTCTTTTCTTTGTAAAACACTTTTATTTTTATCTAAAAGCGAATTTTTTTACCATCATCACCCCTGGTTTACATTTTCCTGAATTACACCTTTATCTCGTGGTTTTCTATAGACAAAAAGCCTAGTATAAAAATACCTAGGCCTTTAAACTTGCTTTTATTTAATGTACATCATTTTTAATTATAAAATCCGCTTAAGTTTTATTTTTTAAATCCTATACCTTACAAACCATCTTGAATTTTCTGGATTTGTTATCGTGAGTTCTGCCTTCTCTACTTTAATTATTGGGTTTGCATAGTTGTACATTTGCTGTATAGCTTCATCATACTTACCGCCAAATTTTTCACGTATGTCCTCACATTCTTTCCTCAATAGATAATTAACATTTCCAAACATTATTAATCCATCTGTTTGGTAGTCAATATAGTCTCTTGACCTCATTTTTTCACTTTCAGAGCAACATTTATTCCAATAACTTTGTGTCTTCATATGATCTTCTTTTTCCATTAATATTGATGGCGCCCAGCCTTGTTTTGCGTCACACAAGATAAATTCATTCCAAGGTTTTAGCCCCTCCCTCCGTTCTATTTCATCCGCTAAACGATTCCAAGCTTCTTTAGATATAAGATGGTGAACTTGGTATTTTTTGTGGTCGTAATCTTGATGTAAAACTTCGCTGTAAGATCCTCCTAATTTAATTCCTTCAGGTAAAACCGCAAAGCTTGTAACACCTGAACTGACGATAAGTATCGATAAAAGTAACGATAAACTAACCAATAATTTTTTAAATCTTCTCATACTTCATTCTCCTTTTCTTTAATTTAACTTAATTTTAACAAATATTTTTACTTGTTTTGTTAATTAATTGTTAATAAAAAGTAAAAATTTTATAAATTTTTTATAATAAAAAAGCCCGGTATAAAGATACCTAGGCTTTTAAATTCACATTTAATATTAATACATGCCACCCATACCTGGATCAACCGGCATCGCTGGAGCTTCTTTTTCCTTTATGTCAGAAACTAAACTTTCGGTCGTTAAAACCATAGCTGCAACAGATGCTGCATTTTGAAGTGCTGACCTTGTGACTTTTGTTGGGTCAACTATTCCAGACGAAATCATCTCTACAAATTTTCCTTCTTTTGCATCGTAGCCAACGCCAACTTTATTTTCTCTTCTAATCGTGTCAATTATGACAGAACCTTCAACACCTGCATTTAAAGATATTTGACGAATTGGTTCTTCCAATGCCTTGAGTACAATAGAAACGCCCGTTTTCTCGTCACCCACAGTGTTATTCATTAACTCTTCTACACTTCTCATAGCGTTAATTAATGCTACTCCGCCACCGGCTACTATGCCTTCTTCCACTGCTGCTTTTGTAGCTGCTAGTGCGTCTTCTATTCTAAGTTTCTTCTCTTTCATCTCTACTTCGGTAGCTGCACCTACTTTAATAACTGCTACACCGCCAGACAGTTTTGCTAGGCGCTCTTGAAGCTTTTCACGGTCAAAATCTGATGTGGTGCTTTCTATTTGTGAGCGTATTTGAGATACCCTTGAACTAATTTCATTTTTGTCTCCTGCGCCATCTACAATAATAGTATTCTCTTTTTCTATTTTTACTTGACGAGCTCTACCAAGCTGTTCTAAAGTTGTATTCTTAAGCTCAAGACCTAATTCTTCTGTTATAACTTCTCCGCCAGTTAAAATCGCAATGTCTCGTAACATTTCTTTTCTTCTGTCTCCAAAGCCCGGTGCTTTCACTCCCACACAAGTAAATGTACCACGAAGTTTATTTAAAATAAGTGTTGCTAAAGCTTCTCCTTCAATGTCTTCTGCGATAATAACAAGCTTTTTGCCCGAGTTCACAACTTGTTCCAAAAGTGGAAGAATTTCTTGAATGTTGCTAATTTTTTTGTCTGTAATTAAAATATAAGCATCATCAATTGCAGCAACCATTTTGTCTGTGTCTGTAACCATGTAAGGTGAAACATATCCTCTGTCAAACATCATTCCTTCAACAACTTCTGAGTAAGTATCAGCCGTCTTCGATTCCTCTACAGTAATAACTCCATCAGAAGTTACTTTTTCCATCGCTTCAGATATTAATTTCCCTATAAATTCATCAGCTGCAGAAATCGTAGCAACCCTAGCTATATCTTCACTGCCACTTACTTTCTTAGAATTGTTTACTACATCCTTAACAGCTGCTTCGACAGCCTTTTCTATACCTTTTTTAACTACCATTGGGTTCGCACCAGCTGTAACGTTCTTCATGCCTTCACGAATAAGTGCTTGTGCTAAAAGTGTAGCGGTAGTTGTTCCGTCTCCGGCTACATCGTTTGTCTTTGTGGATACTTCCTTTACCAACTGTGCTCCCATATTTTCAAATGGATCTTCGAGCTCTATTTCTTTAGCTATAGTTACACCATCATTAGTGATAAGTGGTGCTCCAAATTTTTTATCAAGCACTACATTCCTGCCCTTTGGCCCTAAAGTTATCTTTACAGTATCTGCAAGCTTATTTACTCCATTCATTAACGCTTTTCTTGCTTCTTCTCCGTAAATTATTTGTTTAGCCATAATAAATCCTCCAACATGTTTTTATTTTTTATAATTTTCATCGGATATTGCTTTTCAGAGGGGCGGCGCCTTGCAAAAATTTTTTAAAATTTTTGCGAACCAGCCGAGGTTCGGCTGGTTTTCAAAAAAATAATATTTTTTTGAAAGGCGCCGCCCCCAAACAAACCTGTGTATTTAAAAATATCTATTATTCTACAACAGCAAGAATATCTGATTGTTTAACTATAGTATATTCTTCATCGTCCAGCTTAATTTCTGTACCAGAATATTTGCTCGTTATAACCCTATCACCAACTTTTACGTACATATTCACTTCTTTGCCGTCCACTATACCTCCGGGTCCAACTGCAACTACAATTGCAATTTGTGGTTTTTCTTTAGCGGTACTTGCTAAAATAATCCCACTTTTTGTTGTTTCTTTAACTTCTTCCATTTTTATGACAACTCTGTCAGCTAAAGGCTTTAATGTCATACAAAACTCCTCCTAAAGACAATATTATTTAGCACTCTTTACCTGCGAGTGCTAAATATATTTTATCTTCTATAAAACAAAAAATCAAGTATATTTTCCCAATTTTTTTATTATAAGAAAATTTTTTTTACATGATGGAGTTTAAGAGAATTTTATTCACTTTCTTTTGACAAAACACACATTTACATATTATAATCACTAAAAGTTTTTGTTGTATTGCACATTAAAACTTTAATTCTCGTATAGTTTTGAAAGAGGGTTTTATATGTCTAGAAAATTTGTAAAAAAACATTTTGCATCAAAACTAATAAACAGACTTGAAAAAGTATGGTTTTGTCCATGGATTTTTTATCTGATTACATTAGCTTTTCTTAGCCTATTAATTTACTTAGTTCTATTTTTTAACCCTGTTACTCAAATCTATAAAAACTTTAATATTGATAAAAATGCCGTAAAAGTAAGTGACGCAAACCCTAGCAGTCTTGGCGTAATCAGACTTAATTGCAGCAAAGAAGTATCTTTCAAAAACGGGACAGGAACGTTTACCTTAAAAAACCCAGCAAATGCAAGTAACAACTTAATACTAAAACTTCGCATAACTGTCAATGACGACACAATTAATAAATTGAAAAAGCTTAAAGGAAACATTTTAGAAAGTTTACAGTTCGATGAAAAAAATAAATCTTTATGTATAAGTGAAACAGACTGTATACCACCAGGATATAATCTAACAAAGTTAAAGATGAAATCATTGCCTAATGGATCTGATTTTCCCGCTGGTACTTACGATGGAATAATGCAAGTACAAACTTATACTTACAAAACTAACGATAAATCTTTTGTTAACTCTGAAATACCTTTAAAAGTCCATATCAAATAGTAAAAGGAGTGCTAAAATGAAAAACATTAACAAAAACAGATTTCTAAAGTACATACTGCCTAACGTCCTTACTCTATGTTTAATTATTTCATGTATCTGTGTTTATTTTTACAAGCTAGGATACCACGCACCTGGGTTTGCCCCAGAAGCTCAAACGGGTGTTCCTGAAATAGCTGAAGGGACTTATGGTTATTGTCCTTTTACTACTGCAGATGGTTCTAAAATAAAAATGTGTGGTAGCCCAAACGCTACTGAAAATACAATTGATTTTTATTTAACAAACGAAGAAGGTAACGATATGTGGATATTACTTGAAGTTTGCAATGAAAACGACGAAACTTTAGGTAATAGCGGTGTCTTAAAGCAAGGACAATTTTTGCAAACACTTAAGCTTGATAAGAAATTAAATATAGGTGAAAACAAGCTTAAACTAAAACTGCGTACCTTTGTCCCGGAAGAATACTATAGCAAAGGGACGGTTAATTTAGAAACAACGATAACTGTAAAATAAATATTACTTATTGAAAGGGGAATTTATAATGGAAAAGAAAAATAAGATAAATACAGAGGTTAAGGTTGAAAATGAGTCTAATTTGTTGACAGATGAGGAACTTGGTCAAGCTCAAGGTGGCATCGCAGTGATGCGAATATCTAAACGTGAAATTAAAGATGCTGGCCCAGACGGAGTAACCAGAAAAATTAAATTATAAAGTATAAACTTAAAAGGTTATCGTTGTGATGATACAAAAATAATATAAAACCGAATTGTAATTTTACAACTCGGTTTTTGCTTTTTTGCTATGTTAAATTTTCTTTTTTTATTTTAAAGATCCGTCTTAAGAAAAAACTTAAAAATTTAGGGCTCTTAACTACAACAACTTTCATTTCTAAAAGACCTCCTTTAAAATGCTCAACATCTCATTAAGCAAATCGCTAAAACTACCAGAATTGCAACTAAAACCTTAATGATAAGATGTATGGGGCACAGGTAAGATATTGTTAAACCAGACACAAAAACTAAGGCCCATTTGGCTTGTTTACAATAGCAATTCATAATTAAATCACCGTCAGTTGGGGGATGATTGTATAGAAATAATACATTCAATACATCATATACAAGTCCACCCAATGGTGTGACAAGTTGTTAAACCCTTTAAGCTTTAAAAGTTTAAAAGTTATTTATTTTTCTTTTAACATTTCTTCAACAGTTGCTAATTTTACACATAAGCACAACAAATCCATAGATCTACTAAGTTCAGATAGCGTAGGATAAGATGGAGCTAACCTTATATTGCTGTCATTTGGGTCTATTTTTTTCGGAAAAGTAGACCCTGCAGGCGTCAAAGAAAGTCCGGCATCTTTGCAAAGATTTGCTACCCTTTTTGCGCAGTTTCTTTTTACATCTAAACTTATAAAATATCCTCCTTTTGGTTCGGTCCAAGATACTATTTTGTTATTTTCAAAATTACTTCGCAGCTTTTCAAGCACTAAGTCAAATTTTGGTTTTAGTATTTTCTTATGCTTTTGCATATGATCTAGCAATTTGTCAAAACTTTCGAAGTATTTAACATGACGTAGTTGATTTAACTTATCGTAACTTATAGTTTTGAAATAGTACATGTCCTTTAACTGTGAAATATTTTCACCAGAACTTCCAACAGCAGAAACTCCGCCCCCTGGGAAAGTTATCTTTGAGGTAGAGCAAAATAGTAAAGGCAAATTTGCATTTGAGTTTTTTACGCACTCATCCATTAAGTTTAAAAGTGTATCTGGCTGATCGCAGATATCGTGAATTGCATACGCGTTGTCCCAAAAAACTCTAAAATCTTTAGCTTTTGGTCTTAGTTTTGAAAACCTAATAACAGTCTCATCTGAATACGTTATACCTTGTGGATTTGAGTATTTAGGCACGCACCAAATTCCTTTTATGCTTTCGTCTTCCATAACAAGCCTCTCAACCATGTCCATATCCGGCCCCGAACTCGTCATAGGCACAATTATCGGTTCTATATTAAAATAATCTAAAATAGCAAAGTGCCTATCGTAACCGGGACAAGGGCACAAAAATTTAACTTTTTCCAGTTTACTCCAAGGCGTAGATCCTAAAACACCGTTCATCATAAAACAAGATATTGCATCGAACATCAGACTAAGGCTTGAGTTTCCTCCAATAAATATATTCTTCTTGTTCACTCCTAGTAGCTTCGAAAATAATTTTTTACATTCTGGTATGCCATCTAGTGCCCCATAGTTGGCACAATCTACACCAGACTCTGTTTTCAAAACATCATCACTTTTCAAAGTGTCTAAAAGGTCTCTTGAAAGATCTACCTGTTCTTGAGACGGTTTGCCTCTAGACATATCTAACTTTACAGGGTTAGATTTGACTTTTTTATATTCATTTTCAAGATCTGTTTTTATTTTCTTAAGTTCCAAGGCTGTTTTTTCAAAATAACTCAAAGTGATTCCTCCATTTAACAAAACTACAAAAAGTATAATGCATTATTTTTTTGCGGTCAATGCAGTTTATAAATGAATCACGAAATAGTTTTAGTTTATCTTATTTGCAAACGAAAGGATTTGTGATATAATAAAAATAATAATATAATTTGTGATAAAAGGAGATGGTATTGTGAAACCTGGTCCTACGTTGGGTCAACTAAATGTAAAACTTTTCAGGACACAATACTATTTTTGTTTTGTGTCCTCTGCAAATTAGGAGGAGCTATGATTACTTATTATAAGACGTTAAACAACAGGGTAAAAAAAATAAAACAATACGAAGAAAACTGTTGGATAAATTGCATAACGCCTGATGAAGATGAAATAGAAAGCTTAATAGATGACTTTAATATCGATCCAGAATTCTTAAAGGCTGCGCTGGATGCCGAAGAATCATCACATATAGACAGCGAAGACGGAAATACATTGATTATAATAGATGTTCCGATAGTACAAAAAACGGAGAAAAATATCAGCTATCAAACGATGCCTCTCGGCATTATGATTACAAGTAAAAATGTCATAACTATTTCACTGAGGGAAAATACTGTAATAGGTGAAATTTCAGACGGCGTTGTAAAAAATATAAATACCGAGTTGAGTGCACAGTTCGTTTTGAATATAATATTGCGAACGGCGTATAAATATTTGCAGTACTTAAAACAGATCGACAAAATAAGTGATCATGCAGAAAAAGAACTCAGACGTTCAATGAAAAACAAAGAATTGATGCAATTTCTAGAAGTTGAGAAATCTTTGGTTTATTTTTCCTCCTCACTTAAATCAAACGAAGCTACATTAAAAAAGATAATGCGTGGCAGAATAATAAAACTTTACGAAGAGGATCAGGATTTACTAGAGGATGTTCTCATCGAGGTTAGACAAGCTATTGAGATGTCTAGCATTCAAATGAACATTATATCCAGCACCATGGATGCATTCGCTTCCATTATATCTAACAACTTAAATATCGTCATGAAAATTTTAGCCTCCATAACTTTGATTTTTTCCATTCCGACTGTTATTTCCGGCTTTTACGGCATGAATATAGGTGTACACGCTATGCCGCTTGACAATTATTGGTGGTTCCCATGGGTACTTTCGGGCGTGTTGATGCTTATCTCCGGGTACGTCTTAAAGAAAAAAGATATGCTATAATTAAACTTAGCATTTTCCTACATAGTTAAATCCACCCTTATTAAAGGAGTGGATATTTTTGTAATAATTTTTTAAATACATCTTATATGAACTTAAGACAATTCACATTAGTCAAAATTCCTCTGGTCGTACCCGAAGTCTTTTAGTAAATACAAACTATTTCGCCAGTCTTCTTTTACTTTTACCCAGAGCTTTAAATTTACTTTAGCATTCAACAGCTTTTCCATATCGCACCTTGCATTTGTGCCGATTTTTTTTAGCATATAGCCGCCTTTGCCTATGATTATCCCCTTATGGCTCATTTTCTCACAATATATGACAATGTTGATATCTATCATGTTGCCTGAATCTGCTCTAGATTTCATTTTTTCAACGCAAACAGCCACTCCGTGTGGAATTTCTTTATCTAAATTTTTTAATATTTTTTCTCGTACGATTTCAGAGACCATCACTCTTACCGGTTGGTCCGTTATTTCGTCTTCGGCAAATGTATGCCTTTCAAATGGAATGCATTTTTCAAGTTCCGAAAAAAGAGCATTCAGTCCGTCTCTTTTTAACGCTGATATAGGAATTATTGCTTTGAAGTCAGCTAGCTTAGAAAAGTCGCTTATGATCTCGAACAAGCGAGATTTTTCTTTTATAAGGTCTATCTTATTTAAAGCTAATATTACCGGAACGTTTTTACAAGTTAAGTTATTTAAAACACTTTGTTCAATGCTAGGCTTGGTTGCATCCGCTACAAATAAAATTGCATCAACAGAATTTACTGACTGATTAATGGCTTTACCCATGTACTTATCGAGCTGGTTTTTAGCTTTGTGGATACCGGGCGTGTCCAAAAAAACAATCTGCGTTTTGCCTTTTGTGAGTATTCCCATGATTCTCGATCTGGTAGTTTGAGGTTTTGGTGAGACTATTGAAACTTTTTGTCCAATTAAGGCATTTAAAATGGAAGATTTCCCAACGTTCGGTTTGCCAACAATTGCGACAAAACCTGATTTTAATGATTCCTTCTGCATAATAATATTTCCCTTTAAATTTCTTTAAAATTTATGTGTAAAAAATTAATACATACAGCCTCAAAGCCGTATGTACTTTATATGTATAAACTACGATTCGTAACCTGAGAAAGCGTGGAAACCAAGCTGAGACATAATGACTTGTTCTTTTTCTCTCATCTTAGCCATCTCCAAGCCACCATTTTCGTGGTCGTAACCAAGCAAATGCAGCATTGAGTGCGCGGTTAAGAATCCAACTTCTTGAGGCATGGTATTTCCGTGTTTTCCAGCTTGCTCTATAGCCTTTTCCATAGAAATAACAACGTCTCCGAGCATAATAAAACCTGTTTCTGGATCAATGTCGTAATTACCATTTTCACCTGTCTGGAAGGACAAAACATCTGTTTCTACGTCTTTTCCTCGATACTTAGCGTTAAGCTTACGGATCTCATCGTTGTTTACAAAGGAAACACTAACTTGAGTAGACTTATTGAAATTTTCAAGCCTTAAAACTGCAATGCAAGCTCTTCTAACGATCATACGTAGCCCCGTTGGAATCTTCACTTCTTTTTGATTGTTGTTAATAATAACTTTAATCTTTTCCACAGTCCAAAACCTCTTTCGATTGATATTTTATCTTGCGATGATCAATGTAGTATAATCAGTTATTCATATATAAACTACAAATTACAGAAATATTTATATATTATTATATCATGGTGAAATATAAAAGTCATTAAAAAAATAGCAATTTTTTCACTTTTGTAAGATATTACAATGAATAGTGATATAATCCGTATGGGCAGTTGTTTATTTTGACAAGTTTTTGCCGATTAATTACTCAGTTTTAATTAAATCTTTTTGCGCGATATCTTCTTCACAATCATATGTAACTTTGAGTAAATATTTATTGTCGACCCATTTGCCGTTTTTTTCTTTGCTTATAATTCTTACATTATCAAATTTATTTTCTTGTTCCACTACTTTTTTTTCCGCTAAGTCTATAACCTGTGATTTATCTTTCTTGACCTTTTCGTTCTTATATTGATACCAGCTTTCCTTATAAATGGAAATTGGCAACTCTTTCCCGAAAATCTTAAGTGTATTAGTGCTAACTTCTCGTTCGTAGTTTTCTTTACTGCATTTACAAACGGACAGGGGCAACTCTATAGCTAAAATTTTCAATTTCCTTACTTTTTTTACTTTGCCGGTTCTTACATTTTCAAAATCTTGTATCGGAACTTCTTCTGTGACGACTCTTTTCGTCCGAGCAAATATTTTTGCATTTGCACCGGGCAATGAGTTATTTCCAAATTCGTCCTCAACAATACCGTTAACTAACAGTTGTCCTTTCACAACAGCATCTCCTACATTAACTTCTCTTTTGCCGCTGTAAATTTCTACCCTGGTCACAAAGCCATCGCAATCTGCTACGATATTGCATGGTTTTTCATCCACTATATCCGGAGGAGATACCTTTTCGCTTATCTCAATATCCAAGTGACTTCCAATTACATTTGCAGATGTCCAAGAGATATTATTAAACTTTGACATTATGGAGTTTTCTATCAACGAGGAGTCTACGTTTTTGCTTAAAATGCCCGGAACTACACCGAGTTCTGACAGTGTTTGTTTGATCTCATCTTCACTTATGTCGATGTTTCCGTTAACGTTTATGGTGAAAATATGTAACGAAAGTACATATATTATCAAAAAGAAAGATAGCATGCCAACTAAAATTCCTTTTCTTTTTCTATATTTCCTTAAGATAAAAGGCAGTCCTTTTTTCTCTTTAATTTTTATTTTCATGAAAGATTTTTTTACTATTTTCCTCAAGGTTTTATATTCCGAAGCCATACAGCTCGCAGAAAAGGTTTCATCGTCCTTTTTGATATCCCACAAACTGATTCCGTATCTTGCCGTTAAGTTCATGAACCTTTCCGGAAATGAACCTTTGGCCGTAAAAACAACATATCCAAAGAGGAATCTAATAATAAATAGCACTGATAATTCCTCCTTTTAAGTTATAAACTCTATAGATGTAATAAACCCAACAACGATCAAAGAGTCCGTGCTTAGACACTTTAGCGATAATTTGCGCCCGCTGAACGAAACTATCATATTTCCCATATTTACCCTTATAATATTTTCATCGTACTGGAGTATTCCCTTACTGCCTTCTACAATAACTTCACGGTTTGAGTTAATTTCAAAATGTGAAGAATTTGGCATGGTCCCAAACGGCATTTTATCCGGATTTATTATTTTATTAAGTTTACTATTTTCCTTTTTCCACCAAGCACTCATCGTTTCACCTCTTTCCAAATAAATATGCTTATATATCAATAAAAATAACAGCATAGCATATATATTAGTTGAGGTGAGCCAAGAATGGTTGTAAGTTTAAAAAGTAGCAAAAAAGATATTATGAAAAATGTGATTATCTTATTTGTTATTTCAAACTTTTTTATTTTCTCTAAATATGTTTCCACAGGAGCCAAAATCGGTTTGAATTACTGCTTAAATACGCTTATTCCGACTCTTTTACCATTTATAATTATTTCTCTCCTGGTAGTAAATTCAGGGTTATCAGAAAAAATGGGATACTTACTTAACCCGTTTACTAAACTTTTCTTTAATTTGCCAGGATGTGCAGGTTCAACTATTTTAGTTAGCTTGCTTGGAGGGTACCCCACCGGCGCAAATGGTGTGGTAGCTCTTTGGAAAAAAGGTCTCATTTCTGAAAAGCAGGCTGAGCGTATGTTATATTTCACAGTGGCGGGAGGCCCCGCTTTCATCATAAGCGTACTTGGTGAAACTTTGCTTAGAGATAAGAAAATAGGTCTTATTCTTTTTGTGTCTCACATTATTCCGGTTTTCATCTTAGGTTTAATCAGCGGCATTACTTTAACTAAGGAAACTTACAACGCTAGTAAAGAAAGTAGCTCTGAAAATTTTTCAAATGCGCTCATTATTTCAAGCGCTAAGGCAACACAAAACATGTTTCAAATTTGTACTCTTGTTATACTGTTTTCTTCGTTTTTAGAAATATTTCAAAACAGCCGAATGAATGCATACTTTTTGGAAATATTAAGAAATGTTGGTGTAAGTAGCAACATAGCTCAGTCTGTCGTGCCAATGCTCCTGGAAATAACCTCAGGAAGTCTTACCGGTATAAAATATCACGTGCCTTTGCCGGTGTTATCTTTTTTTATATCGTGGGGCGGGATATGTGTGCAGATGCAAATTTTCTCTATGTTGAAAGAAATAAATTTCAGCAAAGTTAAATTTGTTTTGTTTAGGTTAGCGCATGGCGTTTTGTCCGCAGGCATAACTCAGCTCATTCTATGCAATATGAAGTACACTGTGCAGACTTTTAACTCGAAGAGTTATCATTTTGAAAACACCAGCTTAGTCTTTGGCGGACAGAGTTTAGTTTTAGTTCTGCTATGCATTTGTTTTTTGATTTCTATAGGCAAGGAGCAAATAATTTTCAAACAAAAATAAGGAATAAAAATATGGAAACAATAGAATTTTCAAAGTTAAGCGGAAAGTTAAACATTAAAGAAGTAAAAAAAAAGAACAACAAAAAAATATTTAAATATTGGAGACCAATAATGTTTATTATGATTTTAAAAATACTTCAAAGTTTTTTGAAATCATTTCTTTTTTTGTTTGTTTCTTTTTCAGCATTAAAAAACGAATCACACATCAGTACCTTCAACAATGCTTTTTATAAGTTTTTAAAACCGATAAAAGATACAAACAGAACAACATTTTTTATCTGTTCGGTAATATTACTCATTTTAAACTTCATATTACTCATACCGCTTGAGTACGGTATACTTTCGTTTTTTAGCGACCTTACGAGCGATAAAGATGTAAAAGTTACATCTATTTTTCGTTATTATAAAAACTTTAAGCTTTTTTTTAGAGCAATATATTTTAAATTTCTTATGTATTTTAGGGTTTTAATTCCGACAGCACTGTTCTTAACACCTGAGATTATGCTTTTCATATATTCCTGCATAAAAATGCAAACAGCGAGTGAAAAGGAAAAAACTTTTCTTTCACTCACTGTAATTATTTCTATTTTAATACTTTTAGTAGGGATTTACTTTTTTATAAAATTTGGACCTAAAAACTTTGTCCTGCCGTATATACAAGCTCAGCGTAAAGTTGATAACAACTTAAACGTACAAAAAAAGGAAAACATAAAAACTCTAAACAAACTAACCAGTTCAAAATCATTTAATGTTTTTGCGACATTCACTTCGATGCTTTTTTTATTGCAGCCCTTAATATTACCGACGTTTTTTGTTTTTCCTTATTTTTCAATAGGTGTGTACTCGTACATTCACAATGTAGATCTTTTGAACCTATGAATTTATTTTTCTAATTCTGCAATACAATTTTTGCAGATGGTCTTATCTTTAAACTCGACGATATCGTCCGTATTGCCACAAAAAACGCAAGACTTTTGATATTTCTCCAAAATAATCCTGTTATCATCAACAAATATTTCAAGAAGATCTTTTTCATTAAGATTCATAATTCGCCTTAATTCTATGGGTAAAACTATTCTTCCTAAATTATCGATTGGACGAACAACTCCTGTAGCTTTCATTTTTACATTTTCTTCCTTTCAAAGTTAAAAATTTAGTATTTTTATTTTTCATTATGAGATTTAAAACATTAACATAACATAATAATACTATTTATAGATTAATTTGTCAACGGTTTTTATAAGTTGAAAACTCAAAACAAATAATATTTGTTTTGCTGCCCCAATATATTTAGCTTTAGACGGACGAAGGGGAGATAATATGTTAAACTACATATGGGCCGCTATTATAATTATAAGCGTTGTTTGTTCTGTTGTTACAGGAAGGATTGAATATGTTTCGGACGCTATTTTTTCAGGCACTAAAAATGCAATTGATTTGCTCATTTCGATTTCAGGCATGATGGCACTATGGACAGGTCTTCTAAAAATAGCAGATAAAAGCGGGATTACAGTTATTTTATCGAAATGTTTTGCACCCATATTAAAAAAAATATTTCCGGAATATGATAACAACTCACCCGTGATTAAAACCATATGTATGAACATCACCGCAAACCTTTTGGGACTCGGCAATGCCGCCACGCCTTTTGGCATAGCCGCTATGAAAGAAATGAATAAAACTAATTTGAATAAAAGCATTGCAAGCGACAGCATGGTAACTTTCGTGGTGATGAATACAGCATCTATACAACTCGTTCCGACTATGTTAACCATATTGCGGCAAAAACATGGTTCCGCATCTCCCTTTGAAGTTATGCCCGCTATTTGGATCGTTTCAGCACTGTCATTAATAGTAGGAATTTGCTTTTCAAAACTGCTTTCAAAAAATAAATGAAGTTTGCTTTTTAAATAAAATAAAAGTGGGAGATATAATTGAACAGATTTAGTTTTTACATAGTGCCATGCTTTATCCTCATAATAGTCGCTTTTGGACTTTTTAAAAAAATACAAGTTTTCGATACTTTTCTGTCCGGCGCTAAAGAAGGACTAATGTCAACTTTCTCAATAGCACCATCTCTAATCGCTCTAATAACTTCTATCACGATGCTAAAGGCCTCCGGAGCTTTGGACATTTTTTCATCCTTCATAAACCCTCTCGTATCTAAAATAGGTGTTCCCAGTCAAGTCATTCCTTTAATGCTTTTAAGGCCGATTTCTGGAAGTGGGTCCTTGGCTTTGTTAGACTCAATTTTTTCAAGTTGTGGGCCAGACAGCCAAGTAGGAAGAATAGCTTCTGTGCTTATGGGATCCACAGAAACCACCTTTTATGCCATTGCAGTGTATTTTGGAGCAATAAACATAAAAAAAACAAGACATACCTTGCGTTCGGCGGTTATTGCAGATTTATCCAGCTACATACTTTCTTGCCTGATTATAAAAATAATGTTCTATTCGTGATAAGCAATAATAAAATTTGCTTATTTATTTTTCTATGATATAATATTAACAAAAGTTTAAGTCGAAGGATTTGATATTATGTCAAGATTTTTGAAGTCGGTCTTAATTCTGGCTTTTTTGTTTAATTGTGTGCCTTCTGTAGTATCAGCTTCCTCTGCAAATTTTTATTTATTGCCAAGTAGCAACAGTGTTTCGCCCGCTGAGGAGCTCACTTTGAGCTTATTCATTGAGCCGGACAGCAGCATAAATATTTCCACTTTTTTGCTAAAGTTAAAATTTGATACAGCAAAACTTAAGTACACAAGCATTTACTCAAAACATGGTAAAGAAAATTTTAAGACTTATTTTAACGGCAATGAACTCCAAGTTATTTTTTTAACAGACGAAAAAGGGATAAACATTGATTCAAATGACTCGGTTTGCTTTTTAGAAGTCAACTTTAAGGTACTGTCCAACGCGACCATCGGAAGTACAAAAGTTTCAGGGAATGTAGAAGGACTTGGGAACTATGAAGCAGAGAAAATACCAGTTGCCGCATTTGAAAGCACAAACTTGACGATATCGCAAAGCCCCCAACCTGACTGTAATCTATCTTCGCTTTTGGCAGAAGACTATGGCCTTTCCCCAGCGTTTGACCCCAACATTACTCACTATGAAGTACAAGTTCCATACAATAAAAGCAAGTTAGAAATGACCGCAACAGCTAAAGATGAAGATGCAAAAGTAAAAGTTAGCAGAACAACCTTAAACGCTGCGGGCAAAAGCACAGACATAAAAGTTACTGTTACTGGCTCTGATGGAAAAGCCAGAAAAATATACATAGTCACTGTGAAGCGGTTGAGCAAAGAAGAAACCCTGAAGGTTGAAAAGTCAAGTAGTTCTTCATCTTCAAGTAAAGATTCTTCAGGAAATGGTTCTGAAATTGTAGACCTAAATGAAAAAATTCAAAAGGGCACAAGCTTAGACAGTGATGGCTTGGTTCTGGTGAAGGGTAATTTTAATTTTATTGTATTTTTTGCTATTTCAGCAATTTGTGTTATAATTGCTATATACGTAATAAAGAAAAAGGATAAAAAAATCAAATGAAAATACATTTTTCTACGGAGTGAGAAAATTTATGGATTTTTTAATCAACAACTTTAACTCTTTCATAAGTCTGATGAAAACTTTTAGTTTTACCGATTTCCTCGACATAGCTATAACATCTTTTGTGATATATCATTTCATTCGAATTATAAGGGAAACCAGAGCCAGTCAACTAGTTAAGGGTATCTTAATCTTAATAATAGCTTACTTTTTATCATCACAACTCCATTTCGTTATGCTGAGCAATTTATTAAACAAATTTTTTGAATTTGCAGTTATTACAGTGTTAATAGTTTTTCAACCCGAACTGAGGAGCATACTTGAACAAATAGGTCGAAACAAACTTGGTAAAAAATTAAACCCACGGGCATATTACAAATACGATTCTATAGGGATACAAGAAAAAAAAGATTGCATAAACGCCGTGGTGGATGCTGTGAGTGTTTTGCAAAAAAGTAAAACCGGTGCACTTTTGATTTTTGAAAGGGAAACCAAGTTAGGCGATATAGTAGATACAGGAACTGTTATAAATGCGACCCCTTCTATTCCTTTAATTGGAAATATATTCTTCAACAAAGCTCCGCTTCATGACGGAGCGCTGGTTATTAGGGGAGATAAAGCTTTTGCGGCAGGGTGTATATTGCCTCTTACGAAAAATCAATCTATAAGTGCAGAGCTTGGCACCAGACACAGAGCAGCTCTTGGCATAACGGAAATTTCCGATGCTGTAGCGGTTGTCGTTTCGGAGGAAACCGGCAATATCTCACTTGCTTTGAATGGAGTTTTAACTAGAAATTACACAAAGGAGCATTTAAAAAATAAACTGGATGATTTATTTTTCTCTGACATAGAAGAAAGTAATGTGAAGAAACAGATTGTTAATTCTATAAGGAGGATAATTAAAAATGAATCTAAAAAGGGTAAATCTTAGGAAACTATTCTATAACAATAAATTCGTTTTAGTTTTCTCTATAATCATTTCTTTCTTTTTATGGATTAAGTTTTCAACGAGTAGCTCGGAAGTTTCGTCAAAAACCATATCAAATATACCTATAACTGTTGCGCTTTCAGAAGAATCACATCAAGATGGGCTGGTCGTTTTTGGTATAGATGACGTAACAGCGGAAGTATCTGTGAGTGGTAATAGGATAGTCTTGGGACAACTTTCCAAAGATAATATTCAAATCTTTGCGCAGCAATCAGCGGGGCTCATAAATACTACAGGAAATTACACACTGGAGCTTGGCGCGAAAAAAAGCGGTATATTAACAGATTACGATATCATTTCAAGTGTATCGCCGAGGTTTATAAATGTCTTTGTAGATAGATACAAAAGCAAAACACTGGATATAGTCCCAGAAATATCGTATAAAGCGGATTCAAACAGTTTTTCCAGTCCGGTTTCACTGTCAGAGACAAGTGTGACTGTTTCCGGTCCTGAATCTATAGTTTCAAACATAACTAAAGCTTGTGTAGAAAGCGAAATAAAAGATACTATCACGAAGACTACAACGTTTTCTGACTTGCCGATAAGCCTTTACGATAGCGAAAATAAAAAGGTGTCTCTTTCCATGTTAAGTTTAAGCGCATCTAAGACAGATGCCACAATAGCAATATTGGACAAAAAACTTGTAAGGGTATCTCCTACTTTTACAAATAAGCCTAGCGGACTTGACCTTTATTCAAATCAAATCAGCGTTACTCCTTCAAGGATAGAAATAGCAGGCTCTAGTGATATCTTAAACTCACTAGACAAGATAGAACTTGAACCACTAGACTTTTCTAAGGTTGACAATTCTCATAAGGAGTTTGATTTGGCTTTAAAAATTCCAAGCGGATGTAAGAATTTAAGTAACACGTATTCGGCGAAATTGAAGTTAAATATGGGTACTATATTTTCAAAAAACGTGAACGTAAACAAGTTTGATTTTATAAATTTGCCTAGTGGGAAAAGCGCCTCACCGACTACTTTGAACTTAAATGTTAAAGTGGAAGGACCGTTATCTGAACTTAAAAATATAAATAATCAAAACGTAAGTGCACAGATTGATCTTTCAGGCAAAGAGGACTTTTCAGGCACTGCAGAACTTCCAGCAAAAATAGTTATTGATTCAAGTGGAAAATGCTGGGCCTTTGGCACTTACTATGTGAATGTTAAAATAACGTAGCTTGCATATAACATTGGTATAAAAAAAATCTCCGGAAACTCGGAGATTTTTTTATTCTTTTGGTATACCTAGTAAATCAATTAAGGTTTTCTGTGTTTCCTCTTGCGAAAATTCTTTCGTCATTTCATTATTTCTATTTCCCCCTGAAACAACAGCTAAGTCCGGTTCATTTATTTTTTCATCGTCTGGTTGCTTTTTATTCTTTTTATTTTCCATCTTCATTCCTCCTTTTCATTAGTATTTTATATTATACCACAGTTTGTATTTAAAGTAAATATCATCTATAAATTTTCTTATTTACACTATAAAATAGTTAAAACTACATAACTAATGTTCCATTGTCAGAACTTAGTACAACGAAAATTTGTTCCTCTAAACCCGTTTTAGCATTTATATAAACTAAAACTTTGTCTTTATTTTCACCTGTACATTCAAACTCGTAACATAAAACTTCATTCAATCCCGCTGTCGGTATCACTGCTAGGTTACCATCTTCAGGTTTTAAATATTTACTAAGCCTCCCCTTAGCCTCATCTTGAGTAATAATTTTACCAGGTAAATTTCTGTCACTGTGGTTCATTAAATAGCCTGTGGAATTATAAGACATTATTTCTCCATTATCCAGAGCCACGCCTATTTTTATCAGATCAGGATAGCATATTACGTTGTTTTTAGAGTAAGCATAATTTATTGTACAAATGCCGTTATTTATGGAATAGTAACTTTCTTTCATATCACCCATATTACTTTTTGACATAAACTCCTTAGCTAAGTGCGAAGCTTCATTGAAACTTAATTTAACGTCTGAAATTTCTCGATTTTTAAGAATGTAATTTACATACCCGCCTTGTTTAGTAACAGAAATCTCCGCTGAATTTGTCTTAAATTTGTATTCAGGTAAATTTCCGCTGGTTTCAGAAACATATTCTAAATTTGCAACGTTATTGCCCCCCAAAAACTTGACAATATTTTCTTTGGCTTGTTCCTTAGAAACTTCAGGAACATTTTCTAAAAATTTTGATTTCATCCTAGTTATATGATCCGAAAATGGTCCATCGTAAATCAGAGATGGGTAATTTGTAAAGTTGTCGTTCATCTCTTTAAAAGCTGTAGCTAACACATTATTCTTAGACTCATTTTCGTTTAAATTGCTAAAAGCTGTCGAAATTTTGCTTTTGTCAATTTTCCCCGAATCTAAATGTGCTATTATTTCCTTCAAATCAGAATTGACCGTTTTTGCATACTCCCCTAGTTTCTTTAAATTTTCCATTTCTTCATCAGTTGCAGTTTGTCCCTTAGATATAGTTGAAGTTAAATAGTTTGCAAAGTCTCCCGTTTGGCTTACGAATTTATTAATGTTATCTAACCCTAAATAATCTACAGGTAGCTGCTCTAACGCCATTTTTGCTGCCACAGTTTGTGAAATTATTTTATTAGCAAGACCAAACTGTTGCGGCATTGTGTTTGCATATATTCCCTTGTTCATAGTCACTTCTAAAGTCGATATAGAATCTGATAGTTCATTTAAAGAGCGCAAGTAGCCATACTCTATGTCTCGTTTATACTTGTTGGCTAATGTGTACCCCGAAGTTGCAAGTAATATTAAAACTACTCCTATAAACGTAGAAAAACTTATTAACTTTACTTTTCGTCTTAATACCGAGGTTTTCGTCATGAGGTATTCTCCTTTACAAGAATATTTACAGCGTTTTGCCTTTCTGTAGCGCGCGGCTGCGCCGCAGCAAAATACCGTTTTGCTGCAAATAATCTTTTCTTACCGAAAAGATTATTTAAATGCGAAAAATTTTTTCGCATTTGCGCAGCCGCGCGCCAAGTACAATCCAAAAAATTATACAATAAAAATATTTTTCCCAAATAAGTGAAAATATTCATATTTTAATATTAAGTACACTATTTTAATGCAGGTATTTATAGTGTATAATATGAAAGTGAAATATCCTGTTTGTTTCACAATTAAGGAGGAAAAATCATTGCGCGAAATATATTTAGATAATAGTGCAACGACTAAAGTATGTGAATCTGGAATAGAAAAAGCAACCGAAATGATGAGAGAAAATTACGGGAATCCATCTTCTCTTCACGATAAAGGGTTTCAATCTCAAAAAGAAATAGAAAACGCTAGGAAAATTATAGCGAAAGAGTTATCTGCCGAAAGTGACGAAATTTATTTCACATCTGGCGGAACGGAAAGCAATAATTTAGCGATATTTGGCTCTGTGAACGCCATGAGAAGACGAGGAAATAAGATCGTAACTACGGCGATAGAGCATTCTTCAGTTTACGCTTCGTGTAAAGAACTTGAAGAGAATGGTTTTCAAGTAGTATATTTACAACCAGATGCTACAGGTTGTATAAAAAAAGAACAAATATTAAGCGCTATAGATGAAGACACTATCCTAGTAAGTTTAATGATGGTGAATAATGAAGTAGGGTCAATTTTGCCTGTTGAAGAAGTCCGAAAATGTATAGAGCAGAAGCATTCACCGGCTATTTTTCACGTTGACGCTGTACAAGCTTTCGGAAAAATACCAGTAAAAGCAAACAAGATTAAGGCGGACTTAATATCCATTTCGGCTCATAAAGTTCATGCGCCAAAAGGTGTCGGAGTTTTATATAAAGCCAAAAATAAAAGAATTCATCCTATAATTTTCGGAGGAGAACAGCAAGATAAAGTTCGACCTGGCACAGAATCAGCTCCACTTATAGCGGCGTTTGGTGCAGCTGTGAGCGAATTTGAATTGGAAAAAAATTACGAAAAAGCTACTTTATTAAAGGAGTACTTGACAGAACAATTATCAAAAATTGACGGCATAATGTTAAACTCTGGGGAAAATGCTCTCCCGTACGTTGTAAACTTCTCCACAGGAAATATAAAGGCTGAAACCATGTTACACTTTTTATCGTCTAGAGGCGTTTATGTATCGGGTGGCTCGGCCTGCGCTAAAGGTAAAAAAAGCCGCGTGCTAAAGGCCTTAGGGTTTGACGACAAAAGAATAACTTCATCTATAAGGGTAAGTTTCTCGAAGTACAACACAAGAGACGATATCGATGGGTTCATATTCTATTTAAAGGAAGGCATAAATACTTTAGTAAAAAGTTGATAAAGGATGTATTTTATGAAGGAAATTATATTAATAAAAATTGGCGAAATAGTTCTAAAGGGTCTTAACAGAAAAAACTTTGAAAGTAGGCTAGTTAAAAATATAAAAAAGAAGGTTGAACCATTTGGAGATTTTTCTGTAGAAAATTTGCAGTCAACGATAACACTTATACCGAAAGATGATAGCATAGATCTTGACGAAGTTTCACAAGAAATCGCGACAGTTTTCGGTATAGCTAATTTTTCAAGAGCTGCCATATGCGAAAAAAACATGGATTCTATAAAAGAAACCACTGTTGCTTATTTAAAAGACACTTTGGAAAATTTAAAAACCTTCAAAGTGGAAACTAAACGCTCAGATAAAAAATTTCCTTTAAAATCCCCTGAGATTTCACGAGAAATCGGGGGATACATACTTGAACATTTTGAAAACTTAAGCGTAAATGTTCTAAATCCGGACATTATAGTTACAGTGGAAATAAGAGATCACAACGCTTTCATACGCGGCAACGCCATAGAAGGGGCAGGCGGCATACCAAGTGGAATGGGAATCAAGGCAGTTACACTTATTTCAGGTGGAATAGACAGCCCTGTTGCTTCTTATATGATGGCAAAAAGAGGTCTTGAGCTCACTGCGGTTCATTTTGCAAGCCCACCGTATACAAGCCCTCGAGCAGAAGATAAGGTAAAAAGGTTGCTTGAAAAGGTAGCTAGGTACAGTAATCGCATAGAGATGATAACTGTGCCGTTTACACACATACAAGAAGAAATAAAAAGCAAATGTCCCGAGGATTTATTTACCATAATAATGCGAAGGTTCATGATGAAAATTTCCGAAAAAATAGCCAAACATCGAGGATGTTTAGCTTTAATCACAGGGGAAAGTTTGGGACAAGTTGCCAGCCAAACTTTACAGGCTATTTATTGCACCAACTCGCCTGTCAGCATGCCTATATTTAGGCCATTGATAGGGATGGATAAAGATGAAATTGTGGCTATTTCTAGGAAAATAGATACATTTAACATTTCAATAGAACCATACGAAGATTGCTGTACAGTTTTTACTCCGAAACATCCCAGAACTAAGCCAAAACTTGATGACGTTTTGGATGCTGAAAATCGTTTAGATGTAAACTTTCTAATAGATGAAGCTTTAAATGGGATATCTGTGACTATTGTATATTAACGAAGGAGATGAGAAATTGAAAAGGGAATATGCGGATAATAAAAAGAAGAAAATCTTATTTTATAATATCTTAATAATTATAAGTGTTGTAGTACTACTCGTTTCCGGATATTTTTTGTTAAAGATTCTCGTCATTGACCCTCGTAAAAATGAAAATACAATTGATGAAATACAGAAAATATATTACAGTAACAATAATGAAGATAATGACAGCGAGGAACCTGTTACTCCGATCGGTTTGGAAAATCTGCTGCAGATTAATAGCGATATAAAGGGATGGATAAAAATTGAAAATACGCCTATAGATTATCCTGTTTTGTATTCAGATTTTTATTTATACCACAACTATAAAAAGGAATACTCAAAATACGGCAGCATCTTTATAGACAGTATTTGCAATATCGACACGAATCCCAAAAATATTTTGCTGCATGGGCACCACATGAACAACGGCAGTATGTTTGCATACATTTGTAAGTTCGCAGATTTAAGCTTCTATAAATCAACTCCGGTTTTCACTTTCGATACAATCAAAAGCAAAAACAAATGGAAAATAATATCTGTATTTAAAACCAACGCAAACCCAGAGCATGGTGAACTTTTCCCGTATTTAACTTCTAATTTCAAAAACAAAGATTCCTTTTTAGAATATATTTACAAGGTAAAAATTCGTTCTATTATCGACACACCCATAGATGTGAACGAAAACGATGAACTTATCACTCTTTCAACTTGCTCATATGAATTAAAAGATTTCAGAACAGTCGTCGTAGCGCGAAAAGTTCGTGATGGAGAAGATATTTCAGTCGATGTCGCACAAGCTAAATATAATCCTTCACCTCTATATCCGGACGCGTACTACAGCAAGTATGGTGGAACCAAGCCAGATGTTACCAGTTTTAAAGAATCTTTAAAATCAGGGAAACTTAGTTGGTACAAAATTACAAATTAAGGAGGATAAATAAAACAAACTAAAATGATAGGAAATTCTGAAATAATAAAGTCCAAAAATAAATTTGCAAACAAAAAAGATTTGATGCTAATCGCGGGTCCTTGTGCTGTAGAGTCTTTTGATCAGCTTTACGAAGTGGCAAGTCATATAAAAAACTTGGGTGGGGAATATTTACGCGCAGGTGCATTTAAGCCCAGAACCTCACCGTATTCCTTTCAAGGACTAGGCAAAGAAGGGCTGGAGATCTTAAAAAAAGTAGGAACTCTATTAGATATGAAAACCGTCACAGAAGTTACATCAGAGAAAAATTTAGAGTTAGTTACTGAGTATTGTGACATAGTTCAAATAGGCGCAAGAAATATGCAAAACTTTGAGCTTTTAAAGTCTGTAGGTAAAATAAAAAAACCGGTTATATTGAAGCGTGGAATGGGAAGCACCATAAAAGAATGGCTACTCGCCGCTGAATACATACTGTCTCAAGGAAATTATGATGTTATTTTATGCGAAAGAGGAATTAAAACATTCGAAACCGCCACTAGAAACACTTTAGACATTTCTTCAGTTCCCATAGTTAAAGATTTAAGTTTTTTGCCGGTAATAGTCGATCCATCACATGCTTGCGGCAACAAAAAATATGTAGAAGCCTTGGCTTTAGCTTCTGTGGCGGCAGGTGCTAACGGAATTATGGTAGAGGTACACCCAAACTCAGGAAAAGCTAAGTCGGACGCCCAACAACAAATCGGCTTGTCGGAATATGCTAACCTAGTAAGAAAAATTAAGGCAGTACATAGTGCTATTAATACATTTTAGTTTATAATAAAATAGTGGATCCCATTGCATATTTAGGGTCCACTGTCTTTACTTTATAAATATAGATTATGCTTTGTTTGCGCTACCTAAAACGTTTGTAATTTTCCTTGAGACCATCTCATAAATAGCTTCACGCGCTGGAGCTAAATACTGGCGAGGATCAAAGTGTGATGGGTTTTCGTCAAAATGTTTTCTAATGGTGGCTGTCATAGCTAAACGTAAATCTGAATCTATGTTTATTTTGCAAACCGCCATTTGAGCAGCTTTTCTCAACATATCTTCAGGTATCCCAATTGCATCCGGCATTTTACCTCCATGCTCGTTTATCATGTGGACGAACTCCGGTATAACAGAAGATGCACCGTGAAGCACTATCGGAAAATTAGGAAGCCTTTTTTCTACTTCTTCTAGTATGTCAAACCTTAACTGTGGCTTCTGTCCTGGCTTAAATTTATACGCTCCGTGACTCGTTCCTATAGCTATAGCCAAAGAATCAACCCCAGTGCGGGTTACAAAATCTTCGACTTGTGCAGGGTTTGTGTAGGAAGCATCCTTATCATTTACGTTTACATCGTCCTCTATGCCTGCAAGACGACCGAGCTCTGCTTCAACTGTAACGTTTCTAGGATGAGCATATTCAACAACCTTTTTAGAAAGAGCAACATTCTCCTCGTAACTTAAGTGCGAGCCGTCAATCATGACAGAAGTAAACCCTCCATCTATACAGCTCTTGCAAAGCTCAAAACTGTCACCATGATCAAGGTGCAGAGCTATTGGTTGAGGTGTTTCTAAAACCGCTGCTTCAACTAACTTAGTAAGATAATTATGGCTTGCATATTTTCTGGCACCAGCCGAGACTTGCAAAATAAATGGTGAGTTCAAATCTTTACATGCTCTGGTTATGCCCTGTACTATCTCCATGTTATTTACATTAAATGCACCGATAGCATATTTACCTTCATAAGCTTTCTTAAACATCTCTTTAGTATTCACTAATGGCATAAAAACACTCCTTAATAAAAAATTACAAATCAATTATACAATAAAATATCATGGATTAAAATCTTTTTAATGAAATTAATATCTTTATTTTTTAAATATTAATTTAGAATAAGTGAGTATAATATGTAAAAATAAAAGAAAAATGCAGATCATTATAATCTAAGTTAATTTTATCGTGATTTGTTGTTGACAATAACTTTGCAGCATGATAAAATTACTTTGGCATTAAAATTATAAAATTTAGGAGGAATAAAAATGTCAACTTTTATGCAAAAACCGCATGAAGTAGAACGTAAGTGGTATGTTCTAGACGCAAAAGGTAAACCACTGGGACGAGTTGCAGCTAAAGCAGCTGTATTGCTTAGAGGAAAACACAAACCAACCTTTACGCCTCATGTTGATTGCGGTGATCATGTTATTATTATAAATTGTAAGGACGCTAAATTAACAGGAAATAAACTAACTCAAAAGTTTTATTATCGCCATACAGGTTATATAGGTCACTTAAAAGAGGTCAGATATGACAAACTTATGACCGAAAGACCAGACAGAGCTATGATGCTGGCTGTTAAAGGTATGATACCTGATACAACCATCGGTAGAAAAGCATTAACAAGACTGAGAGTTTTTGCAGGCAATGAACATTGTCATGAAGCTCAAAAGCCAGAAAATTTAGATATATAAAAGAAAGGAGCAGCATTATGTACGATAATACATCATATCTTTACGGAACCGGAAGAAGAAAAAGTTCAATAGCTAGAGTTAGAGTCTACAAAGGAACAGGAAAAATTATAATTAATGGCAGAGATATAGACGATTATTTTGGTCTTGAAACTCTGAAACTTATTGTTCGTCAACCGCTTATGCTTACAAATACAAACGAAATGTTCGACATTAAGTGTACAGTTGCTGGCGGCGGTGTTACCGGTCAAGCTGGAGCTATACGTCATGGAATTTCTAGAGCATTACTTCAGTACGATGCTGAAGATCTTCGTCCTGTACTTAAAAAAGCAGGTTTCTTAACGCGTGACCCAAGAATGAAAGAACGTAAAAAATACGGTCTCAAAGCAGCACGTCGTGCTCCTCAGTTCTCAAAGAGATAATAAGTACGAAATTAAAACCACCAGCGATCTGGTGGTTTTTTATTATATAGCTGATATTTAATTCATCGTAATTAATTCCTAACTTTGTTGTGGTGTAATCACAATGTGAATATTTCTAGTTATATCTTGTACAAACCCCAAAATAGAAGACGCATTAGATCCAATTGTATCTTTGTATTTTTTGATAAACTTACTCAACCCCGAACACGTAAAAGAACCACTGTCAACATAGCATTTATAAGAAGTTACTGCACCAAATATCCCCCCGATAATTGCGAAAATCGATGCCATAGATCCTGCTATACCTACTATCGCTGCAAAATGAGATTTAAACATAAATTTAATATTACTCCATAAAGAAGGACTCTTTTGCTTTGCAGGTTTTGCTTCTGCTTTTTCCATTAATTTCAAGAGCCTTTTCATTTCTCGTATGTCATGCTCTCTTTGCTCTGATTCAGTGTAATATCTTCCTGCAAAGCACGTTAATCCCGAATTTACCCCAACTGTTGCAAGTAAAGAAGCTACTACTAGAAAAATTGATAATATTTTTTTGTAATTCATATTATGTTTTCTCCTTAACTATATTTTTATGATATATCACGGAATTATTATACTATAGTTAAATTATTACTGTCAAGGACAGCTTCCACTTTATAAGTATTCTTTAATCTAAATCTTCTAATAGTTTATGTAATGAAGTACGTAAAATTATTTTTATTAAAAAGAGACTACTCTACGTAGCCTCTTTTATCATATATTCTTCAGATAAGCCGAAACTGATAGTTAAAGCTTCATCTACTCTAGCCATTGATATTGTGTCCAGTGTGCCCATTTTTTCTTTAAGCCTTTTTTTGTCAATAGTTCTTATTTGCTCTAAAAGCACCACAGAATCCTTTGAAAGTCCGCTTCCACTTGCTCTTAAAGTTATATGTGTTGGCAAATTAGCTTTTGAGTTTTGGCTGGTTATTGCCGCCGCTATGACTGTGGGACTAAAACGATTTCCAACATCATTTTGAACTATTAAAACAGGCCTTACTCCACCTTGTTCTGAGCCTACTACAGGACTTAAATCTGCATAAAATATATCTCCTCGTTTTATATTCACTTCTTTCACGCTCCGAAATTTTTATATCAAATTAAAATCATTTTTAAACTTAATTTAAGAATATTTTTACCTTTATTTACGGCGTTTAATCATAAAAAACATTGCATTTAAAAATATTCCCATCAATATATAATATTAATTTTTGTCCAAGCGTGACATAAAAATACAAGTTTGTTGCAGTGGTTTTACCATCCGTCTGCAATAAAACTTAAAAATAATAATAGTTACAATTTGTAACTATTTTGTAATAATATGTTTTTCTCTCTATAGCACAAAAAATTAATTCAAATTCGCCTTGTTAAAAATAATGTAAGCGTAATATATGGCTTTTTTATGAAATTTTATAGTGCAAATGTATAAAATACTTTTATTTTTCGATTTGACATTTCAAGTCCGCAATAATAAAATAAATTATAAATGATTTTAATTATTAACTTTCAGAAATTTAACTTTTACTTTTTGTTATAATTTTGTTATTTTAACATATTATACTTACAAGACCAAAAGGAGGATAAATTTTGAATTTAAGGGAAAAAATATCAAATAATTTATTAAAGAAGTGGAAAATGGTAATATCGTTGACAATCGCAACTTCAATACTCTCTACAACTATTGTGTCAGTTTCTGCTTCAATGAAAAATTATACAATAACAGACGGCGAAGCAGTAACTAAGCTTACAGCTATAAAAAGCGAAGCAAATGATATTTTGGAAAAAGCCGGAATAAAATTAAATGGTTTTGACAAATTTACCGTTGACGAATGCGGACCTAAGGATATTGCAATAAACATAAAAAGAGCATTCAAAGTAGAAGTTACAGTGGACGGCGAAACAAAGCAATTAGACACTGCTGAGTGCACTGTAAGGGATTTTTTGTATGAGCAAGGCATAGCTTTGGGTGAAAGCGATGAAATAAATGTCAACCTCGATGAGCTTACCTATCAAGACATGAAAATAGCCATTAGCAGGGTAGAAATTAATGAAGTTAAAGATCAGCAAGTCATACCTTATTCGTGCGTCATTAAAACAACGAGTGATTTAAAAAAAGGTGAGACTAAGGTTGAAACAGCTGGTACAAACGGGATAAAAGAGACTGTCATTAAACAAAAATTTATAGATGGGCAATTAGTTGAAAGCCAAGTCGTAAGTGAGAACGTCATACAGCCTGCTGTTGACCAAGTAAAGTTAGTTGGTACTAAAGAATCCATTAAATCCAATAAGAAATCGCCTTCAACTATGACGGTTGTTTCATCTAGCGGTACATTTACAGATTCAAATGGTCAAAATGTTAATTACTCAAAAGCTATACGCGGGGTATGCACGGCTTACTGCGACGTAGAAATGACTTCAACGGGTTGCCCTACGCAAGTCGGTATAGTTGCTGTAAATCCTAAAGTTATTCCTTATGGTACTAGACTTTACATACCGGGATACGGTTATGCCGTTGCCGGAGATACAGGCGGAGCTATGAGGAGCGGTGGAGTCTTGATAGACGTTTACTATAACACTGAAGCTGAATGTTATCGTTTTGGACGTAAAACCTTGACAGTTTATATACTATAAAGAAAAAACTCCTTGTGATACTGCGAGGAGCTTTTTCTTTATAGATAAACGCACTAAAAACTGCATATAGGAAAAAGTCAAAAAACAAAAAACGGACAATAAATGATACGACTTTTTCCATTTCTAAAATCTCATTTTATTGAAAAATCGAGTTTATTGTATAATAATATTTTTTAAAATGTTGTCGAAATTTGTACAATAAAATATTTAAAATTAATTTTTATCTTTACTTGATTTTTAAAAATAATTATAGTAAAATAAAGTTATTAAATGCGGGTGTGGCGGAATAGGCAGACGCGCTAGATTTAGGTTCTAGTGGCATAACCGTGCAGGTTCAAGTCCTGTCACCCGCACCACTGTGGAGTACCATAAGGGGCATGAAATGTTTTTATGGTTCTCCTTTTGAAGAGTAGATTGGTTAACAGGCCATCTGCTATTTTTTACGTCCAAAAGATTTTTTTGTAACCGTCTTTTTGTGACCAATTTAATTTACGAATCTGCTAATTTTCACGGGCGTTATCAATTCTGTTTTTAAGTTTAAAGGATTTGCTGTAAGCCTTGAAATTGACAACATCACTTGCATAGGACTGGTTTGTTAAGATTCCTTGTATCATCCCGTGATTCCAGAGATATTCATTCAACGGAGGTTTAGCAGTAGGTTTGCTGATACCCTTCTTTGCGGCATAGACCGATGAAATGCAGACTTTTTGCTTTTTTAGAATCTTAGCCAATCTTGTTCATACTTTCGCCCTGTTTTCTCAGTTCGAAGATGTAACGGACTATCTGAGCGCCTTCTTAATCAACCACCCAACGCTTTTTATCCATTTCATCATGTGTATAACCGAGTGGAGGTCTACCTATTGCATAGCCCTGACTGTTTTTGATTTTTAGCGTTGACCGCATTTTGCGGCTCATG
>OJNI01000024.1_pt1 | contig 99872 bp, 99 predicted proteins | sample 1597441 | NCBI WGS metagenome assembly OJNI01 (sample SAMEA2452131, study PRJEB22498) | human gut metagenome | reverse complement strand
TATTCTTAATTCCAAGATGAAGGAGTGTAAGAAGTATACATACAGCTTTCTGCTCATACCACGATAAAACCATTGAGAGTGGAAACTCATTTACTTCACATTCAAATGCTTCTGCTAAAGCAATTGCTACCTTTATCGCACTATAGGCATCATTACACTGTCCCATATCCATAATTCTTGGAAGACCATCAATATCTCCAAGCTCAAGGTCATTAAATCTGTACTTGCCACAGGCAAGTGTAAGAATTATAGACTCTGCTGGTGTCTTTTTAACAAATTCTGTATAATAATTACGTCCCGGTCTTGCACCATCACAACCTCCTACTAAGAAGAAATGGCTGATTGACCCATTCTTAACACCTTCTATTACCTTATCAGCAACGGAAAGCACTGCTGAATGTCCGAAACCTGTCATCACATACTCTCCGCCATTAATGCCTGTTCTATGCTGGTCTTCTTTATATCCGCCAAGCTCAAGTGCCTTATTGATTACAGGTGTAAAATCTTTATCTTCCCCGATATGCACCATCTGTGGATATGACACTACCTCTGTTGTAAATACCCTGTCTTCATAGCTTTTCTTAACTGGCATAAGGCAGTTAGTTGTAAATAATACAGCTCCCGGAATTGCATCGAACTCCTTCTGCTGATTCTGCCACGCTGTACCAAAGTTACCCTTTAAATGAGGATATTTATTAAGCTTAGGATATGCGTGTGCCGGAAGCATTTCGCCGTGTGTATATATATTTATTCCTTTATCCTTAGTCTGTTCAAGAAGCAGTTCCAGATCTTTTAAATCGTGTCCTGTTACAACAATAAATGGTCCTTTTTCTACATTCAAAGTAACCTTTACCGGTGAAGGATTTCCATAACTTGTTGTATTAGCCTTATCTAAAAGTTCCATACATTTCAAATTAACTTCACCAACTTCCATAACTACAGGAAGAAGCTGGCTTTCGTCCAAATCAAAGCTTATATATGAAAGAGCCTTATAGAAGAACTCATTAACTGTATCATCTGTATAACCTAACACCATTGCGTGATAAGCATAAGCTGCCATTCCTCTTATTCCAAAAAGAATAAGTGATTTTAATGAACGTATATCTTCATTCGCATTCCATATCTCATTCAAATCGTAATCATCTGTATTACCACATCTAGCCTCACAGGCACTACAGCCTGGTGATATAATATTCTTTTCATTATGAACCTTATCAATCATATCCTGTAATGTCTGATTATTAAAATTCACATTAGTTATTGTTGTAAACAGACCTTCGATTATTATTCTGTCTGTATTCTCTGTCTTAGGATTGCTTCCGCAGGTCTTAACAAGTCCTATAAGTGCACCTGTAAGCTCGTCCTGAAGCTTTGCTGTAGAAGCGTCCTTTCCACAGACACCTGCATTACCTGTACAACCTGAACATCCTGCTGTCTGCTCACACTGAAAACAAAACATTTTATTATCCATATATTTACTCTCCATTATTTAATCTATTTATCCTGGTGCTTCTGCACCCGACTTATTATATTTAATGAAGAAGTGATTTTCTGTTGTTTATACAACATTTTTTCAAATTTATAAACGGAAAATATTATCTAGCATACTGCTAATAGCTATTTTTCAATAAATACATTTTTCCTATGATATTTTATATACTTTATATTCTCTTCTGTAATGTCTATTTTCATCTTAGCTGTTATATTCATATACATTCTGTTATTATCATCTAACCTTTCAGAAATTAAAATCCTGCCGGTATCATCAAATGAAATATATCCTCTATCAAATAACTTATCGTGATTAGGACACATTAACAGACCATTATGTATATCAAGCTTCTCATTTGCATCACTTATACTCCATGGTTTAATATGGCTTGCCACCAATAATTCGTTCATATTAACATTACACAGACAACATTTTTTATATTTATTTATTAATTTTTCTCTGAACTTGTCCTGATTAATTCTTACCTTGACAACCGCTTCTTTTTCTTTTCCTTCCAATTCCTCTGTGTATTTTTCTATTTCAGTAACTTTATTAATTTTATCTTTTTCATAGTTTTCTATAATCGTCTCTACTTTCCTATCTTCTTCTTCGTTTCCGTACCATATATTAGATTGCCCCAAACCTTTAACAACATATTTTCTATCATTTACGTCCAGCAGCACCACCTTCTCTGCATATATATTATATATATTATAAGTTTTATCTCTTTCTTGCCATAAAGTTTCCTCCATCTCTTTTTTATCTGCTTGTTTTTCAGTAAGCGCTACATAATAAGTCTCTATTTTTTCAATAACTATTGCAAAATTATATCTTGTTTAAGAAAATATTTTAATTTTAAAGATAAAAAATTCTTCATCCTGCAATGCTTTATATTCCATATTGTAATTATTCAGAATATTACTTACAATATATAAACCTAATCCATTACTATTTTCCTTATTTAAATCAAATTTAACATCAAATATTTTATCCATATTCGAAATTTTATTGTTACCGTATGTATTCTCTATATATAACCAATCATTAACTATCCCAATATTAATTACCCCATTTACATCAGTATATTTTACCGCATTACTAATCAAATTAGATAGAATAATCTTTAAAGCTGTTTTTCCTATATAAATATTCTCATCTAATATATAATTATTGACAGTTATTTTCTTTTGATTTGCTAATATTTCATACTTTTTTAATATGTCTTCTAATGTATCATTTATTTTCAAATATTCTTCATCATTATTCAAATTTTCTATAGAATGAACTGATAATATTTGAGAAATATTTTTTGTTAAACTATCAACGATTTCAATACATTCATTAATATAAATATCTCTTTCTTTATATTTTCCAATATTGTATTTCATGTTTTCCAGTATTATTTTAAGACTAGCAAGAGGAGTTTTAAGTTCATGGGATGCGCCTTTAAAAAAGTCATATTTTAACTTTTCTAATTTTAAAATTTCTTTATTTTTAAATTCCAAATCGTCAATTGTTCTTAATAAAGTAGAATACAAATCATTAATTTGTTGTTTTAATTCTCCAACCTCATCATTAGAGCTAACTTTTAAACGCGTTTTTTTATCCAGTTTCATCATTTTATCAGTAACAATTTTTATTTCTTGTAAATTATTTTTTATTGATTTTGCATAAATTAAAGAAATAATAGCAGAAAATAAAATTGATATTAATAATGAATATGGTAAAAATTTAAGGCTTAAATCTTTCGCATCTCTTTGCATATCAGCTGTAGAAACAAATTGTAGATTTATTTTTTTACCATCATTAAGCTTGATTTCTCTTTCTTCAATTATCAGAGAATTACTATCACTTTCTAAATTAACATTTATATTATCTTTGATTTGTAATTCATTCTTATTATTTTCTTCTTTTATAAATGCTTTTATTTCACTACTTTTAGAATAAAGTTCCAAAGTTTGTTCTATATATTTTATTTCTTTTCCATTCATATTACTAGAAATTTCATTTGCAATATTATAAATCTTTTCTTTTCTCGTCTCCAAATATGTTTTAGGAAAGATAAAAAAAACTAATGAATGAACTAATATAATTATTATTCCAAGAACAGAAAATATTTGTATGAACATTTTGGGAAATATCTTTAATTTTTTCATTTTCTCTCCAATTTATATCCTACATTTCTTATAGTAGTTATACAGTCTAATTGTAATTTTTTTCTAAGTTCTTTTATATATACATCTATTACTCGATCATAAGGAGTTTCTTCGCTATCTTTCCATACATAATCAATAATTTGCATTCTTGTTAACACTTGTCCATTATTATCCAATAAACATTTTAATACTTCTAGTTCTTTTGCATTTACATCTATTTCTTCACCATTTATTTTAGCTGTATAGCTATTAAAATTAACCGATAGATCCTTATATTCAAACTTCTCTAAATGTCCATAATTCTTCTTAATTAAAGAATCTATTCTAGCCTTTAAGACCGGCAATGAAAATGGCTTTTCTATATATCCATCTGCCAGATTAGTAAACGCATCAATTTTATATTCTTCATCACTAAATGCAGTCAGGATTAGAATTGGTAAATTGCTTTTCTTTCTAATTTCTTTCAATACTTCTAAACCATTTATAAAAGGTATCTGTATGTCTAAGATAACCAGATTTATATCGCTATTAAATTCTGACAAGGCTTCTCTTCCATCTTTAGCTTGAATAACAGTATATCCAAATTCTGAAAGATATTCACTTAATCCCTCTCTTATCATATTATCATCTTCAACAATTAATATTTTCATGTATACCTCCACTTAAGCCTATTCGCTTATATTGTACAGCATATTATTGGATATTTAAAAGCAAAAAAATTTTTGGTGCTAAAAAGCACCAAAAATTTTATTTATTGTCAATTAATAATTCTTTTGGATTCCTTCTTAATATATTGAATGAAGAAATAATCAAAGATACAAGAAGTACTAAACTCATAAATATAACTACATAAAATATGAATTTAGGTAATACATTTATATCTAAACTTGATAATGTCTTGTTAAATCCTTCAGCTTCTGCCCCACCACCTAATTGGCTAGATGCAGATTGTCTGGCAATTTGTTTAGCTATATCACCAGTAACCTTATTCAATATATTATTCCCAAGCTTTTCAGCTGTATACCTAGCTAAGAAATAAGAGCCAACATATGCGGGGATTGATATAAATACCATCTCAATCAGGAATTGACCAAAAATTTCTAATTTTGATATACCTAATGATAGTAATACTGCTATTTCCTTCTTTCTGGCATTCATCCATAATAATAATAATAATGAAACTACAACTCCTGCAAATATTAATGAGCCAGCAAATAATTTATTTGAAATTGAGTAGATACCTGATATAGATTGTTGTAATGCAGGATAATTTGATGAACTTTTAATCAAATTATATTCTCTCCAATTTATATCTAATTTCTCAATCTCTTTTATTACACTATCAAGATTCTTATCACCTTTTACAAAGAATGTTGCATCCTGGTATACAGCTGTATCTTCTGTATTACCATAAACTTTAGCAGCAGTATGAACATCAGTGATTAATGTATTTTCGTATAGTTCCTGTGCTGCACTTACTCCACCGCTATTATGCCCATCGAATAGACCTTTAATTTCTACTTCTACTGTTTCATTTGCACCTTTCTCATTATCAGCATCAAATAAATTAGATTTTATTTTTATCTTATCTCCAACTTTAAGATTATTTTTTTCAGCTAAATCTTTATGCATTAAGATTTTATTTTTATCTTCATTTTCTAAATGCTTTCCTTCTACTAATTTATATGCTTCTGATACAAATTTTGTTTCTTTTGATGAGTCGTTAACTCCGGTTAACATCACTGTTCTTTTAAAATTCTTCGCTCTTTTAGGCGATTGATTCGCAAGAGTCTCTTTAGTTTCAATAATATCATAATCAACTAAATCTGCAACACTGTTTATTCTTTTTACATAGGAGTCTATACTATCTGTTTGAGCTATCTTTTTAATATCTTCACCTTTTACATTTCCTCCACCTCTAGGTGTTCCTGGATTTACTTGTCTATTTATCTCCATAGAAAAACTATTGGTTATATTAGCAAATGTTTCTTTTGAAGCTCTGTCCGTAGCATCTTTAATAGATAAACTTATAAGACTTAAAGTTGACATAGCCAAAATAACTAACATAATAATTATTGATTTTAAGCTTTTTCTAGTTATATAAGCAAATGCATTTTTTATCATTATTCAACCTCCAAATTCATTTTATTTACTTTTTTTAACTTCTTACCACTTAGCTCTAAAATGATATCCGCAGAATCTGCTGCTTCCTTACTATGTGTTACAACTATTACACATTTATTCCTTTCTTTAGCTAATGTCTTTAATATATTAATTATTTCTCCGGCAGTAACACTATCCAGATTACCAGTAGGCTCATCAGCCAGTATTATTGGAGCATCTGATACCAATGCTCTGGCAATAGCTACTCTTTGCTGCTGTCCACCAGATAATTTCATAACATTTCTTTTTATTTGTTTTTTATCTAAGCCTAGTTCAAACAAGATACTTTCATCTGCTGATTTATTCACTAATCTAATATTTTCAATCGGCGATAAATAATCTATTAAATTATAGTTTTGAAATACTAAAGATATATTATTTTTTCTATGATTACTATATCCTTTCTTTTGTATATCTTCATTCTTAAACAATATTTGTCCTGTTTGAGGTTTATCGAGTCCAGCAAGTAAGGAAAGAAGTGTAGATTTTCCTGCTCCTGACTTTCCTACTATCGCATAAAACTTCCCAAGTTCAAATTTTTGATTTACTCCTGACAAAACTTTTTCTTTAGAATTGGCATAACTATATGATACATTCTTTATTTCTAATATTTCCATCATTTTCTCCTAACTTATTTTTGATAATATTTCTTTAGGCTTCTTGATTAATATTAATGAAGAAGCAAATACAACTGATAAAACAATAATACTTATTAATACTAAATAACTTTGTCCAAGTGTTGTAATATTTAACATAAAACTATCATTTATTAAACTTCCACCAGAAATCATTGAGTCCTCTGAGTTAACGATTCCACCTGCAATTACTTTTAGTAATACATTTCCTAAAAATAAGGAAGATATTATACTTGGTATCGATATGAATAATAACTCGAATATAAATTGCATTATAATATGTATCTTAGATGTTCCAATAGATAAAAATATACCTATTTCATAAATTCTTTCTCTTAACCATAGAATCAAGATTAATGAAAGAACAACCATCCCACCTAACATAATAGAATAAGTCATTATTTTTATTATGTGTTTTATTCCACTCACTGACTCCAAAGACTCTTCAAACGCATTAGAATCTTTTTCAACAAAATACTTTGACTCATCAATTTTAAGCTCTTTTAATTTGTTTAAGGCTAAGTCCGTAGATTCTGCACTACCAGAATACATTAAAATTTTATTTGCAATTTTATTATTTTCTGATTTATTTAATATCTCTTGACTTGTTGAATAATCTACAAACACCATATTTTCGCTAAAATCAGAAGATAGCCCTGTATATGTTTCATGTTTTTTACCAGAAAAGATCCCTATAATTTTAAATTTATGACTTTTTATTTTTCCACTTTTTTCAATATCTAGTAATTCAAGATCAACTTCATCACCTAATTTTAGATTGTTTTGTTTAGCAAATTCTTCATGAACAATAATTGAATCCTTATCATTTTCTCCTATATTTTTACCTTCTTTAATTGTAAATACTCCACTACTAAATAAAATATTTCTTTTAGTATTATTTGTAGCTTCGAGTGAAACAACATTCTTAAATTCGTCAGATAAATCTTCTCTATTTATTCTTTGTTCTCCGCTAACTACTTTAGCATCTTTTAGCTTTGCTAATCCATCATATTGAATTATTTTTTCTTCAATTTCTTTTATTTTTTCAATATCTTTAAATTCATTAACATTAAAATAGTTACCATCTTTTTTTGTTATTGATATTGAAGAATTAGAACTTTCATATAAAGCCTTTTCTATTTCATCGCTTGATTTCATTATTGTTAAACAAGAATACAAGCAAGAAAGAACTATAGTTAATATGATAAAAATTATTAAAGTTCTATTTCTCTTTCTTGTAATATATGCTATAGCATTTTTTATCACTTTCCTAACTACTCCTTTCTATTTTCTTACTCCATAACTAATTGCATCTACTGGACAAGCATTTTTTTATAAATTATTCCTCCTTTATTTTTTTCACAATAGCATTTTATAGCTACTTTTAATATCATTCTACACACCTTTTATGAAACGTTGATGAAATATAATTTTTTATTTTTCCTACACTTTGAATTATACAGGAAGCCAGTCTGTAATTTGGTGGTATCTTTGCCAATCTTGACAGTAATACCCATAATTCTGTTAGCCACGGTCGATACCTCCTTCCGTAAAAATGGGCATAAAAAACAGATTTCTCCAGGCATGAAAAAAGCACCAACCATTTCTGATTGATGCTTTCAAATTATTTTGTTTTTGTAAATCTTTTTAATTGCGTATCCACATCATCAAGTTCAATCGTGACATTAATATAATCATCCGGCTTTTATTTCAGTTGGGACAAAAGAACAACCGTCTCCACATGCACCGTTTGTTAAGTGTTCTGTTTTTAAATCCTTGTACAGCTTTGTACATTCTCAAATAGCCTATAAAATCAAGTATTTTTTAATAGTTCAGACTTTACCGCCTTGTACGTTCTTGTGTTGTATGTCTGCAATGGTGGCAAGTCGGTGGCAATGCCACCACTGAACCATCTGTTATACTAATTCGTTGACCCTTTTCTGTACAGCTGTAGGACTGTAACCTGCTGCTTTCAGGCGGTCAATTCGTTCTTGACCATTACCCCACTTACCAAGAATAACTTCTTTTGCGATAGCGGTCAAGTCTGTTGCAGCATTTCCTTTTAAGATCGCATTAACTGCATTCTGTACTTCCTGATAGTTGTAACCTGCTGCTTCAAGTTTTTTCTGACGGTCAGGGTTATTTCCCCACTGACCATTGATAACTTCTTTTGCAACGTCCTGTACAGATTTTGAAGGTGTCGGTGTACTTCCATTTACAAGTGCATTTACAGCGTCCTGAACTTCCTGATAATCATACCCGGCTTTTTCCAGTGCTTCCTTTCTTTCCGGGTTGTTACCCCATTCACCTGCATATACTTCTTTAGCTACTTCCTGAACTGATTTCTTACCGGAAGGCTGTGGTGTAGTAGAACCACCTGCTGCATAATGCGGTGTGATGAATCCTCTGATGCATTTACCATTCACAGCAATATCACGATAACCAACAGTGTTTGACTTGTTACCTTCAATGACTCTGATCGTAGAACCGTCACATGATACTACGATACCAACATGATCACTCCAACCTGTACAATCTCCAACACCGTTATCATCCCAGTCATACAGGATAACGTCACCAACGTCAGGTACATAAGCATCATTTTCAACCCAAATACCTGCACTGATAGCAAGGTTGATCATGTTTTCACAAGAGCATTCAACACAAGGGAAAATGTTAGAAAGACCGGATGCAATAAAAGCTGCTGATACAGACGTTGCACACCAAGCATCATTGACCGTCATTTTATATCTTGTACAAAGTCCTGAATCGTTAAATACTTTCAGAATAGCTTTGTGTTGTTCACTACCTTCTGCAATTCCTTTATACTGAGCAAGCCAGTTTCCCGGCTTTTGTCTGTCACTCATATTATCACCCTTTTCATTGTCATACTTTGTAAGTTCGTACTGTTCAACCAAGTCCATGTTATTCTGAACGTATGCTGAACTTGTTGCATAACCATCTGCCTTGATTGTTTCAAGATACGTCTTAGGGTCTGTGATTCCCTTAAGATTCTGATACCGGGATAACTGTATAAATTCAAAGTAACCTTTAACCCCTTCTTCCATTGAATCAAAGACCCTGAAATTATCAGCAATCGTTGTCAACACTCCCGGTTCATATTCTTCCTGTGTGTTCATGTTCACACTCTTACCAGTCCACTTTGTACCGCACTTAAGACCAAAATAGTTGTGATAGGTGGCAGCAAGTTTTGACTTGCCCCACCCACTCTCTAAGATTGCCTGTGCAATGATTGGACTGTGTACGCATATACCAAAAATTGCAGCGTACTTTTTAATGTACACTGCAATCTGATCAATAAATTCCTGATTTGTCATAGCTGATTACCTCTTATTTCTTTGGTTCTGTATAAGTAAGTGCCTGATCACTGTCAGTAATACCCTTGGTTGTTGGGTCTGTTACAACACCAAGAATCACAAGAACTGCAAATACTGCATTAACCACATCAAGCAGTTTGTTACCAAGATCACCAAGATCAAGGGTATAACCAAACACTGCTGCAACAACCTGAATCAACAGAAGTACAGCAGGAATCAGTGCAACCCAAAACGCTTTGTTTTTAATTCTTACAACCCAGTTAATATTTTTCATGTTTATACCTCTTTCTTTTTCAAATGTAATTCTTCAATTTCATGCATCATTTTTGTGATCATCCCATTACCACCTAAAGCGTGGTAAGCATCATACATTTCCATAAAATTTTCATAAGCGTATGATGGAATGTCACCTAATCGCATATACTTATCGTGATATTCAATAAGTTGAACCCTAAGTAAAAGCATTGTACCTTTACTATTTGCGTCCCTGTCTTTCTTCTGATTTTTCAGCAACCAAACCACATACCCCATAAGAGCAGTGACAATGATTGGTAAAACAATCGTGTACGTTGAATAAATAAATTGTTCCAATGGTCTGTTGTCCTTTCTGTACGCAAAAACAACCGCTTCTGACGTTATATAATCGTCATATGGCGGTTGTTTTCGTGTATGTGATAATTTCCTTGTCTGTTGATTATTCTGCTAATTCAGGACAATCAAGATCAACCAAAACTTCCTTTACTTTGTCCTTGATACGATCAGGAACATCAGCAAATGTTTTCTTACCCTTAATGATCAGGGTTGCATAGATAATTGCCATAGTCTGCACATCCTTTCTGAATAGAATTTTTATGATCAACTGACGTATCATCAGTTATCACCCTCTAAAATAGCCTTGACAGTTTCTTTCAGTCTGTCCGGTACATCGTCCAGTGTTTTAACACCTTTAATGATTAGTGATGCATAAATCTTTGCCATACTTCACACCTTCTTTCTTATCCCATCATTTCATAGATTTCACACATAGCAATCTGTGCCTGTGTAATTTCATTTTCAAGATCAGCATTCTTTTCTGCCTGAATTTTAATGTATTCGTCCTTGTCATACTCGATAAGGTCAAATTCATATCCGGTAAATCCCGGCTGTCCGTCAGTTTCATCTTCGTTCACTTCTGTGATATTGGAACTGACAAATACTTTTGTTTCTGTCAGTTCCAGTTCTTCCGGTCTGACAGTGCTTTTCTGTTTTCCATAATCAATCATGCTGCATTCAATCCTTTCTTTGTGTTTGGTTTTATGTTGCGTATATAATAATCATCCGCATAAGGTAACAGCGGTACAACATACTTTTGATATAGCCGGAAAGTATCAGCATATTTCAACCAACCTTTGTAAGAATTGATTGAACACCACTCTGAATAGTTCATCATGTTCCCGGCTTCTACTTTGTTCCTGATAGCGGTCATTTTCTTTTCCATTTCCAAACAGGTGCTTTTTCTAAGTAATGTATACTTGTAAAATGTTCTGTACCCTAAGAAGTCAACACCTCTTATGTAAGATGGGAACACCTGCCAGTTTCCTTTTATATTCAATTTCAGTTCATTCCTGAAATAAATATCAATCTCTTTCTTCAAGGCAATCAGTTCTTCTTTCGTCTTGCCAAAAATAACTATATCGTCCATATAACGGAAGTAGTATTTAACGTGCTTCTGTTCTTTTATCCAGTGATCAAAACTTGAAAAATAATAGTTGCCTGAATACTGTGATAAGTAATTTCCTATCGGTATACCAGTTTCAGGGTCAATATCTTCTTCCAACAGATAGATTGCTGATAAGTCTTCGATCTCTGCTGTTTCAATGCTGTCAATGATTTCATTCAATAACCACAATAGTTCATTATCATTGAACATTCTTGAATACTTCTCTTTCAGAAGATCGTGGTTGATTGACTGATAATAATGTCTTGCGTCCAGTTTTAAACAATACTTGCATTCTTCCGGGTCATTCCACATTGCTGTTTGCAATTTTGTCAGACCCTTGTGTATACCTCTGTTTGGTATTGCTGAATAGGTATCAGCGGTTAAGTTATTGATGATACAGGGTTCAATGACCTGTAAGATAGCCCACTGACAAATTCTGTCAGGGAAATAAGGCAGTTTATAAATCTTCCTTAACTTCTTACCGTCCTGTTTATAAAACACCTCATAATCAGATGTTTTGTAAGTGTGGTTGATAAGCATTTCCTGAATCTGTTTCAGGTACTTGTCAGGTTCTTTGTCAATCTCCTGAACTTCTCTGTACCAACCTTTTCCTTTCTTTGCGTGTTGGTGTGCTTTTCTTAAATTTTCAAGGTCATAAATTTTTTCATATAAGTGATCATAGCGTTTCATTCCTTGGTATTTGCATTGTCCGAATTTCAGTCGGCATTACTGCCCGGTAAATACGGTTGACCTTTCCTTATTGTTCGTAAGTAAGACGGTATTCCCGGTTGGGTTGTCTGCACCGTCTATTTTTCTGTTTTGCCTAGTGGCATGGTTGAAAGAACCGCACAGTATTATAGAAATAGCCGGATGTTTCCACCCGGCTATATTTTGCAATTATTAAGTGACCCCTGATATTCCGATTACGATTACCAACACTGTTATTCAGATTCCAATAGAAACTGCCTGCATTACTGCCATTATTCCAATTACTGCCTAATTGAGTGATTTTTTAATGGTTTCCGCTACAGGTAAATAACGAAAATATCAGAAGTTCTTTCAACCTAATGAATCAAGTTTACAAGTTACATTTTAAGCTGCCATTTTCTGCTTCCATGCTTCGATTGCAGCGGTATAAGTAGCAGAATCACGTGTTGGAATATATACCAAGCGACCCCCGAAACTCCGATAACGACTACCAACACCGGCAGCCAGACGCCAACAGAAACCGCCTGCATCACCGCCATTACTCCAATCACTGCCCAATCGAGCGATACGGTAACCGTTCAAGTTGACAGTGATATATGTGTAATCACCAACAGGTAATGAACTGTTACCAAGGCATTCTGACGCAATAAATAACCAGTCGCAAGCTGTTGAATACCCCATTGCTGAAATATAACCGTTTGCGTTTGTTACTGTGAATCCGGCAGGTTCATAGTTTCCACTGTTCTTTGATTCTGCAAAACTGAAATCAGAACAAATATAAGGCTGACCACCGCCCATTTTTCCATTGCCCCAAATATTGATACCATAGACAAATTTCCAAATGTTGCCCCAAAAGTTTTCTTTACCTCTCCAACATACAGAAGTCTTACCGTCAACCGTGTACTCTTTAGCAACACCACCCTCATAAGTGGTTGTTTTCTCTGCCCTACCTGTACCATTTCCAAGGCTTGCTGTACTTCCGGTTGCAGCTGCATATGAACTTGTTGTGTCACTTCCTGTAGTCCAAGGTAAGGAAACAACACCCTGTGCAATAGCGGTCTGTAAGTTCATCATACCCATTTCAATGATCATAAGCATCTGTTCAGCAGATACCTGTTTAATCAGATCACCATGCCAGTTTGTTCCACGATTCTGTGCCATTGCTTCAATATTCGGTCTTGTAAGGTTCTGTGAAGAACCGGATGCAGGTCTTGCACCTGCGATTGATGAAAACTTATCTTCACCAGTGTTCATAACCTGTTCATCATTCAACAGATACGCACTTGCTGATGCATCGTAAATACTACCTTCATAAGCACTTGTCAGGAAGTAATCAATTTCATTTCCTGATGCATCGTAGAATGCCGGGTGAAGTCTGAAACCTGCACGTGGCTTTTCTGACACATAATAGTTTGCCTTTCTTAAGTGGTAACCAATACCTGTATCAATAGGGTCATACTCTACAGGACACACCAAATAATAGAACTTTGGCTGATATACCATTACCTGACCCATTGAACCATCTTCTTTGTAATCTGCATCACCGTACCATGCTACGATAGAACCATCATCGGCAACATTACAGCGTTTACGACCACCAAACATTGTGAACTTGTCAAAATCAGAACCTTTTGTAAGGTTGGCTGCTCCGGCAAGTCTTTTGAATGTTTTATTTTTGTAATCGATCTGAATACCAACAATATCATCAGCCGTGATACCCAAATAGGCACGAATATCTGCCACACCTGAAAGAATTTCTTGACTGTTGAAGTTTTCACTTTTCAGTTCATCAATATTACTTGCAGCACTTGCATTTTCCGCACTTAGTGACTGTAATACATTGTTAGCTGTAGCAACAGATGCATCAAGATTTGATTTTGCGGTATTGGCTGTACTTATGACATTAGACAATGAAGTTTTAACTGAACTTGCACTGTTAATTACTTCCTGAAGCTGACTTTTTGCTACACTTGCATCAGAAATTGCAGAATCAAGATTTTTCTTTGATGTTACCGCTGTAGCGTTGGAACTATCCAACTGACCCTTAATCTGATTTGCATTATCAATTACACCCTGTAAATTACTCTGTGTGGTTGTTGCACTTGTAATTACTTTTTCAAGATTTGTCTTTGCTGCATTGGCATTGCTGATTGCTGTTTTTGCAGCATTAGTTGCTGCTTCAACATTACTTTTTGCGGTATTCGCTGTACTTGTTGCATTGGTCAGATTTGATTTTGCGGTAGTGGCTGTATTCGTAGCGTTCTGCAAATTGGTTTTCGCTGTATTAGCTGCACTTGTAGCATTTTGCAAATTAGTTAATGCAGTACTTGCAGCATTAAGTTTCTGCTGTACTGCATCAACATCTTTATCAACCGCATCCTTTGCAGCAATTACTTCTTTTTTCAGATCAGCGTAAGAGTTATTATCATCATTTACTTTTTCAAGTGCATTGACAATAGACGATCTTACCTCTTCACCATATACTGCATTTAAAATCTGATCAATATAAGGCTGTATATTTGCCATTATTCAGCACCTTCTTTCTTTTCTTCCTGTTCACTGTGTTCAGTCTGTTTCATTCTGTTCATATCAGAAACCAATTCAAGGTTTTTCTGTTTTCGGATTTCAGACAGAAGATCAGCAACGATACCTTCCAACAAATAAGCCGGAAGGTTTGACTGCTCAACAATCTGATTAAATGCATCCGTCATTGCACCTTTTGCGTTCTCCATCATAAGTGACAAAGGCATATTATTTTCATTCATGGTAATTACTCCCTTCTTTTCGGTAAAATAATAGGTTCACGCTCATAAGGTTCAGATTCCAAATATTTTTGACTTGGCATCTTTGCAATGAACGTCTTTTTTTCTAAGTAAGTGTAAGGGTCTTTATAAATAGGTTTGCTGTATCGCATTCCCTCTTTTTCACATAATTCCTGTATAGCTTTAATACAGTAGTATACAAGTTTATCTGTGTTAAGTTTCAAGTGTCCGTCAGATGCATCTTCTGAAATAAGTTCAGGTGCAAAACTTTGAATCTGCTGTGCAATGATTCCTATAGCCTGATGTTCACCGGACTGAATCCAGTCAAATTCCTTAAGGTCAATAGCGTTCACCACTTCCAAACCTCTGATTGCTGTGTCCTTGATATTAGTTTTCAATCGAACATCTGAATTATTGGTGTAGCCCCAACCATGTAAGTTTAATGGACTGTAGAAATCAATACTTCTGTTGTTGTAAATCTGAAAAGATGTACCTGTGAATGTACAGCAAGTTGATGATGAACTACCAATGCTTACATCTTTATCAGACCATAGTTTAATACTTTTATCAGAATAATTATAAAATCCTGCACTTTCATTAAATCTCAAATACCCCCACACATAAGTGTTTGCACCTACGTGTAAGCCTTGTTTTTCTTTTCGGTTATTTGCGTAATATATGAGTTTTACATAATAGTTACTTCCGGGTGAATCCTGATAACCCCACCCCATATAGTCAGCACCGTTCTGTAAGTCGAACATCAGACCTCTGAAAGTTGAATCACCTGACCAACCGTTAGTACCGATTTTACCGATGGTTGCACCTTTATAGTAGTACCATGCACCTGTTGAGGTCATTGACATTAACAGTGTGTTACTGTTTTGTGTCGTACTCTCATAAATACGCATTTCACCATATTCAAATTGAATATATTTACTGATACTATTCCATGCAATTTTAACTGCATAAGAATTTTGCTGAATCTTGGTTGACAGGTCTGAACTGTTCAGTTTTTTCTTAACTTCTGATTCAATCGAATCTGTCTTTACCTTGATCTGTGCTGACGTTGAATAGTTTTTCAGTTTACCGTCAACATACTGTTCTGCTGTTTCTTTTGCTGACAGTAAAATAGAATCTTTGGTATTTTTAATACTTGTTTCAACTTCGCTCTTGGTATAATAGTTTTTCAACTCACCGTCAGTGTAATCTTCTGCATCTGATCTTGCTGATTCTTCTGCATCGGCTATTTCTTTAATCACCTGATTTCTGTAAGTAATATCAAGTTTTTCAGCAGATACCGAACCACCAACCAACCGTTCACCGACGATTTGACCGTCCATTGTGATAGCAGTCTTATATGTCCCATTGTACCCGGTTGATGAATAACCAAGACCGTTCAGATTCCACCGCCAAACCTTCCGGGCTGTGTTTACATCGTTAGTGTCCATGATTAACTGTTCGTTGGCTGTGGTTACCACATGACCATGTGTTGCTGCTGTAATCAGTGCTGTTGCCTGATCAACCGCCTGTTTTACTATAGCAGACGGTACAGGTATTGTTTCAACTGCCTTTGATGCAGTATTTGAAATAGTCTGTGATTTTGCAGTAAGTTTTGTATTAACTACTGTACCGAGTGTGAATTTACTACTTGATAGATTGTTAAGCTGTATTGACATTTTCGACAATGGGAAATACCGATCAAGTCCATGCAGTGAAGAATGTGCCTTGATCTTATCACCAAGTTTAAACTGTTCTATATCTGCATCAGTCCAGTGCATATCAACAGCGTTTACTTCCAGTGTCATACTATCCCACTGATAATCAGCAATGTACTTATTTGCTTTATATAACAACATTTTTGGTGTTGTAACTTCATCCCAAGTAATAGTTTTGGTTATATAACCAAATTTCTTTACAGCGTCCAAATTTACAAGTGAATCAGACCCATTATTTACACTTTCAATAGTCAACCGCTGTTCAAGTGCAGCTATTGGACTTTCTTCCAGTTTTGCACCAAGTGGAATAAATACCGTTGCAATATCTGACACATCTGTATTTCTGCTGAAATCAAGTAGATTTTCACCAAACTCGATACTTTGTGTACTTACATTGTCATAATCACTTATATAGTCCAAATAAGCTGTTCCATTGACATTCCTTACACGTAAATAACCACCAAGATCGTCAACCAAATCTTCCTTGATTTCTTTCATGGTACTGTTGTAATTCGTGTACCTGTACAATGAATCATTATTATCTGTTACCGTGACAATACCAACCTTGAACTGCCTATCTTTTTTTACCTGCTCATTGTGTGATGTAATCAATGATTCTAAATAACCCCTGACTGTTATATCATGATATTCAGCAGGTCTTTGTATACTGTCATTCAGATATGCAAGCTGACCCTCACAAGTAAAATGTTTACGGTTATAAAAATCAATTTTGCATTCTGTAATTCTGCCATTAAACACTTCTTCTTCATCCTGAAATACCTGAATGCATGACAGCATTTTTTGTGGTAATTCATATTGTGGGTGCTGTGGTGGCATCTTAAAACTAAAAGCCCCTGCTTTGTTGACCTCTAAATCAAGTTTAGGGTCAATCAAAACAAGGTTTTCATCACGTAAATCATAAATAGGCAGTCCATCACATAATACTCTGTACATTACAATGAACCCCCTCTGTAACTGATCTTGACTGTACCGTTTCCGGTAAATGTCACATAATTATCACCTTCCTGTAAACGAATGTCATAAACTGTTGTTTCCCCGGCAGGTAAACTATAAGTATTACCTTCGTGTGTCACCTTCATAGCTGTTGAACAGGTAAATGTCGGTGATACAATCTTGACACGATTAATCAGATTTACTTTTTTACTTCCGCTTACTTTCACTTCATTTACATGGATAATACCATTGACAAAACTGAATACATCCCACAGCCACGGTTCACTTGCTGAATTTGTTTCAATCTTGTACGGTTCAACATCACAATCAACTGTGATAATGGCAAGTGTACGATCTGTTTTGAATTTATTGATTGTACACCGTCCCCAGTAATAAAAAGTTTTATCAGCGTCCATAACAATACGCATCTTCTTACCATGCAGATAGTTGGAAAGATTGGAAAGTGTTGCAGTCCAATCTCTTGCACCATTTAACAGGGAAAAAGTAAATGATAACTTCCTGTTTTCAAACTTCACATCATCACCCAACGCATCAGTCAGATCAAGGTCACCATTGCGACCAATTACACTGACTGATTCTGTTTTAGGTGTAGGCAATCCGATTTCTTTTGAAGAAAGGATAAGCCCAAAATCTTCATAACTGTGTTTAATTCCAAATGTAACACCCTGAATCAAGGCTTATCTTCTCCCTTCCTTATCAAAAATCTTACCAAGTTCTTCATCCATTGCCGGGGCAAGTTCACCTGCAAGCACTCCTGTATCTGTTACCAGTTTCAGGTTCGCAAGCTGTGGAATGAAAGGCATATAACTTTCAAGGATTGTAAGAATCCGGTCAAGTTTTTCCAGTAATGAAGCGTTTTCCTCATTAACCGCTACCCTGATCATATCCATAAGGCTTTGTGTTCCGACAACCGTTTCACTTCCGGCTTCACCACCTGCCAAGAACTGATTTGACTTAGCATTGTAACCGAAAATAGTCGGCTGATTCATGATCATACCATCGTCCATTGCTTTCTTATACCAGTCAATACCAAAGTGCGGTACACTTGGCGGTGTCAAGCTGAAAGAACCACTGATTGAAATGTGTGGTAATTTCAAATGTGGCAATGACCACGAAAAATTGAAGAAACTTTTAATTCTGTTTATAGCGTTACTTACAATGTTCTTTGCACCTTCAAAGATGCTGCTGAACTTTTCCTTAATTGCACCAAGTATATTTGATATTGTGGATTTTGCAGCATTCAGACCACTTGAAATAGTGGACTTCACACCGTTGATCACATTAGATACCGTTGACTTGATACTGTTCCAAACACTTGTAAAGGTTGATTTAATGCTGTTCAGTATACTTGAAATAGTAGACTTAATTGCATTGAACACACTGCTGATTACTGACTTAATCGAATTGATCACATTGGTCACAGTCGTTTTGATTGCATTCCAAATATTTGTAATCGTAGTCTGAATTGCATTCAGCACTGTAGAAATGGTTGATTTTATCGCATTCCATACAGTTGTAAATGTATTCTTGATACCTTCCAGTATTGGCTTAAGGAATGAAACAATGGCATTCCATACGGTTGTAATAACCGTCTGAATGTTGTTGATTGCGGTTGATACCGCTGTTTTTATTGCTTCCCATATTGTTGTAAATGTATTTTTAATACCGTCCAATATAGGGGTCAGGAATCCAACAATAGCATTCCAAATATTGCTGATGGTGGTTGAGATTGCATCAAGGGCTGTTGATACAGCGTTCTTGATAAACTCCCAAGCTGCAATGATATATTCCTTGCAGTTTTCCCATATAAACATCCAAGGCATTGTGATGATCTGAAATGCAGCACTGATGATTTCACCAATAAACATGATGGCAACCTGTACCGCATTCTTGATTGTTTCCCACACTGCACTTACAGTATCAGCTATTGCAGTAAACACATTGGTTACTGTTTCTTTTATGGCATCTATTTTTTCAGATATTGCCGTTTTGATGTTCTCCCAAGCCTGTTTGATTGAATCAACTAAACCTGTGAAGAATCCTTTGATTGCTTCAATGGCGGTACTTACTGCTTCTTTTACAGATTCCCATGCAGTCTGTACTTTCTCCACCAATCCACTAAAAAAGCCTTTGATAGCGTCAATAACCGTACCAAAGACTTCCTTTATTTTTTCCCAAGCATTTGTGACTGCTTCTCTGAATCCATCATTGGTATTCCATAGTGTGATCAGTGCAACCACAAGCCCTGCCACAAGCGTGACTATAAGAACTATAGGGTTAGCATTTAATGCAGCATTGAAAAGCCACTGTGCAATAGTAGCACCTTCGTTTGCTGTTTTGTATGCTGTCCATGCTGTTGTTATGGCACTAATCAATGATGATATTGCCATTGCAACCTTTAAGGTTACGAACCCGGCAGCAACTCCGGCTATAAGTGGTGACCAATCCTTGAACGTTTGAATAATCTTAGGCACATCTTCAATAAGACCACCTAGTTTTTCAAGGAAGTTTTCAACACCGTCCATTCCTTTTTCAAAGAATGTTGTAAAATCAATTTTTTGAATCCAGTCAAATACCCTTTGTAGGGCATCACCGACAGACGTTGCAAACGCATCCCAGTCTATTGTTTCCATCCAGTCTGACAACTGCTGTAAAAATCCCATAACAGTAGGTGCAAGTTTTGAACCTACTTTTGTAAGGATATTTTCAAACAATGCCTGTACTGAACTCCATGAACCTGATATTGTAGTACCTGCTTCAAGTGCTGTTGTTCCGGTTATACCTAAGTTATCCTGAATCTTGTGAATAGCTTCAATCATTTGGTCAAACGTTACGTTATCCAAACTTTCAATCTTTTCACCAAGTACACCTGAATCATTTATCAATCTGATCATTTCAGACTGTGTACCACCATAACCAAGTTTCAGGTTATCCAACATCGTGTAATTTTGCTTTGCAAAACCCTGATAAGCGTCCTGTATAGAACCTATGTCAGTACCCATCTTGTTAGCGTTATCTGACATATCTGTGATAGCAAGGTTGGTCAGTTCAACCGCTTTTGCAGTATCACCGCCAAGACCCTGAATCAGTGAAGCAGCAAATGACGTTGCTGTATTCATGTACTGATTTGAACTCATCCCGGCTGTCTTATATGCCTTTTCAGCATAATCAATCAGTTTACCGGAACTGTCTTTGAATAGTGTTTCAACACCACCAACCAACTGTTCATATTCAGCATAGTGACCAACCGCTGATTTTGTCACATCTGCCATTTTTTCAGCTAACTGTGTACATCCTGAAATTACTTTTGTGATTGCTGTAGATGCTAAATTCGCAAGCGTGGCTTTCCATGTCGTAAATCCACTGTCTGCATTCTTGGCAGCTTGTCCGGCATCTTCTACTGAATCACCTGCACCATCTGCCTTTTTATCAACATCTTCCAGTGTTTCAGCTGTGTCCTTTGCAGACTTTGAAACCTTTTCAATGTTGTTCACCGCATCAGCGTAATTGATCGTTATTTTTCCGACCAACGAAAAAATATCCAACGATTAGCCACCCCCTTTCAACGGTGGCACGAATCCATTCAGAATTTTATTTGCCTTTTCCACCTGTAACTTAATCTGTGCATTGTTCATTGTCGGTTCAGTTTGTTCAGTCTTTTCAACTTTCGGTGCTGTACTCATAAACCGCTGTTTAAATTCTTCAAAATTTCCAACATCATCAGCAAGTGGGTTTGCTGTGATTGCACAGTATAAGTCCCACTGTTTATCTTCATTGTCCTGTTTCAGGACTGTTCTAACAGTAGCGTCTAATTTCCCCCGGCTGATTGCTTTATCTAAATAGCTGTAGGGGTTACCATATCTACGGTTGCAGCATTCATCGAATCGTTCTGTTCCGTACCCACTAATTCGGCAACACCCTCGAAAAAATCCATAAGATCATCTTTCTTAGCAAAATCTTTCACCATGACAACAAACTGTTTCAGCTTGAATTTCTTCACATCATCAGCAGTAACCGCTGTACCGTTGTCCCACTCCATACAGTTAGCAAAAAACTTACAGATTTCATTTCTTGCCTTTGAAATGTTCTTGATCAGAATGCCACACACCTTCATAGCAATGACAATACCAACTTCTTTCATATCTGTACCGGATTCCTGCAACTGCTGAATCTCGTCTTTGTCAAATGCACCAATGACCTGTTCTACTCCGATAACTGCAAGAACCTCACAAAAGTCAAATGCGTTATCAACTGTTAAATCCTTAAATCTGAAATCTGCCATGATTATTTATCCTCACTTTCTTTTTTCGATCTGTTTCTTCTACCACCTTTTGCAGGTTTATCCTGTTTTGGTGCAGATGTTTCTTCATGTTCAACAGGTTCAGTCTGTTCACTTGCTGTTTCCTGTTCCTGATCTTCTACCTGTTCAGCAGATACAGCAGGTGTTTCCTGCTGCACTACTTCATCAGAAATATCAACCACAAACATTCCTTTGTCCTGAATTTCTGCAAATCTCTCTTCTGTCATATCCAGTTTTTCACCGATCACATGACCTTCACCTGTGTACTTGTCTGTATATTCTCTTACTACTACAACTCGCATAATTCACACCCCCCTACACAACAGCGTTTGGATAGTAAATAGCAATATCCAACTTGTTTAAGCTGTCGTTTTCAAGATCAGCTGTACACTCAAACTTGACAGCAAATGTTGTCTGTTCAGCGTTCTTTGTTTCCAGTTCAAACGCTTCTGTGCAGAGTGCGTTCGGTAAAATAATAATTACATTTTTACCGCTTGAAAGTGTTCCAACATATGCAACATTTTCAAGATAATCTGCTTCTGTGATGTTTTCCTTAGATACATATTTGACATAGGTTGTATCTTCGGAAGTGGATTTTACAAGGTGTAATGCACTTACAAGAATATCTTCTGTAAGTTCTGTCATCTGACCTTCAAGTGTGGCAGATTCACCAACCTTCTGTTTACTGACACCTTTGATCAGCACCGTTGCACCGTCCACCTCAACATCAAGCCACTGTGCCTCATAGTTGAACTTAAGACCCCCGGAAGTTGCACCAAGTGGTGTACCAGTCCAACCGTTGCTTGGTTTCTCATACTTAAGATTTTTGTAAATGACACCTGCACCCAAGATCATATTCTTGATAGTTTCAGATGTAATACCATGCTTTTTTAAGCCCATTCTTTTATGCTCCTTTCCACTCATTTGTGTTAAGTGTTATCGTAATTCTAAAAAGGTCTTCTTCACCTGTTGGAATCATTAAACCGTTCCAATAGGTAATAAAAAAAGCAGTTCCTTCCTGAACTGCCCTTAAATCTTCAAATACTTTTTTTAATTTGTCATTTATTTCTGCAAGCGGTAATTTTGACCCCCTTGACCAACCGTCAAGTGTAAACACACCGCCTGTGTATCCGTCCTCTAATCTGTGTTCAGTTTCATTGAACGAACCGACAAAGTAAGGATAGCTAATTTCACCTGTCCATTCACCAAATTCATAGGGAATACCAAGTTGATCAAACTGATCAGAAATAAAACCAAGCATATCAACCATAATTAACCCCCTAAATTCTGTTTAATGACATTTACAAGCTGTTTCTTTATCTTTGGGGCTACACTCTGAAATGCTTTCGTGAGTGGTTGTCGTGGTGTTTTTCCGTAAGTATGGTAAAATTTACCGTCTTTCTTACTCTTATAAACCCAACCGCCTTTTCTTCCATCGCCATGCAGTGCATATTCACCAGTACCAAATTCTTCCCAAATCGCATTTTCAAGGTCTGAACCTACAGCAACAGTTGATTCATCTTTTCCTTCATCAACCATATATTTGTAAGACCCCTTTGTTTGTCCGGTATCAACCCGGCTGTTTCTTTGGGTCTGTGCCTGTATTTCACCACCTGCTTCGTGAAGGAATCCAATAACCCCTTCCGATAATGCAGCTTTAATTTTTGCTGTGTTATCTGTAAACTCAACTGACATACTACTGACCCCCTATAAATCTTAAATAGATTTCTAAATGATCATGCATATTCATAGGGTCATCAATCAGAAGGATTTCATACACTTCACCATTTACAACCATTCTTGCATTGTCACTTGTCACATTAACGGTTTCCTGTTCATCCGTCTTACTGATCACACCTGTCAGAAAACTGAATGGATTCCAAACCCAATCAGTTGACAAATTCTTAAGGTTGGTAAAGTCACACAAGAAAATGTGTGTACTTTCCTGAACCTTGGCATAAAAAGTTGTGTGCTTTGAATCACCTGTTGATAAGTCCAACCAACCTAAGATTGATGTACAATCAACCCATGTGTTTACACGCTCACCTATGGCATTTTTAGCACCGTTCTTTTTTACCTGTAACAATGCTTGAATGTTACCGCCAACGCTCATATAATCAGAATCTAGCCTTTATATAAGGCTTTAAGAATCCAAGTATGGCAACAGGATAGCCCATAACCTGATTGTTAGCATCCTGATCAAAGTAAGTTGCACTGTATCTTGACAGCGTTTCAGACTTGACCCCGGTTTTCGGTCTGTTCTTAATATCCCACTTAAGCAGTTCAAGCACACCTGCACGAATATCAGTCGGATATTCAACCTTAGTGATCAGGTTTGTACTTTTATACAACTCCTGATTAACTCTGATGAAATCATCACCAATTTCAGTAATGGTATACAGTCCATCATTCACCATTGACTGTGAAATCTGAACTGTATCACCCACTTTTAAGAAATCTGATGTTCTAAGCAAACGATTACCCAAACTATCAGCGGTAAAACGAACAAACCGATTCTGAAAATTGTTATTAGTGTATGCTCTGATCATAAGTTCAGCAGCGTTCAGTTTTTCTTCAATCACCTTTTCATTTTGCACAGCAAATTCAGGTAATTTCATTACATCATCAACTGCTAATATCATCAGATCACCCTTTCTTAGACAACTGCTGTACCAACCTTGGACTTGATAAGACCCATCTTAACGTTCTTTGTATTGAACTTAAGGCTGTAGTTTGCAGACTTACCAAGTTCTGCATAAGTCGGTGATTCTTTTGCAATCTGATCAACTGCTAAAGAAAGACCATTCGGATGCAGCACCTTACCCTGCTTTGTATAGAACTTGTCAATACCTGCGGATGCTTCCGGGTCATAGTTGGTTGTATACTGATTCTCATAGTTGTTCTTATCACAAGATAAAAATGCACCTTCACCAAACAGATATGTGCTGTAAACCGCATCTGTACCTACCCCTGTAGCTGTAAATCTATCAGTTACAAGTACGTGTTTACCTGCGATAGTCGGCAATGTAATTTCTTTCTGAATTACACCGTTGACAACATACTTATCATAGTCAACCATTTCCATTTTCTTGTACTCTTTGAAGATCATGGAATGCATAACCATCAGACCAAGACCACCTGCCATATCACCAAGTGCTGCCTGTTCTGCATCGTAAATTGTACCTGCTTCAATGTTTGTCTTAGTACCTTTAGTAAGATCAAGTACATGATCACTAAGTGCTGCAACTGCTAACACTGCCTGTGCAATGTTCATCAGTTCTTTTTCCCAAACCTGACCATAATAACCTGCAATCTTATTTCTGATCAGTGTCATAGGGTCAGCACCAGTTAATTCCTTTGTGAAGTCTTTAGCCTTGAATGCTTTCATTCTCTGAATAAGCATACAAGTCTGTTTGTCACCGCTGATTTCAACAGGTGTGTTGTTTGTTTCACCATCGTTGTTCAGTGCTTCCATACCGCTTTCATTTGCGTCAATCGGTTTATAAATTGGAATTGTTGCCACGTTTCCATGCTCACCGATTAAGTCCATAATAGAACTGTCCTGCTGCACGATACCGGAAGCAATGATTGGTGTAGTCCAATAGTCGGCTTCCTGCATCATCCCGGTAAATACTTCTTCATCAAAAGCAAAACCGCCAAAATTTCCTGTTCTTGCCATTTAATTCACCATTTTAACCTTTCTTAGTGTACATTTAACTGTTTGAATAACTCCGGGTTTTCCTCTTTGAGTTTCATTCTTTCGTTGTAACCCATCTTAAGGAACTGTTCTTTGGTAACTGTCTTGTCTTTATCCCCACCCGGCAGGTTGTTTTCAAGAATTTTTCTGTTACCACTCTGCTGCTGATTGCCGTTGGATGCTTCAAACATGGTAGGATGCTGTGTTTTAAGACCTGAAATCAGATCATCTTCACCCTTGATTTTTCCATCATCACCAAGTTTGATTTCACCTTTTTCCTTTGCCTTGAATACAAGATAATCAACATCAACCGCACCTGCTGCAACCAACGCAAATTTCAATGCATTTTCTGTTTTCAGTTCTGCATTCTCTTTCTTAAGGTCTGCAATCTCTGTTTCATATGCAGTAATTTTCTGCTGTGTTTCTTCATCTTTTCCGGCTGATTTTTTCAGTTCTTCAATCAGGTTATTAGCCTTTGTCAGTTCTGTAGTCTTACCGGAAAGGTCAGTTTCAAGATTCGTGTATTTGTCCTTAGACACATAACCACCATCAGTAAGGTTGACCATCTTGATCAGCTTCTCTTTGTTCTTTTCATCACCGTTATAGGCATTGATAGCCTGTACCAGTTCATCATAGGTGATAGCCTTATCACCAAAAAATGCTTTTAAAAATTCCATGTTCTTCTTCCTTTCTCCGTCATGTTTTTATATCCGGTGTCACCGGGAACGGTCAACAGTTTATATCCCATGTTGCAGGGGTCATTTCAGCAGCAGTTTAAACGTCATGAGCCTTTTTCGGACAAAAGAAAAGACACCCTTGCGGATGCCTTAAAAATACTATTTAACCCATAGTTGGGAGATAATCAGGATCACCATACCTTTCTACAGTACCAAGTGAATGTGCAACGCTTTCATGTTCCTTTTATCCCCCTTTCTGACCTTATATAACGGTCATATAGGTAATAAAAAAGCAAAGGTGCAGAATTGTATACCTTTGCTTTTTAATACATTATATCGTCAAGTGATAAGTACCCAAGATCATAAACATCTTTGTTTTCTTCGATACATTCATCAATAATATCAATGATCTCTGCATCTTCCCGGCTATCAAATGGAATAGTTGGAAAATCATCATTGAATTTTTTCTTATATCGTTCAAGTGCTTTCTGTAATTTCTCACTCATATTATTTTACCCCTTTCAGAATTTCAATGAATGCTTCATAACTGTTTGGCAGATACTTCTTCACATATTCCAGTTCAGAACCACCGTTTACTTCTGCACCCATGATATTAGCCCACATTTCAGATGCAGATTCATAAACCCTACACTCAAAAGCAGTCTTACCTAAATTACTTGCATCAATACCAAGTTCTTTATATGCTGCCTGTATTCCCTTATGATCTTTCATTTGCTTTGCAGAATGATATTTACGGTTATAGTATTTGTCACCATGACCCCAACTAATCCTTTCTGCAAGAAGTCCGTCAATAGCGTCTTGTACACCTGCACTTGCGTCATGATCTCTAAGGTCTTTCTTGCTCTCATCAGTAAGTGTTTCTTTTAACAGTTCCCTGTCCTTTCTGACTGCTGCAAGAAATTCATCAGAAGAACTTGCAACCTTATCAAACATCTTTTCTAACCACTTTGTTTTGCTGTGTATAAGTTCTATTTCTTTGAAATGAAGCCCTTCGTATTCTGCTTTTTTATCAAAATAATGACCATATTCATGTGCTAATGTACTGTATTTATTTCTACCACCGTCAAGGTGTCTTTGTAGTGGATATGAAAAAACAAGATTATTACCACTCGGTGAATAATAACCACTTTTCCCATACGCTACACCGTTGATCTGATCGGCATACTTTGCATACAATTTTTGAAGTGATGTATTACTATGTTCAGTCAGAATCTTCATGTATTCATCATAATCTGAACTACTCATTGCACCCTTTAGCTTTTGGGTGTGTGTCAACACATCATATTCTTTCACATTCATTGTATCAGCATTGTCAGGTAACTTCAAATATTTCTGTTTGAAGTCGTTGAACGACTGTGTTTTATCCAATCCAAAGAATGCTGCACGTTCTTGTAAGGTCTTTAATTCATCATCGTCTAAAGCCCATTTTGCACGTTGCAGCAGACAGCACCGACAGTTACAAACGTTCTTTGCAGAACCGCCAACACCCGGTGCTTGCATTTTCTCACCGCCAACATCAAACGGTTCATCAAGTTCCATGATCTGCCCATCTGCTTCTCTGTGTTCCGGTCTTGTCCTACTATCAAGTGTAGCATCCCATTGTTTTACAATGTCAGCACCCTTTTTCTTTGCCTCATGCTGACCGTCAAGGGTTGCTTCATTCTGTATTCTATGTCCTTCTGTCCGGGCAATCCGTATTGCATTGTTATATGCTTTACGAAAAGGGCTGTTCATACCCTTGGCAATTCTTAATGCCATTTCATTCCATGTTGAACCGCTTGCAATCCCTCTTGAAAGTTCAGCACGAATTGACCGCTTAAGGTAACCAACATCTTCACCAAGTTTGGTGTACAGACCGCTTGACAGTTTACTGTTGGTTTTCAATGCTTTGACAACCTGATCTTGCTGAATTGGTATTACAAGCGGTATACCTGTACTTTGCAAATCATAGAACATACCAACGTAACCGTTGATATATGACTGTTCCAAGTAATCAGCAATGGTTGTAAATTGACCTTCATGTAGGTCATAAAGCATTGCTTCAAGCTGATCAACCATCATTTGCTGATATTCCTTTTGGTATACTATACTTTGCAGATTTTCAAGGTCTGTCCTTGCAGACAGTTCCATGATTTTCTGTTCACAGTCCTTTTTTGCCCTCTCATATACAACTTCTAACAGTCTGATAACTTTCTTTTCTTCATCAAGCTGTGCTTGCTGCACTTCCTTCTGTGCTTTGTTCACCTATTCCACCACCTTCATCATCCGGTATAACAGAATCAAGATCATCTTGCACCTGCTGCACCTTATCAGCTTCATTATCCGGCAACTTGTCCTTCACATCCTCATAATCAATATCAAGAACATCACAAATATACTGAATCGTCAGATCATCACCAAAAATCTGTGCCAGTGATAACAGGGTGTTGATTTGTACCTGTTGTTTCTGTGCTTCTGTAAGTTCATTCTGTTCATTTTCCTGTTCATTACTCATTACTTCGTGGGTGAACTCAAAATAAACATCTGTGATCTGATAATCTGTACCGTTCTGCTGATTGATTTCATCAATGCACACCGCCACGATCTTACGCAAGAACCGCTTGATATTCCTTTCAAGGTGTTTACATCTAAGATCAAGTAGTGAATAGGCTGCCTTGATTGCAATATTGGTTGTTGCTGATGTATCTTTCAGACCTGACAAGTTCAGACCCATACCAAAACGGTATATGTTCTTTTCATCCAGTTCCAACTTAACCTTCCGGGCTTCATACGGTACATCTACTGTATGTACTTCAATACCACCATCTGAACCGACACCGACAATCTTTTTTGTCTTAAGATTCTGCTGCAATTCATCAAGGTTATCACCTTCAAACCCTTTGACCGCATATAATGGATGATCAAAGTCAATCAGGTTGTTGGAAAGACTGGATGCCATAAGGTCATAATCATCAATCAGGTCTTTTACTGCTTTCAGATTGCTGATCTGTTTCTTGTTATTATCCAACCGGAAGAATGGCAAGAAACCAAGTGAATCAATATAAGTATTATCATCACCATCAACCTGATACAGTATATGTGGTCTTGGATTCACCTTGGCTTTATCGTCAAGCTGTATTTCCCCTTCATCTGTCTGAACATAATAAACAACCTGTTCATCATCCCAATCCATGATTTTTTTGATTCTGTGACCTTCCTTGTCAACCCGGTCAACGTACCAATAAATTACATGGTCTTTTCCGTCCTCTGCAAATCGTGCTTCTACTTCTACAACACCAATACTGTCAGCACACGTGAATTTCAGCTTGTCAGTGCTGTCTTTCATAGCGTACATATAAGCAAAACCTTTTGTCTGACAGTCTGTAAGTGTTTCTGACAGTTCATCAATAAAATCATCGTTATTATTGAATCTTGCATCAAGTTCACTCTGTAGTTCAGGCACATCACTGAATACAAAACCATCTGAACCTGAAAGGGTATACTGTGTACCCTGTTCTGTCAGTTCCTTAAAGAATGGGTGTGGTATTCTCACATTTGCCCGGCTTGTATCTTCCACAAGCTGACCATCAGAATTGAAGTAAAACATTCTGTAATTTTTAATGTCGTGATCACCGTCAAAATAGCGTTCACCTACTCTTGCAAAATGCTTTTTCACTGATGCGGCATCTTCATCAATGAACATTTTTATTTCTTCGACTGTAAGCACCTGTCACCCCACCTTTCTATAATCTGATTTGTAAGGTCAATGATTTCATCCCCATGAACACCAAAAAAGTCACACATTGCTTCTTCACCCTCAACCGTATGACCGTATGAAAATAGAAAAGCATGAACCAATTCATGAATCAGCGTTGAACGTGTCACTGATTCAGAACGTCCGTCCATAATGCTGATCAGAAGTTCCTTATATTCGGTCAGCCCAAAGTTATAGCTGTCCGGGTCAGGGTTCATTTTTTTTGCATTTGCATCCACTAGTTTGACCTTCCATACATCATTGTGAATCTTTATTTTCATGATTTTAACCATACAGCTATTTGTATAACCAACCGCTGCCTTTCTTGATATATTTTTCTAATGCATATCGCATTGCATCCATAAGGTGATTGAAGTCATCAATAGGGTGGTTCAGTTTATTACCGAACTTGTCCTTATCCCAAGTATAGTTGCTGATCTCCGTCAAGAAATTCACACATCTTGGGTGTATGATGATTTCAAAGTCCTGAATAAACTGAATACCGCTGTTGATACTGTCCTTACCTTTTTCAGCACCTTTGACTCTAAGACCATAACCCTTTAACTGATCAATAGACTTTGGTTCTGCTGAATCTGCTGTGATTCTTTCCTTCGCATAGCCCATATCAGTGATATTCTGATATATTCGCTCATTGGAAAGACCTGCTGCATACATTTCATCATACACGAATATCTTTTTGTTCTTCGTGTCAATGAATCCACAAAATAATGCAGATGGGTCATTTGTATAACCAAAGTCAAGACCAAAGGCTGAATCAATACTGTATTGCTGTCTGATCTGTTCCAGTGTAAAGGCTTCTTCTCTCCAATTCTCATAAACAAGACCGTCAACAATACCCCAGTTACCAAGTCCGGCAACTGCATATCTGCGTGGATTCTGTTTTTTCATGGTTTCAAAAACCTTAAGATCGGCTTTATCTAACCATTCGTTGCATTTGTAATTAGTTGTAAGTGCAAGGGTTTCATCATCCGGGTTATCAAAAAACCGCTTCTTCAACCAATGGTGTTCATTCCAAGGGTTGAAAGTAACGGTGATCTGCTTGAACAGGTCTGAACCTTCCGGGATTGCACCACGAATAGATTCATCAAGCATATTGAAATCATCCTCTGAACTAATTTCATATGCTTCTTCAATCCACATCCAACACAATACACCCTGATCAACAGTGATTGATGTTACTTTCAGTGGGTCATCCAGTCCCCTGAAATAAATCTTTTGACCTGTTGGCTTATACGTCATTTCAAGTGGTGATTCTTTTATATCCCAAAAAGCATCAACACCAAGTCGATGTATAGCCCATTTCAGTTCAGTAAAACAGGAATCCTTTAGTGTTCTGTAAGTTTTTCTGACAACTAAGGTATTCGCATCGGGGTACTTCATCATATTGGTGATGTACCATAATGCTGTAGTCTTTGACTTCTTAGATGCACGTGAACCTTTGACTGCCCGGTATCTACCTTTCCACCGCCAAAATGTACCGTAACCCTTACCGACTACTTCCGGTAACTTCACATTAACCTTACCGGACTTTGTAGGCTTGTAATCTTCCGGCATCAGAATGAACTTCTGATAACCAAATACATATTGACTTGATGGCTGCCTGTATTTAGTCCTCAAGTGCGTCTGCTCCTGAAATAACAATAGGGGCTGTCACATTCACATCTAACTTATCATTCCACATACCTAAATGTTTACCAAGCAGTTCAAGGGCTTTCATCTTGGAAGCAATCTTGACTTCTCTCTCAACACTTCCACCAAACTCATTATCAGATTCCTTATATTTGATTGATTCAATACAAGACAGATCATCAGCAGATGCATCCTGTTTGATTCTTCCGTTACTGTCAACAACGTCTGTCATTCTGACAAATGCAATTTTGGCAAGCTCTAAAACAACCCTATCCTGATTCACTCCGGTTCTTCGTGACCGTTCTGCCATGTGTTCAGCAATAGCCTGTTGAATATTAGGTTTTGTCAAGTTTTCACATCCGATTGCATCCGCTGTTTTTACTGAATAACCTGCCCTAATAGCTGCCTGTGTTGCATTCAGGTCAATCAGGTATTCATCAACAAAACGTTGCTGCTTTTCAGTTAATTTGCCTTTTTTTGCCATAACAACACCGCCTTTCTATCATTTTTATAACAAAAAGTGCTGCAAGGTAGGAGGTTTTAGCACCCTTGCAGCACATAAGACAATAATCAATATAATTTTGCATAAAAAATTTGCAGGTAATAATAAATTACCTGCAAAAATTTTTGTACAGCATACACTATAAAAGGTCAGCTTGTATTTGTCAAATATGAAATAGTTGGTTTTATGTCAGATATGTAAGGTTTTTATAGGTATCTTCAAACGCTGAAAGTGCCTTATTATGCAGTTCTACAGTATATGAATAAGATTTTTTCATTTCCTGTGAAGCAACCTTTACTGTTTTAAACTGCACATACACTTTTGTAAGAATCTGAATCATATTCTTGTCACGCAATCCCCGGATTTCCTTAATGATCTGCTTCTTTGCATCAACAAACTGATCTATTTCTTCATTGATGTGTTGGTCAAACATGGTATACCTTACTACATCCTTACATAACTTATCACCTACAGGTGAAGTCTGCACTTTGTCCCGGCTGTAATCAATACCGCCTGCACTGCATACATTCATTTTCATATCTGACAGCGTGGCAATATCATCATTTATCTGCATATCTAACACTTCAAGCTGTTTCAGATATTCCCTTGCACTTAATTTCTTCTGATCACTCATTTTTACCTCACTTTCTACGGTTGGTTACACTTCGGTTACGGTTAAAAATAGCATAAAAAGTGCTTCAAACCCTTATAAATCAAGGAAGTTACGGTTTCTACGGTTACGGTTAAAACTCTATTCTCTATATATTCTTATTTTTACTAAGTTCTATACTATCATAAAATACTAATTATTAAAGAATGTACTTTTAACCGTAGACAACCGTAACCGCCAGTATTTACAAGGGTTTCAACCGTAACCATTAACCGTAACCAACTGTAACTTTACCGTAACCACTACCACAACAGCAATGATTGGTGTATCGAACTAATGAAACACCTTACCTGATTTTTTATGTTTCAATGTCACCCTTCCAACAATTTCAAACCCGGCAATGTCAACAATGTTCCTGATCACTTGAATCAGTTTGTGGTTACGGTCATTCAGTTCTGCGTTTTCTTCCCTTTTAACTGTTGCCATTGCTGCACCTGCTGTTGGGTCAACATATCCTTCACTATTTTTATACATTTACATCTTTCCTTTCTTAACATGAACCACCGTCTGCACCATGAAATGCACCAACTGGATAGTTCCAATTTTCTGTATAAATATCTTCTGTTCCAAACTCTCCGGTAAGTATTGAATGAATTGCTTTTTTATCATTCCAACATACACAAGATGGTGTGTCACCTATAAATTCATCAAGATTCTTTTTGTTATCCAATGTAAAACCAAGGACTTCTTCATCATGCCTTAAGGATGCATAAGCATCAGGGAAAAGTTCTTTTACTCCGGCAAATAACCGGGGTGTTGAAAATATACACATCATACAACTGCATCTGTTCCAACCAATCCTGTAACATGGGTGTGGATTTATATGATGTCGTTTCAATAGTTCCCACACATCTTTTTCTGAATAGTCTATACAACACCGCCACTGATGAACAACTCTATGTGCTTTAGCTGTTGCGTTTGTTCTATGTATTTCCATTTCATTGTATTTTGACCTTCCTGCTGATTCTCCCCTTCTTTCACCTGATACAATTAAGATTTTCTTATCATGCTTGGTTTCTTCAAGGTTTGCTGTCACACTGTCCTGAACTGCTGCTTTCAGATTTCCACTGCACCAACGTCCTGAATGTGTCCCACCTTTTGCAGGAAATTTATGTCTTTTACCGCCAAGTTCTTCAAGTTCACCAAGTCTATCAAGGTTACTTACAACTGTATCTGCAACACATATTTTCAAATATGCTGAACACCAACGACGTGATAGATCACCAGTTTTTGCCGGAAATTTCATTCTATAACCATACTGTTTCAAAAGTTCTTCCATTTCTTCTGTTGCCTGTTCTTTCAATTCCCTGCATTTCAGATAATTACTTGAAAGTTTACACTGTCTTATTTCCCCAGTATCAGGGTCAATCCATTCAATAGGTTCTGACGCACCTATCCGATACAATTCACCAAAGAAACCGTTCACTCTGTATGAAACTCTTAACTTAACACCTTCCGCATCTGCCAGTGCCTTTACATAGTTTTGAGTACATTTCCAGTCCATTCTTCGAGTTGGGTGACCACCATCAATATCGTGATGCCAAAATTCTATTTTTTCCTTTGGTACACCCAGTTCAATAAGTTTCAGGTAACAAGCAACTGAATCCTTACCACCTGAAATAAGGACAACAATCAAATCATATTCTTCAAGCGGTAATAATCTAGGTAAATAGATTTTCTTAAAATGTTCTGAATCACATCTACCTTTTACCCGTGGTTTTAATCTAACACCGTTACCGTATATAGGTTTTTCCTGTTTACCAAGTATAACAGGTGTATCAGGTGTACACTCTGAATCTTTTATAAAGTTCATTCATCATCACCGTCCTTTCACCGGGCAGTGGTCGCAATCACCCATTGCAGCACCGAAACAACCCCAACAATCATCAATTTCCTTCGTCTTTGGTTTGTACTTTTTAGCTGCAACAGCTAATGCCATCACTACAGCACCAAGGATTAACCCAACTGTAAGACCAACGCAAAAACAAACCGTACCTGTTAATACTAACTTTTCCATACCGTCACACCTTTCTAAATATCCTGATAGATTTACCGCCTACTTTAGTTACTACTGTTTCAAATCCCAACCGCTTATTGATCTGTTTACTGAATACGATGTTTGACATTGGTTGCATACCGCAATCAGCACAAAATACTTGATACCTGCTGTATACGTCACCTGTCGGTTCATCCTCAATCATTTCAACACCGCATTCATCAATAAATGCCTTGATTGGGTTATTTTCATTTTCATATTCATCAATCTGTTCAGCCACTTTTTCAGACTTGGTGAATTCATTGTTTTCAATGATTCTTTTCAGTCCTTCCACACCTACCCTGATCAGATATTCGACTGAACTTTGTTCAACCAACTGATACTTGATATAAGGGTTGTAATCAGGGTCAATCTCACCACTTGGTAAATACTTTGTAAATCTTGCATTGAATGGAATAATCACCAAACGTCTAAGAACTGCCCCGGTCTTATCTTTCATTCTTGGTATGTCATTGGCTGAAAACAGCAGTTTCACATAAGGGTTGAACTCAAAAGGGTCTTGCCCTTTTCTTTCTGCTTTGATTCTGTTACCTGTAACTACTTTCTTGAAGGTTGCCACCTGTGAACCTTGCAGGAAGTCATCACCAATATCATCACCGATATTTGCCAGTTTTCCGAACATCATTGATGTACTGAACCTGTCCCCCAGTTCCTTAAGGTCAAGTGCTGATATATTCCCATCACCAAGAATTGCTTTGACACAATCAAGGAATGTACTCTTACCATTGGACTTGTCACCTGTCAGGATGAATGCCTTACCAAGTTCATTCCTGCGATAAAAGCAATAACCAATGCATTCTTCCAGTAATGCCCTGATTGGTTGATCACCACAAGCTAATTTGTTCAATGTATCATCAGCAAGTTCACTGTATGCTTCCGGGTTGTAGTCCCAAGGTATTTGATTGGTGATAACCAAATCAGGGCTGAACGGCTGCATCTGTCCGGTCACAATATCCAACACACCGTTCCTGAATGCTATATAACGTGCATCTGCCTGTACTTTTTCATCAGCTATAAGTTCCATGTACTCTAATACTTCTCTTCGTTGTGTCTTTTTCAGGTTAGGTATCTGACTGATCATAGCTGTTTCAATAGCCTTGTACCCAACCTGATAAATTCCATCTTGATAGATATGTAACTGATTACTAATACTGACCACATTTTCATTGTTCTTAAGCCATGTTGCAAAACGGTCAAACAGGAATGTCTTATCACAAAAGAATACAGGTTTTTGAAATGCTTCATCTCTAAGAATCACTTCCAGTTCATCATCAGATAACGGTTCTTTCAGAACAAATCTGTTCAGAATCCTGATACATTCTCTTGTATCATCAACACTAAAATCATTTGATGTAAGTGTCAGGATATAATTGAATAGTGCCTGATTACGTCCGTCACCTGCATCCATATCAAGAAAGTCAACCGCTGTACGAACCGGAAACAACCACTTTGGAACTTCCTGATATGTTCCACCTTCTTCAATATCCCACTCAATAAAGCGTTCTTCACCATCAATTTTGATTACTTCGTATGATGAACGTGTACCAAGTTTTATATCTGCTGTCAGACCAACCGCAAGCGGTACGTGTGTCCTGTTCCTTGTAATACTGTGATTCTTAAATAAAAAATGTCTGCCTCGGCTTGTACAATACACCCGGCAATCAAGCTGATATTCTTCCACAATGTTTATTAAAATTTCAGACTGTTCAGCATCGTCAATATCTATCAGGATGGTATCATCAGCAAGAACACCACCGAACCCTTCAAGATTCTTCACTTCGTCATAAGTGCGGTATTTTGTCCGGTCTTTGAATGCTTCGATTGCTTTCTTGCCTTTTGTCTTTATGTACCCTTTGTACAACATCCTGTTTCACCATCCTTTAACTAAATACTTCTGACAGCAATTTACTGAAAAATTCTTTGTCCCTGATGCTGTCCTTATATTCCTTTTCGGCTGATCTCAAATCTGCCTTTTTTTCTTTCAGTGTGTCCCGGCTTTCTTTCACATTTGTCATGTAATGCTTGTAACCGTTACTACCTTTCTTGTGCTGTGACCGCAAATATAACCAGTGCTGCACGTTCATTTCAGCATCTTTCACTTCTGCCTTGTTCCGGTCAATCCTGTTTTCTGCAATCATTGCAATATCGTCCAACCCTTTCATTCTGTACTGAACGTGATCTTTGATCTGATTCACAATGTCAGGGTCATCACTTTGATTGATCAACTTAATCAGCTTACGAACCTTTGAGATATTTCTACATGAAAGAAATTCTTCAAGGTGAATAAGCATCTGACCATGATCATATTTGATTGTAATGTCTGTCATGTTCCCACCTTCCCGGTATTATGCTGCAATACCAAATTGTTTCAGTCTTTTTCTTGCTAAATCTATGTACCACTGCTTATCTAATTCCGGCGGTACTTTAACCCCAATTACAGAATCGTTATAAATGAAACTGTGATCAGGTGTGTTTCCAAATTTTTCACCCTTTGGCTTTACAACCTTACGTCTTAACAACCTACCGTCTGTAACACGATTGGAAGCAAACACACGATAAGATTTATAGGTATATTTTTGTGTGGTAGGATATGACCACACTTCTGTCCGTGTACCGTCCCGGTGTTTTGTGGTCTTAATGATCTGACCAGTTCCCTGTTCATGCTCTACCCAGTTGTAATTGTTTGACAGCTTCACTATTTTTTGGAACATGATCAAGTCATTACACTGATTGATAGTCTGTTCAACCGGTATCTTTTTCACCATATAGTCAACCAGTGCTTTGTTCAGTATCGGTAAATCATAGTCAATAGCTGAAAGTTCTTTGACGTAAGCACCGATTCTTTCAACACCGCCATCAGTGCCAATCCAAAGGTAATTGTTTACGTCCTTCTGATAGATTTCTGATATATTGTCAAGTTCAAGCAAGATTGAACACTGTTCAGTTGAACAACGCTGTTCCCACTCCCAACAAATATCATCAACCATTTCAAAGGCTTCATCAGTGTCAGGAATCCAAATGATCAGACCATCAGTGTTTGACTGAATCAGTTCAAGTCCCGGCACAACTTCCAAATGCTCAATCAGATCAAGCAACATCAACTGACCGTTGATACACATACAGTTGTTATTACGTGGATCGTATGCAGCATTGGTTTCATCTTTCATCGCCCCTGAAAGTGCATTCAGCATCTTCTTATATGGCAACTGTGCTTTTTTCCATTGCTTTGCTTCTGCCTTTCTTCCGGCTTTAGCTGCTGCAACCTGTTTCTTTTTCATAGCTTTTCTTGTGTCATACACCAGTTTGAAGTTGTTATTGGTTGCTGCCCTTGTTACAAGTCCCCATGCAATCAGCATTGACGGATAGTAATTATTTACGTCTACATGAAGAATCTGACCTTTCCGATGTATCGGCTTATCAGATGCACCATGCAGACCGCCAAAACCAAATGTGTGCGGTATTCCTGCAACAATCGTTTCAAAGTTCTGTGACTTATACCAAGTCTTTTTATCTTTCTTGTCAAAATCCTGTAACCCCATTTCAAGGGCTTCTTTTCTTTTCTCTGCAAACCATTCCTGAACATATTTATATTTTTTCAATTTCAGGCATGGCAGAAAGAAGAAATCAAATTCATCACCAAAATGAGTTTTTGAACACCCAAGAACCTTTGCTGTTATCCGGGCTTCACTATCTCCAATGTCATACAGTGAAGTTTCTTTTGGAAATGCCTGTATAATTCCATGAACTGCATTGAACTCACTAACCTTTTCAAGAAATACCTTGATTGTCTGTTCTACGTCATGCCTACAGTATTTAACCGTCTGTTCTATTTCTTCCTGTGTCAGTTTCCTTTTGATACGGAAATCAACATCTGTTTCTTTAATGTTTGAACCAAGAAAACCTTCCATTGTTTTCAATCCGACTGTTTTCATGGTTTCATCGTTGCTTGGCATTACATCATAGTTGATCATGGGTAATTTATTGAATGCTCTTGAATATTGCCAACCTTCTTTATTGTCAACGATAATCCAGTCATTGATCTTTTTAGGATTCATACCAAGCAGAATACCTTTCATGATGTACTGATCGTAGTGACGGTTGTTAAATCCTACCCATATATCTTTTCTATTTGCTTCATATAAGGCTTTTAGCTTATCAGGGCTATTTATTATCACGTGTTCTTTCTTCTTCGTCACATCAATGAATACAGCAAGCCAATCCTTTTCAAAAACCTCAAAATCGTAGAATATCATTTACTAAATCACCCACTTTTTTTTGAAAAAGCGGTGTGCGTTTTACACACCGCCTTAAGTGTTATCTTACTGCAAAGTAGATAAAACATCTACTTTTAAATTAAAAATTTTTACATATCGAACGCTTCATTGATAGTAATTGGATTGAAGTCATCAGCCTTATAGGTAACTGCTGCACCAACTTTACCCTGTACTTCCTGAAAAATATCAAGTACGCAATCAGCAAAATCACTGTAGTTGATAAATTCCGGTACTGTATCTGTTTCAAGTTTATCAAGCCATGTGCAAACAGATTTGATTGCCATGCCATTAGTCCACTTCTGTGAAGTATTGCCGGAAATAGTACGGTTGAAGAAAATCTTTCTACCTTTCTGATTACCTTCCAAGATGCTACACTGTACAGAAAACATCAGCTTGTCACCTTTCTTTGTTGGCTTGATCTCCATTTTATCAAAACTTACATCATAATCCCCATCCGGTACATCTTCAAACTGTGAATCGTCTGCTTCCTGAACCTCTTTCTGTAATGCGTTAAGATCAACCTGTTCATCGAATGCACTAAAATCTACTGCCATAATTTTTCACCATTTAACCTTTCTTAAAATAAATTTATGATTATAATTGCTATGATACAAGCAATACAAACCCTTGTATAATTATCCCTATTTTTCTGAATCCTGTCACCCACTGAACCGAATCCAAAGAATGCTGCCATGACTGCAAGAAAAATATTTAATGCAATCATGATCTTGTTCTTCTTCGTCTTTGACCTCTGACGTGCTGTTCAGGTGGGTTCATAGCACCGTCTAAAGGTTCAGCCGGGGTCTGTGCGTCAGCAGGTACAGGGTTGTTTTCCTGTGCAAGTCTTTTGATTCCTGCATTAAATTCTTCTCTTGTGATTACCTTCATAACCTCAATACCATCAACGATCAGGTCAACCGTATCACCCTTATGCTTCATCACATAGTTATCATCAGCCGGAACATAGAAATATGCATCTGCTTTCAGTGTGACAGATTCAGAATCAGTGTTCGTTGTACCGTCCTGAACAGGTTCAGACTTTTCAGCATTTCTTTCCTTACGTGTTCTTCTTGGTGGTTTCTGTAAATCCGGTTTCGGTACTTTATCGGCAACATCCATTGCTTCATCAAATGGTACTTCTTCCTGTCCCGGAAAAGCCTTGTCAATAGCCTTGTCAACTTCATCCATATGATCAGCAATCTTTTGTTCATTTTCTGCCTGAACTTCTGCTCTGCTCTTGCGTGTTCTTCCAGTCTTTCCTTCCGGTACATCAGTTGGTGTTGCAGGTTCAGCTTTTTTACCTCTTGTTCTTCTGCCTTTGCTGTCCGGTTTTTCAAGATCAGATGCAACCGCCTGATCAGCAACATTCATTTCATCATCTGATTTGTAATCACCAAGTTCATAATAATTTCTGATCTTGTCAACAACATAATTCAGATCATTGTCAATAGCATATGCCGTGAACATTCCAAGCGGTGATTTTACTGTATCTTTTCCGCTGTTCTGTGTGTAAAAGTAATACTTTGCTTCATTTACCCCTGTTCTAAGTACAACGGTAAACAGTCCTTCAATCGTGATCTTCTCACGCAACAGTTTACCAATCAGCTTAACAGTTGTAAGACCATTATCCAAAGTTTCTAAATGGGTCATATAAACGACTACAACATCATCAGGTAAGTCTTTGCAACAGTCGATAATCTCAAAATAGTTTGCACCAAAATCATTGTACTTGTCCCATCCGGTTTCTTTAATACGGTTCATATATGGGACTGCAAGAATGTACTGGAAGTCATCAACCACCAACAGCTTCTTACCTGCTGCACACTGTTCTTTCATGTACTTCACAATTTTTCTTGCATCTGTTTCATTGTTCAGCATTTCAAAGTGGTTCTTGAATGGTAACGGTTTACCTACCGGATTGATAACCGCTGTTGTTGCCGGGTCACAATTTCTAAGGCTTGTACTTTTACCAGTACCGGATTCACCCATAATTAAAACTTTCTGTGCCATGATTATTTTTCCCCTTTCTTGAATAAGCCCATTAACTTAGTGAAAATATTGCTTTTCTCTTTCATTACTTTCTGCTGTGACACTTTCAAAATCTGTCTGTTCTGAAAATGTTCAGCGGTTGCAACATTGTTTCTGTAACTTCTGTGACTTCTCTGTTTGTGTTTCTTTGCACTACTCATTTTATTTATCCTCACTTTCATAAATCTTTAATGTATGATCAACCTGTAAAGGCTTATCACCGATAAATTCTTCTTTCAGGTTACCGTCTTTCAGACTTACAATCAGTGTACAGTTATTCATTACACACACGAATGTATCACCATCTTCAAGTTTGGCATCCTGACCGTATCTTTCTTTGAATGCTTTAAAGGCAAGTTCTACTGCTTTCTGAATATCTTCCACTATTCTTCACCTTCCCCCACTTCATCTGTTGTTTCTTCCGGCATACCCTGATCATTGAATCTGTCAAGTTTTCCGACTTCAAAAAACTGTGCTGACCAAAAATCTGCAAAATGAATGATTACCTGTAACGGTTCTTCATGACCTTTCAGATCATACGCAAGACTTCCATAAGCACCATCATGATAGAAAATAGCGTGTTCTTCTTCCTCTGTCAGATCAATATAACGTGCTGCCAGTTCAACTGATCTTAATGGGTGGTCAATGTGGCACAAATCAGAACTAATCTTGTACGGTTTACTTTCTGATCTCTTGTATTTCTGTTCAGGATTTTTTTTGGTTGGTCTGCCATCCTGCACCATGTTTGCAACATAGTAAGGACTTCCATAACGTCCGCACTTACCAAGATCATGTAAAGCTGATGCAATAATCACACTACTGTGAATCTTGTTATATGCTTCACTTCCAAGCAGTGTAAGACCAATCTTTTCAGCGTACTGCATAACGTTCACTGTATGTTCTAACAGTCCACCGTCTTTACAGCAATGGTTTCCGCCGGATGCAGGGGCATCATAAAAACCAAGTTCTTCGATGAAGTCAAGTAAATCTTCTATACCCTCACGACCTGTTGCCATCAGGCAACCTTTGAAGTACTCAATCTGTTTTTCTCTTGTCATTGTTAAATCTCCTTTTCTTCTAACTTTATTTTCCACCGCTTCTGTTCTTCAATATTGGAAAGATACCAAGCGTTAGATTTTGATTTGTGTTCATTGAACCATTTGAACTTTTCAAAGTCCTTTGGAAATAGTAAAATACCATATCCCCCGGATTCTCTTATTTTTCTTAAATGATAAAGCTGTATCAATGATGGTTCACCATTGTCTGCCTTGACTTCAATACCAAGAAAACAACCGTCTGAACTTACCAATAAGTCAGGAATACCGCTTTTTGTATAAGCTGCACCACCCCAGTATTTAAGCCACCAACAACCGTATTCATCTAAGTACTTTTTAACCCGGTTTTCAAAATTCTTTTCTGCTGCCATTTAATCACCTAAACAAATCATTCCCGGTATCATTAAAATCACACCTATTACAATTTCTTTCATGTGAGCTGTCACCGGTTCATATATATGCATTTCAACAGCATAATCAGATGCACCGACCGCACCAACAATTAAGAAAAATCCAATAATTGCCATAATTCCGAATACCTTATCAAGTATTGAACAATTCATCAGTTAGTTCCTTTCCTTCCTGCAATGCTGCAAGATTCCTTTCTTCAAAACTTCCCTTTACCAGTAGGTAATAGTAGAAACATGGTCTGTTCTGACCGATTCTGTGTATACGTTTCTTTGATTGTTCCCAAAGATCACAAGACCCTTTTCCAAGTGGCAACGTAAAGTACACAATCTTATTTGCTTTCTGATAGTTACCACCCATTGCCCCGGCTTGGTACTGAACAAATGTGACACTGTTATCTACACATTCATAGGCATACATTGAACGTCCTGAACCATTTACAAAACTGACTTCCCTGTTGAGTGATTCACATATTTTTCTAAGTCTTGTCAGTTCTTCGTTGAAGTTGTAAAACACAATCAACCGATCTTCTGTTGATTCCAGTAAGTCCCTGAATGCTTCCAGTTTTTCCTTATGCCATTGACCGCACAACTGTCTGCAATATAACGTTTTGGTCAGGCTATTATCACCGATCAGTTCAACTCTTGGTGTTACATCTTCACCCTCAAAATCTGAATCGTCTTTGAATCTGACTAAGTTCCTTGTATCAAGTTCCAAGTAATTGTGTTTGATGAAAAACTTATATTCATTTGTGATCTTCAAGAAAATTTTCTGTTCAGTCTGTTCAGGCAGTTCAATCACTTCTTCTGTTTTCATGAACACTGCACCAAACTGTGTAAGTCTTTTCTTTAAATGCTCAACGTGCTTATATCCTGTGATTACTTCTTTCTTGTATCCATCACCGTTTTCAATCCATTCTGTCTGAACATAGGAAGCATAAAAGGCTTTCTTGTTAATATCCCAACCTAACAACTTAAGCTGTGACCACAACCGTTCATACTTTCCTGCTGTTGGTGTACCTGACAGCAAGATCACGCTTTCCGGTTGTAACTTCAATATGAATTTTGACCGTTTAGCGTTTTCATTGCATATAAGGCTTGATTCATCAAGTAACAATGTAAAGTCGGTTATATGGGCTATATACTTACGTCTGAATACCAAATCATAATTGATTACACCGACAATCTGAATGTTCTGATCATACAGGTCTTTGGTTTCAACCAGTGTACGGAAGTTCACACCTTCACTTTTCTTGGTCAAGTCCATAACCCTGTATTCAGGGTAATACGTTTTCATGTGATCAACCCAATCATCAATTTTTGATTTTTGGCATACAATCAAATTTACAGTATTGTTCAGCAAATACATTTTTTCAGCACCTACAAAAGTTTTACCAAGTCCCATATCTAAGTAATAAGCACACCTGTTTTTATCATCAGTCATGTTCAGCACTTCTTCCTGATGGGGCATGAATTGAAGATCATTCATTATTCATCAGCGTCCTTTGGTGCTTCACCTGAAAGGTCAATCTGTAATCTTGCGACCTCAACTGCTGCTCTGTAAACTAATGCATACTTAGAATCACCATGTGTCTGTGTGACCTTTTCAAGAAATTTATCAATCTTACCAAGGAAGCAACCACACTTGACAGTAATTTCATTGTCTTTATCTCTAAAGAATGTTGTGAAATCGTCCCGGCTACCAATAGCACCGATCACTAACACATGACTTGCAGAAAAGACCTCGGCATTGCCCCAAACCTTGGCATTGCCCCAAACCTCGGCATCACCCCAAACCTTGGCATCACCCCAAACCTTGGCATTGCCCCAAACCCAAGCCTTTCCTTCATGGGAAAGATTTTCTTCTTTCTCAATCCAACCGCCAAGATCACCAATTTTGACAAGACCAAATTCTGCTACCGCTCTGATTCTGTGAAGTGTAGCCGTTCTAAAAAGTAAACTTATTGTCTTGGTTTCTCCTGTAAATTCAAATTTTTTCATATTATTAAACCTCACTTTCTATACTGTAATTCCTTCAATCTCCGCAAAACGTTTTGCGTTGATGAAGTACACCCACCTGTTATCAGATGTATGAATAGCGTAACCCCAGGGGAAAACCCCTTGCTGTAAGCCCTTGCGAACTGTGTTGTGGTTCATCTGCAACAGCTTTGCAGCCTTTTCCACATCTAACCGGGGAATTACCCCATTTCTTAATTCAGCAGTTGGAAGTACAACCACCTGTTCATCAGATTTTGAAAAGTAATCTGATTCAAGTCCAAGTGCTACTGCAATAGCATTCTGAACATCATCTGACGGTATCTGTTTACCTGAAAGGTACTGACTGACAGACCCTTTACTTTTTCCAGTCATACCGCACACCTGACGCTGATTCAGGTGTAATTCTTGCATAGCCTGTTTTAACTTTTCACTGAATGTCATCTTGTTTCACTCCTTTGTTGGTAGATAATTTATCTACTTTTTAGGCAAAAAAAATCTTGTTTGCTTCTTCATTCGTCAACTTCAAAAGTTCTTTCAACACTTTAATTTCAGACGCTTTGAACTCTGTTTCATTGTTGACTTTCTTCATCAATCCATAATAAGTCAAACCGCATTTTTCAGCTAAGAACTGTAACTTATAACCGGATTCATCAATTTTCTGTCTTAACAGTGTTGTGTTTGTCATTAGTTCTCACCACCTTCTGTTGTTGGGAATGGGCTTTTATTGTACTGTCTGTGTATTCTGATCATGATTCTGTTACCCGGTAATTCCTTGCGGTCAACAATGCTGTATTCCTGTTTCTTTGCTTCAATATCAGCAATGTAACGATTAAGTTCAGATGCAGAATCAAATTCAAGCATCAGATCAATACAACCTGCAATTACTTTCTTCATTTACACAACCTTCCTTTCCGATTAGCAGCCCTTTTATAAATGTTGCCTGTTATGGGGTGGTTTTATTTTTCAGGGAATCACACACCAAGAAACCCTTATCAGATTTCACACTAAAACCTGTAAACTTGCTGTCCTACTATAGAATTTTTATAGCGTGTTTTTCTATGAACCGCTGAACAGTTTCACATTAAAACTGAACAAAACCTGTCAACCACTACATAACAGACAACACTTATAAAAGAACTGCTATCTTATTTTTTGACCTACCATCATCAGTACCGGGCGGTCATTTCCGGCAGACGGTCATTGCTGACCGTTTCGGCTTATTCATCACACTCTCTAATCAAAATAACTATTCTGATTTTTGAACACTTTTCTGATTCTTCATAATACAGAACTTCTTTTACTTGAATCAGTTCGATCTCATACCCCTCATTGTAACCTGCCATAAGAAAATCTTCTGTTGATCTGTATGAATCTACATCACCACAAGTTGTATTCACTAATCTGATGTTCACATATCTGTAATTTTTCTTAAGAAGCTCCTGAACAATGCCAAGTCTTAATTCAGCCATTGTCATTTTTCTAATCTGAATTTCTTCTTTCTTGTAACCATAATTCATTAAACTCATGTTTTATACCTCTCTTTCTACCTTAAACAGCCAATCGGTTTCATCCTCTGTACATACACCAAAATATTCGTCTGTTCTGCTGAAATGATACTCGATATTGTAAAACTGACGCATCACTGTCTGAAATACTTCCCACTGTGCCTGACACCAATCAGCAGCTTTTCTTGTTTCTCTATATTTCTGACCAACAGTATCAATGTTAAACTTTCTAAGTTCTGTCAACCAGTGATCCCAAGCGGTCACACATTCCTGTAAATTTCCACCAAGTTCTGACTTCAAAAATTTTTCTTTATTTAATTTCATAGTCCAAACCTTCCTTTCATTCCTTTGGCTTTTACCTGCTGCAACAGGTTCTTTTATTCGTTCCCGGTCATCATGGATGGGTGAGTAACCGGGAACGGATTCAAAAACAAAGTGCTGTGTCATCTCGTTTAGTACCTGTTCATTTGATAAGTTAATAATCTTGGTGTGGCTGTTGGTCAACCCTGAACTTTCACAATTTACTTATTCACTTTGCACCTGTTCAACTCTTATCCCTATTTTCAGTACATTTTACCGGGTTACTGTCTATACACATCACTCAAACCGCTACTTTGAATCTTTTTCAGTTCATCACGGTAGGTTACCAACCTTCACAATGCAGCCCCTTACGCTTACCCTGTATTTCCTACTTGCTTTGTTTTTGAAGTAGATGTTTTATCTACTGACATCATAATACATGATGGTAGATAGAATGTCAACAGTTATTTTGAAAAAACTTGAAAAAAGTTGATATTTAATCTATTTCATGGTATTCTTTACTTATAAACAAGGAAAGGAAGGTAATCTTAATGAGTATAGGTCAACGTATAAAAAGTAGACGTGAAGAATTGGGAATGTCACAGGAAGATCTTGCACACCGGATTGGTTATAAAAGTAAATCATCTATAAATAAGATTGAACTTGACATACAACAATTAAGACAATCTAAGATCAAACAGATTGCAGATGCACTTGAAACTACGACAGATTATATTATGGGTTGGTCTGAAAAGAAAAACGATGAACCAAAAGAAAAGCATGATATTACTGATCTTATTAAAAATCAATATGGTTCAGATGTGTATGAACTTGTTCAGTTATATTCAAAACTGAATGAAGCAGGTAAAAACAAAATCATGGAAGAACTTCGTGATACTGCTGCATTACCAAAATACACCGAACCTGTAAAAAGGGATGCTCAAAAAATGGCATAATATACCAAATTTGGGAAAATCAGGAAAATATTATAATTGTAAACTTTAGAAAGGATGGTTGATCATGGGATTTTTAAGAAGTACAAAAGGCTCTATCATTAGTGACTATTTCCAGTTACAGGAAGATATTGCAGGTTTTTCAAAAGGTTATATGTATGACGTTGCGTTGTATGATGATCATTTAGAAATTACCTCAATGCAGAAACGCAAGCTATTACTTAATTATGATCAGATTACAGATGTGTTCTATGGTGGAAAGACTGAACTCATTCAAAAACCAAAGTCTGTGATCGGTAGGGCTGTAGTTGGTGGGGTAATATTTGGTGGTGTTGGTGCAATAGTTGGTGCTGCATCCGGTACAGGTACAAAAACCGGAAAGAAAACACACCTGTATTTTATCATCAGTTACACCAGTTCAGACGGTGAAGATAAATATATACAGTTTGAAGATACTAGAATGTACAAAGGTCTTAAGCTATCCAAAAGGCTGAAAGAACTTACACACGTAGAATCAGCACCTACAGGTGACATTCAACTTTAACGGTTACGGTTGGTTACGGTTACACTTAAAATCTATATCTTATATATTTTACTTTTTTTATATTTTTATTTTTTTTATTCATATAAGCGTTATATAAAGAACTTGTAACGAACCGTAGACAAGTGTAACCGCCTTGTAAATCAAGGTAATATAACTGTAACCTAAACCGTAACTAAAGCGTAACCAAGTGTAACCAGTAAAAAAAAAGACCCAAACCGTTGCAGCGGTCAGGGTCAGGCAAAACCAAACCAAAGGAATGAAATGATTTGGACTATGCAAAAACCATTATAGCATTCATTCCTTATGGTTTCAATGAAAGGAAGTGCTATTTATGCAAGGTGGAGTAAGAAAAAGAGGTACAACATGGTCATATTATTTTGACCTTGGAAAAATTGACGGTAAAAGGAAGAAAAAAGAAAAGGGTGGATTCAGAACCAAGAAAGAAGCTGAACAGGCATTGACTGCTGCTATGAATGAATACAATAATGCCGGGACTGTATTTGAACCGACAGAAATAACGGTTGCTGATTACCTGAATCAGTGGTTTGATCTGTACTGTAAGACCAATCTGAAATATAACACCCAAGTAGGGTATTTAAGAATCATTCAAGGGCATTTAATTCCAAAATTTGGTATGTATAGATTAAAGGCAATCACTCCGGCAGTATTACAGGAGTACGCTGTTGAATTAAAAATGAACGGTAATTCAAAAAGTCATTTAGTTGGTATTTTATCTGTATTCAGTGCTGCACTGAATTATGCAGTTGAACCAATGCACTATTTACAGTCAAACCCTATGCAGTATGTGAAATTTCCAAAGGTTGAAAGAAAACCACGTGAACGAATTGTACTGACATTAGATGAATGGTGTAAAATTCGTGACAGATTTCAAAACACCCGGTACTATATACCTTTAATGATCGGATTTTATACAGGCTTACGAATATCAGAAACCTTTGGTCTTACTTGGGATGATATTGATTTTGATAAAAGAAAAATATCTGTAAATAAGCAGATTGTAAAACGTAACTTTGGGGCAGATGTAAGAAAGGTTGTTGAAAAGAAAGGTAAGAAAGAACAGCGTTCATCTTGGTACTTTACTACACCAAAAACCTTTACTTCCATTCGTGAAGTCCCTTTTGGTGAAACACTATATCAGGCATTGAAACAGGAAAAAGCTGAACAACTTAGGAATGAAATGAAGTATGGTGAATATTACACGATTCATGTTAAAAAGATTGAAACTGATGAAAAAGGTAATGACATGATCAGGGTTGTACCTATTCAAAAATGTGTTGAAAGTCCACTACAGCGTATTAGGTTGGTGTGTATTGATGAAAACGGTCAGTATACTTCCACTGATTCATTTAAGTATTGCAGTAGGGTTATACACCATGAAATGCATCTTGCCTTTGATTATCACAGCTTAAGGCACACCCATGCAACACTGTTGATTGAATCCGGTGCTGATGTTAAAAATGTTCAGACACGATTAGGACACACCAACATAGAAACCACCTTGCAGACCTATGTGCATGATACAGAAAAAATGGCTGAACGTTCTGTTGATCTCTTTGAAAAAATCACACAAGCAAAAACGTCATAAATAAAAATATTGGGAGTGAATCCGCTGATTGTTCAGCGTGTTCACTCCCTTTTCTTTGTTCAGTGATGATTTTAAAAATTACGGTGGCAAATGGGTGGCAAATAGACTGAACTCCACTCATAAAAGCCTGTAAAACCGCTTATTTACGTGATAATAAACAGACTGTTTCCACATGCACCGTATTAGGAAACATATCAACGCAACAACACTTCTCCACCTTATACCCTCTCTCCTGCAGAGTAACAAGGTCTCTTGCAAGTGAAGTAGGCTTGCAGGAAATGTACACCATTCTGTCAACACCGTAATCAATAATCTTTTCAAGTGCCTTAGGGTGGATTCCGTCACGAGGCGGGTCAAGTACGATAAAATCTGGCTTAATCTCAATATTATCAAGTGCCTTTAAGACATCATCTGCAATGAACTCACAGTTAGTAAGACCGTTCTGAGCTGCATTCTTCTTGGCAGCCTCAACAGCTTCCGCAACAATCTCAACACCGATAACCTTGCTGGCAACTGGAGATAACATCTGTGCAATCGTACCCGTACCTGTATACAGGTCATATATAACCGGTTTGCTGCCAGCCACATCTCCAAATCCGCCAGAAAACACATACTCCCGCGCCTTAGAGTAAAGCACTTCCGCTCCAAGAGAATTGGTCTGGAAGAATGAGAACGGTGTTATCTTGAAACGCATCCCAAGAAGCTCCTCTTCAATATAATCCTGACCATACAGAAGCTCAGTTTTCTCGTTAATTACTGCATCTGCAAGGCTGTCGTTAAATGTATGGAGAACACCTGTAAGAGTGCCCTTATATTCAATTGATGTCATGCGGTTTACAAGCTCTGTGAAATCATGCTCAATCTGAGTCGTTGTTACGATATCAACAAGAATCTGTCCTGTCTTTACAGACTTTCTTACAAGAAGATGACGCAGATACCCCTCGTGGCTTAACTTGTGCTGGAAAGGAAGCTCCTTCTCTATTGCATAATCCTGAACGCATGTGAGAATCTTTCTGTAATCCTCATCAATAATCTTACATTCTGTAACCGGAACAATATCATACATGCTGTTTCGTTTATGAAGTCCGAGTGCAAGCGGTCCGTCCTTGTACTCATCACCAAATGAAAATTCCATCTTGTTACGGTATTCTTCTGTAACCGGACTTCCGATTATCCCCTCAAATGGAAGCTCTCCCGAAACAACTTCGCTAAGAAGCTTTTCCACCTGTGCGCTCTTAATCTTTAACTGTTCCTCATAAGCTACTGTCTGGTAAGTGCAGCCACCACATTTGCCAAAATGTGGACATGCCGGGTTGGTTTCAAGCGGACTCTTCTCAACAACTTCCATAAGTCTGCCTTCGCAGTGTCCTTTTCTTTTCTTATTCACGCAGAATCTGACAGTCTGTCCAGGAATTGCATTCTTGACGATTGCCTTTTCCTTCTGTCCGTCCTCATCTGTCACCCACACTGTCGCCTTGTTAGGGAAATCAACCTTTTCAACTTTACCTTCGTATACGCTTCCTTTTTTCAATCTATACTCCATTCCGCACATGAATTGTGCCTGTTATTAACATATTAATAGTTTCTGGCAGCACTTATTCACATAACGGCATACCTTATATAATATTATCAGAAAAATGTGCTAAAGTATAGTAGTCACATTTACTCCACCACGCTGACATTCTTTGCCTGCACTGCAGAATGTATTCTTTCAAGTACCTTGTCACACAGCCATGTATAAACAGCCCCGGCAGCATTCAGTCCTATACGTAATCCAACTGCATAAGGCATTCCAAAAAGTCCCGCCGCAATTGATAATGCGCCAAATGTATTAAAAGCTGTCTGCCATGCATAACCAGCGGAATATCCGACTCCGATACCACCTATCATGCCTATATACGGATACATTGATTCTGGCAGAACTATATACATCACTGCAAAAATCGCACATCCAACAACATTAAACAATGCCCTGTTTCCAATTCTCTTATCAACATCTTTAGAAAACGGCAGACACACTGACATGCACGCAATTCCAATCCACATTGCCCTAGGCAGTCCTATCAGTGAAACAATCAGCATAGCGCTTGATACAATAAATGTAAGCTTAATGTACCATCTTGTCCTTGCTGAATTAATATTAAATTCCTTAAACAAATCCCAGAATGTTCTTCTATATGGTCTGTTACTCTGATTCTTATAGAAAATAATCATGCATACTAACATCCCGGCAAGCAGTCCCACAACTCTCATCATATATTCATGGCCTGTGACATCATATCCCTGTAGCAAAAGATACCCAAGAACAAATGTTGAATGATTATACATAATTACATTGTGACATCCCATTATCATAAGAAGCATAATACACACAACATTTATTACAAATGCAGCAACTGGCGGTACCATATTGGAAACCCTCGGTCCTGCTATCAATATCGCATATATTCCCATTATCGAAATCAATCCATGTGATGTCTTAATTCCAAAATCCGCCTGTCTTAATACCAGCACCGCAAGAAGCACTGTAACTCCGACAACACTATTATTATTCCCCAGCAGCTTACTGAATACTGTAACTACTGCGACGCAGAATATCATAACCAGATACACCTTAAAATTATATATAAGAATATGTCTTCTTTTCTCCTTAGAATCCTGTGTGTTCTTGATAAGCTGTTTTGAACCAGCCGAGCTTAACTGTAATTCCTGATAAAATGTCATAAATTCCTGATTTCCTTTCCTCCCCTTAAATTTTTCTTAATGACAGGGTTGAGTAATATAACACTGATTACACCCATATGTCAATTAAGAAATAATTAAATATTATGCAATAAAAAAGCCACAACCGCTGACATATCCTAATGGACATATCAAGCCGGCTGTGGCTTTCAATCATATCGCACTTATTACATTACTTCTCGATGTCTTCATCCTCGAAATCATCGTCAAAATCTTCGTCTTCGAAATCTTCATCATCGAAGTCATCTAAATAATCTGGTGTAAAATATCTGTATACAGCATAAGCGATACCAGCAACTGCTGCAACTGCACCAACGATAGCAAGAACAGCTATGATAATTGTGCTGCACTTCTTGCAGCATTTCTTATCTTCATCTTCCTTCTTGCTAATAAGTTCTCCTAATTTAGTAGCTGCGATAAGCTCATCTAATTTTTCTTTACTCATAACAATATCTCCTTTCATACCACGGATTTAATAAATGTATTATAGCATAGCGTTAAACATTTGTCATTATAGTTTTTTAAGTCTGGCAAATCCTGCCAGCATTTTCTTCTGTCCGTACTCTGCAAATTCAACTGTTACCATATAGTCTCTTGCTGAATCCTCTATAGCAAGTACCTTTCCTTCGCCGAATTTCACATGGCTCACCATATCACCAACACTGTAGCCAAGTCCACCTGAAGATTTTGCACTTATATCTGCACCTCTTGCAGCACCTATTACATTTCTTGAAGATAAGCCGCTTCGTGTAGGCACTCCTGCATAAGCATTTCTTACAGAATCTGCCGGAGTCTTTCTCTTATCTGGTTTCTTAAGGTCAAATAGTTCCATAGGGTCTTTTCCAAATCCCGGATTAGAACCACCATTTATCTTAACCTTTCTTGAACTATATGTTCCTGCTGCCCTTCCGCCTGGTGTGCCGCTTCCGTAGCTGCTAAGAATTGATCTGGCTGTTGCACGCATGTTAATGCCTGTTGTATCCGGCTCATCTGATGTCCCGCCATATGCAATCCTGCCTTTAGCATACCCACTGGAATTGTTTTCTATGTGCATATAATCCTTAGGAATTTCATTAATAAATCTTGAAACCTTATTCATCTGTGTTTCACCACGCACCATACGTGACTTGGCACTTGTAAGATTAAGTATTTTCTCTGCTCTTGTTATTCCAACATAGCACAGTCTTCTCTCTTCCTCTATCTCAGTTGAATCATCTGACGCAATTGTCATATAGCTTGGGAAAAGTCCGTCCTCCATTCCTGTCATATACACGATTGGAAATTCCAGACCTTTCGCACTGTGCAGCGTCATAAGCATTACATGAGGCTCTGACTCATCAAGATTATCAATATCCGCTATTAAAGCAACTTCTTCAAGAAGTCCTGAAAGTGTAGGCTCTTCGCCTGCTTCTTTACAGCTCTCCTCATAGCTTACAACCTTATTAATGAATTCATCCAGATTCTCGCGTCTTGCCTCAACCTCTTCCACCGTTTCATTCTGTGAAAGGCTCTCAATATATCCTGTATCCTCAATTACAGCCTCAGCAAGCTCCTTTAATGACATAAATTCTTCCTTGGCACGCAGTCTTCCAATAAGGTCAACAAATGGCTCTAACTTGGAAAGTGCCGCATTCTTTATTGTGTCAATATCCTTTGCATTGACAAGTGCTTCCCAGAAAGTAATATCATTAAAATCTGCATATTCCTGCAATCTGTCAATCGTAGTATTACCAATCCCCCTCTTCGGAACATTTATAATTCGCTTAACCGCCTGACCATCAAGACCATTATCAATAGTTTTAAGATAAGCAAGAATATCTTTGATTTCCTTTCGCTGATAGAAATTCTGTCCGCCATATATCTTATATGGAATGTTGTGAATCATCAGCTTTTCTTCGAGCGCTCTTGACTGTGCATTAGTTCTGTAAAGAATGGCAACATCATTATAATTCCAGCCATCCCTTACATACTCTGCAATACCACTCGCAACGCCTTCTGCCTCATCATACCCGTTCTCATACAGAGTATAATTGACCTTCTCGCCCTCTCCGTTATCAGTCCAGAGTGACTTGCTCTTTCTGCCAATATTATTACTTATCACCGCATTTGCAGCATTAAGAATAGTCTGCGTCGAACGGTAATTCTGCTCAAGCTTTATAACCTTAGCGCCTGTGAACACATTTTCAAAGTTAAGAATATTATAAATATTTGCTCCACGGAACTTATATATAGACTGGTCATCATCACCAACCACACATATATTGCCATACTTTGCTGCAAGCATTGCAACAAGCTTAAACTGTGATGTATTAGTATCCTGATACTCGTCGACCATTATATATCTGAATCTGTCCTGATAATGCTCAAGTACCTCTGCATCACTCTGGAACAGCTCAACCGTCTTGAATATCAGGTCATCAAAGTCAAGTGCATTGTTAAGCTTAAGCGTCTTCTGATATTCTCTGTATACACCTGCAATTCTTCTAAGATTATAGTCGTTACCTGCCTCAAGCTCGAACTCATCAGGAGTCTTTAACTCATCTTTAGCAGATGAAATCTTACTCATAATTGCACGCTCTTTAAGCATCTTCGTATCTATATTCATCTTCTTACATATATCCTTGATTACAGACTTCTGGTCGTCCGTATCATATATCGTAAAGTTATTATCGTATCCAATTCTGTCTATGTATCTTCTTAAAATTCTCACGCATGTTGAGTGGAATGTACTTACCCATACAGCCCCTGCACCCTGTGCCACAGTAGTCTCAACTCGTTCTTTCATCTCTCTTGCAGCTTTATTAGTAAATGTAATTGCCATAATATTATATGGGTCTACTCCGCATTCTTCTATTAAATATGCAATTCTATTCGTAAGCACACGCGTCTTTCCTGAGCCTGCCCCAGCAATAATAAGCAGCGCGCCATCTGTATATTTAACTGCCCTTTTCTGGCTGTCATTCAAATCTTCTAATCTCATATATCCACCTTCATGCAAATGTGAAATCTATATCCACCTTATTTCTGCCAACTACCACATTATACAAAAACAACGGGATGTTGCCAAGCCAATATGACAACATCCCTGATTGTTATTTATTAAATTCACATATTACTAATTGTCAGATTATGCAAGCTTTGTTCCACAGTTAGAACAGAACTTAGCGCCATTAGTTGGTGTTCCACAGTTAGGACAGAACTTAGGTGCTGTGCCACCTGACACATTTGCATTATTATTCATTGCAGTATTCATGTTATTCATCATCTGCTGTCCAACCTGCATTCCCATCTGGAGCTGCATCATATCACTGGCAATATTCGAACCGCCTCTTGAATTGCCGATACTATCAGCCATAGCCATCTGTGTATATCTGTTCATATCTCCAACCATTGCCTGAGAAGCTGCCTTATTAGTCATCTTCTGTACTTCTTCCGGATAAGAGAAGCTTGAGATAGTAAAGCTTGTTATTGTGATTCCTAACTTGCTCATCTCCATATCAAGGTCTGTCTTAATACCCGCTGAGATATCATAAGCATTAGCCTGAAGATTAAACATATCCTTGCCTTCTTTAGAAATCCACTTCATAAGAAGCTGGTCAAGAACTGCTGATATTCTTTCCTTAACATCTGCAACAGTGTACATCTGCTTTACACCTGCTACCTTGTCTATAAGCGTAATGTAATCAGATACTGAAAACGAGAAGTTACCGAAAGCTCTTATTGGCATGCCACCTGGAAGTGCCTGTGTTGGAATAAGAATAGGATTCTTAGTTCCCCACTTCTCTGTGAATTCCTTAGTATTAACGAATAAAACTTCAGCTCTTACTCCACTGTTGAAGCCAAACTTAAAGCCTTTAAGTGTTGATAAGAATGGAATAATCTGTGATTCAATATCAAAGCTTCCCTCGTCCTTAAAAATACCTTCAATCTTACCATTGTACATAAAGATTGCATCCTGGCCGGCGCGGATAATCAGCTTACTGCCTTTCTTGATTTCTCTGTTGGTCCATTTCCAGAAGATTATATCATCTCTGTACTCTTCCCATTCAACTACGTTGGCAAACTGCCCTTTGAATAATCCCATGTTCCCTCTCCTTATCTATGTATTGCTTATCTCATTATAAATGTGCTTCTGAATTATAAGCCCATCTGAGCCTTAAGTGCTGCTAATTCATCATCAACTGCTGTGTTAGCTGGCTCTGCATCATACTTAGCTGCAAGACTGTCAACATCTGCCTCAAGCTGTGTCTGGTTAAGCTCTGCCATTGCATTAGCCTCGTCAAGCATCTTATTAGCCTTAGCCTCCATCTTACCGAATGCATCCATGCTTGTTCCAACACTGTTAACACTTGAACCAACCTTGTTGATTCTCTCCTGAGCCTTAGCTGCTGCAACCTTAGCCTTAACTGCGTCTCTTCTTGCTTCAAGAGACTGGATATCCTTGCAGAGCTTATCATGCATCTGACGCATCTTAGCTGCATTGTCTGCTGCAATATTATATGTCTGCTGTAATGTAGCCTGCTTAGAAACTAACTGCTGCTTCTTCTCAAGGAATGTTCTTGCATCTGCCTCGTTGCCAGCCTTAAGAGCCTTTTCTGCATATGACTGATACTTGGCAACATCTGCTGTGCATTCATCAAGCTCTCTTTTACATCTTGTCTCCTCAGCCATAACTGAAGCTGTCTCTGCCTTAACCTTTCCAAGGTCGCTCTCAAGATTTCTCATGTACTGGTCAATCATCTTCTCTGGATCTTCACACTTATCGAGAAGTGCATTGATGTTAGCGCTCATAATGTCCTTGAATCTTGTTAAAATACCCATAATAATCCTCCATTCCTGTGCCGCTTTCTGGCACATATCACCCTCTGGTGCATCCGAATTCTGTCTCCCAGAATTCTTAAAAAACCTTTTTAATTATAATATATCAGGAGTAAAAAGTCACGAATATTTGCTCCTATGAAACATATTTTATATTCTTGTAATAAATATTAAAATATCATAATATGCACATTACACTATGCTAAAGTTCATTATATTATTCCTACTTGAAATGTGGTTTTAAAAACTATATAATATAGCTTAAGCATTAATATAAATGTATTCTCTCATGAATACGCATTTTTAAAGAAATGAGGAACATATGAACAACGATATTAAAGAGCTTATGAGTGGTATTCTTAAAGATATGTCCGCTCTTAACTATATAAAACCCGGAGATGTGCCTAACATCAACCTGTACATGGATCAGGTTACAACATTTATGTATGAACATCTTCACGATACAAAGCGTACCACTGATGATAAAGTACTAACCAAAACAATGATTAACAACTATGCTAAAAACAATCTGCTGCCATCACCAGTAAAGAAAAAGTACTCTAAGGAACACATATATATCCTTACATTTATCTATTACTTTAAGAACATTCTCTCAATAAGTGATATACAGAAAATGCTCAATCCTCTCACTGAGAAATTCTTTGATGAAGGTTCCAAGCCGGATCTGGATTATATATATAAAGAGATTTTTTCAATGGAATCCTCTCTTGCAAGGCCATTATCTAAAGATATATTTGCAAAGTCTGAACAGGCAAGCAATGCATTTACAGATGTAAAGGATGATGATGACAGAGAATTCTTGCAGTTCTTCAGTCTTGTATGCCTTTTAAGCTTTGATGTATACATGAAGAAGAACATGATTGAAAGTCTGATTGATGATTACTCTGCCAAGCATGCGCCAAAGCATCCTGAAAAATCTGATAAAACAGACAAAAAGAAATAATCCATATAAATTAAGGGAACTGCCAGTACTGACAGTTCCCTTTTACATTGCTTCATATATTACTTATTATCTTCTGACTCTTTCTCAAGCATGCCAAGTCTTTCAAATACTCTGTCATACCCGTCATTACCATAATTAAGTGAACGGTTTACCCTGCTGATTGTCGCAGTAGACGCGCCTGTCTTCTCTGCAATATCAAGATATGTCCTGTGTTCTCTTAACATCTTGGCAACCTCAAATCTCTGGGATAAGGATAAAATCTCGTTAATTGTACATACATCCTCAAAAAAATCGTATGCTTCATCTAAATCCTTAAGACTTAATATTGCCTGAAAAAGCTGCTCAACAGCCTGTGTCTTTAACTTATTGTTCATAATTATCCACCCCGGTTTTCCAAAAATAACATTAGCTTATTACTTTTAAATTTTAACACAGTGAAGTTTTAAAGTAAAGACATTATTCACTTCTTAATGCCACAACAGGGTCTTTTTTAGCTGCAAGCTTTGCTGGGATAAGTCCGGCAATAAATGTAAGGAACATGCTTATTATTATAAGTATTACTCCTCCTGCAACCGGAAGCTGTGCAACATTGGAAATGTCTGTAAGGTGCTTAATCAACGCATTTGCAGGTATGCACAACAATAAAGTTACAACAATACCAAGTGCGCCTGAGACAAAACCTTCAATAAGTGTCTCTGCATTGAATATTCTTGAAACATCTTTCTTAGAAGCACCAATACTTCTTAATACTCCAATTTCCTTAGTTCTTTCAAGTACTGAAATGTATGTGATAATACCTATCATTATTGAAGAAACTATAAGTGATATTGCAACAAATGCTATTAATACATAAGAGATTGCATTAATAATTGTACTTACTGATGACATCATTATTCCAACATAATCTGTGTAGTTAATAACATTTTCTTCCTTGCCATCGTCCTGCTGCAGCTTATTGTAATCCTTGATAATATTCTGAACCTTCTCCTTAGAATCAAAATCAGTTGCATATATATCTATCTGTGAAGGTGTATCAAGGTCTGTAATTCCAAGCTTCGACTTATTGCTGTCTAATGTTGCATCTGTTGTTCTAGCCTTTAGTGACGCTGAGAAAAGCTGTAGTATCTGATCATCGCTCATTCCACTTGTCATTGCCTGCATCTGAGCGCTTTCCTCTGGTGAAAGTGTTGCCATATATGCATTTACATCATCCATTGTAATCTCTGTATTCCTGTCATTGTCAAATGGAACTCCTGTAAATACATCAACGCTTGTATCAGCAAGCTGTGCCTTGGCAATCTCACTGTTTTTTACTTCTTCGATAATATATTCAGTAAGCTTTGCTGTATAACCGATTCCACTTGAAAGTGAAGTACTGACTGCATCATCATTAGGTCTGATTATTCCACATACTTTAATGTCAGTTCCGTTATTTACAACATTTGTCATATACTTATCATCTTTGCTGTAATCGTCCCATGTACCAGTCACATCATTGTACTTATACATGTCTGTAGGCATAACAAGCTTAAACTCTGTATCAAGAATCTCGTCAAATGTATAGCTTATATCTTTTTTTGTTTCGTATGATTCACCAACCATCATTTTCTTAAAGAGTGTTCTTACTTCCTCAGGGTCTTTAAGACCTAATGAGTAAAGTGTATAATCATCAACCTCGTTATTCTTATCTGCAACAAGCACAACCTCATTGAAATTCTCTGGCCAGTGTCCTGCAAGGACATCATACTGCTCATCAAGAACCTGCTGGTTTCCTAAAAGCTGGTTCCACACACTGCTGTTAGAAAACATTCCCATGCCCATACCAGATGACATTGAAGAAGATGCGCTTGTTGCACCTTCGCCATATATCGAATCAAACATTGTACCTGGGTTTAACTGCTCAACACCGTTAGAAGTATCCTTCATATAAATGTTAAGAGGAACATCATATGAATACTGGATATCACTTACATATGACTTAATGTCAGAGCTGCCGTTTTCAATGTATTTCTTAAACTCAGAAAGGTTATTGCTCTTCACTTCCTTTACCATGGTATTAATCATGTCACCCATGATATCGTTAGAATATATTTTAGACTTATCCTCATGCTCTTCTGAATCCGAATTACCTGTCATGCTTGATACCATACTGCTTATATCAATGGCTTCCGCCTGAAGTGTTATAGGATAACTCGAAAGCGTATCTCTCTGAACCCTGTCTATGTATAACTGGATACCATTTGAGATAGACAGAATCATTGCAATACCGATAATTCCTATGCTTCCTGCAAATGCAGTAAGAATCGTTCTTGTTTTCTTAGTCATCAGGTTATTAAAGGAAAGTGAAAGTGCTGTAAAGAATGACATAGATGTTTTCTGCTTCTTTCCTGACTTTTTAGTCTTCTTTTCTGATGTCTTAGCCTTAGCAGCCTCTTTAGCCCTGATATCAGCTTCCATATCTTCTAACGAATATGGATCAGAGTCATCAGTTATCACACCATCTAATAATCTGACTATTCTTGTAGAATAATCTTTGGCAAGCTCCGGATTATGAGTTACCATAATTATAAGTCTGTCCTTTGATATCTCCTTTAAAAGCTCCATAATCTGGATACTTGTCTCTGTGTCAAGCGCTCCTGTAGGCTCGTCGGCAAGCAGGATATCAGGATTATTTACAAGTGCTCTTGCAATTGCAACCCTCTGCATCTGTCCACCTGACATCTGATTAGGCTTCTTGTGAATCTGCTCTCCAAGTCCAACTTTCTCAAGTGCCTCTATCGCTCTTTTCTTTCTCTCTGCCTTAGATACACCTGAAAGTGTAAGCGCAAGCTCTACATTAGATAAAACAGTCTGGTGCGGAATCAGATTATAACTCTGGAACACAAAACCAATAGAATTATTTCTGTAAAAATCCCAGTCTCTGTCCTTATAATTCTTAGTTGACACTCCATTTATCTTAAGGTCACCGCTCGTATACTTATCAAGTCCGCCTATAATATTAAGCATAGTGGTCTTACCACATCCGGACTGTCCAAGAATCGACACGAACTCACAGTCCCTGAACCTAAGATTAATGCCCTTAAGTGCGCTCACAGTAGTAGAACCAGACACATAGTCTTTCTTTATATCATTTAATTCAAGCATGGGATACTCCTTTTATTTTATTGAGGGTTGCGGATTGGGAATTGGTCTGCATCCTTCAACTTGCGTACATGACGTTGTGGCATCTGACTATAGCATACGCTTTCAGGAATCCTGCGCTTAGTGTAACTAAATGCCGCTATCTACAGAGTTTATTACGGTGTGTCAAATCAAACGCGCTTCGCTTGAACGAGATTTGACGCACCGCCCTTATGTATATAGCGACATTAAGTTACACACAGCTTGGATTATTCAAGCGTATGCTATAGTCAGACACCGCAACTGATATACACAACATTTAAGACGCAGACCAATTCCCAATCTGCAGTCCTCAATTAATATACACCATGGAAAGCTTGGCTTGCAATTTATTCCAGCACATTTTATACTAATATTGATTTTTGTTTATAAAAATATAATGATTACTAGGAGTCTATGTGAAACATTTTATCAGATTAAAATTACGGAAATTAACGGCCGCTGGTCTTACATTTATAATGGCAGCTACATTTGCTGTTCCATTTTTTGCTTATCCTGACCAGTTGATGGCTGATACACAGGATGACCTCGACGCTGTTAATAAACAGCTTGAAGAATTAAGAAATAAACAGAGCGAACTCAATGCATCTTACGGGGAGCTTAACGAGAAGCTGTCTGCTTCCGGTGAAAAAATCGCCTCTATTGAAGATGCGATTAATGCCAAGCAGACTGAAATTGAGCGTTCTAATGAAGATATAGCAAGCATGCAGGAAGAGATTGACCAGCAGTACGCCGCCATGAAACTTCGTATTCAGTTTATGTATGAGAATAATAATGCTACTATCCTGTCAACGCTTCTGTCGGCTGAAAGCCTTTCTGACCTTTTATCCAAGTCAGAATATATCCAGCAGATTTCTAATTATGACCACCAGAAGATGCAGGAATTAAGTGACCTTCTGGCTTCTCTTAAAGAAACTCAGGCAAAGCTTGAAGAAGAGATGACCGAACTTGTCACTCTTAAAGATGATGCAGCCCGCGAAGCTGATAATTTTGCTGTGCTTCTCTCACAATGCCAGACAGAGCTTGACACTACAAGCGACAGCATTACTGATGCAGAAGCACTTGCACTTGAATACGAAAAGCAAATTGAACAGGAAATGTTAGAGCGTCAGCGCCGTGAAATGGAAGCCCTTGAAGCTGCAAGAAAAGCTCAGGAAGAGGCTGACAAAGTCAATAACGCCGGTAATACAGGCAATAATTCATCTTCCGGCTCTGCTATGGTTGACCAGAACGCTCTTAACAATGTTCTTAAGAATCACACTGCTGAAGATGTTGCAATGCTCGCAGCAATTATTGAATGTGAAGCCGGCAACCAGTCATATGAGGGCAAATGTGCTGTAGGAAGCGTTGTTATCAACAGAGTTGCAGACCCTCGCTTTGCCAACAGCATAAGCGGCGTAATATATGCACCTTACCAGTTTTCACCTGTTGCCAGCGGACGATTTGCAATAGTCCTTGCAAGAGGTGCGAATGCAGCCTGCACCCAGGCAGCCGTCGATGTACTTAATGGTTATATCAATATTAACGCACTATATTTTCATATATATGACAGTTCTGTCGATGTGGGCGGAACCGTTATAGGAGATCATGTATTTTACTAACACATTAAATATACTAAAGGGGAGAGATATTAACTATGAAGAAAGCAACTAAAGCATCTGATAACAGATATTATCAGGCAAGATTTTCTGCTGCACAGAAAAATACTGACTTTGAAAGCCGTGAAGCAGCTTCAGATGTCGTAGGTATAGACCGAACAAGACTTGCAAGAATTGAACTTGGCAATGTAACACCTTATGCAGACGAGGTTGTATCTATGGCAAAATGCTATAATGCTCCTGAGCTTTGTTATAATTACTGTTCAAGCGAATGTCCAATTGGAAGACTTACAATGAAGGAAGTTGAGATTAATTCATTTGACAGATTATCATTAAAAATGCTTGGTTCTTTGAATGATATTGAAAACCTGCGTGCTTCTATTATCAATATCTCTGCTGATGGCCAGGTTGATATTGGAGAACAGGAGGAATTCAAGCAGATACTTGAATCCCTCGACCTTATTTCCAATAATGCGAAAGCCCTTGAATTGTGGGCTAAGAAAAACATTACGAATATTTAACGGCTGTATCTTACATAATCTACCGTAACAAAGCCTTTGTTTTTATTCTCTGCAGAATTATCATGTGATACATATACACCGCTCTTTACACCAACCCATCTTCCGGCTTTGGCAATAACGGAAACAGGGTTGATGTATTCTTTTCCGTCTGTGCTTATCTCTATTGTTACTGTCTCAACAGGTGCTTCCTTAACAGGAAGTCCTCCCTCAACATAGTTTTTAGTTCCTGTCTTTTTAACTGTGTATCTGAAATATACTTCCTTAAGATTATCGTATGAAGCAAGCAATTCTTTAGTCTCTTTAGTATAAGCCTGGTCACAGTCAAACTGCTGCACACCCTTTACTGCATACACCTCCATCTTACCGCCTTTGACAGTCACATCTGCTGCCAGATAATTCATTCCCATATGAATGAATCCGGCATTATCACCATCAACCATTCCGCTGATATTCATCTTAGTAATACAGCTAAATTCCGGTGCCGGCCACTTCTGCAGGAGAAGATTTCTGTAATCGCCAATTGGTCTGTTTGATGCTCTGCCAACTGCATTAAGCTTTATATAAGAACCGTCATCAGACACATTTCCACTTTCATCAGTGCCAAACTGCGCCCAGTCACTATCAGGATTGGCGTTCCACTGCCACTGCAGTCCCAGGCTGTCTTCTGTGAATTCATCTGTAGTATCTGGCTCACATATTTCATAAACGGCACCGACATCAGGTTTTTCGTACTCCATCACAGGCTCGCCGTAATCATTGCCATCCTTCTTAACTCCAATTACAGGCCAGTCATTTTCCCAGCTCATTGGCTGCAGATGTGTTATTCTGCCTGCTGCATACACATCCTGAAAATGTATGAACCAGTCCTGTCCTGTAACTGTATCAACCCATGCACCCTGATGAGGTCCATTGACAGGCGAATCTCCCTGTCTCATAACCACTTTATACTCATATGGTCCAAACACATTTTTCGACCTTAACACTGTCTGCCAGCCTGTCTTAACACCGCCAGCCGGTGCAAATATATAATACCATCCGTTTCGCTTATACATCTTAGGACCTTCTATTGTAATCTGGTCATTTAAGTTACCGTCAAATATAATCTTTTCCTCACCAATAAGCCCCATTCCATCTGGCTGCATCTCTACCATATGAAGCACACTCTTGTATCCGATACGACTCTTGGCAACTCCTGCAACAAGATATGCCTTTCCGTCCTCATCCCAGAATGGACATGGATCAATCCAGCCTGCGCCCGGTCTTATATTCACTGGCTTACTCCACTCACCATAAGGGTCTGTTGCTGTAGTCATATATATTCCTTCATCTGGCATTGGGAAGCACACATAATATGTACCCTCATGATATCTTATGGCAGGTGCCCACACTCCGCATCCATGAATTGGATTTCTATATCTGAATTCTGGAACTTCAGGCAAAATGTAGTTAACAACCTTCCAGTTTACAAGGTCCTTAGAATGAAGCAACGGCATAGCCGGTGCATTAGAAAAGCTTGATGATATCATAAAATAATCATCACCGACACGGATTGCGTCCGGATCTGAATAATCAGCGTAAAGTATTGGATTCTTGTATCGTCCATTTCCTAAATCTGCTGTCCACATATATGACCTCTTTCTGCCAGTTTACGGCTCAATAATTTATTTCTGCTTATGCAGATATTTCTCTGCTATCATATTACAACAGTTAAATAAGAATTTCCAGTACTTTTGTAAAGTTATTTTATAAAAGTTTTTGTCACTATCCAGTGTTTGTCCTAACTCGTATAAGGAGGGTTTGATGAAAAGCAATCATAATGTAGAACACATCAGTATGCTGACACCTGATACAATTAAAGAGTCTGTTATGAAACGACATGAAGAATTATCATCTATTCTTAGCAATATACATAGCAGAATTTCCCATGCTCCTGATGGTTCTTTAAGGACTGCACAAAAAGCAAATGGCTACCAATATTATCATAAAGTTAAAGTAGGGGACACTAAGGGTAAATACATCAAGAAGAATAACTATAATCTGGCAATTAAACTTGCGCAAAAAGACTATGATTTAAAAGTAGAGACATGTCTGATAAAGGAGTTAGATTTTCTTCAAAGAATACTTGACCAATACAGACCTGATAAAATCCAGCATATTTATGATTCTCTTAACAACAGCCGCAAGCAGATAGTAACTCCTGTTTATGTATCTGATGAGGAATTTATTGCTGATTGGAAATCTCTTGAATACACATCTCTTGGTTTCAGTCCTGACTATGCTGAATATTATACTGATAAAGGAGAACGTGTAAGATCCAAATCAGAAATAATCATTGCTAACAAGCTTTATCGTTATAATATTCCTTATCGATATGAATGTCCTTTGCAATTGCAATCCGGGGTCATTACTCATCCTGACTTTACCTGCCTTAATGTCAGTACAAGACAGGAATACATATGGGAGCACTTCGGTATTATGGATAATGCAGAATATGCCTGCAATGCCATCAGAAAAATTAATGACTATGCAAATTCAGGTTACATTCTAGGCAAGAATTTCATAGCCACATTTGAAACATCCAACACTCCAATTAATGCTAATTACATAGATGACATAATAAGAACCAATATTTCTTGTTTATAACGAATAAATATTATATAGTTTTACTATCAATATCATACGAGGGGATTTAATTATATAAGAAAAACCGCAACCCAAAGCACATTAGACGCAACCTGATTGTCAAGCTCATATACACCAGCATATGGACAATCCTGTCCCTGATTATGACAATCAAGGATATAGGATTTGTAGTTGTATTTGTGTCACTTGCTGTTGTGCTTTCAATTCTGTTTGCAGCAGTTTATGGCATGCGCGAGCACGAATATTTTTCGGAATACTAACATAACATTTTTCCAATATATAAAATAATGGCAGGACATGGAATTAATCCTATGTCCTGCCATATTATATTTAATCTTACAGATGAAGCACTCTCTCCTTAATCTCCTGAGTTCTTCCCTGATTCCAGAACTGTGTTCCGATATATCCGCAAGTTCTTCTTGCAACATTCATCTTATCCTGATTACGGTTTCCGCAGTTAGGGCACTCCCATATAAGCTTTCCGTCATCATCTGTAATAATCTGAATCTGTCCTGTGTAGCCACATTCCTGACAGTAATCACTCTTAGTATTAAGCTCCGCATACATAATATTATCATAAATGTACTGCATAACCTTAAGTACTGCAGGAATGTTATTCTGCATATCAGGAACTTCAACATAGCTGATAGCACCACCTGGTGATAATTCCTGGAACTGTGATTCAAATTTCAGCTTGTCAAATGCGTTGATATTCTCTGTTACATGAACATGATAACTGTTAGTTATATAATTCTTATCTGTTACGCCGGCAATCTTACCGAATCTCTTCTGTAAACACTTAGCAAACTTATAAGTTGTTGATTCAAGTGGTGTACCATAAAGAGAGAAATCAATATTAGTCTCTGCCGCCCATTTTTTACATATATTGTTAAGATGTTTCATTACCTCAAGTGCAAATTCTGTGCCTTCTGACTTAGTATGTGTAACTCCCTTCATATAATATGTACACTCACAAAGTCCTGCATATCCAAGAGAAATTGTTGAATATCCGCCATAAAGAAGCTTGTCAATTGTTTCACCCTTCTTAAGTCTTGCAAGTGCACCATTCTGCCAGAGAATTGGAGCAACATCTGAAGGTGTTCCTTTAAGTCTGTAATGTCTGCACATAAGTGCTCTCTTACAGAGTTCCAGTCTCTCATCAAGGATACTCCAGAACTTATCCATATCCTTGCCTGATGAACATGCAACATCAACAAGGTTAAGAGTTACAACACCCTGATTAAATCTGCCATAATACTTTGGCTTTCCTGTTTCCGGATCAATATATGGTGTAAGGAAGCTTCTGCATCCCATACATGGGAAACACTGTCCATTGCCATTGGCATCAACCTTTAATTCCTTCATCTTCTTTTCAGATATATAATCAGGAACCATTCTCTTAGCTGTACATTCTGCTGCCAGCTTTGTAAGTTCCCAATACTTGCTGCCTTCTCTTATATTGTCCTCCTCAAGAACATATATAAGCTTAGGGAAAGCTGGTGTAATCCATACACCCTTTTCATTCTTAACCCCCTGCATTCTCTGTTTAAGAACTTCCTCTGTAACAAGAGCAAGATCTTCTCTTGTTCTTCCTTCTGGAACTTCATCAAGATACATGAATACAGTAACAAATGGAGCCTGACCATTTGTTGTCATAAGTGTGATAACCTGATACTGAATCATCTGGACACCACGCTTAATCTCATCTCTCACACGAAGTTCAGCGACCTCTTTAATCTTCTCTTCTGATGCTTCTATTCCTGTTCTCTCAAATTCATCCCTTACCTGACCAATAAATTTCTCACGGCTTACCTGAACAAACGGAGCAAGATGTGCAAGTGATATACTCTGTCCACCATACTGTGAACTTGCAATCTGTGCAATTGCCTGAGTTGCGATATTACATGCTGTAGAAAAGCTATGTGGCTTCTCAATCATAGTCTCACTTATTACAGTTCCATTCTGTAACATATCCTCAAGATTAACAAGACAGCAGTTATGCATATGCTGGGCAAAGTAATCTGCATCGTGGAAATGTATAAGTCCCTGCTCATGTGCATCAACAATATCTGCTGGAAGAAGAAGTCTTTTAGTAATATCCTTACTTACCTCTCCTGCCATATAATCTCTCTGTACACTGTTAACAGTAGGGTTCTTATTAGAATTTTCCTGCTTTACTTCCTCATTATTACACTCAAGAAGGCTCAATATCTGCTCATCTGTTGAATTAGATTTACGCACAAGTGCTCTCTTATAACGATATGTAATATACTTTCTTGCAACTGCAAATGCTCTTAAATTCATAATCTGGTTTTCTACAAGATCCTGAATTTCCTCAACACTTAATGAACGGTTCATTTCTTTACAGATGCTCTCAACATTATTAGATATTGTTTCAATCTGTTCTTCTGACAGTCTTTCGCTATGGACAACTTCCATATTGGCTTTTGATACGGCGGCCATGATTTTACTTATATCAAATGTAACCTCTGACCCACTTCTTTTAATAATTTTCATACTTCAAACCCTCACATAAATACTTTCATGTCCCCATGAATAATCATTAATAACACCATGTGTAATCATACACATGAAAAAAAATCTGCCGGGAACCCAGTATTCATGCGGTTTCCCAAGCAGATTTGATTATACAACATATAGGCTTGTAAGTCAATCAAAAACACAATATCTTGTAATAAAATATATTAATTAATTATTTTCAGATTCAGCAATAATATTAATAAGAGAAGCCGCTACTACCGCCATTTCTATTTCATACTCAGCCCACTGTGACGATTCCTTACAACGGTCGATTGTAAATATTCCCTTAACATTGTTCTGTGTTCCAACTATGCATTGTACGGTAGAAAAAACCCTCTTTTCTCTCATTGCCATCCCAAATTCCGGTGCAATATCTGTCTGTCTTCCAACAAATCCAACAGCAACATGATTCTTTCCACCAAGAAGCTTCCTGAATTCTTCTGTATTAACATAGCCTGCATTCATTGAACCGCCCAGTTCTACTCCAATATAATATGTCCTGCTAAGGTTATGTCCCCAATACAGATTAATACTGTCAAGCTTAAAAGAAGCATACATATGATGAAGCAGTTCATCAACAGCTTTTCTTCTATCCTGTGCAAATTCTTCCATTATTCCTGACAGAAAACGAAGTTCCTTCATCTCTCTGCCATCATTAACATTCTTATCCTTAACATTAAGCGAATTCTCATATGATTCCTTATGAAGATCATCCCTGAAAAATACATATCTGTCTCTTCCCTTTTCCTTAGCAACATACAAGCAATAATCTGCTTTTTTGAAAAGTTCTTCATATTCTGTGCCATTATTTGGACTATATGATGCTCCAATAGAACATGTTATAGTCAGGTCTTCAAAATCATCAACAAATTCCCATTTAATCTGTGTTCTTATCGCTCTTAGCATTCCTCTTAATGCATGTTCATCATTAATGCCATTAAACACAATGATAAATTCATCGCCGCCTATTCTTCCGACAACTCCATCCTCACCAACCACTTCCTTAAGCTTTCGTCCTACTCTGGCAAGAATCTTATCTCCATACATATGACCATACACATCATTGACCTTCTTAAAATGATCCACATCAAGAATAGCTATTGTGACCCTGTTATTCTTTTCTTCTTTAAGACACTTTTCAGCATAAGCAGTTATTGTTTTTTTATTATATACATGCGTGAGAGAATCAAACTGTAACTCCTCTATCATATCTGAAATCTGGTTATAACTACGATTATCTGCCTCTGGAATGACCCTGCCAACAACAATCTTTCCTCCATCGCTCTTAGTCATAACAGTTCCAATGAATCTCAACGTTTCCATAACCTTGTTATATGTACGCATGCTGGTCTTAAACTTTGTTGAGAATGTCTGTGTGTATGAACGCACCTCAGATATAAAGTTAGTGAACATTTCCTTATCACTTTTCTCTATATATCCTTCTGAAAGCATCCGCTTCTTCCAGTCATCAATGTCAGCTTTATATATAATATCCCTTGAATCAACATCATACCTGTACATACTGAAAATATTATTATCCCTGTTATATGTAAATGTGTATTCACGGTCTAATCCAAGAAGCATCTTATGCTTTGTTACATCATCCCTGAGGCTTTTATTGGTCTCCTCAATTGACTCAACATCTACAAGCTCAATATCTCTCATATGTTCATTGCCAGCACCGCGCTGCTGATATACAAAAAGATGATTATATCTTTCCTCTCCCCGTGCATTAATAAACTTAAACATTCCACTCTTAGCGGTACCATCATAATTGTCTATAAAATTTATCAGCCTTTCTTTATCCTGTGGTGCTACCACTTCAAGAAGCGTATCTACAATATGTCCGAAATATTCTTCAAAAGCTTTGTTAGAAACACTTACTACACAATATTTGTCAACAGATGCGACTCTCCTGCTCATTTTGTGTATAATTTCATATCTTTCTTTTTCTGTCACTTTATCATCCATGTTGGTACCTCATGCTATTTATTATTAATTATCGATAACTAATTCCGGATTTCAATAGTAAAATTATATTATATATATTACAATTTTACAAGTATTCTGAAGCACTCCTCTTAATTTTTTGGTACTTTAGTACTAATACCAAATATAGTATTTCATTTCGTTGTACATCGTGATATAATACAACATATTGTTGATTTTAGCTTGAAGCACTATTATTAAATATGAGGAGGTTTTCTAATGGAACGCGTAAAGTATAACAGAGTTGAGGTCAATCATGGCAATATGGCCAAGAAGTTCCCTGTGTACGAAATTTATCTTGATGGGGTTATAGTTACAAAGGTATCATCTGAGAATGAAGCTTTAGAGATGGTATCGCGCTGGCAGGAAATTTACAAATAATCATCCAAAAAATGCAGTGTCTGTATACAGAACTGGTAATCACCAGATTCAATACAGACACTGCATTTTTATAGCATCTTCTTTTTTCTTAATACCCACAGTACTATGATGCATATAATAAGCATTATGCCACTTATTATCTCGAAACCAAATGGGGTCTTTGCAAACGGCATCCATTCTTCCCCGACATTCATTCCATATATGCCTGATATTATTGTCGGAATAGCCATTACAATTGTAATTGAAGTAAGATATTTCATTACATTATTCAGCTTACTGTCAATTACTGATGACATCAGTTCCCTTGTACCATCAATGACATCCCTGTATATCGTAGTCATTTCTATAGCCTGCTGGTACTCAACCATTACATCTTCCAGAAGCTCCATATCCTCCGGATACTGCTCAAGTCTTTTATATCTTCTGAGTCTTTCTAACACAATACTGTTAGCTCGAAGAGATGTTGCAAAATAGACTAGCGTAGATTCCAGCTCATGAAGCTCAATAAGATCTGTATCTGATGTATCTCCATCAACACGTTCTTCTATCTCTATTCTCTTCTTATCAATAAGACGAAGATTAGCCTGATATACAAATGCTGAACGGAAAAGCATCTGATATATAAAACGCATTTTTTTCTTAGTACTGAATTCTTTTACCTTATTCCTTACAAAATAATTAATAATTGGTGTGTCAATCTTACACACTGTAATTATTGCTTCACTTTTAAGGATTATACCAAGAGGAATTGTTGTATACATTTTCTTTTCATGTCTTACCTCAGGTGTAGGAATATCCACAAGTATAACAGTATATCCATCTTCAAGACTAATACGTGAACTTTCTTCTTCATCCAGTGCGGATGCTATATCTTCCGGCTCTATCTCGAAGCGTTTTGCTATCTGCTCAATTTCCTTGTTAGTTGGATCAACCATATTAATCCAACAGCCTTCCTGAATATCATCCAGCGTACTTAAAACCTGTTGGTCTGTTCTATATATCTCTACCATACGTCCGGCCTCTCATAATTATTATTTCATCATAATCGTCCCTGATGCGTCTCATAATAAAATCTCTTAAAGGCTCATCAAAACCCCTGTATATATTGCTTATAGCTTCACATTCAAGCGGATTACGGCTTATAAAATATTTTATATTAAAGCCGTATATCGTATATATTATCTGCAGTACCCCGACATCCGGCTTTGATAATCCGTTCTCTAATGAGCAAAAACTTCTGTCTGTCATACCAACAGCCTGAGCCATCATATGCTTGTCCATATCAAGAATCCGTCTTAACTCTGTAAGCGTATATCCTATACGTACATTGTCAGGTACATCCAATTCCATACCATTGACAATTTCAAGTATCATTCTGTGGTAATATCCCACTTTTCTTTCATCTTTATACCCAAATTGAAGCATACTGTCAAACAGACAGAGAGCATTTCTTATAAAAACTTTCTTTCTCTTATCCGGGCATGTCATATACATATCCAGAAAAGGATTGGTATTGTCAATTTCGTGCAGGATGTAATCTGAATTCCAGTCTGTATATCTGTTTATTCTTTCTATCATCCTGTATGTAACCGGCTGAGTTCCTGTTTCAACTCGGGCAAGATAATCAGGACTTATATGTAACATTTCTGCTACTTCTACCCTTGATAATCCTCTCTTAACACGGCATTGCTTCAGCCTGTCACAAGTATTGCTCATTCAATCCTCCGTAAAGTACTATTTCTTATCTGTCTTACAGCTTCTAAGTCCGCATGAACCACAATTACCATCACAGCCCTTCCCAAGACCGCTTTTTTCGTGCTTATATGAAACTGCAATGTATATGGCAACAACCACAACTAACAATATTCCTGCCGATATAACCTGTCCCATTCTTTATCTCCTTACTAGTTGTTCTTATAGGCTTTTCCAATCTCACCTGTAAGCGAAGCAAATATCTTAAGTATCATCGCACGTTCTGATTTGTCAAGTTTCCTGAAAGACTTAAGAACCGCATTAACATTCTTAAACCTGACTGTACTTATCTCTGAAAGGTTCTTTGCACCACTTGCAGTTACCAGTGAAAATAATGTATCTACGAATTCTGCTCTCTGTTCTCTTGTAAGTCCGTCTATCCATGCACTCAGTGCTGTATTTAACCTTTTACTCTTAGGGCTTAAATCCTGCTCAGTCTCAAAATCTGGTCCTATAACCTGCCATGACATAGAATCATGCTGCATGAGACCTGACTGACTGCTCTTTACAACCTCATAATCTCCATCGTGATTAAGAAGCATTCCAACAACTGAACAATAAGGAACAATACTCTTAATCCTTGGCAGAATTGCCAGATAATCCGGATGCTTTACAAAATTACTGTCAAATCCCGGACCATCATTATTATAAACAGTAATAATTCTTTTCTTAACTGATGGTCTTGCAAAGACTGATGCATATACCGCCAGATTACCACCTTTGGAATGTCCTCCAAGAATCAGCTTTCCTTCTGAACGCTGCACGGTTGTGTCAATATATCTTACTGCATCCTTCTGCGATGGAACAGGTGATAGGAAGCTCATGTTAAAGTCCTCTTTCCAGCCTACAAGTGTATCATCAGTTCCCCTGAAAGCAATATACGTAAGTCTGTTATCAATTCTTACATGAAATGCCGCAAACTGTTCTTCTTTGCCGCCATCGACATAATCAACATAATTAGTAAGTATAAGTGAGCCAAATCTTTTTGTTGCTGCTGCCTCCCTTAAAAGATACGGAGCTTTTCCTATGAAAGATTTGCATTTCTTAATCTCCTTCTCATCATGGGTATCAAAAAATGTGTCTGCCGCTTCCGCAATTGTAATAGTCTCAATACTTCCCGGTGCCGGTACAATATCAGTAAAATCAACATATGCAATCTGCGCAAGTATTAAATTGTCCACGTCATTAAATGGCGCCTGGCTAAAATCAAGGTCACCTCTCCATTTCAAATAATCAGATACATTACTCATACTTAACCCCTTCTTATTCTACGCATTTTCCTTTCAGAAACCTTCTTGGTTACAAGATCCTTCCATATTGAAGGTGTAAACAGAATTATCAGTGGAAATAACTCCAGTCGACCGGCAAGCATATCAAACATCAGTACATATTTGCTGAAATCAGAATAACTTCCAAAATTCTGTGTCGGTCCGACAGCCGAAAGACCCGGACCTATATTATTAATAGTCGCGGCTACTGCTGTGAAATTCGTCACAATATCCTTGCCTTCAATAGAAATAAGCAGTAAGGATGCTGTGAATATCATCATAAATGTTATGAAATATATACTCACAGACCTGCACGTTTCACTATCAACAGGCTTTCCTTCTGTCTTAATCACCTTAACACTCTTAGGATGAATATATGACTGAATCTCTCTGAATATTGTCTTTACCCCTATTATAAACCTTGAAACCTTAATTCCGCCACCTGTACTTCCGGCACATGCTCCCACAAACATCAGCACAACAAGCACCGACTTGGACAGTGACGGCCACATATCGAAATCTACTGATGAAAATCCGGTTGTCGTTATAATAGATGCAACCTGAAACATTGACTGTCTCAGTGTGAGTTCAACAGCACCTACACTTCTGTATATATTAACAAATATAATTGCTGTTGCCGCAAGGATAATTCCGAAATAACATCTCACTTCTTCTACTTTAACAGCCTTCTTAAACTGTCTTAGAACAATAAGATAATATGCGTTGAAATTAACTCCAAACAATATCATAAATATGGTTACAACCCACTGGATATAAGGTGAAAAGCTTGTAAAGCTGTCATTCCTGATACCAAATCCACCTGTTCCGGCTGTTCCCATTGCTGTATTAAGTGCATCAAGGAATGTCATTCCTCCAAAAAGAAGAAGAACCGTCTGAAGTACAGTCATCCCAAAATATATAATATACAGTATTCTTGCTGTATATCTGATCTTAGGGACAAGTTTTCCCACTGATGGTCCCGGACTCTCTGCTTTCATAAGATTGATATTAGAGCCACCTGTAAGAGGTATTACTGCAAGCAGAAATACCAGAACTCCCATACCACCAATCCAGTGAGTAAAGCATCTCCAGAACATAATGCTCTGAGACAGCCCTTCAACTTCACTTAATATACTTGCTCCTGTTGTTGTAAATCCTGATATTGTCTCAAAAAGTGCATCTGTAAATGAAGGAATTTCCCTGCTTATAAAAAAAGGCAGACAGCCAAATATACTCATAAGAATCCAGCTGAGTGCAGTTGTAACACACCCCTCCTTCAGATAAAAAACTGTATTGGCAGGCTTTTTAATTGTCATAAGAATTCCACATACAGCACATAATGCAATTGTTATCAAGAATGCAGATGTTGCCTGTTCTCTGTATATAATGCCAACAACCACAGGAATGACCATAAGTGCTGCTTCTATCTTTAAAACATGTCCAAGAATATATCTTACTATAGAACTGTTCATATCAATGTTCCCAGCCTTTCCTATCTAAGAATATCAGTTATAGCATCAAACCCTGTATGAGTTGTTACAATAACCACAGTATCTCCAACCATAAGACTGTCAGTACCACTTGGAATAATAATCTTACCATTACGGTTAATAAGTGCTATAAGCAGATTATCCTTCAGTTTAAGTTCCATAAGCTGCTTGCCCGTAACTCCTGATTCCTTATCAATGTTAAACTCTATAGCTTCTGCCTTCTGGTCAAATAAATGATACAAGGTCTGTATGTTATTGCTTCCCATAGACTCCTTCTTAGCTCTTACATATGCAATAATTGCTTCTGAAGTTATATACCTTGGATATATAACACTTCCTAAATCAAGGCTGTCAATAACACTACTGAATCCCATTCTTGTAATCTTAGTGATACATTTAGCTTCAGATACTTTTCTTGCATACAGAGTAAGCATTACATTCTCTTCATCAATACCTGTAAGAGGAACAAAGCTCTCCACATACTCAATCCCCTCTTCTCTTAAAAGGCTCTCGTCAGTACCATCACCATTGATAATGACGGCTCCCGGAAGCTCCTCGCTTAACTTTAACGCGCGTCCCTTGTCATTCTCAATAATCTTTACATCAATTCCCATGTTAAGGAGCTGTTTTGCAAGATAATATGCAACTCTTCCGCCTCCGACAATCATGGTACTCTTTACCTGATGTGTCTGAAAACCTACACTTGCAAGAAATGTCCTTGCATTCTTTCTTGATGCAATGAAAGATAACTTATCATCTGCCCTTATAATAAAATGTCCTGATGGAATGAACACCTCTCCATCCCTCTCAACTGCACATATAAGAACCTTAGATGATGAAGCCTTAGATATCTCCGCCAGAGTATGGTGACACATCTGGTTACCCTCAGGGACTTTTATCTTAATCATCTCTGCCTGTCCATGTGCGAATGTTCCAATCTCAAGTGCTGTCGGCATGTAAAGCACACGTGCTATCTCACTTGCAGCCTCAAATTCCGGATTAATAATCATTGCCAGACCTAATCTGTCTCTTAAAAATGCAGCCTCCTGACTGTATTCAGGTGTTCTTACTCTTGCAATTGCCTCACATCTGCCAGCCCTCTTTGCAAGTGTACAGCATAAAAGATTCAGCTCATCAGAATCAGTTACCGATATAAGAAGGTCAGCTGAGTCAATACCGGCTTCTTTCTGAACAGCAAAGCTTGCACCATTGCCCTCAACTCCCATAACATCATATGCACCTGTTATTGCATCAAGCTTAACCCTGTTCTTATCAATAAGCGTAACGTCATGGTTCTCCCTGCTGAGTCTCTCAACAAGAGTGGCACCAACCTTACCGCCACCTACAACTATAATATTAAGTCCGCTCTTTCTGGACTTTTCATTCCCAAACATTCCACTCCTCCTTGTTATTTCGCATTGTTTTGCGAAGCAAACTATCTCCCCATTTCTTTTAATTCTTCAAGCAGTTCCAAATCAGACTGCTGTACCTTTATATTAGATGTTATAGGCGCCTCTCCAGGATTAGTAACTGTAATCTCAATTATAGTTCCTTCCTTAAGACCTCCTGCAAAACATCTGTTAAGAAATGCCACGAACTTAGGATGATTCTTCTGAAACTTGTTCTTGGCACTCATAAGCTTCATAATTGATGCTGGATTCATAATAATCTCCATTCTTTCTAATTCTGCTACTCAGCATGCAAAGTATACCATATTATCAAAAAAATAGAAATCCCTGACGTCCTTTCCCATATATTAATTTTACAGAAATTAGAATTTAAAATATTTTTCCTAAAAAAGTGTTGACAAAATATCTTTTTGCCATTATTATCTTAGTTGTGTTTGCGCGAGTGGCTCAGTGGTGGAGCACCTCCTTGCCAAGGAGGGGGTCGCGGGTTCGATCCCCGTCTCGCGCTCTTTTATTTTGTAAGGAAGTCAGCATTTATCTGGCTTCCTTTATTTTATTTGTGCAAAAAAACATGGCACCACCGACTTCTTTGAATCCCACATCAACAATCTCTGTTGTTCCGTCTCCATATGTCACAGTTACACTTAATGCAACAGTTACATTTATCCCATAAAAAAATTCTGGAAGACGCATTATCTCCCAGAATCATCTTTATATTCACAATACATTAAGCATTACCACTGTTTTAGTAATTCCCCAAACACATCCAGTGCTTCCTGCACAACATCCGGCCTTGTCATATCTATTCCGCACAGCTTAAGAAGCTCAATAGGGTGCATTGAAGAGCCGCCTGACAAGAACTTTCTGTAACCTGCTATAACCTGCTCATCGCCTGCAAGTATCTTGGTTGATATTGCAATTGCAGCGGAATAGCCTGTTGCATACTGGTATACATAGAATGGTGTGTAAAAATGTGGTATTCTTGCCCACTCAAGTGCTATCTCATCATCAATAACCATATCCGGGCCGAAATACTTCTCATTCAGTTTCTTATACATTGCACAAAGGCTCTCTGCTGATAAAACCTCGCCATGTTCAGCTTTTGCATGCGCTTCCATCTCAAACTCTGCAAACATAGTCTGTCTGTAAAGAGTTCCCTTAAACTGCTCAAAGAAATGATTGAGCAGATATCTTTTCTTCTTCTTATCATCAGTATTCTTTAACATATACTGCATAAGAATCGCTTCATTACAGGTTGATGCAACCTCCGCAACAAAGATCTTATATCCTGCATAAATATAAGGCTGGTTTGCATTAGAATAATAAGTGTGCATTGCATGTCCCATCTCATGAATAACCGTAAAAACATCATTGAGTGTATCTGAGTAATTAAGAAATACATATGGGTGTGTGCCATAAGCGCCCCATGAAAATGCTCCCGAACGCTTTCCGGTATTCTCATACACATCTACCCAGCCATTATTGAAGCCTTCTTTAATGTGTGAAACATACTCCTCACCCATTGGTGCAAGTGCCTTCACAACAATGTCCTTAGCCTCATCATAGCTTATCTTCCAGTCAATATCCTCTACCATCGGTGCATAGATATCATAAAAATGCAGCTTATCAACGCCAAGCGTCTTCTTTCTTATATCAACATAGCAGTACATTTTGTCAAGATTGTCATTGACAGTCTTAATAAGATTCTTATATACATTTTCCGGAATAAATGAGCCATCAAGATACATGTTCAGTGTTGACTTGTAACCCCTTGCGTCTGCATAGAACATTGCCTGCTTGACATTGCCATAAAACGCTGCTGCAATCGTGTTGATATACGCTCCATACTGCTTATATAACGCCTCAAATGCCGCCTTTCTTACTGTTCTGTCATGACTTTCCATAAATGTGGCAAAATTTCCGTTAGTCAGCTCATCTTCCTGTCCGTTCTCTCTTTTCACCTTGCCAAACTTAACATCAGCATTGTTAAACTTAGAGAACACCTCATTAGGCACAGTTGACATCTGTGATGCCTTTGCAAGCAGTGCTTCCTCCTTTTCAGAAAGCGTATGCTCTTTCCCTGCGAGGCAGTCATCAATAAAATGCTTATACATTCCAAGCCTTTCATCCTCACTGATATATTTATCAAGCACATCTGTGTCTATTGATATAAGCTCAGGCTCTAGAAATGCGTACTTCTCTGACACCTTCATCGCCGCCATCTGGGCTTTCCCAGACATTTCCTGATACTTTGAATTGCCTGTATTCTCATAATATTTCATAAATGCATACACATACACTCTTTCAGTAATGTATTCTACCTGTTCATACTCCTTAAGTGCCTTGTAAAGCATGCCGGCAGACTCACCCATCCTGCCCTTAAGCTCACTTGGCTGGCCAGTCATTTCAAGTATACTGTTATAATCCTTCTCCCATACTTCATCAGAGCTGTATAAATCATTCACAGCCCATTTAAACTTATCATCAATCTCACTTCTTGCTGGCATAACAATCCTCCATTCATATTAAATTACGGGAATATCCGTATCTATAACAAAAGCCTGCAACAACTCATGCGCTGTCACAGGCTTATCATTCGTATTAATCAAGTTCTGGCAGATAAGCAGATGTTGCTATCGCAAGTGCACCATGTCCTATGTGGCAGGCAACTGAAAGTGAAAGCGGATCCATGTGGAAATCAAACTGCGGAAAAGTCTCTTTAACTAATGCAGCCCATTCCTCTGCCTCCTCAGGATTACCTGAATAAGCAACCTCCATATGCATCTTTCCATCCTTTGCAAACTCTGCAAATCTTGTATCTAAATCATCCTGCATTGCCTTAAGCATAATCTTCTTCGCAGAAGCCTTACCTCTTGCCTTGGCAAATGCATCTAACTTCTCACCCTGAATCTGAAGCACAGGATTAAGCTTTAACATAGTTCCAATAGCAGCTGCCGCTGGAGTTATTCTTCCGCCCTTCTTTAAGTACTTAAGAGTATCAAGTGTAATATATATGCTTGATTCCATCTTATGTTTCTCAAGAATCTCCTTAATCTCTGCCGCAGACTTACCTCTCTTAGCAAGCTCCTTCGCATCAAGAACAGACTGTCTCATGGTTACAGAAATTCTCTGGTTATTGACAACCTGAACCTTTCCATCATAATCATCAGCAACCATAGCCGCTGTCTGACATGTTCCGCTGAGCCCGCTTGACATAGGAATATATACAAGTTCATCATATTCCTTTAGAAGCTCATCAAATGCGTCCTGCATCTCACCAATAGAAGGCTGTGAAGTAGATATATCAGCATCCTGCTTTAACTTCTCGTAAAACTCTTCCTGTGTAAGATTAATATCTTCAAAATACTGTTCTCCATCTATAAAGAACGGCATTGGTATAACTTTAACTCCAAGCTCCTTAGACTGAGCCTGTGTAATTCCACTGTTACTGTCTGTAAGTATGGCAACTTTACCCATGTAAATCCTCCCAATAACCTATTGCTGATAAATCAATTATTTTGTTATACTGATGTATATACCTTTATATAGTAAGGCATTTTGACACTTTTGTAAACAAATGTTTCTTATTTCAAAGTAATTTTTTATAAACTTTTATTGGAGAACAATTATGAAATATATTGAGATTGACTATCTGGACAACATTTTAATGAATGCTCTTGAAGAACTTATTAACAAATGTGACGGCTACGAGCCTTATTACTGCGATTCCCATAACGACAGCTTTATCCAGTGTGCGCTTGTTGATGACAGCACAGATTCACCTGTAATGTATGGCTTTGTTGGACTGCTTATTAATGATGAATGCGGATATGTTGAAGTTTCAGGTCTTGTAGTGCCTGATTTTCGCCATATAGGACATTTTCGTAATATGCTATCCATCTGTTGCAGAAAGCTTAAAAGCAGCTCTGCTGGCAATTTAGAGCTTATTGCGCCAATAAGCGGAGAACTTCTTAACTGTTCTTTATGTGGTGATGTATGTTTCTACGAATATCTGTACCAGCTTGATAAAGCACATTTTAACTTAGAATCAATACAGGCTGCAGAGCCTGACAATGCCGAATATTATCTTGAGGGTGAGGATTATCTTATGTATCTGCCGGAATATGAAGAACCTGTGGCGCTTCTTTATCTTGATACACAGAACACATTTGTCAATGTATACGGAGTATTCGTTGATGAGAAGCTTCGTGGGAAAGGCATTGGTACATGCCTTATGAAGCATTTTCTTAAAGACTACTTTAACATTGCTTCACTTCCACTCGTACTTAATGTAACAAGCAATAACAGGGCAGCTGTGGCATTATATAAAAAATGCGGCTTCGCCGAAGCAAGCCGCATTGAATATCATTATATTAACTGCTCTGACAACTAGTTCTTAGCTGCAATAACATCTCTCATATCGTACATTCCAGCCGGCTTTCCTGCAAGGAACTTGGCAGCCTCAACTGCACCCTTTGCAAATACAGCCTTAGAATGTGCGGTATGCTTGAACTCTATAACCTCGTCTTCTCCAGCAAAGATTACTTCGTGCTCTCCAACAATAGTTCCACCTCTTACAGCACTGATTCCGATTTCCTTAGGATCACGCTTCTGTCTTAACTGGCTTCTGTCATATCTGTAGAAATAATCATCATCAAGCACTTCCTTCATTGAATCTGCAAGTGCAAGAGCTGTTCCACTTGGCGCATCAAGCTTCTGGTTGTGATGCCTTTCAACTATCTCAATATCAAAGCCTGCTGATGCAAACACTTTGGCAGCATCCTGTAAAAGCTTGAATAATGTATTGATTCCAAGTGACATATTAGCTGAACGTAATATTGCAACACTCTTTGATGCTTCATTGATTGATGCAATCTGCTCATCGCTTAATCCTGTTGTACATATTACAGCAGGAATCTTAGTTTTCTTAATATAGTCAACAAGTGTATCCTCTGCCTTAGCTGATGCGAAATCAATGATAACATCTGCTTCAACATCACATTCTTCTAATGAAGCAAATACCGGATATGAGTTATGTCCGTCATCACGAAGGTCAATTCCTGCCACTATCTGTGCATTAGCATCATTAGCAACGATTCCTGTAATGACCTGTCCCATATGGCCATTACAGCCATGCATAATTATTCTTGTCATGTTCATTCTCCTGTCAATTAAAGTATTCCGTAGTTAACCATTGCATTCTTTAATCTCTCAAGGTTAGCCTCTTCCATCTCGCATAATGGACTTCTGAGTGGTCCCATATCCCATCCCATAAGGTTAAGAGCATGCTTAACAGGAATTGGATTAACCTCACAGAATAATGCATCTACAAGTTCTAATGCCTTAAACTGTAACTGTGCAGCCTTAGCAACATCTCCAGCTGCAAATGTAGCGCAGATATCATGTGTCTGCTTAGGTGCAACATTAGATAATACTGAAATTACGCCCTTTGCTCCAATTGACATAAGAGGAACGATAAGTCCGTCTTCACCTGAGTACATATCAAGTCTTCCCTCAGCTAATGCCATTGTCTTACTCTCCTGTGCAAGATTACCTGTTGCAGCTTTGATGGCAACAATATTGTCAACATCCTTAGCAAGCTTGGCTGCTGTTTCTGGCTGGATATTGCAACCTGTTCTTCCTGGAACATTATACATAATGATAGGAAGGTCTACTGACTTTGCAACCGCTGTATAATGCTGGATAAGGCCCTTCTGTGTTGCTTTATTATAGTATGGTGTAACTACGAGACATCCATCAACTCCTGCCTTCTGTGCTTCCTGTGAAAGCCATATAGCTGTTTCTGTACAGTTAGAACCTGTTCCTGCAATAACTGGGACTCTTTTCTTCACATAATCAGCAGCAAATCTGATTGTTTCCACATGTTCCTCATGTGTAAGTGTTGATGCCTCCCCTGTTGTTCCACAGATAATAATTGCATCTGTTGAGTTATTAATCTGGTAATCAAGGAATTCTCCAAGCTTATCGTAATTAACTTCTCCATTAGCTTTCATTGGTGTAATAATCGCTACACCGGCTCCGGTAAATACTGACATACCATCCTTCTTTCCGCTGTTATCAGCTATTATTATGTACATGATTCCTGTCTATTCTCATCGCTACCTATGCGAGTAGCTCAACAACATAGAAGAGCCAATCTGCTCAAACAGACTGGCTCTTAAAGAAATCATAGTAATAGTCCTTTAAGTAGCTCTCCATCTATTCGATGACAGTCGTAAAACTATTAATCCTACGCCCAGTAAGACTGCTCCGGAAACAATCCTCTTCGGCACTTTCCCCTTTTACTATCCTTCATATGTCTTCCGGGACATCAGGATAATTACTCTTGAATCGTGCGACCTCTACCTGCTGCAGGGGAAACCCTTACAGTTAATGTGACTATATCACTCTGATAATGTTATGTCAATACTTTAACCCTATTTAATATGAGGGTATATATCAGTTATTCTTCGTCTTCAACAAGGTCTATTTTGCTTACTGATACTTCATACGCCACTCTTCTCTCGACCTCATCCTCTCCTATCTTCTTAGTGTACTCTCTGCTCTGTACACGTCCGCTTACCTGAAGATGTGAGCCAACCTCAAGGCCACCTGCAAATCTTGCATTTCTTCCCCATGCAATACATGGAATATAATCTGACTTGCCATATGGTCTGTTAACTGCAACTAATACATCTGCAATCTCTCTTCCCAATGGAGTCTTTCTATAAATTGGTGGTTTGCATACGAAACCATCAAGGAATATCTGGTTAGACTTAGACTGCTCCTCTGGCATCTCATCTTCTTCTATGAATCTTAATTCTCTTACAAATATTGAGAGCACAAGCTTATTCTTAGTTCCTTCATGTCTGTTATAAGAACGGAACTGACCAGCCACTTCGATTTTCATTCCTCTATAATCCTTAGTTACATCAATAAGCCTCTCAGATATCATAAGTGGTATAACATCCACCATATCACTTAATCTGTTCACTGACACATTAGCAATATAGAAGCCCTCTCCAAAAACTTCATGACTGAAAGTGAACTCTGAGACAATCTCTCCAATGATACACACTCTGTTGTTTTCAATTACTTTATCAAGCATTATGTATTTCTCCCTTCTTTGCCACCTTATTATGTGTTATGGCATGTGCTTTGTTTTCTCTAATATGTATATGATGTCGTTTTCGCAAATATTACAAAAACTTTTTGAATAATATGTGTTCAAAAAATAAAAAAATTTTTATATATTTAGTATTGTTTTTTAAGAATATTGTGATAGAATATAAAAGTTGCTAATCATAGAAGATATTTTGAGTTAAATCAGGAAGGATACTATTAATGAAAACAAAGCGTGAAGATATTCGTAATATTGCAATTATTGCCCACGTTGATCATGGTAAGACAACCCTTGTTGATGAGCTGTTAAAGCAGAGCGGAACTTTCAGAGCTAATCAGGAAGTCGCTGAACGAGTTATGGATTCCAATGATATCGAAAGAGAAAGAGGAATCACTATTCTTTCTAAGAATACAGCTATCACATATAAGGATACTAAGATTAACATTATTGATACTCCTGGCCATGCTGATTTTGGCGGTGAGGTTGAACGAGTACTTAAAATGGTTAATGGCGTTGTACTTGTTGTTGACGCATTCGAAGGTGTTATGCCTCAGACTAAGTTCGTATTACAGAAAGCCCTTGATATGAATCTTTCTGTTATAGTATGTATTAACAAGATAGACAGACCAGAAGCAAGACCAGAAGAAGTTATCGATGAGATCTTAGAGCTTTTCATTGACCTTGATGCTAATGAAGATCAGCTTGACTGTCCATTCATCTTTGCTTCAGCTAAGTCAGGCTATGCTATGGCTGACCTTAATGATGAAAAGAAAGACATGCAGCCACTCTTTGACTGTATCGTCAATAACATTCCTGCACCAGAGGGTGACCCTGATGCAGATACACAGATGCTTATCTCTACTATTGACTACAACGAATTCGTTGGTAGAATTGGCGTAGGTAAGATTGATAATGGAAGCCTTAAGGTTAATCAGGAGGTTATGATTGTTAACCACCATGATCCAAGCGTTAAGAAGCGTGTAAGAATTACTAAGCTTTATACATTTAACGGACTTAATAAGGTAGAAGTTAATGAAGCAGGAATCGGTGAAATTGTTGCTGTATCAGGTATTGCTGATATTCATATCGGTGATACAATCTGTTCACTTAACAACCCTGTTGCTATTCCTTTCCAGAAGATTTCAGAGCCTACTCTTTCTATGGACTTCATGGTTAATGACAGTCCTCTTGCAGGTAAAGAAGGTAAATTCGTTACTTCAAGACATTTAAGAGACAGACTTTTCAAGGAACTTAATACAGATGTTAGTTTAAGAGTTGAGGAAACACCTGGCGTTGAGAACTCATTTAAGGTTTCAGGACGTGGTGAGCTTCATCTTTCAGTTCTTATTGAGAATATGAGAAGAGAAGGTTATGAATTTGCAGTAAGTAAAGCCGAGGTACTCTACCACACAGATGAGAGAGGCAAGAAGCTTGAGCCTATGGAACTTGCTTATATCGATGTTCCAGATGACTGCACAGGATCTGTTATCCAGAAGTTAAGCCAGAGAAAGGGCGAACTCCTTGGTATGTCACCAATTAACGGTGGATACACAAGACTTCAGTTCTCTATCCCTTCAAGAGGTCTTATCGGATACAGAGGTGAATTCCTTACTGATACTAAGGGTAACGGTATTATCAATTCTTCTTTTGAAGGATATGAAGAATACAAAGGAGACATTTCTTACAGAAAGAATGGTTCTCTTATTGCTTACGAAAGCGGTGATGCTATCACTTATGGTCTTTTCAACGCTCAGGAGAGAGGTACTCTCTTCATCGGACCTGGTGAGAAGGTATATGCCGGAATGATCGTTGGCGAAAATCCTCGAACTGAGGATATTGAGGTTAATGTATGCAAGACAAAGCATCTTACCAACACTCGTTCTTCAAGTGCTGATGAGGCTCTCCGTCTTGTTCCACCTAAAATTCTTAGCTTGGAGCAGGCACTGGATTATATCGACACAGACGAATTACTTGAAGTAACACCTAAGAGTCTTAGAATCCGCAAAAAGATTCTTGACCACACAGCAAGATACAGAGCTAACAAGAAGTAATTTATTTAAGGAGGTTTCAATTATGGATAGCGATTTAGGAGCTAAAGTTAAGAAGTTAAGAATTGCACACGGTCTTACACAGGAAGACGTTGCTAAAGCATTAGAGGTTACACCTGGTTACATAAGTAACGTAGAAAACGGACGTAATCTTATGACATTAAGAATGCTTTCATATTATGCAGAGCTTACAGGTGTTTCTCTTGATTACCTTGCAGGAAGCGTTGACAAGTCATACCAGAACACAGCTCTTGACAACGAAATCATGCAGATTGTACAGAAGTTAGATGTTGATTCTAAAGAGAAGCTTATCTCAACACTCAGAATCTGGTTTGCTGATAATAAGTAATTAAAACCGGCAGGCATATAAATAAGGAGACGGGTTATATTCCCGTCTCCTATTATTTTTTAGCTCTGTATTGATTTCATCTGATAGAACTCGCCTTTAAGTTCCATAAGCTCATCATATGTTCCATATTCAACGCAGTGACCATCTGCTATTACTGCTATTCTGTCAGCACCTTTTATAGTCGATAATCTGTGTGCAACTATAAATGTTGTCCTGTCTTTAGTAAGATTATTAAGTGCCTCCTGAATAAGCTTCTCAGATATGCTGTCTAATGCTGATGTTGCCTCATCAAGAACTATTACTTCAGGATTTCTCATAAGTGCTCTTGCAATCGATACACGCTGTCTCTGTCCTCCTGAAAGCTTTCCACCATGCTCTCCCACAACTGTGTCTAATCCATCCGGAAGTGAATCTATAAGATCTCTTAAATTAGCTGCGTCCACAACTTTATTAAGGGCTTCTTCATCGAAATCATCTATTCCATATGTTATATTATCTCTTATAGTACCTGAGAATAATATTGATGTCTGCGGTACAACTGCCAGATGCTTTCTATAACTTCTAAGATCAATATCTCTCATATCATGTCCATCAATCGTAACAACTCCGTCTGTGGCAAAATTAAAGCCTATAACAAGGTTAAGAATTGTAGATTTACCAGCTCCTGATTCTCCCACAAGTGCAATCGTCTCACCCTTATCGACATGAAGATTAAGCTCATGAAGTACCGGTTTATCTGTATTATTATAGGCAAACCTGACATTTTTAAAATCAAACTCACCTTCTACACTATCAAGTGCTTCTTTCCCGTCATTGCATTCAATATCTTCTTCAAGAAGTACTTCTCCAATAGAATTAACAGACTCAACTCCCTTGGCAATAACTGGTATAAGCGACATAAGTGATGATACCTGACTTACTATTGTTGCAAAATAACTCTGGTAAAGTGTAATGTCTCCCGGACCAACACTTCCCTTTAAAGCAAGAAATCCTGTGAATCCCAGACACACAACCTGAAAAATCTGGAATATTGCCCATCCAACCGAGCCAAATAATGCCTGTATAACATCTAGCTTATAGCCTTTCTCCGCAACTGCGAAAAGCTGTCCGCTCATCTTGGTTACTTCCTCCTCTTCAAGTGCATGTGCCCTTGTAACCGGAATAAGCTCAACCATCTCCATAACCCTTGCAGATGTCTCTTCCATCTCCTTACGGAACTCGGTATTTCTCTTCTTCATAATATTTCTGAAAAATACCATAGTTGCCGCTGCAAGAGGTGTAGTGAGAAGAAAGAATAAGAACACTATAAGGCTCTTTGATACCGTAACAAAAAGTGCAACTCCAATATTAAGTGCAATATTTAATATGCTTAAAAACATCTGTGTTGATAGCGTCTCAACCGCTTCCACATCTCGCATTATCTTTGATTGCAGCCTGCCTGACTGTGTCTCTTTGTGGTACGAAATTGAAAGCTGCTGCAGTTTCCTTACAAGTGCTTTTCTAAGTCCTGTTTCTGCATATCTCGTTGCTAATGATTTATATCTTGTATACAGATAATTCATTGGCACATTAAGAACAACTAATGCAACCATAATTATTGCCTGAATAATAATATTCTGTATAGTATCTGGCGAACCGCTTGTAATATCATTGATAATATTAGCCGTTACAATTGGCAGAACCCACACAGGGGCATGCTTTATAAAGAAAAATAATACCGCAAGAAAAAACTTATTATAATTTCCCTTATAAAGCCCTATAAGTATCTTTAACGGATGCCCCTTATGTTTCCTATAGCACTCAATGAACCAATTCTCAACATCAATTCCCTTTGGTGCATGTAAATTCATGATTATTCCTCATATTTCTGTATATTTATACTAATCTCTTTCAATCTTATCAACATTATCTGCCACAATTGCTTCTCCATCACAGCCTTCAATATTGACATTCTTTAATATAAGTTTTTCTACATTACTTACAATAAGTCCCTGTCTGCTTGCTTCATCACAGCCAAGCATCATTGCCGCTACACCCGGCTTTGCATCTTTAGCATAGCTGAAGTTAATATTCTCAAATGTAAGCTTCTCAACTTTACTCTCTGGCAGACCGAATATATATGCACCTGCAACATGGCAATTTTTCGCATTAATATCCTTAAATGTAAGGCTCTTGATTGAAGGTGTTCTGTCATCAACAGGAAGTGACTTTCTAGAGCCAACATATTCTGTCTTTCCATCTGGATCACAGAAATAGAAGCTGTTAACAACAAATGGTGTCATAACGTTATCCATATCAATATTCTCAAATGAAATATCATCAAGTACAGATAATTTACCACGGCCTCTTCTTGTCTTAACTCTTAAACCTCTGTCTGTATTCATGAACATACAGTCTCTGATATGAACATCTTTAACTCCCGCAGCTATCTCGCTTCCTACTGTTACTGCACCATGTCCGTCTCTCATACAGCACTGGCGTACTGTCATATCCTCTGTAGGAGTCTTTTCCTTCTGAGCCATATATATCTTGCCTGACTTGATTGCTATACAGTCATCACCAACTGATATGTATGTTCCAAGTACAAGAACATCCTGACAGCTTTCCGGGTCAAGACCATCTGTGTTGTGTGAATTAGCAGGATTGAGAATCTTAACATCTATAAACTTAAGATGTTTACTGAAATATGGGTGGATTGTCCATGATGGTGAATTCTGGACTGTAATTCCATGCATAGTAACATTATTACAGTTATTGATAAAGAATAATCTTGGTCTCCACGCAGTATTTCTTATCTTACAATTCTTCCACCAGTTATCATGAGTTGTACATCCATCAATAGTTCCTTCACCTGTAATTGTGACATTTGAACAGTTGATACCACATACAATTGCTGAAAACATATCCAGAGGATTGCCTTCCCATGTACCAAGGTTGTAATAATCTTTCTCATCGTATGTCTCAATCTGTCCCGGTAATATAGGGAACTTATCTCTTTCTGTAAATGCTGAAAGTACTGCTCCTTTAGCAAGCTCAAGATTAAGATTATCTTTTAAGAATATACTTGATATCTTATAAACACCCTCTGGAACTAATACTCTGGAATCCTTAGGAGCTGCCATAATTGCACACTGGATTGCATTAGTATCATCATGCTCTCCATCACCATACGCACCAAATTCTCTGACATTAAGTGTTACATATTCATAATCCGTCTTAAATTCAACAGGTCCGTATTCTTTTCCTGCATACACTGCTGTAATCTTATATTCTGTATCTGGCTTAAGACCATATATTGTTGTAACAACCTTTTCTGTCTTGCCATATTCTTCTCCATTAATCAGGAGTGTGTATTCTTCCTTAGAATAATACTTTCCACCGTCATCAAATTCTACTACAGCACTTCTTCCTGTCTTGATAACTAACTTTAACTCCATAATACACCTCCATTGCTGCGTCCGTAATCCTGATAATCCCTGTTTCTTATATACTCACTGTAAGCTGTTATGTATGCCGCTGATACAGCCACACCGCTCTTATCCGCAACATGCTTATCAGTAGCTTTTTCAAAGATTTCCTCAGCCTTGGATGCATATTTTTCTGTCTGTATAAGCTTCATACGGCATCCTTTCAATACTGCATATGCATATATAAGCTTTACAAACTGCGAATCTGTATTATCAATCGTATCATTAAGAACTGAAACTGCAGCTTTATACATTTCTCTTATTCTTGCAAATATCTCATACAACGCCTGGTCCATAACTTCAAGTGTATCAACTGCTCCTGCAGCAAATAAAGCAAGTGCTTTTACAGCCTTAGCATCACCATCATGTGCTGCCTTTCCTGCGTTCTCAAAGCATTCTGCATATATTGCATTATACTGCGCAATTATATCATTATAATGTTCTTTCCCACCATCTTTGGTTTCATAATTCATATAGAAACTCAGTGCCTTAAATGCAGTGCATAAGCATCTGCTACCTTCAGCTCCTGTAAAATATCCTGATTCTGTTCTTTGCTGTCTCTCTGTCTGCTTGGCAATATTAACAGCAATATCATTCTTTCCAACACTGTAGCATGCATTACCATACATGTAATTAACAAGGTCATTCTCGCCTATATTAATAGTATTATCCTGTATAAGCTTATCTAATTCACCTGTAATAACATCCTTATATTCATCACTATGCTCTGCCGCTTCAAATTTACCTAAAGCATTAAGAAGAAGCGCCTTATCAAATGCATCTGCTCCTTCAAGCCCGGTTTCTTTTAATACATTATTAATGTATCCTTTAATTTCAAAACTTTTATCCAAGCCTTTTTCCTCCTAACCAATATTTGTTTTATTGTATCATGTTAAATAGTATTGTTCCACTATTTGACTGGTAATGACGAATAAAAATACAGTTTTTTCGCTACTCGCGAAAAAAAGGACGAGCCTTTTAAGGCTCGTCCAAAATAAATTCAAAATATTAACATTACTCCTTAACGGCACCTACGTTAACACCCTGTACGAAGTACTTCTGACAGAATGGGTAGATAATCATGAAAGGAAGAATAGCAATGATTGTAGCTGCATTACCAATTGTTTCCTGATTAACTGCGTCATCAACTGGAATATCACTATCAATAACCATGTTTCTTAACTGAATCTGGAAGTTGAACAGCTTATTCTTAGTAATATATAACTTGAAGTTTGTATAATCATTCCAGAAACTAACTGCGAACATCAAACCAATTGATGCAAGAGCTGCCTTTGAAAGAGGAAGAACAATCTTAAAGAAAATTCCCATTGGAGAGCATCCATCAATCTGAGCTGCCTCAAAAAGAGACTCTGGGATACCTTCAAAGAAGTTTCTCATAAGAACTAAGTTATATACATTGATTGACATTGGTAAAATAACTGCCCAAAGTGTATTCATTAATCCCAACTGCTTGATAACAAGGTACTTAGGAATCATACCACCATCGAAAATCATTGTGAAGAGAAGCATATAAGCGAAGAAGTTTCTTCCTGGCATCTCCCACTGAATTAATACATAACCACCAAGTGTTACAACTAAAAGTCCAACAAATGTACCAATAATTGTTGTAACAACTGAAATCAAGAATGGTGTATATAAGCTTGATCTGGTTAATACGGCTGTATATCCACCCCATGTAAACTTAGATGGTAACCATACAAAGTTGTATGAAGTATTAGCATCAATAGAACTGATAATTACTCGATAAATTGGTATCATAATCAAGCATGCAACAATAATAAAGAATATTGCATTAACTAATGGGAATATTTTAAATTTTTTCTTTTTCTTTTTGTAAACTAATGTTGTACTATCACTCATTATTTATTCCCTCCTATACAATACCACGTCCACGTACTTTCTTACTTGCCCAGTTACAACCGAGAACTAAGATCATACCAACGAACGACTTAAATAAACCTACAGCAGTTGTATAACCATAATCTGAGTTACCACCACCGAATGTCTTAACATATACATATGTCTGTAATACCTGTGACTTAGTATAAGTAATAGGTGACTGTAATACGAATACTGACTCAAACAGGTTCATAACCTTGGCAAGGTTAAGGATAAATACTGTAATAATAGTATTAGCAAGAGCTGGTAATGTAATATATATCAGTCTCTTAAATCTATTAGCACCATCAATCTGTGCAGCCTCATAAAGGTCTGGGCTGATACCTGATAATGTAGCTAAGAATAAGATTGTTCCCCATCCTGTATCTTTCCAAACATTCATTACATAGAATGTTCCACGCCAGTACTGAGCAGAATTCATGAAATCAATAGGTGTATCAATAAGGCCCATGTTCATAAGAATTGAGTTTACTGGAGCGATATCATATGGTGCAAGCATCATCTTGAAAACTGAAGCAACAACTACCCATGACATGAAATGTGGAAGGTAAATAATTGTCTGTACTGTCTTCTTGAAAATCATATTTGTAATTTCGTTCAAAAGAAGTGAAATTATAACAGCTGCGCCTGTATTTAAGAACAACTTAATAATTGACAAAATTAATGTATTTCTAAATGCCTGCCAGAAATATACATCGTTAGTAAACATTGTTACAAAATGGTAAAGTCCCATATAATAAGGGTTACCAATGATATAACATGTAAATGCATAACGGCATCCAAGCATTGGCCAGTAGTTGAACAACATAATCATTACAAATACTGGTAAGAACATAAGGTAGAAACCTCTATAATAATAAATCTTATTAGAAAGGCTCTGATTTAATGAATTAGAAAGATACTTAGTATCAACATGAAGATCTTTCTTAAATGGCTTCACAACATCAATGAAGCAACCTGCAATTGCAATAACAACACCAATTGCAAGAACAATTAATCCACATCCGATATGATATGAATTACCATTATAACCATTGCTGAGAAGATCTGTAAGTGAATGAGGGACAAATTTAAGACCACCACCCATTACTTTTCCTTCAACACTGTTAAAGTCGAATGCAAGGAATGAAACAATTGTAATAACAACTGAAACTGCTACCGGAATAATAGACAAAATTTCTTTTCTTGCTACTACAAGAATAATTGCAACAACTATACATGCAATAAATAAATACCACATAACCGGCATACTGATATTCATGTAGCCGAAAGCATAAGCTTTAGGATATAATCCCAGTTTAATCTTCTCGCCTGACTGTACCATTGGTAAAAGACTTGCAACAAGCATTACAACAAATCCAATGATAGCCATTACTCTTAAGTTTCCCTTTGGTTTTCCTATTGCTGTACCACACTTAGGGCAAACCTTTGCTTTCTTAGGAAGCTCTGTGTTACAAGATGGACACTGCATTTTTTTACCTTCTTTCCTAATAATTTATCGTATGCCTACCAAATAAATACAAAAAAATACAAATTTCATAAGCAAATCTTTTCTCAATATAAGCGGCGCGGATTTCTCTGCGCCGCCATATTGAACATCTGATGCATCCGCATCTTAAATTCTTAACATTTAAGTTAAATTACTTAATTGTCGCATTTAATGACTCGATAACAGCTGTAACCTTAGCACCAACCTGGTTGTTGTAATCAGCCATAGCTTCGTCATATGTCTTAGTTCCAAGAACTACCTGTGAAAGAACTTCTACTCTCTTAGTATTGATATCTGTGATATTGTTACTAAGTACGTCTGTTGTAGGAAGAACTTCAACCATTTTGCAGTTAGCATTGAACATCTTGTAGCATTCAGTAATAATTGGATCTTGAGCCTTGTGACCTGGATCTTCCTTATCTCCAAATCCAGCAATTGCAAGATCTGGATCAATATGGTTCTTAGTTGTAAGTGTTGATGGTGTTTCTGGAGATGGAAGATTATGGAATTCTCCTTCTGCTGCTGTATAAGTCTTACCTTCTTTTCCATCCTTACCAGCTACTGTATATGTCTCTGCCTTATCATTCCAGTGTGTTCCCTTAGCGCCGTATTCCCAAGCTACCTGGATATCTCCACCGTCAAGCATTGTATCGATGAAGTACTTAAAGATTCCCTCAGCCTTTCCATCCTCATATGCCTTATATGTAATAGCCCAAGCTGGAGCAAGACGCTCTATATACTTGCCAACTTCCTTGATAGGCTTGATAGCTACAAGGCTGTCTGTCTGATCTGGAAGTAATTTAGTAAGGTTCTTATCCCATGTACCAGCCCAGTATGTAAATACTGAAGATGCAAGGTTAGCGTCCTTATTAGTAAACTTGTTACGAGCTTCCTTTGTTGAAGCATTCTGTGTAGCTGGATCAAGAATCTTATCATCAATTGCTGTCTTAAGTCTGTCCATAGCCTTCTTCATTGCTTCTTCTGAGAATCCATCTACATACTTTCCATCCTTAAGATAGAATGTGAACTGAGCATCCTGATAGAATTCTGGAAGGTAGTTAGTATATGGAGCTTCTGGCTTGTTACCACCAGCAACAAAACCTGATGTAGAGATTACATAGTTCTTGTTAGATGATGCTGCCTGAATCTTCTTAAGCATATCATAGTACTGATCATATGTCATTGTCTCATTAGCAACCTTATCTGGGTCTAATCCAGCTGCCTTTAATGCAGAAGCCTTTACATATGTACAGCATCCGTTACCACGTGTTGGTGAGAAACCGTAAAGAGCCTTTGTTCCGTCTGGACCAGCAAGTACATTACCTGCCATAACAGTATCAGCCATATCAGTAAGTCTTCCTGAATTCTTAGTAGCTGACTGCTCCCAAGCATCTGTCATATCCCAAAGATATCCGTTTGATGCGAAGTTTGCAAGATAATCTGAGTTAAGAAGAACTACATCTGGAAGATCACCTGATGCAAATGTGTTCTTTACAGAGTCAGCGTAGCTTGAATGATCTGGACGAATCCACTCAATGTCAAGTCCTGTAAGTTCCTTATAATACTCATAGAACTTAGCAGCTCCGTTAGTTTCCTTAACAACAGTTCCGTCTACCATAACTGTAAACTTTCCTGGCTTTTCAACTGAAGCCCAGTCAACTGTTTCCTTTTTGTTGTCTGTAGTGTTGTTCTTAGAACCACAAGCAACAAGTCCTACTACTGATGTAAGTGTTAAACCTACAGCAGCAAACTTCTTTAATGTCTTTTTCATAAACCTTAAAACCCTCCTTATTTGGTTTTCGGGGCTTAACCCCCATTTCGTTTTTTAGACATTGATATATTATCATTTTTGTACTATTTTAACAAGACTAATTTTAATAAATATTGTATTTTTTTTGTGTTTTCTGTGAAACCCCAGTATTTATGCGGTTTGCCATGTTCACACTTTTTTAATTTTTCTTAATTTTTTGTCCAAATTATTTCGTAAGAATACTTTTTCTTCCAATAACTATCATATTTTTATGTAAAAAATGCACTAGCACACTCGCATTTTTTATGTTTTTTTACATCACTTTTACATATTATTCTATTAGATTCACAAAAGTTGACCATTGTATTGTTATTTTTTACTACCGTTAATTTTTTATTCATATTTTACAGGCTCAATATTCCTCTGCCATCTCTATACATCTTAACTTCCTTAATTTCTCTTAATCCTATACTGCCGGATGACATTTCTGTCAGTGCTTTCTCAAACTTCTGCCGCACCTGCTTTTCCATCATCAATTCAAATATTACATTATCTGAATATTCTGTATTAACAACTGTAATGTCATCCTGTATACATAAATGCTGTATTTTCCCTACATAATTATAATCAGCATCAAGATATGCATGTACTCCTTCAACAAGCTCACCTGTCAGACAATCATCCAGTGCCTCTTTTGATGCACTTGTATACGCCCTTATAAGTCCGCCTGTCCCAAGCAATACTCCTCCAAAATATCTTGTTACAATGCACAGGCAATTGCTGCATTCATTGCCCGATAATACTTCCAGTATTGGTTTTCCTGCTGTTCCAGACGGCTCTCCATCATCTGAAAACCTCTGTATCTCCCCTTTATTCCCAAGTATATAGGCATAACAGTTATGTCTGGCATCCCAGTATTTCTTTTTTACTTCTGCTATTATGGCTGCTGCCTGTTGTTCGCTTTCAACATTAAAAATATGCGCTATAAATTTTGATTTTTTCTCTATATATTCTCCCTGTCCGTTTTTAATTATTTTTTTCATATTTTTTCCTTTTCCAAATCACTCGGCACAACTCCAATTATTTGCCTGTGCCTTCTTTTTATGATATAATATCATGACTTTATTAAGGAGGACAATATATGAATTATGGTGATAAAGGCATAAAACAAAAGAAAAAGCTGCTCAATTCAGCTACTACCAAGCTTGGCACCAAATTAGGTATATTTTTTATAAAGCTGGCTCTGGTCGGAATAATAGCATTAGTTGTAGCAGGTTCATGCCTTGTATTCGGTTCATTTCAGGGAATTATAGAAAATGCTCCTGATATAGCTTCTATTAATGTTTCGCCCGAAGGCTTTGCAACTAAGATATATGATTCAGATGAGAATGAAATACAGACACTTTCTTCTGCCGGAGCTAACAGGACATATGTAACACTTGACCAGATTCCTAAAGATTTGCAACATGCATTTATAGCTATAGAAGATGAGCGTTTCTATGAGCATAATGGTATCGATATGAGAGGTATCTTACGAGCTGCTTCAATTACACTTTCATCAGGTGAGATGTCACAGGGTGCAAGTACAATAACACAGCAGCTTCTAAAGAATAATGTTTTTAATGCTTTTAACGAATCTACAATTGAAAAGATTAAGCGAAAGGTTCAGGAACAATATCTGGCTATAAAGCTTGAGACAGTAATGTCTAAAGATGCCATTCTTGAGAATTATCTTAATACCATTAACCTTGGTAACGGATATTATGGTGTACAGTCTGCTGCCAGAGGATATTTTAACAAGGATGTATCAGAGCTTTCTATCAGTGAATGTGCTGTAATTGCATCCATCACTAAAAGTCCTACCGGTCTTAATCCAATAAGGCACGCCGACAGAAACAAAGACCGGCAGAGTCAGGTCCTTCTCAATATGAAAGAGCAGGGATATATATCCCAGGAAGAATATGATGAAGCGGTTTCCGATGATGTCTATGCAAGACTTGAAGGGATTGAACTTGCCGGAACATCAACTACAACTTATTCATATTTTGTTGATGAACTTATCAATCAGCTTACTTCTGACCTTATGTCACAGAAGGGATATACAGAAGCACAGGCTACAAGCCTTATATATCGTGGCGGACTTCAGGTTTATTCAACTCAGGACACAATGATGCAGCAGGTTGCTGACGATGTTATCAATAATCCTGGCAACTACAATGATAATACACATTTTTCTATCAATTATGCTTTAACAATAAAGCAGACTGATGGATCATTTTCATATTATTCACACAATTCAATGGCTAACTGGTACACAAAGACTCTTGGAGATACCCGCTTCAGTCTTACGATGACCGATGAAGATGCTGCAAGAAGTTATGTTGAAGCATATAAGCAGGAGCTCCTTAAAGAGGGTGGTGAAATATATGCTGAGACACTTACATTTACAATACAGCCCCAGATATCATTTACTGTAATGGATCAGACCAACGGACATGTTAAAGTTATGGTTGGCGGACGCGGTGATAAAACTCTTAACCGAAGCTTAAACCGTGCTTCTAATGATATTGCAAGACAGCCGGGTTCAAGTATTAAGCCACTTGCTGTATACGGTCCCGCCCTTGATACAGGGACATATTCTCTGGCATCCGCCATTGATGATGCTCCTTATTATTATTCAGGAACTGATGCAAAGCTTGTTACTAACTTTACAAAAGGTGAATACAGAGGTCTGATGACATTAAGAGAAGCTCTTACTGTTTCACAGAATGTACCTGCTGTTAAGATTCTTTCAAAGCTTACGCCCCAGGTTGGTTATAATTACCTTGAGAAATTCGGTATTACAACGCTGGTTTCTCCTAAAAATGCAATCAACGGTGCACACGACGTTGTACAATCACTTGCACTTGGCGGTATGACACGAGGTGTTTCCAATATTGACATGTGTGCCGCTTATGCAGCCATTGCTAATAAAGGAACTTACACAAAGCCTATTTACTACACAAAAGTGCTTGATTCAGAAGGCAACATTATTATTGATAATTCTGTACCTGAAACGCATAAGGTACTTAATGAGAATTCTGACTGGCTTCTTATTCAGGGATTACGCTCTGTTGCTACTGACGGTACTGCACGTACAGCTAACTTTTCAAGCCAGCCTGTAGCAGGTAAGACAGGTACAACACAGTTCGACAGCGACAGATGGTTCTGTGGCTTCACTCCATATTACACAGCCGTAATATGGGCAGGCTATGATGATAACTCCAAAGAGCTTGGAAATGTTGTCAACCACAATGTTATATGGCGTACAATTATGCAGACAATTCATGAAAATCTTAATCTTCCAACTGGAAGTTATGAACAGCCATCTGGTATTGTAGAGGCGGCTGTATGCTCTAAGTCAGGGCTTCTTCCTGTTGAGGGCTTATGTGACCAGGACCCTGAAGGAAACTGTGTTATAACAGAATATTTCACTGAAGACACAGTTCCTACTGAATACTGTACAACACATGTTAAGGTTTCAATATGTAATGAATCCGGAGATATTGCTACTTCCGGTTGTCCAAGTGTTACAACTAAGATTATGAGAAAGAAATCTTCTGCTGATAAGCTTGGCGAGGATAAAGACGGTTCTGAGTTTAAGACATGGGATGCTGATATCTCAATTACAGATACTGAGTTATCTAAGTTATGCACTATTCACAGTGCAACAACCAAGCCTTCCAAGGTTACACCCGGAACAGGCAACAACAAGAACAATTCTAAAGAATCAACAGCTACCTCAACAGAGACATCTGATAAAACTAATTCATCTGACAAACGGCCTTAATCATTAAAAAAGGATAGTGGTTCAATTTGAACGAACCACTATCCTTTTATTTTATTCTTTCTTCATCTTAGGTTCAAATATAAGTGATGCAATAAATCCAAATATAAGTGCTGCTGATACTCCGACTGCACATGAAGTAAATCCACCTGTAAACAATCCTAAAAATCCCTGCTCATCTATTGCTTTCCTCATACCCTTCCATAAGACATTGCCAAATCCCGTAAGAGGAACTGTTGCTCCCGCTCCTGCAAATTTAACAAACGGCTCGTATATCCCAACTGCTCCAAGTACAACTCCTGTTGTTACAAGAATAACCATTATCCTTCCCGGCATAAGCTTTGTCTTTTCCATAAGAATCTGTGTAAGAACACATATTAACCCCCCACATACAAATGCTTTAACAAAATCCATGGCTTTAACTCTCCTTTCCTTCAAGAATTACACCATGGGCTATGCCCGGCACACTTTTTCCTTCATTGTAACTTACGGTAGATAACAAAGCTCCTGTAGGAACAAAAAGAACCCTTTTATATTCTCCTCTTATAAGCCTGTCCATAATACAGCTTCCAAGAACAACTGCACTGCAGCCACAGCCGCTTCCTCCTGAACACTTAGTTTCCCCTTCGTATATAAGCATTCCACAGTCATACAGCTTATCAGCAATATCAATGCCTTTTTCTTTTAGAAGCTCAGACAATATCCTGTTGCCAATCTCTCCTAAGTCGCCTGTAAATATTGCATCATAATAGTCCTTATCAACATCAAGGTCTTTGAAATTAGCTTCTATAAGCTCTGCTGCTGCTGGAGCCATACATGCTCCCATATTCATTGAATCCTTAACGCCGTAATCAACAATCTTTCCCGTTGTAATACCCTTTATGAGAACACATTTTTTCTTATCCAGAGGCTTATCGCCGACGATATACGCCCCTGCTCCTGTAACTGTCCATGTAGATGCAACTGGTCTCTGGTTTCCATACTC